>Ga0105047_10014468_pt1 | contig 12512 bp, 11 predicted proteins | sample MAT04_FD_78384 | JGI IMG/M metagenome (GOLD analysis project Ga0105047, IMG submission 78384) | Freshwater microbial communities from Lake Fryxell liftoff mats and glacier meltwater in Antarctica - MAT-04 (megahit assembly) | ecosystem: Environmental > Aquatic > Freshwater > Ice > Liftoff... | reverse complement strand
TGAATTCAAAGATAGTTACAACATCGATATTTTTGATCGAGACGACCGTAGGGCGCAATAACCAACGGGCATTGCGCCGAACAACATATGCACCGCGACTGATTTCATGCTGAACAATCACTGCACATGGATTCCGGGTGTCAGTTCCTCGCACCGTGATCGGCCCTACGCGATTGGTCTTGCAACACGACGCCAACGGCCTGCTGAAAACGAGCAGCAAGGGCATTGCCACTACCGCCGGCTACGTTGAAACTCAATGCTACGATTTGTTTGGGCGTCCGAGGACCGTGGGGCGCAATAACCAACGGGCATTGCGCCGAGCGATAGATGCACCGTGGCTGATTTCGTGCCTAACTATCGCCGAAAACGGATAACGGGTATTTAGTCTTCGCACCGTGATCGGCGCAATGCCCTTCGGTTATTGCGCCCTACGCGATTGGTCTTGCAGCGCGACGCTAAATGCCGGCGGAAGACGCGCTCGGGCGCTTGATTCAGCGCATCGACTGCGACGACCTCACGCAGATCAATCGGCACGCGAAGGGCTTGCTTAAAAGCACTGGCGAAGGCGTCGGCACTGCGATGTACAGCGACTCGTTCGATGCCGTGGGCTTGTCCCATCCAAGGAGCGGCTTCGAAACCGATTTCTAAACCGACAATCCGAAGCGCTGTGGCATCATGCCGACCGATGCTTGATGAGAACGCGATTGACGAGGAGCTGGGCCGCTTGCGTGGCGAAATTGAGCCTGCGTTGAACCGCTTGATTCCGGCGCTGCATGGCGATTTGAAGCGGCTGGCTGCGGCGCAGCGGCGGCGTTTTGATGCCTCGTTGACGCTCAGTACCACGGCGGTGGTCAACGAGCTTTACTTGAAGCTGCTGAATGCGTCTAGCCTTCGGGTTGAGAGCCGCGAGCATTTTTTTGCGCTGGCGGCGCTGGCGATTCGGCAGATCTTGACTGACCATGCGCGGCGGGTGGTCAACCGCAAGCAGGTCGCGGTGGAAGATTTGGAGGGCTTGGGTTTCAGCGCGGTGGACGCCGGGCCGCTGCTTGAGATCGACGAGGCGTTGACGCAGCTGCAGAGGATCAATCCGCGCTTGGTCAGTGTCGTGAACTGCCGCTTTTTTGGCGGTTATTCCGAAGAAGAAACCGCCACCATTCTTGGCGTGTCCGACCGCACCGTGCGCCGCGATTGGGAACGCGCGCGGGCGTGGCTCGGCGCCGCGCTTAAGGCGTAGTCAGCACGATGGCCGGCGGATGGTTGGCGACTTTGGACGAAGCATTGGCGGCGCGGGCCGACGCGTTGCTTGATGCCGCGCTTGATCTCGATCAAGCCGGCCGCGCGGCGCTGCTGGCGCAAACGCGGCGAGACGATGCGCGCTTGGCTGATGCGCTTGAGCGGCTGCTGCAGGCGCTCGACGCGCCGGCGGCGATTGATCAGCCGCTGCACAAGCGCTCTTTTGATGATGACAGCGCGCAGCCGTCGCCGGGTCCTCAGGCCCCGGCGCGCGTTGGGCCTTGGGCGCTGGGCGAGCTCGCCGGGCGCGGCGGTATGGCTGCGGTTTATCGCGCCGAGCGCGCGGACGGGGCCTATGTGCAAGAGGTTGCGATCAAGCTGTTGGACTCGGCCGAGCCCTCGTTTGCGGCGCGCTTTCAAACCGAGCGCAATCTGCTCGCGCAGCTTGAGCACCCCAATATTGCGCGTCTGCTCGACGGCGGCATCAGCGACGATGGGCGGCCGTGGCTGGCGATGACGTGGGTGGGCGGCGACGATTTGGACGTTTATCTGGCGCGCGCGCGCCCAGTGCTGAGCGAGCGGCTTAAGTGCTTTGATGAGATTGCCTCTGCGGTCGCCCACGCCCACCAGCGCCTGATCGTGCACCGTGACCTCAAGCCGAGGAACGTGCGCGTAACGCCGCAAGGGCACGCTGTGCTGCTCGATTTCGGCATCGCGCGGCTGCTTTCGCACGAGCAAGCAGCGGGCCGAACGCGCGCGGTGTTCACGCCCGAGTATGCGGCGCCCGAGCAGCTGGCCGGGCTGCCTGCGAGCACGCTGACCGATGTCCACGCGCTCGGCTTGCTGCTGTATGAATTGCTAAGTGGCGTGCATCCGTTTCCGGATGCGAGCGACAGCCTAGCTGCGGCGGTGGACGCGCTGTGCCGGCGCGTGCCGGCGCCGCCTAGCCTGCGCGCGGGTGCGCCGTTGCCCTATCCAGCGCGCGCGCTGCGCGGGGATCTGGACGCGATCGTGCTGCGCTGTTTGGAAAAAGACCCGGAACGCCGCTATCCATCGGTCGCCGCGCTGCGGGAAGATCTGGAGCGCCACCGTTTGCGTCTTCCGGTGCTGGCGCGTCGCGGCGCCTGGCGCTATGCGGTCGGCCGCTGGCTTTCGCGCAACTGGCTGGCCGCGGGTTTGGGCGCGCTGGTGCTTTTGGGATTGGTTGGCGGCTCGGCTGTGGTTTGGGTGCAGGCCGGCCACGTTAGGCAAGAGCGCGATGTGGCGCGCTTGGAAGCGCGGCGCCAGGAGGCGCTGCGTGAGCACCTGATGCTGGTCTTTCGCGAGGGCGCGGCGCAGGGCGGTTCAACCACGGCCAAGCAGCTGCTCGATACCAGCGCCGAGCAGCTTGATGCGCTCTACGGCAAGACGCCCGACCTGCGCCGCGCGGTGCTGCTGTCGATGGGCGAGCTGTACTCAGCGCTCGGCGACTTTGCCGCGGCGCGCGCCATGCTGGAGCGCTTTATCGCGCAAATCGGCCCCGATGTTGCCGTCGATGAACAGGTGCTTGCCTATGGTCAGCTTGCGCAGACGCTTATCCGCTTGGGCGAACGCGAGGCGGCCGCCCAAGCGCTGGCCCGGGCGCGCGCGCTGCGCGGCCCGGCGTCCGCACCGGTGCGCGAGATCGACGCGCTGCTTTTGGCCACCGAGAGCATGCTCAAACGCAGCAATGGCGACATTGAGGAAGGGCTTGCGCTGCAGCGGCGCTCGGTCGCGCTATCGCGGCAGGCGGTTGACTCGACCCCGCTGCGGATCGGCGTGGGCGAGAGCAACCTCGGCATGGCGCTGCTGCAGGCCAATCGACTTGCGGACGCCCGCGTCGAGTATCAGCGCGCGATCGCCAGCTTTACCGCGGCAGGCTTGGGGCGCTCGGCGAACGCGGTCACCGCGCTTGGCAACCTAGCGAACGTGCAGGCCCTGCTTGGCGACCTGCGCGGCGCGGAAGCCGGCTACGTGCAGGCCGAGGCCTTGGCCACCGAGGCGATGGCGCGCAGCGCGACGATGGCGGCGCTGCTGAACAACCACGCGCGCCTGCTGCTGACGCTGGCGCGCTTTGCTGAAGCCGAACAGCGCAGCGAGGAGGCTATAGCGCTTGCCATCCAGTTCACCGGCGAAGACAGCGTGGACTTAGCCGGTATCCGGATCACCGCCGCCGAAATTGCGCTGGAGCGCGGCGATCTGGTCGGTGCGCGTGCGCTGGCGCTCACCGCGCGCGCGGCCCTAATGCGCCGTTTGGGCGCAACGCACCCGCTGATCGATCGGGTTGAACTGACTGTGGCGCGCATCGATTTAGCCGAGCTTAGCGAGGACGCCAGTGCGCGCGTGCAGGCCGCGGCTGAGCGGCTGCGCGCCGGGCCACCGCTGCTTGCGCGCCAAGCACTGCGCGCTGAGCTTGCGCTGGCCGAGGCCGCGCTTGGCGGTGGCGATCGGGGTGCGGCGAACGCGGCGATTGCGCGCGCCGAGGCCGATCCCGCGCTGGCGCAAGCCGCGCCGTGGGAGCGCGATGAGCTCAGCGTTTGGGGCGCAGCGGTGCGCGGAGAGTCCGATCCGCGCGCGCTCGAGCGCTTAGCCGCGGCGCTCGGAGCAGAGCATCCGCGGGTTAGGCGCCTGCGCGGGCTTACTGCGGATTGACCTTGATGGGTCGTGAGACCAGCACGCGGTCGGGCTTATTGAGCACGAAGCGGATTTCGTAGTCACCCGGCTCCATGGGCGCGATCAGATCAAGCTCACTAACCGGTGCGGTCAGGTACGCGTAGTCCAAATAGCTGGAGGCCGCCGCGCCTTTTGCCGCGAAGCCAACCCAATGCCTGCCGCGGCCCACGGGCCCGGTAGCGCTCACGCGCACGCTGGCGCCGGCGACCACGACGTCGGGCGCCTCCAACGAGGCGCTGGGATCCACCACCGTGATCGCTTGCGCGGCGGCAATGCTGCCGGACTCGTCGAGCACGTAGCGAATCTCGTAGGCGCCGGGCTCTGAGGGCGCGAGCAGCGTGGCGCGGGTCTCGGCTCCGCTTGGCCGGACGTAGTCGCGGTAGGTGGACTTGGGGCTGCCTTTCGGCGCGAAGCCGATCCAATGGGACGGGCCGCTTGGGCCTTTGGCCAGAACCTCCACCAGGCTGCCGGCCTCGACTGAAGCGGGTGCCTCAACGCTGGCGCCCGCGCCCGTTATGCGAATCGGGCGGCTGATCAGCACGCGCTCGGACTCGTTCAGCACATAGCGCAGCTCGTAGTCGCCGGGCTCGGCCGGGGTCTTGAGTTCCACCACGGAAGTGGGCCCGGTCGGGCGCTTGTAGCTGCGATAGGTGCTAGCGGGGCTGCCTTTGGGCGCAAAGCCGATCCAGTGCCGTGGCGCAACAGGCCCGCTCGCGGTGACGGTGATGGTGACGCCAGCGGGGCTGCTGTCGGGTGCGTCGAGAGAGGCGGTCACCTCTGTCACGTCGAGCGGGATCCGAGCGAGGATCGCCGGATCGCGCCGCGGGCTTATATACGCAAGCTCGTAGTCGCCCGGTGCGGCTGGGGTGTTGAGCGCAACGTTAGGCTTGTCAGCCAGCGCCCACGCATAGTCAAACTCATTTACGCTTGCGCCGTTGGCCTTAATCAGCGCCACGTAGTCGCCCTTATCGGCCGGCCCAGTCCAGCTCACCTCAATCGCGCTCACCACCGGCGCGCTTGCGGGCCCGCTGAGTGTGGCACTCGCCGGCGCCAGCTTCTTTTCAGTGCTGACTTCTACCAGCGTGCTCAGCGCGCGGTTCAATTCACCCGCGTCGCGGGCGTTGAAAAAGCGCCCGCCGGTGTTTTCAGCCAAACAGCGCAGCTGCGCCTGGTGCGCCGGGTTCGGTACGTTGAAACCGATCACGTGGGCGGTGAAATCGACGCCATTTGCTTGAAGCTCGCGGCCCACCGTGCATGGATCTAGGGCGCAGGTTTCCTCACCGTCAGAAACCAAGATCACCGTGGCTTTTTGCTCGCTCGACTTAAGCGAGTCGGCCGCTTGAATCACCGCCGCCGACAGCGGCGTCATACCCAGAAACTTGAGCCCGTTGACGCGCTGCATGAACGCAGCCGGATCAAGCGAGCCGTAGGGGATGAGGGTCTCAATGTCGGTGCAATCGCCCTTGCGCCGGTGGCCGTAGGCGACCAGCCCGAGGGCGTTGTCGGGATTCCATTCGGCTACCAGCTTGGCGACCGCCTCTTTGGCAATGTCTGCTTTGGCGCGGCCATCAATTTGTCCCCACATTGATCCCGATGCATCCAGCACCAGCACCACGTTTTCCCCGGCTGCGGCGGGCACAGCGACGGCCAATGCCGCAGAAAGAAACAGGTTTCGCATGGGTGATCTCGCGTCTTTAAGGGGTGGTTTATTTAGGGCTGGAAGCCGTTGCTGAAAATCAGGTCGTCGAAAGGGTGTTCAAAGGCGCCTAGATCGCAGCGTGCTACGCCGTCGCCGTTGCCGTCAATCGGGCGGCTGTTACCGCGCGCATCAAGCTCTGCACAGCGTGGGGAATTCAACGCGATCGCATCAATCACTGCCCCAACGCGGGTAAAGCGCAGCACGCCCACGCGCTGGGTCTCATCAGGCAGCGGGTTCGAAAGCGTGGGCAGCACCGTGACGTCGCTCGGAGCGATCACTGTGCAGGCCGCCTGGCTCAAGTTGTTGACGATCAAGCCTGGGCTGCTGCTGTTGCTGAACCCGGAACACGCACCGCCGGATGACGTTGCCGCCAGCAGGTTGTGCACCAGACTCACCTGTACTGAGCTCGCGATCCACAGATGCGCGCCGGCGTCCGCGCCGTTGTTGAAAAAGCTGTTGTGGATAAGGCTTAGCCGCGCGGCTTCCAGAAACACTGCGCCCCCGCGATCCAAGACTTCGTTGTTGAAAAAGCTGTTGTTGATCAGGCTGACCTGCTTGACCCCGCCGCTGCCAAACGTTCCGGGCCCCCGAATCGCGCCGCCTCTGCGCGCGGTATTGCCGCGAAAGTAGTTGCGTTCAAACCCAACCGTACAGGGCCCCTCACAGCGAAAAAAAACTGCGCCGCCTGCGCCCAGCCCATCAAGCGTGATCGGCGTTGCGCTGTTGAATCGGAAGCGGTTGTCGGTGAGAATGGCCAAGCCGTCTGGCGGGATGACTAGACTGACGGCCCCGCCGAGTCCGCCTGAGGTCGCGTCACCGACGTCGATAAAGTTTTCCTCAAACACGCTCTGCGTAATCGACACCGATGCGCGGATACTGAGCGCACCGCCACCGCCGCCTTGGTTGCTCGCGCCAAAACCAGCAGTGCGGTTGCCGGTGAACGTGGACCCTTCAATGATGGCGATCGTGCCCGATCCCTGTGGCCAGTCAATTGCGCCGCCGCGCGGGGCGCCATTGGCGAGCGCAACGCACCCCGCGAACCGGCTCGCGGCGATGGTGAGCGAGGTCTGCTGGTCTTCCTGCTGCAGCGCGATGCAGCCGCCGCTTATACGACGCCCTTTTTCGAACTGCAGGTTGTTGACGTCAAGCCGCGTCGTTCCAAAGCCTGCAACCAGGATCGAATACTGGTTGTCGCCGTCGATGACCGGCGAGCGAATGTTGCCGTTGAAGCTGATGCGCCCGTTGTTTAGGGTGGGCAGGTTGGAGGCCAAGGTGATGCGCCCGCCGAGTGGATAGTTTGCCGAGAACAAAATAGTGTGCGGCGGGGAGGGCGCCGCGTTGGCGTCCAAAATGGCCTGGCGCAGCGACCCTGAGCCGCTGTTGGCGGTGCTTGTTACCGTGAACGTCGCGGCAATCGCGTTCAGGCTGAACGCAGCAAGCCCCAGCGCAAGCGGGAGTGTTCGAAAAAGTAAAGAGATGGATGTGCTCACAGGCGCCTCAAAAGAATTCAAGAAACCCCTAATACGAGCCAAATCGAAAAATCCGGACACGCGCATAGAATCTCGTTGCGCGATGCCGGACAGATCGATTTGGCTTATCGTTGGCGCCCTCGCCGCGCAGCCGCAGAAGGCTCAGAGAACACGGATCAAAAGGTTTTAGGGTGTTCCCCGCTTTGCCTTGATCGTCTCTTCCGCCACTTTCTCAGCCGCGCTGTTGATGAAGTCTTCAACGTCTTGCGCTGCGGCCATCAAGCCGCCGAAGAACCAGGTGTTTTTGTCGACCGTGATTTGGGTCAGCTCTTTGCCGCTGTCGCCGTCCACAAAGCGCACGATGGCATCAAAGTTCGCCGATCCCATCCCCCCCAGGCCGACCACCAACCGGATAGCCCGATTGCCCTCTTTGTATTTGGTCACTTCACCCTGAATGACCAGATCGCCGGGCTTGCTGTCGTTGCGCGCCACTTCGCTGAATGCGCCTGATTGGCTCAAGCCGGTCGCGATCTTGTCGGCAAAGCGCTTTCCCGCGTCCGCGGCCTTGCCGTCGGCCACGTCCTGCTTGGCCTGATTGCTCGATTTCTTGGCCAGCTCACTTTTGAAATCCATCACGCTGATGCGGGTGTACTTGGCAAAATCAGCGGCGATTGCGGCGGTCTGCGCGCTTTTAGACTGTTCGCCTTGGGACGTCGCGTTCGCATCGTCTGAGCGCTTCATCCCAGATGTTGAACCGCAGGCTGCTAGCGCGAGCGTCAGGCCGACGACGGTAATCTTTTTCCACAGCGGGTAGATCATTTTTCGATCCTCAAAAAAGTTTGGGTGCGCAGCGTGCGCGGGGCCAAGCATGCCAGACCGACCGTCGTTTCTAAAGCGAGCGGCTAACCTTGGGTTGAGTGGTCGCGGCATGAGCCTGCGCAGACCACTCGTAAGCGCCAGCAGCGCGGTTGCCAGCAATCAAACCTTTGCGTGATTGGCGCCGTGCGCCGGCCGGCGCAGCATGTACTCGTGGTCGCGGGTTGCGCCTACTGCAAAAAAGTAGTCGCCCACTTTCTCAAAGCCTAAGCGTGCATAAAGCCGCTGTGCGCCTTCATTTTGCGACCACACGCCTACCCACAGCGTGCGCGGGCCGTGCTGCTCCAGCCACCCGAGCGCGGTCTGCAGCAGCGCGCTGCCGTAGCCTTTGTTGTGCGCGGTGGGCAGCAGGTACAGGCGTTTGAGTTCGCCATCGGCCGCAGCCACGTCGCCGTGCGGCAGTGCGCACGGCCCGACCAGCGCGTGCCCAATCAATTGCCCATCGGCTTGCGCCAGAAACAGCGCGTAGGCTGGATCTGCCAGCATCCGCTGGTGTTCGGCCAGCGAGTAGCGGTTGGCAAGAAAATAGGCCAGGTCTTCGGGCGGATACAGCGAGCCAAAGGCTTCAGTGAAGTTGCGCCGGGTGATGTCTACAGCGATGGCGGCGTCGGCGAAAGTGGCGCGGCGAATGGACAGGGTCATGGGTTAGGTGGGTTGATTTTTGCTGGTGGAATGGCTGCAGATGGCGATCCAATCGCGCGGTCCACGCGCTTTCCGATTACCTCAAAAAACGGATTGCTGCGGATCCGCGCGAGGTGGCCCAACGGCAATGCGAGCGCGCCATTTTCGCCGCGCGGGGCGGGGCCGCCGAGAGTGAACTGGCCCTCTTTGATGGCGGGGGTGAGGCCATACAGTGGGTCGTCCACTTTAAACGGCAGGGCGACGTGGCTAAGCGAAAGCAAGTCGGCTGGCCAGCTTAAAGGAAGCGCAATTGTCTGCGTTGAGCGCGCGCCTGCGCTACGCGCATATTCCGCGACGTCCGCGCTACTCGCATCGCGGTTGCTGATCAAGGCTGTGTCGAACAAAAACGGCCCGGCATTCGCCATCTCGTCGGCTTGGGCGCGGTAGATCGGGTTGATCAAGGCGCTCAGGCGCTCGTGTCGGTTGAGGTCGAAAAGCACAAATTCATGCGCAGCACCCGACTTTCGCGCGGGCAGCGCGTTGAGAAAAGCAAGGGTCGCGCGCGGCGCAACGGTTGCATCCACCAGTGACTGAAAGACCGTAAGCCTAGGCAGATTATCAAGGCCGCCAGAATCTTTTGCGTTCGCGAGGCGCTGATTGAGGCTGCGCGTAAGACGCCAGATTTGGCGCCCGCCGTTGATCGGAAACGAGGCGTATTTGTAGGGGTCGGCTTCGGGGTAGACGTCCAGCCAGCGCGCTTTTTCGAGGCCCGGGATAAACGCAAGTTGCGCGGCAATCAGGCTCACGAAGCCAAGTTTGGAAACGCCGAGCGCAGGCGACAGCAGGAACATTTCAGCTGGGGCTTTGAACGCCGGGTCTTCGAGCGCCGGATCTTCGAGCGCGTCTAGCGCATACAAAAGCGCAAGCGGGGCTCCGGTTGAATAGCCGACGATGTAAAGCGGTTGCCGCGGACTCAAGCGTGCCGCCTCCGCTGCGGCCAACTTGACCACCGCGTACCAATCCTCCCAGCGCACGCCGATCAGCTCGGCCGGCAGCGTGCCGTGGCCGGGCAGACGCACGCTCACCACGCTGATCTGGTTTTGATAAAACCGTTCGCCCAGCGCACCGAGCGAGTACGGCCCATCCGTCAGGCCATGCAGCAACAGCACTGCCCCTTGCGACTGCGGATGCACGCGAACCGTGCTGCGATTGCCCGCGCCGGTCTGCGCGAGTTCGGCCACCACGGATCGGTTTCCATAGCGCCCAAACGGGCCGGCGTCGCGCGCGGACGTGGGCGCTGCGAGGGTGCGCTTCAATTCGGCAAACAGCGCATTTTCGCGCTCCATATAGGCGCTGAAGGAGGTCGCTGCGCCGGCGGCGTCAGCGCGAAACTCGCCTTCCAGGGTGATCTGGTGCCAGCTTTTGAGATCAGGCAGCCGCCACCACGCGCTCGCCGCAAAGCCGCTGATCACCGCCAAATAGAGCGCCGCCAGCCAAACGGCGGCCCGCTTTGCAAAACCGAGCGCAATTCGCACCGGAGAGATCGCCTCAGCGTTGCCTAATCAAACCGCAGATGCTTGACCGAGGAGCCCGCATTGCGCAGCTCGACCAAGCTGGCCATCCCGATTCGAATGTGGTTGTCGACAAAATCGCCGGTGATCCTGCGGTCGCTTTCAGCGGTTTTAACGCCTTCGGGAATCATCGGTTGATCGGACACCAGCAGCAGCGCCCCGGTCGATATTTCATTGGCAAAACCGGTCAAGAAAAGCGTTGCGGTTTCCATGTCGATGGCCATGCAGCGCATCCGCCGCAGGTATTCCTTGAACTGCTCGTCGTGCTCCCAAACCCGCCGATTGGTGGTGTAAACCGTGCCTGTCCAATAGTCCAGGTTGAAATCGCGCACGGTTGAGGACACCGCGCGCTGCAGCGTGAAGGCCGGCAAGGCAGGCACCTCGGGCGGGAAATAATCGTTGCCGGTGCCCTCGCCGCGAATTGCGGCAATCGGCAAGATGAGATCGCCGAGCTGATTTTTGCGCTTGAGACCGCCGCATTTGCCGAGAAACAAAACCGCTTTGGGGTGAATGGCTGAGAGCAGATCCATCACCGTGGCGGCGTTGGCCGAACCCATGCCGAAATTGATCATGGTGATGCCGTCGGCGGTGCAGTTGGGCATGGCTTTGTCCAACCCGACGATCGGCTCGCCGGTCATCTCCGAAAACAGCTTTAAATAGTGGCCAAAGTTTGTGAGCAGGATGTAGGCGCCAAATGCACCGAGCGGTGTGCCGGTATAGCGCGGCAGCCAATTGGCAACGATTTCATTTTTGTCTTTCATGGCGGGCTCTGCGGCGTGATCATTGGCTTAAAAAAAAGGCGCCCGAAGGCGCCCTGAGTCGAGATGGGTGGCTGCTCGATCAATCAGCGAAGGCGATCCGGAAATCTACCGGCATGATCGCACGCGCTGGCACCGTGGCGCCGTTTTTCACTTCGGGCTGGAAGCGCCATTGCGCGGCCGCCGCCAGTGCCGCGGTGTCCAGTCGATCTGAACCACTGGAGCGCCGAACCACCGATTCGCGCACCGTGCCTTTTGCATCAACCACGAAATCAAGCACCACGCGGCCCTCGCGGCCCCGCTTCAGCGCTTCCACTGGGTATTTGACAGGCGCCTGCGCCAGCGCATCGGCACGCAGCGTGAGGGGACGGTTGAATGAATCGGCCTCAACGGTAATTCGGCCAACCGATTGATCGGTGGACAACGAACCCGCATTGACCGCGGTCAGCGTGCGAGTGACCAAGGCGACGTCAGCGGCAAAAACAGAACCGCTGGCAACCACAGCAAAGGCAGTAAAAATGACGAGCTTGCGCATGAGAGTGTCCTCAAAAAACGCTTGAAAAAGGAGGATTCCCGCAGGCCGCTGCTGCTGGCCGAAAAGCGATTGCCGTCGATACTGGCCATATCAGACCAATATGTCAATCGTGTGACAGTGGCTTTACCGTTGCTGTCATATTTGAGCGCTCTTAGCGATAGCGCAATACGTTGCCGGGCAGGAACTGCCAGGTTCTGGTGATGTGGAGCACATCGACATTCTGCGCAATGTCAGTAGGCAGCGGCTGATAGGGCGAGGCGAGGTCCACAATCCGCAGCGCCGCATCGTCAAGCACGCGGTGGCCCGACGATTGCACCACTTCCACCCGGTCAATTGAGCCATCGCGGCGAATGGCAACGGTGACCACCACGTTGCCGGACAGAGACTGGCGCCTGGCGTCTTCGGGATAGTTGAGATTTCCGATCCGTTCAACCTTGGAAACCCAGCTCTGCATATACGCCGCAAACTCATACTCGCGGGTGTTTGCAGAAATGAACTTGCGCCGCGGGCGCTTGGCATAAGCGCGCAGGTTCTCGCCGATCTCGGCCTGCAAACGCGCCACTTCGAGCTGACGCTCAATGGTTTGTTCCGCCGCGGGCAACGGCATGGGCTTGCGCTCGATCTCAGTATTCAGCGCAGCAGCGCTTTGATCCGAGCGCAGCGTGGTGACCATCTGTGTGGGCGTCTCAAGACTCGGCTTGGGGGCGCTTGGCGCCTTGATTTGCGAGACGATGCCTTCGGTGAGCTTGGGTGTGGGCCCAGAAAGCGGCGCAGTCGGGCGCGCCAGCTCATCGGTGTTGCCACCACCGCGCTGATTGGCCTGGGCCAGAAAATCGGCCTTGTCGGGTTGATCGGTTGATCGCGCGCTGACCAAGGTGACATCAAGCGAGGGCAGGAATTCGCGCGGCTTAAGCAGCTCATCGCTAAAGGTCAAACCGAGAATGGTCGCGCCATGCAGCGCCGCAGCGAACAGCAGCGTCACACTCAGGCGTTCGGATTCAATCCGCTCGCTCAACCGCGCAGCCCTTCAAGGACGTCAAACAGCTGCCCGGCGATGTT
>Ga0105047_10014466_pt1 | contig 12514 bp, 7 predicted proteins | sample MAT04_FD_78384 | JGI IMG/M metagenome (GOLD analysis project Ga0105047, IMG submission 78384) | Freshwater microbial communities from Lake Fryxell liftoff mats and glacier meltwater in Antarctica - MAT-04 (megahit assembly) | ecosystem: Environmental > Aquatic > Freshwater > Ice > Liftoff... | reverse complement strand
GTCCCCGCCGACCGCCACGACCGTGCTGCCGCGCAGGGTCAGCCACTCCATCGCCTGTGCATCCCAGCGCGAGCCGGCATACAGCAGCGCCCGGTAGTCGAGTGTCCTGGCGAGGTACACATCGACATGCGACCACTCGCCGGTCTCCGAGCCGGTGCCGGGCCGGCGCGGTCCCTCGCGCACCATGAGCGCCGACTGGAGCGCCGAGGACAGGCGTTCTGCGGGCGCCAGGGCGTACAGCCCGTCGCGACTGTCGAGTGCTGCCGCGACTTCGGGCAGCCACGCCGCCCGCCGGGCCAACAGGTCCGATGTCGCTGCGGCGACCCGACTGCACAGCGCGGCCACATCCAGACGGACGCCGGTCAACTGCGCCTCGATGGCCCGTAGCGTCAGGAGGGTGTGCTGGAACGTGCGACACGCGACGCCGCTCACCTCTGGTCCTGCGTGCAGGCTGATCACGGCATCGCACACCTGCGCCAGTGCGGATCCCGGCGTGTTGGTCACGGCTACGACATGGGACGTGCCGCGATGCCGATCCACCGCCGCGAGTGTCTCGATGCTGCCGCCGGTCGCGGAGATGGCCAGCACCAGGGTGTCCGGTGCGGCGGGTGTGCCGACCGCGGCCGATGCCAGCTCGAACACGGCATCCAGGCCCGCGGCGCGCAACCGGCCCGCCGCGATACCGGCGGCATACCCGGAGCTGCCCATGCCCAGAAGCACGATGCGGCGTGGCGCCAGCGGCAACGTCGGGATGACCCGATCCGAGGGCAGCTCCGCAGTGAGTCGGGCGAGCGCCTCCGGCTTGGCGTCCAGGTCCGCCTGGAACGCCCGGGCCCGGGACTCGGTGGCCCAGCGATCCGTGGTCACGCCGGGACCAGTCGCCGAAGTGTACCCAAGGGGGCGTACAGCCAGCGGGGGAGCACCCGCGCCGCATAGACCAGCTCGCGACAGATGCGTTCGGCGGTCAGCGGCTGCAGCAGGCGCTCGTCCAACAGCTCGCTCCGCCCCGCATCCGCCAGTGCTTCTCGATATGCGTCCATGTATGCGGCCTGCGCCTCTCCGATCCAGCGCTCGATGTCCCGGATAGCATCGCCACCGGTCCGCCGGTCGGCGATCCGACCCACGTGGTCGAGGCTACATGTCATCTGCGCCACGTCCCGCGCCACGGGCAGTGGCCGCCCCCGCTGCGTGGCATCGATGGAGATGTCGTCGTCCAGGTCGATGATCGCCAGGCCGGCGCTGGAGCTCAGGATCTGGCCGACGTGCAGGTCGCCGTGGATGGGCTGGACCTGGGTGCCGGCCATCTCGGCCATCGCCGCGATGTGTGCCCGCAGGACATCCGCGCGGGTACGCACCTCGACGGCTGCGTCCTCCGGCAGCAACTCAAGGGCGGTGTCCAGGGCCCCGGACGCGGCGGCCGCCCACGCCTCGATGATCGGTCGGCCCACCGACCGACACGGGCGCTCGATGACGTTCGAGGGCGTCGCGAGGGCGACATGCAGGCCGGCGGTCAGGCGACCCAGCTCGGTCGGGAAGGTCCGCGCGCCGCAGTCAGCGGGGCAGTCACTGCCTGCGTGGGCCAGGTGCTCCAGGAGATCCTGGACGCACCAGTCCCAGCCATCGCGTGCGTCCGGCAACCACGTAGTCAGGAAGGCGAGCGTCGCCTGCATGCCATCGTCGTCCGTCCAGGTCAGGGAGCCCAGCGGCTGCGGGACGCCCCGATACCCGACGGCCGCGAGGTGGGCCTGCAGGTCGGCCACCGCCGGTGGCCGGAGAGCGGGCTCTGCCAGCCACTTGACGACCACCGCACTGCCCACGACCACCGACTCATTGGTCTGGTCGACGCCGATGGCGCGTTCCCCGCGCAGATGTCCGACCGCGCCCAACTGGCGCAACCGGAACCCGGCATCGAGCGGCTGGCCCGACGCGAGCGCCTCCACGAGTGCCGCGGACGCCCCGTCACGCGGGCGGGCGCGACGCCAGCCAGCGCCCTCGCGGACGAGGGGCGCGAGCATCAATCGGCCGGACGACTCACTCGCCACGACGACCGCCAGCCCGCGTTCGCCGTGTGGCCGCAGGGCGGTCGCGACCACCGGCACTGCCGACGCCAGGGCACTCCGAAGGTAGCCGCTGTCCGGAGGGTCCTCCGCAGGCGGCCAGGCGGCCAGCAACTCAGCCAGCAGCGACACGCCAGCCACCCTGCGTCCGGAGCGCCCATCGCCCCCCGGGGTGCCGACGCATGAGCGTCCGCATCCCCTTCGGCCTTGATTCTGTCGAAGCCAACTGCAACACTCCGGCGATCCGGGTACCCCTGCCAGCACACCAGGCTGGGATCCGTGATGGAGGAGGAGCCCGCATGATCGGTCAACCCAGGTCGAACCAGCGTAGTGCGTTCGTCATCGGCCTGCTGTCCGCCAGCCTCGTGGTCGCGGCCGCAGGCACAACGGTCGCCCAGGACCCAGCGTCATCTCTGGATCCCGGCGCGGACCTGTCGACCCAGCAGCTGGTCATCTCGAACTGGGCCCTGTATATGCCCGAGGAGCTGCCCGCGAACTTCGAGGCCGAGTTCGGGACGCCGGTCACGGTCACCAACCACGCGACCAACGAGGAGATCGTGGCGAAGCTCACCGCGGGTGGCGACTCGGGCATCGACGTTGCGTTCGTGTCCGGTCAGTTCGCCCAGGCGCTCGCGGCACAGGGGCTGCTGGAACCCATCCATCATGACCTCATCCCGAATCTCGCCAACCTCTATCCGGAGGCAAGCGAGCTGGCCTACGACCCGGGCAACGTCTACTCCGTGCCCTACGCCTGGGGCACCACGGGCCTGTGCTATCGGGAGGACCTGACCGGCTACGCCCCGGACAGTTGGTACGACCTGCTGACGCCGAGGGCCAACGTCTCGGGCAAGACCACGGCACTGGCCACGGAGCGCTGGTTGATGCTGCCGGCACAGAAGGCACTTGGCTTCTCTGCCAACACGACCGACCCGGCCCAGATGGAGGCGGTCAAGCAACTGCTCATCGCGGCCAAGTCGACCTTGCTCGCTTACGACGATACGACCTTCTTCTCCCGGCTCATTTCCGGCGAGGCATCCCTGGTCGAGGCGTGGGATGGCTGGTGCAACTACGCCATCGCTGATCCCGGGGTCGGGTCCAGCGTCAAGTGGGTCGTGCCAAAGGAGGGCAGCGACCTGTTCGCGGACACGATGGTCGTGCTGAAGACCTCCCAGAACAAGGAAGCCGCCCACGCACTCATCAACTACATCCTGCGGCCCGAGATCCATTCCTGGGTGGCCGAGAACATCATGTACAAGGTGCCCAACAAGCCGGCCATGGAGGCGCTCACGCCGGAGTTCCTCGCGGCCTTCCCGAATCTCACCATGACCCCGACCGAGCTCCTGACGGGCGAGTCGCTGGTGGACCTGGGTGAAGCCGGCCCCATGTACACCGAGATCGCGACGGAGATCGCCGCCCAGTGACCTCGGGTCCCGGCCCGGATGCTGTCCGACCGGGACGACCCCGGCGGCAGCATCTGTTGGAGCGGGTGCTCCTGCTGGGCCCGGGACTCGGCTACCTGACCGTCCTGTTCCTGGTGCCGCTGGCCTTCATCGTGGCCTACTCGCTCCTGGACCGCGGCCGGTTCGGGGGCATGGTGCCGGTCATCTCCCTGGACGACTTCGGGCGTGCCCTGGAACCGGTGTATCTCCGGGTCCTGGGCACCTCCCTGGCCATCGCGGGCATCACCACGCTGCTCGCGTTGCTCATCGGGTATCCCACGGCATGGGCCATCGCCCGCCTGCCGAAACGCTGGCGGCTGGTAGTGCTCATCCTCGTGGTGCTGCCGTTCTGGACCAACTTCCTGGTGCGCACCTACGCCTGGATCGTGCTCCTCAACAGCGAGGGGCCGCTCAACGGCGTGCTCCAGGACCTGGGACTCATCGACGCGCCGCTGGGCCTGCTGTACACCCCAGGCGCGGTGGTTGCCGGCTTGCTCTATGCCTACCTGCCGCTCATGATCCTGCCGCTGTATGTCGCCATCGACCGCCTCGATCCAGAGCTCCGGGAGGCGGCCCGGGACCTAGGCGCGGGCTCGTTCCGGGTATTCCTGACGGTGACCCTGCCGATGACCCTGCCGGGGGCCCTCATCGGCTCCATCTTCGTGTTCGTGCCCAGCCTTGGGAACTTCGTCATCCCGGAGCTGCTGGGAGGCGGCAAGACGGTGATGATCGGCAACCTCATCCGCGACCAGTTCCTGAAGGCACGCGACTGGCCCTTCGGGTCCGTGCTGGCCCTGGAGGTCATCGCCTGCCTGGTGGTGCTGCTGGTCATCCAGTCGCGCGTCGCTCGCCGATACGCACCCCTGCCACATGACTGACGCGCTGGCAGATGTCGCGCCGCCGCGGATCGCCGCGACATCCCGACGCTTCCGGCGACCCGGCTGGACCATCATCCCGCTGGTCCTGACCCTGGGCTTCCTGTACCTGCCCATCGGCGTGGTCGTGATCATGGCCTTCAACGAATCCGGCTCGCCGTTCCACTGGAGTGGCTTCAGCACCCAATGGTTCAGCAGCCTTGCCGGCAACCAGGGGATCATGACCGGCCTGTCCAACACCATCGTCATCGCGCTCGGCTCGACGGCTGTGTCCGTGGTCCTGGGCACGCTCCTGGCCATCGGCCTATACCGGCATGTCCGGTCGGGCTGGATCGATGCCCTCGCCATGGGCCCGGCGGTGGCGCCCGACCTCGTGATGGCCATCGGCCTGCTGGGTGTCTACACCACGGTCGGCCTGACGCTCGGCCTGCATTCGGTGCTGCTGTCGCATGTGGTGTTCGGCACGGCGCTCGTGGCGGCGGTCGTGCGAGCGCGCCTGGGCCACGTGGATCCGTCCCTGGAGGAGGCGTCGCGTGACCTCGGTGCGAGCCAGCTGACGACGTTCTTCCGGATCACCATCCCGGGCATCCTGCCGGCCATCATCGCGGGCGGCCTGCTGGCCTTCACGCTGTCGCTCGATGAGTTCGTCATCGCCTTCTTCACGGACGGCCCGGCGACGCCGACGCTGCCCATCATCATCTACTCCATGGTCCGATTCGGCATCACCCCGGAGGTGAATGCCCTGGCTGCGGTATTGCTGCTGGTGAGCTTCGTGACGGTGCTGCTGGCGCAGCGCCTGACCGGTGTAGGCTCGGACGAGTGACGACCCTCGTCTCGATCGAGCACCTCGAGCGCACGTTCGGCAACGTCCGGGCCCTCGATGACGTGTCCCTGGAGATCCGGGAGAACGAGTTCTTCGCGCTGCTCGGCCCATCGGGTTGCGGCAAGACGACGCTGCTGCGCATCCTCGCCGGCTTCGAGCAGCCCGATTCCGGTCGGGTAACGCTGGGTGACGCGGACCTGTTGGGGGTGCCGCCCAACAAGCGACCCATCAACCTCATGTTCCAGTCGTACGCCCTGTTCCCGCACCTGTCCGTCGAGCGCAACGTGGCGTATGGCCTGGAGCGCGAGGGCCGCCCCAGGGACGAGGTCCGCCAGCGCGTCGCCGATGTGCTCCGGACCGTGGGCATCAGCGAGACGGCGAGTCGACGGCCAGCCCAGCTGTCGGGCGGCCAACGGCAGCGTGTCGCGCTCGCCCGGGCCATCGTCAAGCGGCCGCGGCTGCTGCTCCTCGACGAGCCGCTCTCGGCGCTCGACCGCAAGGTCAGGGGAGAGATGCAGCTGGAGCTGAAGCGACTGCAGCACGAGGTGGGTATCACCTTCGTCGTGGTGACCCATGACCAGGAGGAGGCCATGTCCATGGCCGACAGGATCGCGGTCCTGCAGCATGGCCGCGTGGAGCAGCTGGACGCGCCGGTGGAGCTATACGAGCACCCGCGCAGCCTGTTCGTGGCTCGCTTCATCGGCACCAACAACCTGTTCGCCGGGGTCGTGACCGCGGGCGGGGTGCAGGTGGAGCCGATCGGCTGGATGCCCGCGGGGCCGACGCACCTGGCCACGGGAGCGGCCGCGTACCTGGGCATCCGGCCAGAGCACATCGAGGTCGTGGACGAGGGCGCGATGCTCGGTGGCGAGGTCATCGATACCCAGTTCTACGGCGGCCTCTCCAGCCTCGCGGTCGCGGTGACGGGCCGGGCGGAGCCGGTCATCGTCACCCAGCAGGGTGTCACCCGGGTCAGCCGAGGCACGGCCGTGGGATTAGCATGGGATCCGCCGCGCGCGGTGGTGCTGCCGGCGTAGGTGGTGGGCCGTTACGCACGGGGCTGACCGAGCGGGCGGACCCACCCATACGGGCGCGATCCACGTCCTGCGCGCGGCTCGTCCATGCTTGCACGACGCGACGGCCACCGTACCGCGCCAGCCAGAGGAACGATCGACACATGACCCAGGGCTCCAGGTCTGCTCCGGCACGGCCGGACATCGGCAAGCGGCACGTGCTGGGCGGGGTCGTCGGCATCGGCGTCATCGGCCTGGCGCTGCTGGCCATCCTGTTCTTCGGCATCAATGGCATGCTCGTCGACCGGCTGTGGTTCCAGAGCCAGGACCAGCTGCCGGTCTGGGACCTGCGCACCTTCGGGCGTCTCCTGCTGTGGGTCCCTGTGAGCGTCGTGGCGTTCGTGCTCCTGACGGTGTCCGTGTGGCTCGCAGTGGGTACTGCGGGTGATCCGGCGCCACGCATCACGCGCGTCCGGACGCCGTTGCGGGGCGTCAACGGTCCTCGCGGCTACCAGCAGCCTAGCGCGGAAGCCGTCGTCGAGGAAGTGCTGCGCACGCTCGACGACTACAGCCGCGACGTATCGCCTCGAGTCCTGGGGCTCATCCTGACCGCTGCTGCCCTGGTCGTGGCGCTGCTCATCGGGGTCGCGTTCAGCAGCGAGTGGCAGACCGTGCTGCTGTACCAGGATCAGGCAACGAGCGCCGCCCTGGGCTCGGTGCCTGCCGCCACCGGGCCGGGTGCTGCCGCCTCTGTCAGCAACTTCGTTGATCCCGTCTTTGGTCGGTCACTTGGCTTCTACCTGTTCGACATGCCCTTCTACCGGTTCGCGGCAGAGCTCATCGGGAGCATCCTGGACGCGCTCATCGTGCTCACGGGTGTGGCCTATCTGGTGCTGGCGCGGCGCTCCATGGCGATGCCCAACGGACGTCGCTGGACGTGGCACCTGGGCATCCTCGTGGCACTGCGTATCGCTATCGGCGCCGTGGGCTTCCAGCTGGACAAGTTCAGCCTCGCCTTCGGCCAGCGGGCCTACCCACTGCCGTCGGGCGTCGACGCGACCGATTCCGCGGTACGCATCCCCGCGGCGGACCTGCTCACGCTGCTGACCATCGTTGCCGCGGTCGTCGTCCTGCTGGCCATCGTGCGCCATCGTTTCGCGTGGGCGGCAGGGGCGTTCGGCGCCTGGGTCGCCGTAGCCATCGCCGCGGTCCTGCTGGCCGTCGTCAACCAGGCGCTGTTCGTGAACCCCGACCCGCTCGACCAGCAGCGCGCCTTCATCGCCAACGACATCGCTGCCACGCGACTGTCGTATGGCGTGGACGACTGGGTTTCGCGTCCGTACCCCGCCACGGGCATCCTGACCGAGGAGGCCCTGGTGCAAGAGGCAGATACGTTCGCCAACTCGCGCCTGTGGGACTACCGGCCGCTGGGGGCGACCCTGGACCAACTCCAGACCGTGCGGCAGTACTACGACTTCACGGATGTGGACATCGACCGATACATCATCAACGGCAAGCAGCGTCAGGTGATGCTCTCCGGGCGGGAGATGGCGCTCGACCGGAACCCGACCGTCAACAACTGGCTGAACGCCCATTTCGTGTATACCCATGGGTATGGCGTGGCGATGGTGCCCGTCAACGCGGTCCAGTCGGATGGCTTGCCGGACCTCATCATCCGGGACCTGCCCGTGGTCTCCGAGGCGGGTGCCCCGGTCATCACCGAGCCGCGCATCTACTTCGGGGAGCGGCCGTCCCCATGGGTCATCACGGGCGCCCGCACGGACGAGTTCGACTACCCGGCCAACGACAACGGCAGCGACGCCACCAATCGCTGGACCGGCACCACCGGCATCGATGTCAGTGACGGTATCAACCGGCTGCTGCTGAGCATCTGGACGGGCGACTTCGTGAGCCTGCTCACGTCACCCCAGATCACCGACGAGTCGCAGTTCCTGATGCGCCGCACCCTGGACGAGCGGCTGCGGACGCTGGCGCCGTTCCTGTCCTGGGACGCCGATCCGTACCTGGTCATCACGGCCAGTGGCCGGCTGGTCTGGATCGTGGATGGTTACACCACCACCGACCGGTTCCCCATGGCCCGCGTCTTCGACGGCGGCCCCGGCAGCGGCGTGGATGCAGGCGAGCGATTCGCTTACCTGCGCAACTCGGTCAAGGCCGTAGTGGACGCGTATGACGGCACCACCACCATGTACCTCAATGACCCGGACGATCCGCTCATCGCGACCTGGGCTGCGATATACCCGACCCTGTTCACGCCCCTTGCCGAGCTGCCCGCGGACCTCTGGTCGCACCTGCGCTACCCCGAGGGCCTGTTCGATGTCCAGACGGGCATGTTCGAGGCCTACCACGTGACGGACCCCACCACCTTCTACCAGGGTGACAACCTGTGGACGGTGCCGAGCGCCACCCAGGGCCAGGGCCAGACCCTGGCGGGGGAGGCGTACTACGTTCAGATGCGCCTGCCGGACGAGGCAGAAACGGAGTACCTGCTCATCCAGCCGATGGTGCCGGCGCGTCGCCCGAACATGATCGCGTGGATCGCCGCGCGCAACGACGGGAACAGCCGCGGCCAGGTCATCTACTACCAGCTGCCCTCGGACACGTCCATCTTCGGGCCGACCCAGATCCAGGCGCGGATCGACCAGACACCCGAGATCAGCGCCCAGATCACGCTCTGGGACCAGTCGGGGTCCAGCGTCATCCGGGGCAACCTCATCGTGGTCCCGGTGGGCGGCTCGTTCGTGTACCTGGAGCCCATCTACCTCCAGAGCACGTCGTCGGCCTTCCCTCAGTTCACCAAGATCGTGGTGGCAACGCCCACCAAGGTGGTCTGGGCGGACACGCTGGCGGAAGCGCTCCGGCGGGCGGTGGGTGATGCCACCCCGGCCGTGCCCACGCCCGGTCCGGATGTCCCGAAGCCGACACCCACGGCGGGTCCGGTGGCCACCCCTGGCCCGGGTGTGGATGGGCTGCCGGGCGATGTCGACGGCCTCATCCGCTACGCCAACGACCACTTCGACCGTGCCCAGCAGGCGATCGGCTCCGGTGACTACGTGACATACGGCGAGGAGATGACCAAGGTCCGGGCGGCGCTCGACCAACTGGCCGCGATGACCGGAGGGACCCCCACGCCCTGACCGGCGGCGGTGATGTGACCGGGACGATGCGACGACTCGCCGACCTGGAGCCCGACGCCATCCGTGCGGCCATGTCCGACATCGACCCGGTGTTCACGCGTTCGCCGCAGTTCGTGCACGAGACTGGGGGATCGGTGAGACCCGATGGGACCGAGTCGGGAAGGCGCTTCTGGGAGGTCCATCGCACGCCTCGTCCGTGCCGTCGGTGTACAGTCCGCCAACGCGGGACACGCGCCGACGGGATGCCACGGCGGCCGGTGCGGATGACGCGACGTCGAGTCGGTGGAGGGGTCCGGGACCATGACCAGTGGCACATCTGCCAGCCCCCAGGTGCCTCGCTTGTGGCGGCCTCGGCTGGTCCGCCGAGCGCTTGCGGCTGCCTGCATGCTGATCGTTGCCGGATCTGCCGTCGCGGTCGCCCAGGAACCGACGCTCGATGCGGCCGGCCTGCCCGCACCTTCCGTGTCCCTGGCGCCGTCCGTCGAGGACCGACTTCGGGCTGCCGAGGCGGAAGTCCGGCAGCTGGTGGCGGAGCGAGAGCGATTGCAGGACGCCCTGACCGGCTTCGCCGACCTGTACGAGCCCATGGAGACGGACCGACAGCTGCTGCTCGAGTTGCGCAAGGCACTGCCGGAGCTGCGACCCGACGCCGAGAGCTATCTCGCCCGGATGCAGTCCCTCGCCCTCCGCTCCGACCCGACCCGGCTCAGCCAGCTGGCATCCCGGGTGCTGGAGACGGCACCCGTCTTCCTCGACTGGCGTGACACCGATTTCGCGACGCAGCAGGAAGCCAGCCAGGCATATCGCGCCACAGGTGCTTCGGGGTTCAACACGGACTTCGAGGAGTTCCGCACGGCCATCCTGCTGACGGTCGCCAATCGACTGGATGCCCTCCTGGCGCTCCAGGACCGGCTCCGCTGAACCGATCCGCCGTCCATCCCGTATTCCCGGTCATCAGGACTCGCTGAGGTGCACGCAAGGATGTCGTCGTCTAGGTCGCCCCGCCGACTGTCGCGGATCCTGCTCGCGGCACTGTTCGCGATGTCCCTGGGACCCACCGCGCTCGCCGAGGAGGGGATCGAGGGCGGAACCATCGACACCTTCCCGCGACCCCTGGGCAGCAGCAACCTGCTGGAGCCCATCGGCAACCTGCTGTCGGGACGCGCATCCCTCATCGCCCGAGGTCTTGATCCTTCGTTCTCGGCGGATGGTGTCGGCAAGCCTGGCGACCCCGGTGGCAACGACCTGTCCACGGGGCCGTCACCCATCATGCAGGGCGCGTCTGCGGCCCTCGTGCCATTCCGGGAGCCGGGTCCCGCGTTCAGCTCGAACGTGCTCGTCACACGCGACTTCAGCAGCGCGCCGTACCAGACGGAACCGCACCTCGCGGTCGATCCGGCCGATCCCGATCACCTCGTGCTGGGCACCATCGACTATGGCTTCCCGTCGACCTCGTCCTACGTCAGCCTCGACGGCGGCGAATCCTGGGAGGGTCCGTTCCGGGCGCCGTACCTGCTGGACGACCTGGGTTCCGGCGGTGACCCGGTCCTGGCCATCGACCGTTCTGGCGCGACCTACATGACGATGATCTCCATCGGCGAGGAAGAGTTCACGGTCGGCCCCGTGGGTGTCTCGCAGCTGGTGTCCAGCATCGCTGTCGCGCGCTCGGATGACGGCGGCTTCACGTGGCCGGAGACCATCTCCACGGCACGCAGCCGGGTCAGCACGGACGGCCTGACACCCGACCGGTTCGGGCGGCTCCGGGGCAACCTGGTGATCGGCTTCCTGGACAAGCCCTGGATCGCAGTCGGGCCGAGCCCCGAAGACCCGACACAGGACGTGCTGTATGTGACGTACACCGACTTCGAGACCAGCTACACGGTGCTGTGGCTGGGTGAGGTCCCGACCATCGTGCCCGTGGCGACCCAGACCACCATCCGGGTGGTCCGGTCCGAGGACGGTGGCCGCTCGTGGAGCACGCCGGTCGCAGTGAGCCCGACCGTCAACCAGAGCTACGCCGAATCGGGACCGGAGGCGCCAGGGGTGTTCGGTACCAGCCGCACCGTGCAGGGCTCCCAGCCGGCCGTTGCGCCGGATGGCTCGGTCTACGTCGCGTGGGCCGACAGCACGGACGACGACAGCTTCAAGGGTGTTGGCGAGATCTACGTCGCTCGATCCACGGACACGGGCGCGACGTTTGGCACGCCGGTCGTGGCGAGCACGTTCAACGAGATCGCGTATCGGCCCCGCAACGCGTTCTTCCGGTTCTGGGCATCACAGTTCCCGCAACTGGCCATCGGGCCGGCGGGTGAGATCTACGTTGGCTACGCCGCCAAGCCCGCCGACCGGCCGCGTGACGACAGTGACGTGTGGTTGGTCAAGTCCATCGATGCGGGACAGTCGTGGGATCGGGCGATCCGCCTCAACGACGATGACAGCACGTCGCCCCAGTTCTTCCCGTCGATCGACGTTGCGCCCAACGGCACCGTCCACGCCATGTGGGGCGACATGCGCGACGACCCGAACGAGGCACGTTTCCACATCTACTACACCCGGTCGGAGGATGGTGGCGAGACCTGGGGCTTCGAGATCCCGGACCTGGACATCACCGCGGGCGACACCCGGGTGACGGACTTCGGCTCGAATCCCAACCGGGGATTCCCGGGCGGTCGCTTCATCGGCGATTACTTCTCGCTCCAGGCGACGGACGAGGACGCGTATATGGTCTGGTCAGATACCCGGCTTGGCGAGTACGGGGCGCCCAACATGAAGATCGGCTTCGCGCGCCAGCGGGCGATCCCGGCCCCGGAGCTGTTCCTGTCGCCCCCGTCGGGGCCAGGCGGCCAGCAGGTGACGCTGCAGGGCTTCGGCTACCAGCCGAACCTCAACGTATTCGTCCAGTTGGGTGACAGCACCGTGGCCATCGCCCGCACCGACGAGACGGGCACGTTCACCAACGTCCTGTACATGCCCATCACCAGCGAGGGTGCCCAGACGCTCACCGCGGTGGACGAGTCCGGCAGCCGTGCCTCCACGTCGTACTTCACGGAATTCGGCTTCGGCAACATCGCGGACGCGGTGGCCGACTTGTCGCAACAGATCGACGACTTGCGGGAGCAGGTCGCCGCTGGGGCGTCAGCGGCGCCCGG
>Ga0105047_10014465_pt1 | contig 12515 bp, 11 predicted proteins | sample MAT04_FD_78384 | JGI IMG/M metagenome (GOLD analysis project Ga0105047, IMG submission 78384) | Freshwater microbial communities from Lake Fryxell liftoff mats and glacier meltwater in Antarctica - MAT-04 (megahit assembly) | ecosystem: Environmental > Aquatic > Freshwater > Ice > Liftoff... | reverse complement strand
TGCCGTCGGAAACCTTGGTGAGCGTCGAGAGCGCCGCCCGGTACTTGCCGGCGGCGACTTCGGCGCGGGCGCGGTCGAAATCGTCGGCATAGGCGGGCAGTCGAAGTTTTGGAGTTTCCTCCGGAATAAACCGGTCGGCCCATTCGTCCACGGTTGATTTCATGTCCGCCGACGCGATCGACGCCATCATCAGCACTGCTCCGACGAACTTGCGCGGGCGCGATTTCATGACTACACAGTATACTCTCACTCGATGCTCGACGTTGCCACCTTGATCGGAAACAGCCAGATGTTCCCGGTGCTGGAGCACTGGGCGTTCTTCAACCACGCCGGCGTCGCGCCGCTGCCCCGCATCGCTGCCGACCAGATCAAGCGGTTTGCCAACCAGGCGCAGTCGCAGGGATATCTCAACTCGGCTTGGTACAGCGATATCGAGATCCTGCGCAAACTGTGCGCGAAACTGATCAACGCCCACTCCGGCGAAGTCGCGTTCGTGAAGAACACCTCCGAAGGCATCGCGATCGTCGCCAACGGGATCGAGTGGCAGTGGGGCGACGGCATCGTCACGACGGCGGTGGAGTATCCGGCGAACATCTACCCGTGGATGGAGATCGTCCGCTCGCGCGGTGCGAAGCTGGAACTGGTCCCCGAGATCGCGATGCCCGACGGATCGCACTGCGTCCCCACATCGGCGATCCTTGAGGCCGCGAGCAAGCCGCAGACGAAGGTCGTTACCTTGTCGGCGGTGGAGTACGCTTCGGGGCAGCAGCACGAACTGGCGAAGATCGGTGCGTTCTGCCGCGAGCGGGGGATCCTGTTCTGCGTCGATGCGATCCAGGCGATCGGGGTTCTGCCGTTCGACGTCAAGGCGATGAACATCGACTTCGCGTCGGCGGATAGCCACAAGTGGATGCTCGGGCCGGAGGGCGCCGGGATGTTCTATTGTCGCCGCGAACTCATCGAGCGCACCCGGCCGCTGATGGTCGGGTGGATGAACGTCATCAACGCCCACGACTACGGCAAGTACGACTACACCCTCAAAGCCGACGCCGGCCGGTTCGAGTGCGGCACGTACAACGTCGCCGGGCTGATGGGCATGCTCGGATCGCTCACGCTGATCGATCAGGTGGGCGTGGACGTGATCTGGCCGCGCGTGCAGACGCTGCTGGATCGGTTCGTCGCCGGGGCGACGCGGAAAGGGTACTCGGTGATTTCGCCGCAAGGCGAGGCAATGCGAAGCGGCATCGTGAGCATCAAGGCGCACGGGCATTCGCACGAATTGATCGTGAAGAAGTGCCGCGAATCGCACATCGAGATCGCCAAGCGTGAAGGGCGCCTGCGCGTGAGCCCGCACTTCTACAACACCGACGAACAGATCGATCGATTAGTCGAGATTCTGCCATCACACTGAACGCGGCGCAAAGGCGGATGGGGGATGTCTGGATCATCACTAAACCTCCTGACGGTTTCCTGCACTCATATTCAGTCGGCACGATTTTGTGCGGGCGAATAGCTAAAGGAGACTGACTATGACGACGATTTTGGGGCGATTTCCGGTACGAATCCTTGGCCTGGCGGCCGGTGCGGTGTTGATCGCGGGCGTGATGGCGCCGGCGGCGGATCAGAAGAAGGAGCGTCCGAAGGACGCGCCCGAACAGTGTGACGACCAAGGCGGCCAGGATCGTCCGCGCCGCGAACGCCAGCGGGATCGCCAAAGCGCCGAACAGGACGGAGGCCGGCCGGTTGAGGCGATCGCGAAGGAGCTGGGCGTGACGCCCGAGCAGTTCCGCGAGGCGTTCAAGAAGGTGCATCCCGCCGGCCCGGGCGAGAGGCCGACCGACGAGCAGCGGCAGGCGAACCGCAAGGCGCTCTCCGAGGCGCTGAACGTATCGCCGGAGAAGCTGGACGAAGTCATGGACAAGTACCGTCCCGGCGGGCGCGGGGAGAATGGGCCGCGTGGTGAGCAAGGCGCTCGGCGAGGTCAAGGCGATCGCCAAGGTCCGCCCGATGGCGAGCGTCGGCGTCCGGAGCCGCCGTTCGAGAAAATCGCGTCGGACCTGGGCGTGTCGGTCGATGCCGTGAAGGAGGCGATGAAGACCTTCACCCGCCCCGAGCCCGGCCAGCGTCCGAACAAGGAGCAGCGCGACGCCAACGCCAAGAAGCTCGCCGACGCGCTGAACCTCCCCATCGAAAAGGTCACCGAAGTCCTTGAGAAGAACAGACCTTCGCCGCCCCCGCGTCGCGAAGAAGAAGACGGCCAGCAGGACGGCCCGCCCCCGCGCGAACGGTAGGCAAGCGATCGGCGATCGATGCCGACGGAGTGCAATCATGAAGGACGGATGACGGTCGAGGTCATCCGTCCTTCTGCATTTGTAGCTGCAACGCCAGCGTCGCCCATCCGTGCCACTCGGGAAAAACAATGGGCGTCGCGGCTACAAGGAACCATTGCAAAAATCAGAATTACATTCATGACGCGAAACTACTCCGCGCGATGCTTCGGTCCGGTGCATGCCAAAAGCCCACGGCGACGCCGTGGGCTTTCGGTCATGGGTTTTGATTCGCGTCAGAGTTTTACGCCTGACCAACTTCCAATCGGACGTACTTCTTCAGTTCGACGCCCTTGCTCTTGAGCAGTTCGGAGACCTTGCCCTTGAACACTTCGCCGTTGATGAATTCCTGATCGAGCAGGACGCGTTCGGCGTAGAAGCTGCCGAGCTTGCCTTCGGCGATCTTCTCGGCGATCGCCTGGGGCTTGCCGGTCGCCTTGGCCTGTTCGACCGCGATTTCCTTTTCCTTGGCGACGAGGTCCGCGGGAACCTGATCGCGCGTCAGCGCCACCGGACGGGCGGCGGCGATGTGCATGCCGAGGGACTTGACGAGGTCTTCGTTGACCGCGCCGCCAAACTCAACCAGCACGCCGATCTTGCCCTTGCCAGAGGTCGAGTACAGGTACGACCCGACGTTGCCGCTGACGGTCGAGGTGCGCCCGATCTGCACGTTCTCGCCGGTCACCTTGGCGGCGTTGACGAGGGCTTCCTTGATGCTCGCGTCTTCGGCGACGTTCGCGCCGGGGTTGGCGATAAGCACTTCGGCGGCCTGGTGCGCCAGCTTCAGCACTTCGTCGCTCTTGGCGGTGAAATCGGTGTTGCAGACGATCTCGACCGCGACCGCGACATTGCCCTTGGTCAGCGTTTCGACGCGGCCTTCGGTGGTCGCGCGCTCGAGGATCGACGTCTTGACGTTCTTCTTACGGAATTCGTCGATCGCCTTCTGGATGTCGCCGTCGGTCTCGGTGAGCATCTTCTTGCATTCCATCATGCCCAGACCGGTCTTGCTGCGGAGTTCGTTAACGATTGATGCGGTGATAGTTGCCATGATTTTCTCCAGAGAAAGAACCACAGATTACACAGATTTTCACAGATGAAGCTGAACAGCCACCTGATTGAATCTGTGTAATCTGTGAAATCTGTGGTTGCCTCGTATTTCAGTATTAGACGCTTGCGGCGACGTCGGTGGCCGGGGCTTCGGGCGCCACTGCGGTCTCGCCGGTGACGGCTTCGGCGGGGAGTTCGACGCCGGGCTCGCCTGCGGTTTCCGGACCCTTGTCGGCGCGGAACGCGGTGCGGGCGCTGCGGCGGCGCGGTTCGCCGCCTTCGGTCTTCTCGTTGCCGGTCGTGCGACCCTGCTTGCCTTCGATCACCGCGTCGGCGAGCTGGCTGGCGATCAGAGCGATCGCGCGCATCGCGTCGTCGTTGCCGGGGATCGGCAGGTCGATGTCCGCGGGGTTGCCGTCGGTGTCGATCAGCGCGATCGTCTTGACGCCCAGCTTCTTGGCTTCGTTCACCGCGATGTGCTCGCGCTTGGTGTCGACCAGGAAGATGATGCCCGGCAGCTTGTCCATCTTGCGGATGCCTTCAAGATTGCTCTTGATCTTGACCATCTCGCGGTTGAGCGTGGACTTCATCTTCTTCGAGTACGTTTCGATTTCGCCGGTTCCCCAGAGTTTTTCGAGCTGTTCGAGGCGCTTCAGGCGTTCGCGGATCGTGCGGAAGTTCGTCAGCGTTCCGCCGAGCCAGCGCTCGTTGACGTAGTGCATGCCGCAGCGGGTGGCTTCTTCCTGCACCGCGTTGCGGGCCTGACGCTTGGTCCCGACGAACAGCACATCTCGCCCGGCGGCGACGGTGTTCTGGATCAGCTTCTTGGCCAGCAGAAGACCCTTGACGGTCTCCTTGATGTTGATGATGTGTACATTGCCGCGTTTGCCGGCGATGTACGGTTCCATGCGGGGGTTCCAGCGCGAGGCCGGATTACCGAAGTGAATGCCGGCATCCACGAGCGCCTGGACGAGTTCTGTCTGCGTCATACGAAACCTTTCAGAAGCGAACAGCGATACTTTGATCGCCAGCCCGGACCACCCGACGCGGCTGCCAAAAGATCCGCAGGGCCGTCATGAGGCTTTGGGATTGGAAAAAAACAAGCCGTTCTGACGTCCCGCCGGACCAACAAAACGACCTCGCCTTTGGCGTAGCGAGTCCGCGACTGTACCGCAAACCGCATTTTGACGCAACCAGCGGGGCGGCGTTTGCGACTTCGTCACGGGCATCGAGACACGTCGAGAATGCATTTCGTAGCACGGGCGTCCTCGCCGGTGGGCATCTGTCATGTCTGGACACGGGCGAGGACGCCTGTGCTACGGGAATCGAAGGACGCTGCGACGTCGTCCGAGGTTTCGATCGAGTCTGTAACGTCTGCTAAATTCATGGCTTCCGGCGGAATTGGGTTCGTTTGGCGGATTTCCTGATCGGGCGTTGCGACGGCTTCAGAAGGCGTTTGCGGCGCACCGTCGCTGGCGGGATCGACGGTCGTGTCGGCGGGGGGTGTGTCCGAGATACAGTCCGCTGCTTCCGCGTCGCGCGCGAAGCGTTCGCGTTGCAGGTCGCGGAGTTGCTGGATCAGGCGTTGCAGCGACCGGGCGAGGCGGGACTCGTATTCGTGCAGCTTCAGGATCTTGCTTGGCGAGTAGGACCGGAAGTCGCTGACGAGTTTTTCGACGGGCTTGCTGCCGAGCATGCCCGCTTCCACGTCCGGACACCGACGCAGCCGGAGGTACGTGTCGGCGATCTGGTCGATGACCATGCTTTCCAGGATCGAGCCCGGTTGCCACTCCGCATCGAGTTGCTCGCGAAGCGAAACGCGCAGCGGTCCTTCGTTCTCGTCGGACACGGCCGTCGCCCGCAGGCCATGCACGATGGCGTTCATGCGGGCGCGGTCTTTTCCCTGCTGGGTGCGCGGCCCGGTGGATTTGCGGGCGTTCTGGCGATTGGCTTCAATCTGCGACTGCGTGGCCATGGTCGGCTCCTTCGGAAAAAAGGTGGAAACGCGAAAGGACGAAGACGCGAAGAATGCGCGACGGAGATGCCGCGCATCCATTCCCCGGTCAACCCTAAATTATACCTAACAAACAGCGCACGAGTCAATCAAAAATCGCCGGATCTTCGGCCGGTAGTGGGGCGTGGCAATCGCAGCGGCGTAGGGAGTCGATCGCGTGGGCGAAGACGCCCACGCCACGTTATTTGCGCAGGATGAACAGGTAATTGAACCCGCGGAGGAAGAAGTTCTGCTCCTCGGCGGCTTTGCGGTAGTTGCCCATTTCGAGGGTTTTGTTGTGGCGGACGACGCTGATGATGTCCACCGGTTCGAAGCCGAGTTGGATGGCGCGGTTGAAGAGTTCGATGCCGAGCGGGAAGAAGCCGGTGCCGTGCTCGTAGCTGTCGGAGATGTAGAGGGCGAACACTTTGCCGGGTTTGAGGAGGCGGTGGATTTCCTTGATGACGTGCTCCATCGCGTCGTAGTACTGGCCGTCCTTGGGGGAGAGTTTGCCGATGTCGCGCGGGTCTGGGCCGTAGTCGATGTGGGTGGAATAGGGCGGGTCGATGAAGACCAGATCGACTTTCCCCGACAATTCCGGCGGGAGTTTGCGGGCGTCTACGCGGAAGATGTCCTTGCGCGTCGGGTGGACGTCATAGCCGAGGGCGCGGCGTTTGAGGTCGCGCGCGACGTCCAGCGTCGTGCCGCTGCCGCAGAAGCAGTCGACGACGAGTTCGTTTTCCTTGGTGTAGCGCTGGATCAGGTTCCAGATGATGTAACTGGGCGTGGCGCCTTTGTATCCGGGGATGCCTTGCTGGGTGTCGCCGTAGTCTTGCGAGGGGTATTCCCACAACGTGGTCGGCTGCAACCGCAGCGGTGGCTTCTTGGAATGTCCGCGGGGGGGCGGAGTGCGCATGGGGGATTGATAACGGATGTTGATCGGGAATCCAAAGAATGATTCACCGCAGAGACGCGGAGGGCGCGGAGATCGCCATGGCATTGGCGTTGGAGCCTTGGTGCAAAGGCTTTCAATCTTACAAAGTTTGATGACAAGACTCACTCGCTCATTCAAGGCGATCTCCGCGTCTCTGCGGTACATCTAACTCTTCGGACCCATCAGACGCAGGAGGCGGGTGATGAGTTCGGTGGGGTCGACGGGTTTGGTGACGTGGAGATTGAAGCCGGCTTCGAGGGCGCGGGTTTGGTCGTCGACGCTGGCGAAGGCGGTGAGGGCGATCGCCGGGATGTCGCGTTGTTCGAGGTGTTCGTGGCGGATCTTGCGGATGAGGTCGTAGCCGTTCTGGATGGGCATGGCAACGTCGCTGATGATGGCGTCGAAGCGGTGTTTCTGAAGCGCGTGGAGGGCCTCGGGAACGCAGGTGGCGGGGGTGACGTCGGCACCGAACTTCCGCAGGCAGGCGGCGACGACGGTGCGGGCGGAATCTTCGTCGTCTACGACGAGCAGCTTGCGGCCGGCAAGGGTTGTGGCGTTGATCGCGCCGGCTTCGTGGATGCTTTGGTGGGTGTAGTCCGGGCGCATCGTCTGGACGGGGAGCGTGACGGTAAACGCCGCGCCGGTACCTTCGCCATCGCTTTGGGCACTGATCGACCCGTGGTGGAGCGAGACGATGTGCTTGACGATCGACAGCCCGAGCCCGAGCCCGCCGTGGGCGCGGGTGGCGCTGCTGTCGGCCTGCTGGAAGCGCTCGAAGATGCGGAGCAGCATGTCCGGCGGGATGCCTTTGCCGTTATCGGCGACCGTCAGTCGCGCCTGGGAATTCGCCCGGTCGAGCGAGACGGTGATGGTCCCGCCTGCGGGGGTGAATTTGACGGCGTTGGTGAGGAGGTTCCAGGTGACTTGCTGGAGTCGTTGGGGGTCGCCGCGGACGAAGAGGGCGTTGTCCCATTCGCCGTGTTCGAGGACGACGCCTTTGTCGGTGGCGGAGGGTCGAACGCCGTCCATGGCGATCTGGATGACGCGGTGGAGTTCGATCGCCTCATCGCGCATGTGGAACTTGCCGTTGATGATGCGGCTGACTTCCAGCAGGTCTTCGATGAGCTGCGACTGCACCTTGGCCTGCTCCTTGATGGTCTGGAGGGCTTCGTCGTGTTCTTTTTGGTCGAGCACGCCCATCTGAAGCAACTGGACCCAGCCGAGAATGGCAGAAAGCGGGGTGCGCAGTTCGTGGGAGAGGATGGCGAGGAACTCGTCCTTGGCACGGCTGTTGGCTTCGATTTGTTCCTTGGCGTGCCGTAAGGCTTGCTCGGCGAGTTTGTGGTCGTTGATGTCGGTGGAGGTGCCGAACCATCGGACGATCTGCCCGGTGGCGTCGCGCGAGGGGATCGCCCGGCCGAGGAACCAGCGGTATTCGCCGTCCGATGCACGGCGGAAGCGGTATTCGATCTCGTACGGTTCGCCGGTGTGGACGGCCTCGTTCCAGCGGTCGGCGGTGCGCGCGAGGTCGTCGGGGTGGATCGTCAGGTGCCAGCCTTCGCCTTTGGCTTGCTCGAAGGTCAGTCCGGTGAATTCCCACCAGCGGCGGTTGTAGTATTCGATGTACCCGTCGGGACGGGTGATCCAGACGATCTGGGGCAGCGTATCGGCGAGGGCACGCAGCGCGTCGATCGAATCGGCGTGCCGGCTGATGGCGTTGAGGTTGTCGAGCTGCGCACGGGTGGCGCGCAGTGCGGCGTCAACCGTGAGCTGCGTGGTATCTGACGACGACAAGCCACCGGGGGAAGGAGCGGCCGACGGTGCTAATTTTGATTGTTCCAACTGCGGCTCACATTACGGACCAAAAACCGACAATGCAATCGGATTTTTGCGGCACTTCAGAATCTTCCTCGCAGCTTGTACGACGCCGACGTCAAAAAAGGCCATCGCCATCATCCTGGCGATGTACGAATCGGCGAAAAAAGGTGGAGTGCCGGTTGAGGTGAACTAACAAGCGGCGAGTGAGGGGTGTGACGTGAAAGGATTTTGAGGGTCTTTCACGTCACATTCATCACGCCACACGCGTCGATGCTCACGCTCGTCCGTAGACGTAATTGTTGAGCTGCTGGATCTGCATATCCTGCATGGAAACGCGATTGGCGTTGATATCGCCGATCGAGATCATGCCCTTGAGATTGCCGGCCGAATCGAGGACGGGGATGTGCCGGACGCGGCGGTCGCGCATCATTTCTGCGACGTCGTCCAGATCGGTTTCACACTCGCAGGTACAGGGGTTGGCGGTCATGACTTCGCCGACCATGGTTTCATGCGGCACGCGCTCGGCGGCGACGATGCGGGTGAGCACATCCCGCTCGCTGAACACCCCCATGAGCCGGCCAGTTGAATCGATCACGCACACCGAACCGATTCGATGCTCGTTCATCAACTGAGTGGCCTTGAGCACGGTCATGTCCGCGGACACACAAACAACCGAATTGCCCTTGAGCGTGAGTATGTCTGTAACGCTGGCCATGATGAACCTCCGGTGTAAGAGACGGACAACAACCTACTGACGTGACGCTGATGAGTATGACAGAGTCCCCACGTAAACCGCAACATTGTGATTAGTTTCCCGATATCAGCGTGAACGCGGCGAGTGTTATCGGTCGTGGCGACAACGGCGAACGACGCGCTTCGGCCGCGCACTTTTGGCTTGGCAAATGTTGCCAATGAAGGGATAATGACGCGCAGATGCCGACTCAAAACGTCAACCTCTCCGGCGAACAAGCCCGCTTCATCCGACAGCGAGTGAAGGGTGGCGGGTATCGCAGTGCGAGCGAGGTCGTCCGCGCGGGCCTACGTCTGCTCGAACAGCGGGAAGGAGAAGACGAGCTGAAGCTGGAGCGACTCCGGAGGCTCGCCAGCGAATCGTTTGCTGCGATCGATCGGGGCGAGGGGATTGAAATCGAGGCGGACAATTTGGACGCGTTTATCGACGGTTTATCGAGTAAATCGGGCCGCCGCAGGACGTCTTGAGACGCCGATTTCGACTTTCGTTCGCGGCCGTCGAGGACATCCGGACGGTGCTCGAACAGACACGAAGCACGTTCGGGGATCGAAAGTGCGAGCAATACAAGCAACTCATTCGTCAGGCGATGATGGATATCCTTCTCGCGCCCGAGGCGTCGCCTTCGCGGGCTCGCGAGGAGATTCATCCCGAAGTTCGCACATTGCATATCGCGAGGCGAGGGCGAAAGGCGCGACACCTGATCCTGTATCGCGTCACCACCAACACCATCGACGTCGGCCGATTGCTGCACGATTCGATGGAGTTGCGACGGCATCTTCCTGAGGGTTTTGTCTCAAACAAGTGACCGATCGCAAAGGCTAACGCTATCGGATTTTAGGATTGGGGCGTACCATATGGGGCTATGAAGCTCCCTGTTGTCGCAATCGTTGGCCGGCCAAATGTCGGTAAATCCAGTCTGCTCAATGCCTTGGCGGGCAAGAGGGTGTCAATCGTCCAAGACATGCCCGGCGTGACGCGGGACCGCGTCTCCTACCACCTTGACCTCGACGGAAAATTCGTCGAAATGGTTGATACCGGCGGGTACGGGTACGTCGATGAACAGGGGCTGACCGAGCACATCAAGCACCAGATCGAGATCGCGATGGCACGGGCTGACCTGGTTATCTTCGTCGGCGACACCACCGCCGGCGTGACGACGGCGGACCAGACCATCGTGCAGATGCTCCGCAACAAGGGCATTAAGACGATCGTCGTGGCCAATAAAGCCGACGGCGTGAAGGCAGACGCCGCCGTCGCGGAATTCAGCCGGCTGGGCTTCGGCAACACGATTGGCATCTCGGCGATGAACGATCGTAACCTCGATCAACTCGTCGAATTGATCAAGCAGAATGTGGATTTGACAAACGCCCCGACCGAACTGCCGCCGCCGGAGATGTTCATCGCGATCGTGGGCAAGCGGAACGCGGGCAAGAGCACGCTGGTGAATTCAGTCGCGCGCATTTATGAGGACGACCCGGAGCGCGTGATCGTTTCGGAAGTGCCCGGCACGACGCGCGACAGCGTCGACGTGCGCTTCGAGAAGGACGGGCATGCGCTGGTTGTGATCGACACCGCTGGGATGCGGAAAAAGCGGCATATGGTGACGAATGACGTCGAATTTTACAGCTTCCACCGCGCCGAGCGGTCGATCCGCCGGGCGGACGTGGTGCTGTTTTTGATCGACGCGTCGGAACCCGTCAGCGAGCCGGACAAGAAGCTGGCGGCGTACATCGCCAGCGAATACAAGCCGGTCATCATCGTCATCAATAAATGGGATATCGCGCGTGACGAACTGAAGAAACGCGACGGCGCGAAGTTCCGCGATTCCGAGGCGATGGAAGCGTTTGGCGAATACCTGGGCAAGGAGCTGAAATTCCTTGATTTCGCGCCGATCGCGTTCACCACCGCTAAGGACGGCAGGAACGTGCAGCAGGTGCTGGACTTGGCGGGGCATTTGCACAAGCAGGCGACGGAGCGCGTGACGACGGGCAAGCTGAACGCGGCGTTGGAGGCGGTGGTGAAGGAGCGTGCGCCCAGTTCCAAGGCCAGCAGTCGTCCGAAGATCTACTACGCCACGCAGGTGGCAGTGGCACCGCCGACGCTGGTGCTGTTCGTCAACAATGCGGATTACATCGACGAAAACTACCGGCGGTTCGTCACCAATCGGTTTCGCGAGCTTTTGCCGTACGCCGAAGTGCCGATCAAGCTTCAGGTGCGAGGCCGGGCGCGGGATCCGGAACGCGAGGCGACACACGCGGGCTTGATGGATAAGCGGGTGAAGCGCCGGATCATCAAAAAGCGGGCCTCGGAAGTGGCGAAAGACGCCGCAAAAAAACGAAAGTAGGAATTTTGATATCCGTACGGCTTGACACCCACGAATGGGTTGGCATAATCCCCCCCTCACTGATCCGGAACGAGACGCAAATAAATGCGACTCGGAGGAACGGTGGGCCGATGTAACAGTCGGGCTGACAATGGGTTAGAGGAGCTTGAGGGTGTCTCAAACTTCTCGAAGAGATAAAAAATCTCTTTCCGACCGGTTGACAGTGAAACGGGTTGCGATAAGATGTGCGACCCACTCGACGGAAGTGACGAGAGTCACGAACGTCGAATAACGAATCGCGAGTTTGGTTTTCCAGACGAAGCGGTTCGGGTGCTCTTTGACAAGTGAATAGTCGGAATGCCGCGAGAGTGTGAGCCGAGAGCCTGTGTCAAGCAGGATGACTCGGCGAAGATCTTGTGGCCACAAGTGGTCTGCTGGTTCGCCAGTTGATTACGGGTGGCCCACCAAATCTTCAGCATTCTCGTGTCACCTATATGAAGTGAATCCTAATTCATTTTTATGAGTAATATGCCAGAATGCTGAAGCCTTGCTCTGGTAGATGCGACTTAACACCTTGCATCTATCAGCTGACCCTTGGGCCTAGTCACCCAAGGGCAGTAAAACAGCCTACCTGATTGTCTTAGTCGGGTAGGTATAGGACAAGCTCGTTTCGAGGATAAAACCGGACATGAAACTGTTAGCCGGAGCTAAGTCGCAAGACGACGCTTCGCTTGAGGAATGTCCGGGCCAAGAAATTAAATTGAAGAGTTTGATCCTGGCTCAGCCTGAACGCTGGCGGCGTGGCTAAGACATGCAAGTCGTACGGGCGTAGCAATACGTCAGTGGCGCACGGGTGAGTAATGTATAGCTAATCTACCCTGGAACCTGGGATAGCTGTCCGAAAGGACAGGTAATACCAGATGAAATAACGGTGTCGCATGACACTGTTCTCAAAGGGCAACTATTCTGGGATGAGGCTATATTGTATCAGCTAGTTGGTGAGGTAATGGCTCACCAAGGCAATGACGCATAGCCGGGCTGAGAGGTCGGCCGGCCACATCGGAACTGAGACACTGTCCGGACTCCTACGGGGGGCTGCAGTAACGAATCTTCCACAATGCACGAAAGTGTGATGGAGCGACGCCGCGTGTAGGACGAAGTCCTTCGGGATGTAAACTACTGTCAGGGGAAAGAAAGATCTGATCTACCCCAGAGGAAGTGGCGACTAACTCTGTGCCAGCAGTCGCGGTAATACAGAGGCCACAAGCGTTAGGCGGAATCACTGGGCTTAAAGCGTGTGTAGGCGGGTTGGTAAGTACCTT
>Ga0105047_10014464_pt1 | contig 12515 bp, 8 predicted proteins | sample MAT04_FD_78384 | JGI IMG/M metagenome (GOLD analysis project Ga0105047, IMG submission 78384) | Freshwater microbial communities from Lake Fryxell liftoff mats and glacier meltwater in Antarctica - MAT-04 (megahit assembly) | ecosystem: Environmental > Aquatic > Freshwater > Ice > Liftoff... | reverse complement strand
GTCCCCAGCGATCGTTCTTCCCGGTACCCCTGATCGCTCCCGTCCCGCCCCTCTGAAAATCGAATTTCCTACCAGTTAACCGACGCGCGCGCCCAGACGCTCGCCGCCGCAGTGCGCTACCGTGACGGGTTCCCGGCCCATTTCGTGCCCGACGGCTTCCTAGGCGTCGCCGCCCCGGCCGATAGAGGCGGCGAACGACTCCGGCATGGCGAATGGGTCATTTGCCACAGGGTAGGTGCGTCTTTGCCCGGCTTGTCGTTTCACGGGGTGAAGATTTTTGGTAGGCACGCGCTTGCCTAAAGGGGGAATAGTCCCTCAGAACGTCATGCCACCCCGATGACAGCATTCTCTTTTCGACCTTCGCTTCACCGCTTGCTCTGTCGCGCGCTCGCCACGCTCGCTGTTTCCTTTGGCGCGCCGCTCCTCCTCGCCGAACCCACCCGCGTCTATCTCGCGAACGACGACCACACCGACTACATGTGGACCGCCGATGCCGACACCTACCAAAGGGTCTTCGTCGAAATGCTCGATTTCCACCTGGCCCTGGCCGACCAGACCGCCACCAATCCTTCGCCCTACCGCGCACGCTTCAACGCCGACGGCAGCCTCTGGCTCTCCACCTACGAGCAACGCAAAAGCCCGGCCGAATTCGCGCGGCTCATCGCCCGCATTAAGGACGGCACGATCGGTGCGCCGCTCAACACTCTCGTTTCCTGCTACGGCGGCCAGTCCGTCGAAGCCGTCTTGCGCGGCCTCTACTACGCCGGCCGCATCGAACGGGCCCACGACCTTCGTTTCCCCCTCGCGACCGCGATGGAGAACCAGACACTCCCGCTCGGTCTCGCCTCGCTCTTCTCCGGTTCCGGCGCGCGCTACAGCTGGCGCGGCGTCTGCGGGTGCGCGAGCAAGCTGCCCAACCCGGTTCTCGGCGAACGCGCCCGTGAGGTCTATTGGTATACCGGGCCCGACGGCCAAAAACTCCTCCTCAAATGGTATTCTCTAGGCGCCCATGGCATCGGGGGCTACGTCGAGGCCGGCGAACCGCTCGATGCTCTGCGCTATATCGCCTCCGACGCCGGCTTTCTCCGTCGTCACGTCGACCCCGTCACCCGGCAACCTTACCGCGTTTTCGGGCTTTTCGGTTTCGGCGGCGACGACCTCGCGCGCAAAACCGGCGTCACCCCGCCGCCGGAAGTTCCCGGCGTCCCCGGTCTCCACAAGGTCGTTTCCGGGCCCTACTGCGACCACTTCCACGTCATCGCCCAGCGCGAGTCCACGCGGGAGCGGCAGGTCATCGTCTCCAACCAACTCGACTACTTCGCCGACTTCGAGCGCACCCACGGGGCCGCGCTCCCCGCGCAATCGGTCACCTACGGAAACGAGTGGGACCTCTACTCCGCCTCGATGTCGGAAACCTCCGCCCGTGCCAAACGCGCCGTCGAAAAACTCCGCTCCGCCGAACTGCTCGCGACTCTCGTCAGCCTGAAATTCCCCGATTTCATGCGCCGCCACGCCGCCGCGCGCGATCGCGCGTTTACCGACATCGGACTTTTCTGGGAGCACAACTGGACCGCCGACGGCCCCATCTCCCGCGGCCAGCGCGCCGCGTGGCAGGAAGAGTTAGTCACCGGTATCGAGGCCTACGTGAATTCGGTGCAGGCCGAAGCCGTGATCCGTCTCGCCGGCATGATCTCCCAGCCCGACAAGACCAACCGCTTCTTTGCCTTCAATCCCCTCGGCTGGCCGCGCACCGGCGCCGCCGATTTCTCCTACACCGGCCCGGCCGACATTCACGCCCGCGACCTTTCGACGGGCGCCGATGTCCCGCACCAGATCGTGAATCTCGCCGGCGCCCGCCACCTGCGCATTTTGGCGTCGGACGTGCCCTCAGCCGGCTACAAGGTCTTTGAAATCCTTCCCGGTCCCGGCACGGCGGCCACGACCGCGGCCGCCACCGTATCCGGCGAGAGCGCGCTCACGTTCGAAAACCCCGCCGTGAAACTCGTCGTCGAGCGCGACGGCGCGATCCGCAGCTTTGTGGACAAGCGCCGCGCCTCCGCCGAACTCGCCGCCACCATCGACGGCCTCGCGCTCAACGACCTCGCGCCCAACTCAGCCGAGGGCGAACCGCTCCGCATCGAGAACGCCGGCCCGGTCTCGGTCACGCTTCGCGCCCGCAGCGAGGCCGGCCTCGATCACACCACCGCGATCACGCTCTACCGCGATTCAGACCGGATCGACATCCGCAACGAGATCACCGCCAACTTCGCCGACATCCGCCACTGGGCCTTCAGTTTCAATCTCCCCGCGCCCGCGGTGCGCACCGAGGAAGTCGGCGCGATCAATCTCAATAAACTCACCTCCGCCGGTGGCTCCTATGCCGAGACCCACGCCCGCTACGATTACATCACGCTCAATCATTTTGCCGACATCTCCGCCGGCGATGGTGTTAGGGGAGTCACGCTTTCCAATCCCGATCTCGCCTTCGCCAAGCTCGGCCGCAGCACGATCGCCGCGCTCGATACGGAGACGCCGCAGTTCAACGTCCTTGCCGGTGGCCAGATCGACGGCCCGAATCTTGGGATCCGCGCGCAGAACGGCGCGACGTATTTTCTGCAACGCTTCGCCCTGCGCCCGCATGGTGCCTACGATCCCGCCGCCGCCATGAAGTTCGCGCTCGAGCACCAGAACCCGTTCGTCACCGGCAAGCTCATCGGCAAAGACGCCGGCCCTTACCCGGCCGACACGTATTCGCTTCTCACGGTCAGCGATTCCAACGTCCTGCTCTGGGCCGTAAAGCCTGCCGAGGAAGGCATCGACCGCGGCATCGTGGCCCGACTCTGGAATGTCTCCGACGCTCCCGTCGCCGCCAAGCTCGCCCTCACGCCGGGTTTGGCCCGCGCGCAGCGGACCACGCACATCGAGACCGATCTCGAGCCCGTGACCCTCGACGGTGAATCGGCGATGCCCGCGACCTTCGCCCGCCAACAACTTCAGACTTATCGCCTCATCGTCCGGTGAGCGCTTGATCCTGCTTCCCCCCACGGCACCCGCGCCGCCTTACTGTTCGCCTAGTTTGCGTATCTGCCAAGCCTTGCCCAATGAAGAAAACCTCCATGCCGACGATGGGCGACGTCGCCAAGCGCTGTGGCGTGGCGGCTTCGACGGTCTCGCGCGTGCTGAGCGGCACGAAGTTTGTCGCCCCCGAAACGCGCGCACTCGTTATGCGCGCGATGGAGGAACTCAACTTTCACCGCGATTCGCATGCGCGCCGCCTCGCCCGCGGGCGCAGCGATTTTCTCGGTCTGATCATTTCCAACATCGAAAACCCGTTTTATCCCGGCCTCATCAAGGCGTTTGAAACCGCCGCCCTCGAGCGGGGCTTCGAGGTCCTGCTCTGCACGACCAACTACGATCCCGCGCGCACCGCCCAGGCGTTTCGGCGAATGATCGAAAACAAGTCCCCCGGAGTGGCCGTGATGACCTCGCGCGTCGATTCCGGCATGGCACTAAAGCTCGCCGAGCGCGGCGTAGCCTCCGTGTTTCTCGATTCGGACGGAGTCGGGCCGCTCAAAAGCAATATCTGTATCGACTACGCCAAGGGCGCGGGCGAAGCCGTGCGCTACCTCCACATGCTCGGGCACCGCCGCTTCGCGCTCGTCGCCGGCCCGCAAGACCGCCCCTCTCACGCCGCGTTTCGCCGCGCCGTCGAAGTCGCCCTGCGCGGCTTCGGCCTGAAACCGATCCTTGTCGAGGGCAACAACGACGCCGAGAGCGGCGCCGAGGCCGTGACCCGCCTGCTCACCGGCACGGAACTCCCCACCGCCGTCCTCTGCAGCAACGACGTCACCGCCCTCGGCGTCATCCGCGCCTTCCACCGCAGCGGCCTGCGCGTGCCCGCCGATGTCTCTGTCATGGGCGCCGACGACATTCCGTTCGCCGCGCTCGCGCAGCCGCCGCTGACGACCGTGCGTATCCCGCGTGAACGTCTCGGTGTGTTGGCGCTGGAAATCCTCCGCGAGATGCTGGCCACCCCCGCCAAGCGTCCGCGCGAGGCGCTGCTCCCGACCGATCTCGTCATCCGCGAATCGACGGGTCCCGCGGCCCCGCGGTGAATTCCCCGGCGGGACGAGCGGACGCGATCCGCCCCGCCACCTCCTCGCCGTCCACGGACCTTGCCTCGCACGGGCGGAGCAAGCGATTGCCCGTATTCGCCGGTGTAGAAAATTTAACTTGAAGTCACGGCCGCCCAATCTAGGCAAGCGCTTGCCTAGAACCCCGGCTACTCCGGTTCCCGCCGGAAACGAGCGGCCCTTCCTCCCGTTTGTTCCCCTTCCCGTTCCCTCGTTTTGTTCTCGGCGCCACGCGCCTCCGCTCACCCAACTCCGATGCCCGTCGATCTCTCCGTTCTTGCAGGAGCCTACCTGCGCGACCTTCTCGCCCAACCGGAAGCCGTGGTCGCCACGCTGGCCGGCCTGCGCGACCAACCGCCGCTGCCCGCGCGCGCCTTCTCCTGCGCGCGCATCGTGCTCACGGGAATGGGCTCCTCCCTCCATGCCCTGTATCCGCTGCACCTGCGGCTCATCCGCGCCGGCCATTCGCCGGTGTCGGTCGAGACGGCGGAACTCGTCCACGCGCAGTCCGCTTTGCTCGACGAGCGCGCCCTCGTCCTCGCTGTTTCCCAATCGGGCCGCAGCGCCGAGATTCTGCAGTTACTCGATCTCATCGCAGCCCGCGCATCGCGGCCCTTCGTGATCGGCGTCACCAACACCGTCGGTTCGCCGCTCGCCACCCGGGCCGACGTCGCCGTGCCGCTCCACGCCGGCCCGGAGTTTTCCGTTTCCTGCAAAACGTATCTCGCCGCGCTCGTCGCGCTCGAATGGCTCGGCTCCATCCTCTGCGGCGACGACCTCGCCGCGCTCTTCGGCGAGTTCGCGCCCGTCGCGCGCGCCGTGGAGTCCTACCTCGCCGGTTGGCGCGAGCACGCCGCGCACCTCACCATCGAGTTCGCCGGGCTTCGCCATTTGTTTCTCACGGGCCGGGGCGCCTCGCTCGCCGCCGTCGGCACCGGCGCGCTCATCCTGAAAGAGTCCACGCGCTTTCACGCCGAGGGGATGAGCAGCCCGGCCTTTCGCCATGGTCCCCTCGAAATGGTGAACCCCGGTCTGCATGCTTTGGTTTTTGCGGGCGAGCCGGCGACCGCACCGCTGAACGAGTCTCTGGTCCGCGATATCCGCGCCGCCGGTGGCCGCGCATGGTGGGTGGGTGAAACCGCTCCCGTGGCGGTGTTCCGCCTCCCGGATTCGCCGGCCCGGCTCCGTCCGATGTTCGAGATTCTCCCGGTACAAATGCTCTCGCTCGCGCTCGCGGCGCTCGCCGGACGCGAACCCGGGCGCTTCGAGCGCGCCACGAAGATCACCAGCGTCGCTTGACCCCGCCTCACCGTGAAGACGCCCCTCACTCTCCCCCCTGCGACCAGGCCGCCCGATGTCATGGCCGGCCTAGGGCGCCGCACTCTCACCATCCGGCTCGGTGCGCGGCATCACGATCTGCCCGCCGCCCCTGGTCAAACGCTCGCTCGCCCGATCTACCGCTTTGCCGACCGCTACGGTCCGCACATGCTGATCTCGGTTGCGGTCAACCGTCTGCCGTCCGTCGATTTCACCACGCGCCCAGAAAACGAGGATTTTCTCCTGCTCCGCGACTCCGAGACCAAGCCACTCTACCTTGTCGTCGGGCTCGATCGCCGCGCCAAACGCGTTGACCGCGTCGCCGCTTCCTAACCGCCCCGTCCGCAGCATATGTCCACGCCAGCCGCCCCCGCTTCGCGTCTCTTGCCGCCTTGGTTGCTTTATGCGCTCACCGCCGCCGTCTGCTGGGGCATCTGGGGCGTGCTCGCCAAAGGCCCCAGTCGGGAACTCTCCGGTTGGATGACGCAGATCCTGTTTACCTTTGCCTTGATCCCGTCGGCTCTCGTCGCCGGTTTCTCCAGACGGGTGCGTGTGGGCACCGACAAGTCGCGCGGCCTCTTCTGGGGTTTTGTCTCCGGTCTCCTCGCCGCGGCAGGCAATATTTCCTTCTACCTCGCACTGGAGAAGGGCGCCGACACGGTGATCGCGATCCCGCTCACCAATATCTATCCGTTGGTGACGCTCGTCATCGCGTATTTCTGGTTCAAAGAGAGGATCGACGGCGTGCAGGCGATCGGGATCGTGATCGCGCTTGCGGCCATCGTGCTGCTCAGCGGCGAAGCCCAAAATCTCGGGCAACCCGCCGAGGTGCTCCAACGGCTCGGTCTCAACGCGTGGATGGGCTACACGCTCGCCGCGATGTTTTTCTGGGGCGTCTTCAGCGCCACGCAAAAGGTTTCCACGAATCACATTTCTGCCGAGATGTCCTACCTCGCGTGGTGCGCGGCTTTCATCCCGATCGCGCTCTGGATCGTCGCGACGAAGCCGCTCAATTGGGACATGTCCGGGGCGATGGTCTGGTCCGGCCTCGCCGCCGGCGCACTCAATGGCTTCGGCGTCATCGCGGCGTTTGCCGCCTATCGCTCCGAGGGCAAGGCCTCGATCGTCACACCGCTCGCCGCCGCGGGCCAGCCGGTGGTCACGGTTGTCCTCGCGCTCATCTTCCTCGGCGAGCGCATCAGCCCGCTTGGAGGCGTCGGTATCGTCCTGGCCATCATCGCCGCCGTCGCGCTGTCCCACGGGAAACGCAAACCCGGCGCCGCGCCCGCGGTGTCCCCATGAAAAATGCCGCCCCCTGCGCCGCCCCGGGATTCGTGCTCAAGCAATCCGGGGAGATGTTTCGCGCACGCGCGATCGCTGCGAACGATGTCCGCGTCCTCGTGGAGAATTTTTCCCAACCATAGAAAGTGCTTGATTCTCCAAATCCGGGCCTGAGCCGAATCGTGATTCGCGTGACGATACCGGCCAACCGCGGCGCCCGGCCCAATGCGCCGCTGGCCGAATGGCCGTAACGGAGAATTTTCTTTAGCGAGCTCATCAATCGATCACTCGAGACAACCCTTCAAACCCGCCAACCGGCCAAACCCCGCATCTAAACCACAAAATCGACCCCGCTATGAAAACCAAGCTATCCCTCCTTCGTTTCGCCGCGCTCTTCGCGCTCGGCAACGTCCTCGTCACCGCCCAGACCGCGCCGGTCGCCACTGGCGAACGGAGCGCCAACAACGAACAGAGCGTGCCGCCGCGTTCCGAGGTCGAGAGAAAGACCGGGGGCGACACCGCCGCCATTCTCCTCAATCCCTTCGTCGTCGCGACGGAGCAGGACACCGGCTACCAGGCCCAGTCCACTCTGGCCGGCTCGCGGCTGAGCACGCCTTTGAAGGACGTCGGCGCCGCCATTTCCGTCTACACGAAGGACTTCATGTCGGATATCGGCGCGACCAACGTCAACGACCTCCTGATCTTCGCCACCGGCATGGAGGCCGGCGGAGCGGGAGGCAATTTCTCGGGAACGAATGCCAGCATCGGCGAAACGCAGGTCGTCGGTGACGGCCCCCGGACCAATCCCCAAAGCGGATCGCGTTCCCGCGGCCTCAGCTCCCCGAGTTTCACCCGGAACTACTTTCTGAGCAACATTGGCATCGATGGCTATAACACGGCCTCGGTCACGGTGAATCGCGGTCCCAATTCGATTCTGTTCGGCATGGGCAGCCCGTCGGGCGTAGTGGAAAACTCCCTGATCACGGCGAACGTGAACAAAACCAAGACGACGGTCGAACACCGCTTCGGCGACAACGGGAGCAGTCGCGCCGTCGTAGACACAAACCAGGTGCTTCTGCGCAAGAAGCTCGCCCTCCGGATCGCCGCCCTCGACGACCGGGAGAAATACGATCAGCGGCCCGCCTACGAGGACAAGTCGCGCCTCTTCGGCACCGCCACCTACAAGCCCTTCGCGTCGACGACCTTCAGCTTCAACTTCGAGACCGGCAATACTCGCGCCAACCGGCCGATCACCGTCCTGCCGTTCGACAGCATCAACCGGTATTGGTATGCCGCCGGCCGCCCGACCTACAACTGGGCGTTTTATGATGACCCGGCGCTGAATGCCCTCGCGGCCACCACGGATTCCAGTAGCGCCGCCATCATCAATGTGCGGAACGCGATGGGCATCGGCAGCGCCCAGCTTTTTGGCGGTTTGATCATCCCCTACGAACGCGCGAGCACCTATGGTTCCGGGCCCGGTTTGGGCGTCCGCAGCCAAATTGGAGCAACCGGTTCCGCCACCGCGCCCGCGGCGAACGCGATCCGCAACAGCCTGTTCCATCCCCAGCTCAACCGGGATTCGGCGAGCGATGCCATCGCCTTCTACGAGACTTTCAACATTGGCGAAGGCGGCATCTCCGCCGCGTTATTTCCCGGCGGCATTCGCCCGGCCGGTCAGAAAATGCAGAGCTTTACCGATTACAGCGCGTTTCCCTTCAATAAGCGCCAGATCGACGAGACCTCCATCCAGAAAGACGATTTCCGCACTTTCAGCGTTTCGCTGAGTCAGACCGCTTGGAGGGACAAGAGCGGTGCCGACAAGGTGGGCATCGAGTTCGTCTATAATTCCGAGACCTTCGGTCGCTACGCCAACAACGCCTTCTTTTCGCAGGGCAACGGCAACCACGTCCGCATCGATCCGAATGTCACCCTGCCCGACGGTCGCCCCAATCCCAACGTCGGCCGCCCGTATGTGATGGGTGCCTCGGCGGCACAGCTGAACTTTTTCGAATCGGAACGCACGAACGCCCGGCTCACTGCCTTCCTCCGCCACGACTTCAATGACAATTTCTCCGGGTTTCTGGCCAAGCTCCTCGGGCGCCACACGCTCACCGGGCTGTATCAGGACGATGAATTCCACGACCTGGCGAGTTCGACCCGTTTGCGCCTTTTCGGGGAGGCCGCCGAGGCGATCGGCGCCGTCACCAACTTTAACCGCCTCCCCAACGCCATCGTCTACCTCGGCGACTCCATCACCAGCGGCAAGCCGCTGGAGTTGCAGCCGATCCGGATCAAGCAGCTCGCGGGTGGCCAGGTTTTCGACACCACTTGGTTTTCCGCCCCGCTCGGTTTGGTCAACGGCCAGCTCGCACAGGGCAATCTCGTCACGACGAAGACCAATCTGGAGGAAAGCATCAACGATGCCCGGGCCCGGGGTGAGCGGATCAAGTCCGAGGCCTTCGTGCTGCAAAGCTACTGGCTGTCGGATCACGTGATCACGACGGTCGGCTGGCGCAAGGATCGGGATTATCTGCGCGTGTTTCCCGCGCGGAGCTTCACCACGGATCCGACGCGGGCCCGCATGTTTTTGACGGATTATGCCTTCGAGACCACGCCGCCGCTCAACACTCAGGGCCAGACCCGCAGCTACAGTGCGGTGATTCGCTGGCCGCAAAAACTCCTGCGCCTGCCCGAGGGCATCGATACGAGCGTCTTCGTCAGCCGGTCGCAGAATTTTACGCCGGATGCCGGACGCATCTCGGCGGAGAACCAGTCCATCCCCGCGCCCAAGGGCAAAACCGACGAGTTCGGCCTCAGCCTTTCGCTCTTTCGCGAGAAACTTAATCTGCGGGTGAACCAGTTCGAGACCACCCAGGAAAATGCGAATCGAGGCGGCACCTATGGCGCGTCCGTAAATAACTTCTACCGCCAACTCGCGGGCTTCTGGAATCTGCAGTCCAACGCAACGCCTCAGTTTGACCGGATCAACGCCATCGACGAACTGCTCAACACCCTGCCCGGCACGAAGCAACTCCTGAACTGGCAGCGCGTGATCAACCCGACCACGGGGGTCTACAGCAACACCGAGAATGTCTTCCCGCCGTTTTCCGACACGCAGGATTTCGTTTCCAAGGGCACCGAGCTGGAAGTGGTCTACAATCCAACCCGGCGCTGGCGCATCGCCTTCAACCTGGCGAAGCAGGAGACGGTCGTGTCCAATCTCGCGCCCTTCGCCAAGGCGACGATCGCGAAACTCCTGCCCGTCTGGGAGAAATACAAGGACACGCCGCGGGCCGGGAGCACGACATGGGGTGGCCCCGGGGTTCCGTTCCCCGCCACCGATCCCGAACACTTCGGCACGCTGGTGCAGCGCGATGTGCTGATCCCCTACGCGACGTTGCTCGCGCAGGAAGGCGTGGTCTCGTCCGAGCAGCGCAAGTGGCGCGCCAATCTGATCACGAACTACCAGTTCAGTCGCGACTCCCGCCTGAAGGGCTTTAACGTCGGCTCCGGCGTCCGCTGGCAGGACAAGTTCGCCCTGGGTTATCCCACCAGCTTCAAGCCCGACGGCAGCGTCTTCGTCGACGTCGCGAATCCGTTCTGGTCCGACGACGATTTGAACGTGGATGTGTGGGTCGGCTACACGCGAAAGTTCTATCGCGACAGGGTTAACTGGAAGGTGCAGCTCAACGTCCGCAATATCATCGGCTCGACCGATCCGATCGCGATTACGGTGCAGCCCGATGGTTCCCCGGCCGCCATGCGCTTGCCGCCGGAAAAACGCGTCTACCTGACGAACACCTTCGAGTTCTGAGCGACGCTCCCCCCGATCGGTTTCACCGCGAGCCCGGCTGCTGCTGCCGGGCTCGCCCGGGTGAAACCTCCACATACCCGCGATGGCGCTTTTTAGATTCCGTTTCCTTCCGCTCTGGGTCGTTTGCGCGTCGAGGCCGCTATGCGTCGGCCTCAAGGGCCACAACCTCCTCCGCTTCGCCTGTGATCACCCCCCGCTTCGAAGTCGAGAACGTCTCCGCCCCACGCCACCACTGGGAGTCACCCAACCCCAATCTCCCCCGCCTCGTGATCCACGTCGACACGCTCACCGCGATCCAGCGCTTCACCGCAACTCCGGGCGCACGCAACTAACCCGGGACCTGTCCTGCCCTCGACTCCTCTCGTTTGCTCGCAAGATTATTCCCGATGAACCGCCGCTATTTTATCTTCACCGGCGCCGCGCTTAGCGGCGGCCTGCTCTGCGCCGCCCGCCCGCTCGGTGCGGCCGCTCCGCTCTCCGCTCGGTCCCGCCATCTACCCGCGCGCATCGATTTGCCACCCGAGACGCCACTACCTGTCGGCAAGCGATCCCCGTTCGGCTGGAAAACCGCGCTCGTCGATACCTCGCCGCTGGCGCTCATCTGGCCCGATCTTGCCCCTGACGTCGCGCCCACCCGCCTCCGCGTCACCGTCGGCCTCGACATCCGCGACGAGAAACTCATCGAAGCCTACCTCCCAAAATCCGGCCGTATCGTCGGCACCTTCGACATCCGCTACGGCTGCATTTTCCAACCGTTTGAAATCCCCGTTACCGCCGCCGACGTGGCCGCGCTGCGCCGCGAGGGACTGGCGCTCCGCCTCGAAAAGGGAGCCCCCGCGCGCATCTTCGCCGCCGGCGAGGGGATGCCCGCCGAGTTTCAACCCCACCTGCTCGTCTCCGTCGGCGCCGATCGGCTCACCGAGTATTTCGCGCGCATGGGCACGCTCGCCTGCGTGCAGGCTTTCAGTTGGCAGGAGGGCTGCGTGCTCGACGGCCTCCTCGATCTCTCCGCGCTCCCGGCGCACGCCGCGCTGCGCGACGCCGCCCGCCAGCACCTCGCACAATTCATCGTCGGCGGAAAACTCGTTTACGAGAACCACGTCAGCAACGTGAGCGACGGCCGCATTTACGGCATCGAGGGCACGCTCCCGTTCGCCGGGCTCGCCCAACTCGAGCCCGCGTCGCCCCTGCTTGAAGTGCCGTTGCAATTCTGGGCCGCCCACCACGATGCCGAGGGCGTCATCCTCGACGGCGGCGAAACCTCCAGCGAGGGCTCTTATACCGTCGGTTACCCGCTCGCCCTGATCGGGCGCGCGCGCGGCGACGAAGCCCTCCAGAGACTCGCGCTCACCCAACTCCGCGTCCGCCACGCCCGCCTCTTCGACGGCCAAACCTTCTGGCGAACCCGCCAGGCCGCCGACGGTAAGCTCGGCAACCGCAACTGGGCCCGCGGTATCGCGTGGCAACTCCTCGGCACCGCGCGCACGCTCCGCGCGCTCAAGCACCGCACCGACCTCGCCGAGGACATCGCGTCGTTCCGCGCCCTCGCCGCATGGATCCAGAAATCCCAACGCCCCGACGGCCTCTGGTCCTGCTTCGTCGATGAACCGCAAACCCCGCCCGACACCGCCGGCAGCGCCGGCATCGCCGCCGCGCTCGCCATCGGCGCGCAACAAGGCTGGCTCGACTCCGGTGCCCGTGCCGCCGCAGTGCGCTGTCGTCACGGACTCGTCAACCACCTCACACCCGACGGTTTCCTCGGCGGCGTGGCCCAAGCCAACAAAGGCGGCGAAAAACTCCAGCGCGGCGACTACCGCGTGATCTACCAAATGGGCATGGGCCTCATGGCCCAGCTCATTGCCGCTCTTGCCTGAGCATCGTCCCGCCGGCCCGCCTCACGGCTTCTCGCAAAAAACTTCTTCGTAAATTTTCCGGCCCCCAATCTTCCGGCCATCTCTCCGATCCTT
>Ga0105047_10014463_pt1 | contig 12516 bp, 14 predicted proteins | sample MAT04_FD_78384 | JGI IMG/M metagenome (GOLD analysis project Ga0105047, IMG submission 78384) | Freshwater microbial communities from Lake Fryxell liftoff mats and glacier meltwater in Antarctica - MAT-04 (megahit assembly) | ecosystem: Environmental > Aquatic > Freshwater > Ice > Liftoff... | reverse complement strand
GGGCGGATGCAAATGTCGGCCCGCGCCGACCATCACTCCTTCAGGAGAAACCATGCAGTCCAGAAATAGCCTCAAGACCTTCGCGGTCCTGATCACCAATGACCTGCCCGGTGTCGCGCAGGTGTTCAATTCGATCCAGTTGCGCTGATCGGCCGCAGGGCTGAATCGTCCATGCCCGGGGCCAACAAGTCAGGCGGATGTGAGCCTCTCGCTGAAGTGACCCTGCAATGGCGACGACGCGTCCCGCGCGCGCCGTCGCCGCGGCAGCGCCATCGGTGCCCAGAACGCCACTTCCTTTCATGACACCCCTGCTGCGTATCTTCCTGGTGTTGCTGTCCTGCCACCTGGGAGGGGCGTTGCTGGTGTTCATGCACCTGCGTTTCCTCGATCCGTTTGCCCTCGACGACGTTGCGCCGCTCGGCTGGAACGAAGCCATGTTCTTCGTGGTGGCGTTTTCGCTGCTGTTGCTCGGTGGCCGTTTTCTCACGCGTCGATTCGCCTCGACGTTGATGCGGGCCACAGGCCCTTTACCAGCGGGAGCGGCGCATGCCACCACGCGCCGGCGCGCGTTGCTGCTTCCCGGTTTCCTGGCCTTGTTGTCGATGTTTCTGTGGTTGCTGGCCGCGTTCGTGTGGGGCTTCTTCTGGCCCTGGATGATGGGCAGCTTCAGTCTGCCATCCGCGGCGCGCCAGGCTTTCGGCATGGCGCTGGTGGCGGGTCCGACCGTGGGCCTGTTTGTGTTCCTGGCCACCGAACGCATCTGGCGCGAGCGCCTGCCGGTCCTGTTCCCCGAGGGCGACCTGGCTGCCACCGGCGCCCGCAACTGGACGGTGCGTACCCGCATGCTGGTGGTATTCCTGTTCACCAGCATCGTACCGATGCTGGTGATGGCGGTGGCCACGACGGTCCGGCTGCGCAGCATACGCGGCGCCGACTTCAGCACGGCGACGGCACAACTGCAAAACGTGGTCCTGGTCCAGGGCGTGCTGTTGGTGACCGGCCTGCTGCTGGCCGTGGTGCTGGCGCGGTACCTGGCCGACAGTGTCTCGACCCCGCTCAGGGAACTGCAGACGGCCATGGTGCGCGTCGAGCAGGGTGATCTGCAGGCCCGTTGCGCGGTCGTGTCCAACGACGAGATCGGATCGGTCACGGCCGGATTCAACCGGATGGTGGGTGGGTTGCGCGACCGTGAGTTGATCCATGAGGCGTTCGGACGCTATGTCAGCCCCGAGATCCGCGACGAGATACTGTCCGGCCGGACCGATCTGAGCGGTGATCAGCGTGAGGTGACCATCCTGTTCGCGGACCTGCGTGGCTTCACGACCTGGGTCGAGGCCAGTCCGGCGGTCGAGGTCGTCGAGGGGCTCAACGCCTATTTCACGGAAATGGAACAGGCGATACGCGCCCACGGCGGACTGGTGCTGCAGTTCATCGGCGACGAGATCGAGGCGGTGTTCGGCGCGCCGTTGTCGGACCCCAGCCATGCCGACCATGCAGTCGCCGCGGCGCTGGAAATGCAGCAGCGACTCGAGGCCTGGAACGCCCAGCGCAAACGCGCTGGCCAGCGCGTGCTGGAGCATGGCATCGGCATCCACTCTGGCACAGTGGTAGCCGGCAACATCGGCAGTGCGCGGCGCATGGCTTACGCACTGGTGGGTGATGCGGTGAATGTGGCCTCGCGCATCGAATCGCTGAACAAGACATTCGGCTCGCACATCCTGGTCAGCGGCGCAACCCGTGAACTGTTGCATACGCCCTTGCCACTGCAGCCATTGCCGGCGGTCCGTGTCTCGGGCCGGTCGGCGGAAGTCGAGGTTTACCGGCTGGTCTAGGAGCCTTGTCAGTGGCGCATGCGCGCCATCGGCTCGCTACCAGGGCGTTTCGGGCTCTGGTCACGGTTGCTGGCGTCCTGCGGCACATCGCGGACATCATGCGCCGGGATGTCGACGATGTCCGCCGTCGGGGATGCCGAGCTGGCGCCCGGGCGGTTTCCGCCGCGCCAGGCGCTGCGGGTATAGCGCGCCGATGTCTTGCGAAACTGACCGAAAATCCGGGCCGGATCCGGTTTGCGACCGGTGACGACGGACCACAGGGTGACCGCCAGCATCAGGACCAGCGTGGCCAGCAACAGGCTGAGCAGGAAAATCGCCGCTGCCGCGACCAGGACCAGCCTGAACACGCCGCGAACCAGGCGATCGAAAAATTTGGTGATTCCATTCATGGATGATGGAGCCTGGCGGCTCTGGGGAGTTCCGGTAGGTTCCGGGAATCCGGGCAGTGGGATTGGCGCAGGCCGGCACTGACGGAGCAGGAACTGTGCGCAAAAGAGAACAGGCAGGGCATTTTGCGAACATGGGGTCGACCTGGCGGGTTGCAATACCGTTTGCGGCAAAGCACCCCGTGGATTGTTGAACCCGCATGCTGCGTGTGCTTGTGTCCACGACGCTGCTATGCTGGCCGCGTCGCACTGCGGCTGTGTGTTCCCTCGTATTGCCCGGACAACAACATGAAAAGCATGTATCGCTATTTTTTTCGTGGCCTGATCGCCTTCCTGCCGGTGGCCTTGACTGTCTACCTGTTGTTCCTGTTCGTATCGGGCGCGGAGTCGATGGCGGTTCAGCTGATCCGACCCCTGTTCGGCGATTTCTACCTACCCGGGCTGGGCCTGGTTTTTGGCGTTGGGATGATCCTGGCGCTGGGCTTCCTGGTCTCGCATCCGTTCGCGGTCCGGTTTTTTTCGTGGATCGAACTGCCGTTCACCCGCCTGCCGGTGGTCAAGAGCATTTATTCGTCGCTGAAAAACTTCGCCGACTACTTTTCACCGCATGACAACAAGCCTCAGCAGCAGGTCGTGTTGTTGCGCATGCCAGGCCACGATCTGGCCATCGTCGGCCTGGTCACGCGCCAATCCATGGCCGGCTTGCCGTCGCCGCTGGGGCAGACCGAGCGGGTGGCGGTGTATCTGCCGATGGGCTACATGATTGGTGGCTACACCGTATTCGTGCCGCGCAACTGGACCGAGCCGCTGGACATGACGGTGGAGGAGGCGATGCGGTCTTCGTTGATTGCCTGGATGGCCTCGAGCCGCGCCGCGCCTGGTCACGTGGCAGCGGCGACGGAGCCGGCGTGATACTTGCCCGCGAGGGTGCATGACGAAGGCCCGGGCCGGTAGGGGTTACAGTGCACGGGGCGGGACTGTGCGATCGGCGCGCAGCCCGCGACATGAGGAGGAGACATGTTTCCTGAATTCCGCGACAAGATCACCGAGCTCAAGACCTCGGACCATCATTTCACGCGTCTGTTCGACCAGCACAATGCGCTGGATCAAAAGATCAAGAACATGGAGGCCAGCATCACGCCGGCCACCCACGAAGAAATCGAGACCTTGAAGAAGGAAAAGCTGGCGATCAAGGACCACTTGTATGCGATCCTGAAGAAAGCCTGACAGCCCGTTGATGCGTCGCCACACGGGCGACGCTGGGTCGGCGCTACTGCGATTGGCGACAAATGAAAGCAGGATATACCCTGTGAGCCGAATGGCGGTCGCTTGTTAGATTCGGCAGACCACGATCCTGGAGGAGACAAGATGAGCACGATATCACCCGATACGCTGGCCTTGCAGCGCCTGTATTACTGGGAAGAGACCGCACCGAAGCGCGTGGCGCTCACGCAGCCCATGGGCGGTGGAGTGGTCAAGGACTACACCTGGAGCCAGGTGGCCGACGAGGCGCGCCGCATGGCGAGTTACCTCAAGGCCCAGGGCTGGGAGCCGGGATCGAAGGTGGCCATCCTGTCCAAGAACTGTGCCTGGTGGATGATGAGCGACCTGGCGATCTGGATGGCCGGTTATGTCTCGGTGCCGCTGTATCCCACGCTGGCCGCCGAGACCGTGCGGCAGATCCTCAAGCACAGCGAGGCCAAGGCCTGCTTCATCGGCAAGCTCGACGGCTGGGAGCACATGAAGCCGGGTGTGCCTGCCGACTTGCCGTGCCTGAGTTATCCCTTGTCGCCGCAAGACGCGGTCAAGGCCTATCCGGGATGGGACGCGGTTTGCAAGGACAACCCGCCCCTGTCGGGCAAGCCGGTGCGCGAGGCGCAGGACCTGGCGACGCTGATTTACACCTCGGGGACGACCGGCATGCCCAAGGGTGTGATGCACAGCTTCAGCAATTTTGCCTGGGCGCTGGATGCCGGCATCGGGCGGTTGCCGATGGGCATCGATGACCGCATGTTGTCGTATCTGCCGCTGGCCCACGTGGTCGAGCGGGTGCTGGTTGAACATGGCTGGCTGCGCACCGGCTTGCAGGTGTATTTCGCCGAGTCGCTCGATACCTTCGCGGCCGACCTGCAACGCGCCCGCCCGACCATCTTCTTTTCGGTGCCCCGGCTGTGGGTCAAGTTCCAGCAGGGTGTACACCATAAGATGCCGCCGGCCAAGCTGAACCGCTTGTTGTCGATACCGATTTTGGGCGGTATCGTACGACGCAAGGTGCTCAAGGCGCTGGGGCTGGACCAGTGCCGTATCGCGGCCGGTGGCGCCGCGCCCATGCCGATGGCGCTGCTGCAGTGGTACAGCAAGCTCGGTTTGCACATCAATGAGGGTTACGGCATGACCGAGAACCTCGCGGTGTCGCACATCACCGAGCCCGGCAAGAACCAGCAAGGCAGCGTGGGTCCGGCCTACGACGGTGTCGAACACCGGATCGACTCCCAGACTGGCGAGATCCAGATGCGCAGTCCGGCGCTGATGCTCGGTTACTTCAAGGAGCCGGAAAAGACCCGCGAAGCCATGACCGAGGATGGCTGGCTGCGTACCGGCGACAAGGGTCGTATCGATGCACAGGGCATCCTGTACATCACCGGCCGTGTCAAGGACCTGTTCAAGACCGGCAAGGGCAAATACGTGGCCCCGGCGCCGATCGAGGACAAACTGGTCATGCACGAAGCGGTCGAGGCCTGTGTCGTCAGCGGCGCCAATCTCGGCCAGCCCCTGGGCATCGTGATGCTGAGCGCCGAGTACATGGAACGGCTATCGGATGCCGGCGCGCGCGCCGATCTGGAGAAGTCGCTGGCCGAGCACGTCAAGGTCATCAACGCCACGCTCGACCCGCATGAGCGGCTGCAGTGCGTGGTCGTGACCACGATGGCCTGGACCGTGGAAAACGACATCATCACGCCGACCTTCAAGGTCAAGCGCAACCGCATCGAGGACCTGTATGCGAAGAACTACGAGCGCTGGGAGTCCTCGGGCAAGAAAGTGCTCTGGCAGGACGGTTGACGCGCGGCTCGCCGGGACGGATATTTCGACCTGGTCGTTGGTGGCGACACGTTCCTGGTCAAGAAGCCCGATGGTGCGTTACTCCGGCATGTGATGCAGACGCTGGGGGTGCCTGCTGCCCAGACTGTGCACGTGGGGGACTCGGTCATCGACATCCTTCAACATGGCTTAGGTTTTACCGAGACACATCGCTTTCTTCATCGGACCGGCCGGTGCCGGCGCTGCGCCGATGTATCGCGTGCGGGGTGCGCTGCAGCGGACCGGCGTCGGTCGTCACCACGCAGCGCAGATAGCGTTCGCTGGGTTCGAGCAAGGCGCCGTACAGTTGTTCGCACAGGCTGCGCGCTTGCGCACCGGGCCATGTGTCGGGCAAAAAGGCCTGGGGCAGGTTCGGATCGCGCAGCACGACACGCCGGTACTCATGGATCAGCAAGGTGCGCGCCATGAACGCCTGCGCCGGATCGAGTTGCGCCGCGTCCCGAAGCACCGGGGTGAACCGGTCCACGAAGTGGGCCCAGGCCTGCGCGACCTTGGCGAGGTCGAACACGGTGTGCATGATGGACACCAGCGGCCGATCGCCGGCGCCTGGCAGCGCCTGCGCCCGCAGCACCGCCACCCGGTCAGCCACGCCGGTCGCATCGATGATCTCGCCGAGCGCGCGCGCATGCATGTGCGGGTGCGCGAAGACATGCGGCGAGATGCGCCCGAAGCTCTCCCAGGACAGCTCGCGCTGCAGCCGCTGGCGCTCGCTCGCACGCATGCCCGGATCCAGCAGCACCAGTGTCCAGCACCCATCCCACTGCGCCATGTTGAAGTCGTAGATGCGCTGGTCGGCGTGCTGTACGCGCAACAGGCCGGCATCCGACAGGCTATAGAAGCTGCGCCGGCCGATCCGGGTCGTGGCAAACCAGGCATCCGCGCTCAGGCGAAAGGCACTGGTGCGCACCAGGCGCGCCGAGATGCCGAACAGGCCGAGCAGCTCGATCAGGCTGCCGAGCCAGATCGGCTGCCCGCGGGGCGCAAACGCGTCGCCGACCACGGTGATCAACAGCGAGCTGGCACGCAGCTCCAACCCACGGCGCAACCGCGCCAGGGCAGGCGCCACGGCCGCGCTCGGACTGGCGCGGGCCATACAGCCTCCAAAGTGATACACACGTTTCGATTGTAGGAGTCCATCCGTATCACTAAGATGCGCGATTAACCTGGCGGATTTGACAATCGTCAACTCGCCCCGACCGGAGACCGCACCCGTATGTATGCCCAACTCGTCGAGACTGGCGCGACCGCTGTCAGTGCCCTGGAGGATATGGATCCGCAGGAGCGCGCATTCCAGCAGCGCATCGACGCCGGCATCAAGATCGAACCCAAGGACTGGATGCCGCCGGCCTACCGCAGGACACTGGTGCGCCAGATCTCGCAACATGCCCATTCCGAATATGTCGGCATGTTGCCCGAGGGCAACTGGATCGGACGCGCGCCATCGCTCAAGCGCAAGGCCATCCTGATGGCCAAGGTGCAGGACGAGGCGGGCCATGCCTTGTACCTGTACAGCGCGGTCGAGACGCTGGGCGTCGCGCGCGACGACACCTATCGCGACCTGCTGTCGGGCAAGGCCAAGTATTCGAGCATCTTCAACTACCCCACATTGACCTGGGCCGACATCGGCGCCATCGGCTGGTTGGTCGACGGCTCGGCGATCGTGAACCAGATTCCGATCTGCCGCTGCTCGTTCGGGCCCTATGCCCGCGCCATGGTGCGGGTCTGCAAGGAGGAGTCGTTCCACCAGCGCCAGGGTTTCGACATCATGGAGACGCTGGCCCGCGGCACGCCGGAGCAAAAGCAGATGGCGCAGGATGCGCTGAACCGATGGTGGTGGCCGTCGATCGCCATGCACGGCCCGGCCGACGGTCAGTCGGTCAACAGTGCTCAATCCATGGCCTGGAAGATCAAGTTGCTCAGCAACGACGCGTTGCGCCAGAAGTTCATCGACCAGACAGTGCCGCAGATCGCGTTCCTCGGGCTGGAGCTGCCCGACCCCGAACTCAAGTGGAACGAGGAACGCGGCCACTATGACCACGGGCCCATCGACTGGGACGATTTCTTTCGCGTCGTCAAGGGTTTCGGGCCCTGCAACCGGCAACGGCTGGAAGCGCGCAACAAGGCCTGGGACGAAGGCGCATGGTTCCGTGACGCATTGGGCGCGCATGCGGACAAGCAGGCGGCGCGCCAGAATGAACGCAAGGTGGCATGACATGGCACGCAACCCCGACCAACACGACTGGCCCTTGTGGGAGGTGTTCATCCGAAGTCAGCACGGGCTGGCGCACAAACACGTGGGCAGCCTGCACGCGGTCGATGGCGAGAGCGCCGTCCAGCATGCACGCGACGTCTACACCCGGCGCAATGAAGGCGTCAGCATCTGGGTCGTGCGCGCGGCCGATATCGTGGCGAGCAGCCCCGGCGACAAGGAGGCGATGTTCGATCCGTCGCAGAGCAAGGTCTACCGGCATCCGACCTTCTATCCCATGCCCGATGGTGTGAAGAACATCTGAGGGCGATCGCGATGGATCCGAAGCTCGAAACCCTGCTGCGCCTGGGCGACAACGCCCTGGTGTTGTCGCAGCAACTCGGCGCCTGGTGCGGCCACGGCCCGGCGCTGGAGGAAGACCTGGCGCTGACCAATGTCGGACTCGACCTGCTGGGCCAGGCCCGGCTCTGGCTGAGCTATGCCGGCGAGGTGGAGGGGCAGGGCCGCGACGAGGACGCGCTGGCCTACCTGCGCGATGGCGGCGCTTACCGCAACCTGCTGCTGGTCGAGCAGCCAAACGGGCACTACGGCGACACGATCATGCGCCAGTTCCTGTTCGACGCCTGGCACCAGCACCTGCTGGCCGCGCTGGCGACATCGGCCGACCCGCGTATCGCCGAGATCGCGCAAAAGGCGTCGAAGGAGGTGCGGTACCACCTGCAGCGCAGCGCCCATCTGGTCGTGGCGCTGGGCGACGGAACCGCCGAGAGCCACGAGCGCATGCAGGTGTCGCTGGAGCGCCTGTGGCCGTTCACGCAGGAGTGGTTCGAATCCGATCCCGTCGATGCGGCATGTGCGCTGCAGGGGCTGGCACCGGCGGCAGACAGCCTGTCTGAACCCTGGCACGCCAGTGTCGCGGCGGTACTGGCGCGGGCCACACTGCAGATGCCGGACTATACGGGTCATCAGCGTGGCGGCCGTCAGGGTGTGCATTCCGAGCACCTGGGCCACCTGCTGGCCGAACTGCAGAGCGTGCCGCGCGCCTACCCGGGGGCCCGGTGGTAGACGCCGACGCGCTGGCGTCGGTTGGCGCGGTCTCGCAGGCGCGGGTGGCGACCGAGCAGGTCCTGCAGTGGCTCGATGAGGTGATGGATCCGGAGGTGCCGGTGGTGTCGGTCGTCGGCCTGGGCATCGTGCGCGAGGTGGTCTGGCAATACGGTCCGGATGCCACGCCGCAATTGCAGATCGTCGTGACGCCGACCTATTCCGGCTGCCCGGCGACCGAGGTTATTGCAGCGGCGATCCGTCACAAGCTGGCCTCGCATGGCGTCGCTCCGGTCGAGGTACGGACCCGCTTGTCGCCAGCCTGGACCACGGACTGGATGAGCGCCGAGGCGCGCGAGGCGCTGCGCGCCTACGGTATCGCCCCGCCGGTGGAGCGCGCGCCGGATGCCGATGGCCGCCAGGTGATCGACATCGGCGCACTGCTGGATCCGTCGCGGCGCGCGGCGGTCCCGTGCCCCCTGTGCCGCTCGACGAAGACACGCCTGTTGTCCCAGTTCGGCTCCACCGCCTGCAAGGCCTTGTACCAGTGCAACAGCTGCCTGGAGCCGTTCGACTATTTCAAGCCCCATTGAGAGCGCCCATGGCCACGCCCCGATTCCATTCTCTGCAGGTCCAGCAGGTGCAGCCAGCGACGCGCGACGCCATCGCCGTGACGTTCGCATTGCCACCGGAACTGGCATCCGAGTTTGCGTACCTGCAGGGCCAGTACCTGACCTTGCGGACCCGACTGGACGGCCAGGAGATACGCCGCTCCTATTCGATCTGCTCGGCGGTGCAGGACGACCGCCTGCGGGTTGCCATCAAGCGTGTGCCCGGGGGGGCGTTCTCGAACTGGGCGGCCGAACAGCTCAAGCCCGGCGTCGCGATCGATGTGATGACGCCACAGGGCCAGTTCCACCTGCCGCTGCAACCCGATGCGCGGCGCCATATCGTCGCTTTTGCCTCGGGCAGTGGCATCACGCCGGTGTTGTCCATCGTCAAGTCCACCTTGCTGGCCGAACCGCACACCCGCGTGACACTGGTCTATGGCAACCGGTCGTCGAGTTCCGTCATGTTCAAGGAGGAGCTGGCGGATCTCAAGGATACCTATCTGGGCCGTTTGAACCTGGTCTGGATCATGAGCCGCGAGGCGCAGGACATCGACCTGTTCAACGGCCGTATCGACTACGACAAGTGCTGCCGGTTGCTGGAGCACTGGATCGATCCTGCCGGTATCGACGCCGCCTTCATCTGCGGCCCGCAGGACATGATGCAGGCCACGGAGCGTGCGTTGCACGACAAGGGCGTGGAAGGCTCGCGCATCAAGACCGAGCTGTTCGGCACGCTCCTGGACGACGGGCGTGTGCGGCCGCCGCGTGCGCCGGTGCAAGGCAGTGGCCAGTGCACCGTCGAGGTGGTGATGGATGGCACGCGGCGCAGTTTCGTCATGGACAAGAACAAGGACAACCTGGTCGACGCCGGCATCCAGGCCGGGATCGAGATGCCGTTCTCCTGCAAGGGCGGTGTCTGCTCCACCTGCCGCGCGCAGGTGGTCCAGGGTGAGGTCGACATGGACATCAACTTCGCGCTCGAGGACTACGAGGTGGCGCGTGGTTTCGTGTTGTGTTGCCAGAGTTACCCGGTCACCGACCGGTTGACGATCGATTTCGACCGCGAACACGCGCATTCCTGACCCGCCTTTGCCACAATCGGTGCGGCGTCTCGACGTCGACGCCGCGCGACGACACACCAGCCAGGAGACAGGCCGACATGCCCCGACACACGACACCGACCGACCTGCTCGAGCCGATCGAGCGTGCCAGCCGCGACGAGATCAGCGCGCTGCAATTGCAGCGGCTGCAGGCCACGCTGCACCACGTCTACACCCACGTTGCGCACTACCGCCAGGCCTTCGATGCCGCAGGCGTGCATCCCGACGACCTGCACACGCTGCAGGACCTGGCGCGGTTTCCGTTCACGACCAAGCAGGATCTGCGCGCCAACTATCCGTTCGGCATGTTCGCGGTGCCACGGGAACAGGTGGCCCGTGTCCATGCGTCGTCGGGCACGACCGGCAAGCCGACGGTGGTCGGCTACACGCTGAAGGACATCGACAACTGGGCCCATCTGGTGGCGCGATCGATCCGAGCGGCAGGCGGCCGCGCCGGTGACCTGCTGCACGTGGCCTACGGCTACGGCCTGTTCACCGGCGGCCTGGGTGCGCACTATGGTGCCGAGCGGCTGGGCTGTACGGTGATCCCGATGTCCGGCGGCCAGACCGAAAAGCAGGTGCAGCTGATCCAGGACTTCCAGCCGCGCATCATCATGGTGACACCGTCCTACATGCAGGTCATCATCGAGGAGTTCGTGCGCCAGGGTCAGGACCCGCGCCGCACCTCGCTGGAGATCGGCATCTTCGGCGCCGAACCCTGGACCGAGGCCATGCGCGGCGAGATCGAGGGTTTGTCAGGCATCGATGCGGTCGATATCTACGGACTGTCCGAGGTCATGGGGCCGGGCGTAGCCAGCGAATGTGTCGAGTCCAAGGACGGCCCGGTGATCTGGGAGGACCATTTCTACCCGGAGGTCATTGACCCGCGGACCGGAGCACTGGTCGCCGACGGCCTGGAGGGTGAACTGGTCTTCACCTCGCTGACCAAGGAGGCATTCCCGATCATCCGTTACCGCACCCGCGACCTGACCCGCCTGCTGGCGCCCACATCGCGCAGCTTCCGTCGCATGGGCAAGATCGTCGGGCGCTCGGACGACATGCTGATCATCCGGGGCGTCAACGTGTTTCCGACCCAGATCGAGGAACTGGTGCTGCAGCATGGCAAGTTGTCGCCCCTCTACCAGATCGTTGTGACCCGCGAAGGCCCGCTGGACCAGGTCGAGGTGTTGTGCGAGCTGCAAAGCGCCCATGCCGACCAGTCCGAAGCCGCCGTGCGCGAGATCGCCGGCTGGTTGCAGCACCGGATCAAGAGCATGGTCGGCATCAGCACCCGGATCAGCGTATTGGCGCCCCACTGCGTCGAGCGCACCCAGACCGGCAAGGCGCGGCGGGTCATCGACAAACGGCCCAAGGCCTGAGCGCTGCGCGTCGACTTCCAACGACCGACGACCCGCGCGGTCGCTCACCGGCTCGCATCGCTGCGTATCACCTGCAGCAATTCGGCAGCTCCGACAGATCGCGCCGCGCCGAAACCGGCGACCTGGCGTGCCTGTTCGACATGGACCAGCACCCACTGGAAGTCGCCCAGTTGCGTCATCGGTTCGGCTTCGGGGAACCGCGCCAGGTAGGCGACGCGCGCCGCGTGCCGGCGAGTGTCGTCGCCCAATACCGTTTCGGCATGGCCGAGCAGCGTGACCCGCGGCAAGGCATGCACCGGTTCGGTGGCGACTTCAGGCTGCATCACCAGCAACGAGACCGCGTCATGGCGCGCCATGTTGCCAGTGTGGGCGGCCAATGCGCTGACATGCAGTACCAGTGCGGATAACGGCGACGCGATCGCGAACGGCACCATCGACACCATCGGTGCGCCGTCGTCGCCGAGGGTTCCAAGCGATGCGACACGGGTGTGGTGCAGCAACTGGTGCAGCGATTGGTACAGGCGGGGCTGGTGTGCCATCGAGGTCGGAGTTGGGTTGCCAGTGGTAGCTGATCCCGACGACAGCAGTGCCGCGGGTCCGCGCCCGGTCAGTCGGTATCGGGCAGGCCGAAATGGCCCTGGTCACGGTACCGGTCCATGGCGGCTATCAGGGCCGCCTGGATGCCCGGTTCGAACGCAGAGTGGCCGGCGTCATCGACGATCTGCAGGCGGCACTGTGGCCAGGCCTGCTGCAGCCGCCAGGCTGTGGCCGGTGGGCAGATCACGTCGTAACGCCCCTGCACGATGATGGCCGGTATGCCCTGCAACCGGCCCACGCCACGCAGCAGCTGTTGCGG
>Ga0105047_10014461_pt1 | contig 12516 bp, 7 predicted proteins | sample MAT04_FD_78384 | JGI IMG/M metagenome (GOLD analysis project Ga0105047, IMG submission 78384) | Freshwater microbial communities from Lake Fryxell liftoff mats and glacier meltwater in Antarctica - MAT-04 (megahit assembly) | ecosystem: Environmental > Aquatic > Freshwater > Ice > Liftoff... | reverse complement strand
GAGTTGTCCTGGTTGAACTGGCGCGGGGCGGTCGAGCGCTGGAGCCAGGAGAAGTCTCCTGTCGACTTGACGGTGACGAAGACGCTCTTGTCCTTGCCCTCGCCAGTGACTGTCTGGTCTGCCAGAGCTTCTGTCATCGGCTTGTCGGACTTGGTGATGACATCGACCAATTCCTGAGCACGCTTTTCCGCGACCGAGCGGGCCTTGAACAAACGCCACGCCTGTGTCGTCAGCTCCTTGACCCCGATTTCGTCGAGCGACTTCGGCTCATGGGCTCCGACATCTTCGATCTTCCAGTAGGCATAGCTTCCCTTCTGGTCGACATCGAACGCGGACGTGGCCGAGTAGAGATCGGCTTCCTGGCTCTGATTCACCATGTCGATGACCCGTCCTTGCCGTCCCACCAATGCTCCACCCACCGGGTGATCATCGGACTTCAACAGCTCCTCTAATGTCATCAACGGCGTTTCCGCGTAGACGAGTCCGTTCTTCTTGGCGTATTCCTGAAGCTGCTTCGTGGCCTCTTCCGGAGACAGTGCCTCCTTGGACAACTCCGCCTTCGTTTTTGCGTCGAGCTTCCGGTGGTCGAGGTATTCCGCGACACCCAAGTGCAAATCACTCATGAAATCGCGAGCGGCGTTGACCTTCGCCTCGACCAATGGGCGAGTCTTCTCGGCCAGCAACTCATCTCGAATCTGCTGACGCAGAACCTCGTCGAGCGGTCGGACCTTGGACACGGGAGGAGCTGGATCATTGTCGACTTCTCCTTCCGCCACCGGCGGGACAGTCAGAGGAGCGGCATCAGCTGGCTTTTCAGCCTCAGTGGCCGCCGCTGCCGGAACTTCGGTTGCGGGAGCAGCCGGAGCCGGGACTTCGGTTGCCGGAGCTGCTTCGGCTGGCTTTTCGGCCGGAGCTGCTTCCGCTGGTTTTTCGGCTGGAGCCGCGGGCTCATCCTGAATCAGCGCCACCGGCTGGAGGCGAGAAACGCGAGGTCGCAGCGATGTGCCTTCCGGCTTTTTCGCAGGCTCTTCTGGTTTGGTTTCGGCTGGAGGAGCTGCGGGCTCAGCGGGCTTCACTTCGGGAGCGGCGGCTTCTGGCTTTGTCTCTGCTGCCGGGGCGGCTGGCTCAGCTGGTTTTTCTGTCGCGGGTGCTGCGGGAGCTTCAGTGGCTGGACTCTCAGTAGCTGGGGCTGCTGGGGCTGCGGCTTCGGGAGTTCCCTCGGGAGCCTTCGGCACACTTGGCAGCAAGGGCATGTCAGGCATTTCCAACTCGCCATGTGGCCCCAATTCGGGCATCTGGCGCTGGTAGCGTTCCTCGTACCGCTTCTGAATTTCCTCTTCGGTGACTTCGCCCGCGAGCTTTTCCAACTCTTCGTAATTCGGTTCCACGTAGGCTAACCGGACCCGACGAGGCAAGTACAACCCGGGTCGACCTTCTTCGAGCACGCCTTCCGGAGTGCTGTTGGGGAAATTCCCCTTATATTTATTGAAGAACTCAGCCAGTTCCGAATCGGTCGGCTGGGCGTTCTTGTCGACGAATTCTTGAGCGGACAGGGCCACGAACTGGGCCGATTCGCGGGTGTTGAGTTTGCGGTGGATGTCCCACACATCGACGGGCGTCATCCGGTTGCCACCCAACAGAATTTTCGCTGCCTGCTTGGCCCGCATCTCATGTCGGATCGCATCGATCACGGCGTCTTCGGATGCTCCGGGAAAATTCGCACAGACATTCTTGATGGCGTCGCCGTAAACCTTCTTGGTCAGCTGATCATCGCCGTCGGCGTCTTTGCCCGCGACCTCTTTCAAGAAGTTCATCACCGCATCGTCGGTGACCTGAATTCCCAAGCTGTGCGCCTCACGGCTAAGCAGCTCCGAAATCAGGACGTCGCTGGTCTGATTCTGTGAGCCATAGCCGAACATGAACGACGGCAATTGGAACTGCGCCATGAAACCTGCGTTCGGGTTTCCGCCATAGTACACCAGATTGACCATGCGATTGGCGATACTGCGTTCGCGCCCAAGTTCCTGCAAATCCGAAGTGGAGATATTCCCCGAGGTCGCCGAGACTGCGGCAGGCGGTCTCCCGAGAAACATGAAGACCAAGGTGATCGCCAGACCGAGAACGCCTCCGAAGATCGCGTTCTCGCCCGACTTGCCATCCGATGTCCCCCAGATCCAGCCGACAAGCGCAAAGCACCCGACGACGAGCGTGGCCAGAGCCATCGGAGACAGCTTACCCCCGTTGCTCGAGTCGAGGACCACAAACGACAAAATGGCCGCTCCGGTCACCGCAGCGAGAGCAACCTTCTGGTGACGGCGAAAGAACTCAAACGGGGTCGACATCCGTGATCCTTAGACGACTGACCGCTCCCGGGAAATCGGGAGCGAGTTTCTGGTGAGGTGCCCCACGGACCCTCGAATGAAGGTCCGCCAGGATTTTTTCCCGAGCCCCTGCCCAGCGGTCTAATCGGCTTTGCACCACAGAAAAGACTGAGGTTTGCAGCCAAACAAGGCCCGTGAACAGCAACCCGGCACAAGGGCCGTGACTTGACAACGCAACGCGAAATTCCGTAAGGAAGCTCACAACCTTGTTGTGGTCGGAAGGTGGCAAGCCGCATTGTAGCTCCCCCCACCCCCCCCGCAAGAGGGATGCGTTCGAGCTGTCAGCCATCAGCTGTCAGCTGTCAGCCAGAGAGTGGTTGATGGCTGCATGAAGTCCGGCTGGCAGCAGGACTTCGGACCGGAGTTACTCTCGCCTGAGAGCGGGTTTGCCGTGACACACACGTCCCGGCAACAGATCGGGTGGCTCGGAACAATGTGTGGCTGATTGCTGACAGCTGATGGCTGACAGCTCACTCCAGAATTTGGGTGCTCGGTGGCTGACAAGTCGAAGAACAAGAAGACCTTGGTGATCGTCGAATCTCCGGCCAAAGCCAAGAAGATCGGCGGCTTCCTCGGCAGTAATTACGAGGTCCGGGCCAGCGTCGGGCATATTCGCGACCTGCCGGAAAAGGCAGCCGATGTCACCAAAGAGATGAAGGAGTTGGGTTGGGACGCGATGGGTGTGAATATCCAGCAGGACTTCGCCCCCCTGTACCTCGTTCCCACTGAAAAGAAAAAGGTCATCAAGGAACTGAAGGACCTGCTGAAGAACGCTGACGAACTCATTCTGGCGACAGACGAAGACCGCGAAGGGGAGAGCATCGGCTGGCACCTCGCGGAAACACTCGAACCCAAAGTTCCCGTCAAGCGGATGGTGTTCTCCGAAATCACCAAAGAGGCGATCCTCGACGCCCTCAAGCACACCCGTGACCTCGACATGAACCTCGTCCGGGCGCAAGAAACCCGCCGAGTTCTCGACCGCCTGTACGGCTACACCCTCAGCCCGCTGCTGTGGAAGAAGATCAAGCGCGGGCTGTCCGCGGGACGGGTCCAGAGCGTGGCCGTACGAGTGATGGTCCAGCGAGAACTCGAACGTCTGGCCTTCCGCAGCGGAACATACTGGGACATCAAGGCTTATGTAACAGCGCCCGCTGGTGGAAGCTTCACAGCGGACTTGCTGACCGTCGGCGGTACTCGCATCGCAGCTGGCAAAGACTTCGACGAAAATACAGGCCAGTTGAAGGACCCCAAGGCGGTCGTCCTGCTCGACGAAGTTCTCGCCAAGGACCTCCAGACCCGCATCTCGAACGCCCCCTGGACCGTGACCTCCGTCGAGTCCAAACCCTCAGTCCGCCGACCTTACGCCCCCTTCACCACGAGTAGCTTGCAACAGGACTCGAACAACAAGCTGCGGCTCTCGGCCCGGGAAACGATGCAGGTCGCCCAGCGGCTCTACGAAGAGGGTTACATTACTTATATGCGAACCGACAGCGTGAACCTCTCGCAAGAGGCCGTCACTGCTGCGCGGGGACGCATTGCTGAAACCTACGGACAGGACTACTTGAGTCCCACACCGCGCGTTTTCAGCAGCAAGACCAAGAACGCGCAAGAGGCCCACGAAGCCATCCGACCTGCGGGCAAGGAAATGCTCACCGGCGAACAACTGAAGCTCAGCGGTCGCGAACTGGCTCTCTATGACTTGATCTGGAAGCGGACGATGGCCTGCCAGATGGCTGACGCTCGCTTGCGTCAGGAATCGGCCACCATCCAGGCCGCCGACGCCGAGTTCCGCGCTACCGGCCAGGTGGTCGAGTTCCCCGGCTTCTTCCGAGCCTATGTCGAGGGCAGCGATGACCCCGAAGCGGCTCTCGAAGACCGCGACTCGGCCCTTCCCCCGCTCAAGGAAAACGACAAGATCGGACTCGGGAAGCTCGAACCGCTCGGCCACGAAACCAAGCCGCCCGCCCGCTACACCGAAGCCAGCCTCGTGAAGAAGCTCGAAGCCGAAGGGGTCGGGCGCCCGTCGACGTATGCCAGCATCATCGGCACCGTCCAGGACCGGGGTTACGTCCGCAAGGTCAGCAACCAACTCATCCCGACCTTCACCGCGTTTGCCGTCTCCAAGCTGCTGGAAGAATACTTCCCGCAACTGATTAACCTGCAATTCACCGCCAAGATGGAGCAGTCTCTCGACGATATCTCGAACGGGCAAGAAGAGTACCTGCCCTATCTGAAAGGGTTTTACCTCGGGGAAAACGGCCTCGAAGCGTCGGTCAAGCACCAGGAATCGAACATCGACCCGCGCAAGGCGTGTACGGTCGAGATCAAGGGGCTGAGCTCATCGGTCCGCGTTGGAAAGTTCGGACCGTACCTCGAAAAGATCGAGGGCGAGCAAACCTTCACAGCTTCACTCCCGGAGGACATCTCCCCCGCCGATGTCAACAACGAGATGGCCGAGAAGCTCTTCGAGGCTAAGGCCCGCGGCCCGCAATCACTGGGGATGCACCCGGACGAAGGAGCCCCGATCTTCTCCATGCTGGGACCGTTCGGGCCCTACCTGCAACTCGGCGAAGTCTCCGAAGAGAACCCCAAGCCGAAGCGGGTCTCGATCCCCAAGGGAACCGACCCCGCGAGCGTGACGCTCGACCTCGCACTCCAGCTGCTGAGCTTGCCGCGTAACCTCGGGCCGCATCCGGTCGATGGGAAGCCAGTCAACGCGGGGATCGGACGCTTTGGTCCCTACATCGAGTGCAATCGCAAGTACAAATCGCTGCAAAAGACCGACGACGTGCTGACAGTCGGGTTCGAACGCGCCCTCGAACTGCTCGCCATGGCCAAGGTCGGCCCCGCTCCGATCCGCGACCTCGGCAAACATCCCGACGATGACCAGCCTGTCGGCATCTACGAGGGCAAGTACGGCCACTACGTCAAACACGGCGACATCAACGCCACGATCCCCAAAGACAGCTCCATCGAAACCTTCACCCTCGAAGAAGCTGTGCCCCTACTCGCCGCCCGCGCAGCTGCCGGTGGTGGCAAAAAGGGACGCGGCAAGAAAGCCGCCAAGAAGGCGTCTCCCAAGACCGCCGCCGCGAAAAAGACGACCACCAAAAAGGCCGCCAAGAAGGCTTCGCCCAAGAAGAAAGCCACCAAGAAAGTCGCCGAAGCGGAGTAGCCACGGTCTCGCACAGAGCAGCGATCGCCGGACGTTATCGCGTTCTCTTCGTGATTCGACCGCGAACTCAGGCTGGGAGCGATAGTCGCTCACGACAGGCGATTAGCGATGCCCCCTCGCCGGGGTGCGGTCGAACTGCCACTGTGCTCGACAACGGCAATTGCTGCTCGCTCAAAATTGCGATAGCATCCCGCCGAGTATCAGATGTCAGAAGACACCTTATTCTTGGGACGGAGTCCAAAATGTTGCGACGGTTGATGTTCGTTTGCGTCACGGGTTTGGTTCTTGTGGCTGGCCTGGCTCCCGCGAGCGGGGCCGAGGTCGATCGTTTCAAAGGCGACTGGAAGGTCGTGGAACTTGTCGAAGACGGCAAGACCATCCCCGAAGAAGTCATCGCGGAATGGCTTCCCTCGGGCGGACGATTCACCATCGAAGATAACGCCCTGCAGTTCACGGACCACACCACCGGCAAGAAGCAGGTGAAGCTGTTCTCTCTGGATGAGACGCAGTCCCCCAAGGGGATCGACCTCCAGACTCGTGAAAAGGAACGCGAGAGCTGGGGCATCTATCGCTTCGACGACGACCGGTTGGTGGTCTGCCTCGCGCACCCCGAAGAGTCCGAGCGTCCGACGACTTTCTCTGCAAAAACGGGCAGCAAGCACATGTTGATGACTCTGGAACGAGTCACTGAGCAGAAGGTCGCCAAGCCTACACCTGTCGGGCCGAAATCGACTTCGGCGACACTGCAGACGCTCCCCGATTCCTGACAGATGCCGAAGCGACGAAGGCTGTCACTGGAACATGGCGACTCACCGACGCGATGGGAGTGTTGATCGTAACGCTGAGTCCTGATGGCCGGTTCTCAAACTCTCGCGAAGCCATTGAGTTGCGGCTGTTCAAAAAGACTCTCGTTCAGACGCCAGTCTCTACGGGGACCTGGACCGTCAAGAATGGCCAGCTGTTGTTTCACGTTCTCTCTGCCACTCAGATTGACCGCCTGAATCACAAGTATGCTTTTACCCTAAGATCCTTTTCTGAAACCGACATGATCTACGTCGACCCATTCGGCCAGGTCGGACGAGCCGTTCGTCTGAAGTAAGCGGCCTGCCCGGCGGAATGACTGAACCTCAATGACGCTTCCACTCACCAGCCGGAAGCGTCAGCGAGGGCGAGCCTCGCTGCACGTCATCCCCGTTATCGTCGCACTCCCTCACGCTCCAGTGAAACGCTGGCAGCCAGTGAACTCACATCTGCTGCGGTGCTGGGCGTGGGGATGAGTGGGAACGCTTGATTTCCAGCAAAGAGCAACGCCAATTGCCGATGCTCCCACTAGGGTTGGGAATAGTGAATTGAGAGCTGCCTCGGTGCCAAACCGTGGTTGAGGAACGCCTCTCCCCAAAAAAACATATCCCTACTTTTTCACTTCGACTATCTTGCGTCGCGAACGCCCCCATACCCCCCTCTACCAGGGTAACAGACATGCCACATGCATCACGTCAATTCTGGAACTCCTTCGTCGCGACACTTGCCGGGAGAAGCCGATCGGCTCGGAACAAGTGGAGTCGACAATTCTCCCCAGTCGCAGCTGTCGAGCGGCTGGAGTCGAGGGAGTTACTGGCCGGAGTGGTCAATGTGACGTTCGCCTCGGGCACCCTCACAATCACGGGGGTGGATGACCTGACTTCGGCGGGATTCGCGGGCGGACTGAATGACCAAAGCGTCTTACTGGTCGGCAGCGCGGCGGGGCTGGTCACTGTCTCGGGACTGGCGGGCACCACCGTGAACAACGGCGGAAGTTTCGCGGGTGTCACCGCCATCAAGCTCGATATGAAGCTAGGCAATGACTCGGTTCAGCTGCAATCGGTGTTCATCTTCGGATCTCTGACTTACCTGGGTGGTGACGGGGACAATCGCATCACGTTCAACGCGGGGACGCAGTCATTCAGCAGCATCTCGGTCACCAACGGAGAGGGGTTGGATCGATTCGAAATCATTGGCTCTGATCTCGCCGTCTCAGGAGCAGTGACGATCAGCAATGGAGACGGCGATGACATTGAGACACTGGGCGTAATGGCCACGGACGACATCTACTTTGGCAGCCTCAAAATCACCAGCGGCGATGGAGCCGGCCAGGTCACCTCGCTGGGAAATTCACTGGCGGTCATTGGCACGACTCAGATCATCACCGGCGATGGAACGAGCGAACTGACGCTGACCCCAGCCATTCTGTCGCTGGGCAGCACGCTCTCGATGACGAACGGCAGCGACTTCAACACCGTGGAGATCGGCAAAGCGGGTGCCTCCAATAATGCCGCCGGAATCACGCTGCAGAACGGAAACGGCGGGTCGCATACGACTTTGCGAGGCACCTATCTCGGGGCAATTAGTATCACCAATTCCGCCGGAAAGGACGAACTCGACCTGGAGTCCCTGACCGTGACCGGCAACGTCACCGTCTCGAACGGCACGGGCGGCAGCGAATCCGACTTCAAGGGAGCCATCGGAGTGACCGGCAACCTGTCGATTACGAATACCTCGGGGAACGACAAGGTCGGCGTCAATTCGACCGGCTGGACCTCGCTGAATGTGACTGGAGCGTTGTCGATCGCGAATGGAAATGGGGCTTCGATGGTGACTCTGGCCCCCACAACCACAGCCCGCGTTGGCGGGGCATTGAGCCTGACCAATGGAATTGGAGACACTCAATTGGCACTCCAGGCGACAACCTCCTTCACCGTGGTCGGCACCACAACGATCACCAATGGAGAGGGCGACGACACCCTGATTCTGGGCAACACCCCCAGCAACGATGCCTTCAAGGCGGTGACCATCAACTTTGGGGTGGGCGACTCATCGACCGAGTTCCGAGGAAAAGAAGTGATCGACGGCGTCCTGTCACTGCTGGGCGGAACCGGCGTTCATCTTGTCCAGGTCAACAAGCCACTCACCACCAAGGGAGCCACGTTCAACCTGCAGGGCGTTGGACAGGGCAACCTCCCCTCCGTCCAGATCGCCGTAACGCAACCCCTGACTGTCACGGGGAATCTGAGTATCACAACGAATGCTGGCAAGGACAGACTGTTGTTCACCAACACCTTGCTGGTCACCGGCACGACGACCCTCTCGACCGGATCGGGCGACGATGAAATCCTGTTCAACGGCACCGGCAGTTCGCTGACCGGAACCGTCTCGATCACGACGGGTACCGGGAATGACGACGTGCGATTCCTCAATGGCCAGACCGTGACCGGTGCGACAACCGTCACCACAGGCACCGGCAACGATCGTGTCGACATCGATCAATCCACATTTAAGGGAACTGTCGGCCTGACGATGGGCGGCGGCAACGACATCGTGAACATCGAGCAGACGAACGACGGCTTCAAGAACCGCTTCGAGAAGGCCGTCACCATCACCGGCGATGCGGGCGACGATGTCATTAACATTGGGCTGGCCAACGACGCCAACGACTTCGCGGAGTTCCTGGCCGCGCTCACCGTCAAGGGTGGCACGGGCATCGACACCATCCGCTACAAGAACGCAGCCCTCGGAGGCACCCGGACGAACACCTTCTTCTCCGCCCCCGCCATCACGGAGTTTGAGATCATCGAGTAAGAGCCTTTCCGAGAACCGTCGCAAACTTCCGAAGTCTCCGAAGACTTCGGAGGTTTTGCGTTTGCGCCCTCAGTCCGGAAAGAGCAGCCAGGAGCGACAGTCGTCGCGTGCCAACTCACCCACCGCTGGCCTTGATGCTACGCCGCTCGGGTCTCGCGGACCGGAATCAGCTTCGGCACAGGCACCTGGGCCCCGATAATCGCTCCGTGGGCACCTCGCAGGGCTGAGAAGTCGTGATGTAGGAACCGCAGGAGTCGCGAGCGGGGCGATCGCCGTCGCAGGTATCCCTGGCACAGCATGGCCACAATTTCGTCGTAGGCCCTGTGATTCGCCGAGTGCGCAAAACACCGACCGGAAAACCGCCTGATATCGCCATCGAACCGAGGGCTGATATGGTACAGCTCGTGAATCAGCGTGTTGATTTTCTCTTCGAACGGCAGATCGAAAAAACGAGGAAGATAGACCGACAGGATGTACCACTGTTCGCGCGAGCCGCTGAAGAGCCGCTGGATCGTCCACGCTTGGCCATCGCGAAAGGTCGTTGACTCGCCCCCCTCAAATCGGAGTGGAGTGAGCTTGGCCAGCATTCCGTGCAAAGAACCACGCCTCGTCTGGCAGAACGACAACGCCACGCGATTCATTTGGACGTGTCGCAAATCTGGCACCCGAACGGACATATCCTCACACACCGCAGTCAGCGCTGCGATGACATCGAACCCTTCGGGGGAGGCGAATCCATTCGCGTGAGGCACAGCTGGTCCAGGAACATCCTTGTTCCCGCCCTTCAAAAGACAACAAAAAAGGGCAGGCGATTACGCCTGCCCCTTCTGATCATTTCCACGATTTGCATCTGCGACGAATCGTGGGTGGCAACTAGCTTGCAGACTGTTCAACCACAGGAGCTGTACGTTGCTTCTTGCGGTCGCGTTCGTTGCCGACGAACTCAATGATCGCCAATGGGCTGGCGTCATTCTGCCGAACTCGGGGCAGTCGCACAATACGAGTGTAGCCGCCATCGCGGTCACCCATCATTGGGCCGAGCTTCTCAAAGAGAACCGAGGTCGCTTCCTTGTCTCGCAAGAGAGCGAAGGCACGTCGACGCAAGGCAATCGCCGGGGCAATCGCCTGGTTCCACTTCTGCCAGTTCTCTGACTTCCGCCAGGTGGCCCATTCGGTGGTGTTGCGAGCAGCAGTGGTGCCGAACTCAGCCGCCTTGGCTTCGTAAGGCAAAGCTCGACGAGCCATTGTCACGAGCTTCTCGACATAAGGACGCAATTCCTTAGCCTTCGGGACCGTAGTCTCAATCCGGCCAGGAATGATCCAACGCTTCTCTGGATCAGTCTCCCGAGTCACGGTCTTAATCAAGCTGGCAGCCATGTTAGAAAACATAGCGTGGCGGTGGGACGAAGTCCGCCCCAGTGTCCGGCCTCGAAGACGATGTCGCATGTCAGCACCCGTTCTCACACAATCCGAAATTGACCACAGTCCGACCCTGTCAGCGATTCACTGACCAAGGAATACCTGCCACCCTACTTACGCAGAGTCGACTGGTTCGGAACCTTCATGCCAAGCCGCAAACCGAGCAGCTGAAGGCGTTCTTTGACTTCCAGCAACGTCGTTTCACCGAAGTTGCGGACCTGCAACAGCTGATCTTCTGAACGCCCGACGAGATCGCGAACCGAGGTAATCCCCTCGGACTCCAGACAGTTCGTCGCTCGCACGGAGAGATTCAGTTCCGCCAGAGACTGACCCAAGCGATCTTCCAGCTCCAAGTCGATCGGAGCATATCCGGTCGATTCGAGCATCCCCTTGAGTCCTGCTTCCGGAGGCAATTCTGGGCCGGGCTCGCGGTAGTTGATGAACGGGTTCAAGTGCTTGCGCAGAATCTTAGCGGCTTCGACGAGTGCCATGTCTGGCTTCACCGTTCCGTTCGTCCAGATCTCCAGCGTCAGCTTGTCATAGTTCGTCCGCTGTCCCACGCGTGTGTCGTCCACCTTGTAGCGAACACGTGTCACGGGAGAGAAAGCGGCGTCGAGTGGGATCGTTCCCAGCTCAGGCATCTTCTCATGAATTTCAGATGCGGTGGTATAGCCACGTCCGTTCTCGACTGTCAGCTCGATGTTCAGCGGAACTGAATCGGTGACGGTGGCGATGACCATATCACGATTGATGACCTCGACCTGGTCATCGCAAATGATGTCGCCCGCAGTCACGACGCCCGGCTCATGACGCTCGATCCGCAAAGTCTTCGTGGTTGTCGAGTGGTTCTTGACGACCAACGACTTGAGGTTCAAGCAGATGTCCGTCACGTCTTCGACGACGCCTGGAATCGTGGTGAACTCATGTTGCACGCCGTGGATTTTAGCGCGGGTGACCGCACTGCCTTCCAGGCTCGACAACAAGATTCGACGCAAGCTGTTCGCGATCGTATGACCAAATCCGCGCTCAAACGGTTCCACCACGAACTTGCCATAATTGGCATTCATGGTCTCGCGTTCCGGGACGACTCGACTCGGCAGTTCTAAGTTTCGCCAACGAATCCGCATGCTGATATTCCCCCACTCACATGTTTAGCTGCCTTCGAGTGATAGAGGCTCGGGGCCTCATCCTCCTGCAGCAAAAGTCTCTGTACGAAAATCAGACGCGGCGACGCTTGCGTGGCCGGCAACCGTTGTGTGGCAGCGGAGTGATGTCTTCGATGCTGCGAATCGAGATCCCGGAAATCTGAAGGCCGGTGATCGCACTTTCACGACCCGAACCCGGTCCATTGACACGGATTTCCATCTCTTTGACGCCGAATTTGCGAGCCTTGTCGGCACACGTTTCCGACGCACGCTGGGCGGCGAAGGGAGTGCTCTTACGAGACCCCTTGAACCCGACGGTGCCAGCACTGCCCCAGCACAAGACATCGCCACCAGCATCGGTGATCGTCACGATCGTGTTGTTAAAGCTCGCTCGAATGTGAGCGATGGCCTTCGTCACGTTCTTGCGAACTTTTTTCTTCTTGCCCTGCTTCGCTGTATTCACTGTCTGCATCCCGTACGAAATCGAACTGACATCAAGCCGTCAAACAAGCATCTTGGCTGGTTGAGTTGCCCCAGGGCAACCCGCAGCTGACCGACTACTTGCGATCCTTGACGCCCTTTTTCCCGGCGACTGTCTTCTTGACACCTTTGCGCGTCCGTGCGTTTGTCTTAGTCCGCTGACCACGACATGGCAGGCTGCGACGATGTCGCATGCCACGGTAGCAGGCGATGGCTTTTAGGCGGCCAATGTGCTCCATGACCTGTCGACGCAACTGACCTTCGACGGTGTAGTCAGCGTCCAGTGCGACGTTCAAGCGTT
>Ga0105047_10014458_pt1 | contig 12516 bp, 9 predicted proteins | sample MAT04_FD_78384 | JGI IMG/M metagenome (GOLD analysis project Ga0105047, IMG submission 78384) | Freshwater microbial communities from Lake Fryxell liftoff mats and glacier meltwater in Antarctica - MAT-04 (megahit assembly) | ecosystem: Environmental > Aquatic > Freshwater > Ice > Liftoff... | reverse complement strand
CCTGTGGCTGCAATATCAGAAACCACCTTCTCTGGATTCAAACGCTCGGAGGCTTCAATTTGTTCCAATCTGGCAACTCGCGAAATAAAAACCCCATCAGCATCCGCAAAAGCTTTGGGGAGATCGTCCTGAAAAATATTCCTGCGGGTTGTGTTGGAGCGGGGCTCAAAAAGCGCCCAAATTTTGGCACTCCCGTAACGGGCGCGAATCCCCGCCAGGGTTTCCCGAATGGCTGTGGGGTGATGACCGAAATCGTCCACCACCGTAATGCCCCGCACAACCCCCCGCACTTCCTGACGCCGCTTCACGCCCTGAAACGATACCAGCGCCGCCTGAATGACATCCAAGGGCACCCCGTAAAAGCGGGCAGCCGAGGCCGCCATGGCCGCATTCCTAATGTTGAATTCGCCAAGCAGAGGGATCTTAAAAACTGTGTCAAACAATTCAAAAGAAGACCCTTCGCGATTCTGACGGGGGTTCAGGATCCGATTCCCCGCATTCGGAGTGAACCCCACTTCCACCATGGGCGCGGGACAAGTCTTCGTCACCGCAAGCGCGTTAGCATCGTCGGCATTGACAAGGACCATGCCCTGAGAGGGAACAATATTCAGCAAGCGCCGAAAGCTGGTCTGAATTTCCTCCAGGTTCTCATAGATGTCAGCGTGATCAAATTCGATGTTGTTGATGATGACCAACTCCGGCAGGTAGTGAATAAACTTGCTGCGTTTGTCAAAGAAGGCCGTGTCATATTCATCGCCCTCAATCACAAAATGCTTAGAATCCCGCAGATTGGCTCCCGAGCCCAGGTTGGCGGGGATCCCCCCAATGAACCAGCCGGGAGCCAGACCAGCAGATTCGAGGATCCACGCGAGGAGCGAGGTGGTGGTCGTTTTGCCATGGGTGCCAGTCACCACCAAATTATGACGTCCCCTCAGGAAAAATTGCTTCAGAATTTCCGGCAGGGAAAGGTAAAGACGCTTGCTGTCAAGGACTGCCTCCACGGCCGGATTTCCACGCGTCATCGCATTGCCAATCACAACCAACTCGGTGTCCGGGGGAATGTCTGCGGGGTCAAACCCTTCGGTGATCGCAATGCCCCGCGAGGCGAGATAATCCGACATGGGCGGATACACATTGTTATCCTGGCCGGTGACGGTGATGCCCCGGTCTTTCAAAGCCGCGGCAACCGCACCCATGGCCGAGCCACAGATCCCAAGAAAATGCACGGAGCGAAATGGAGTTGTCATAGGTGAAATTTCGGAGATGTCACCCGGATCCCCGGGTGTGTCAGTGAGAAAGTTCGGAATACGTCCACGTCAATAAACGTCCTTGCGATACCTTTTTTCTTTTTTGAGAACATCAACATATTCTTTGGCCTGCTCGGGCGTTTTGCCGCCAGCTTGCTCCACAATGTGGTGAAGGGCGAGATCCACATCTTTGGCCATGCGCTGGGCGTCTCCACAGACGTAAAAAATAGCGCCGTTTTCGAGCCACTCGAACAAATCCTTCGCGTTTTCGAGCATCCGGTGCTGAACGTAAACCTTGAACTCCTGATCCCGCGAAAAGGCAGTGTCAAAGCGATGAAGAATCCCATCAGCTTGCGCGGCTTCGAATTCTCCCTGATACAGAAAATCCGTGGCGGCGTGTTGTTCACCGAAAAACAACCAATTCTTTCCGGTCGCCCCCGTGGCTTTCCGCTCTTGGAGAAAAGCCCGGAACGGGGCAATGCCTGTGCCGGGGCCGACCATGATGGTCGCCTGCGCGGGATCTTCTGGAACCCGGAAGTGTTTTGCCGTGTGGGTGAAAACCGGCAGGGATCCCGGCTCCCCTGCCCGCTCCGCCAGAAAGCTCGAGCACACGCCCTTGCGCATCCGGGTCTTTCCCTTGGGGATATAGCGCACAACCGCCACCGTCAAATGCACCGCTTTTCCCACGGCCTTCTGCGAAGAGGCAATGGAATAAAGCCTGGGTTGAAGCTTGCGCAGCACTTTCACAAAATCCTCCGCCGTGAATTGCACAGCAGGAAACTCCTCCAACAAATCCAAAATATCCCGACCCCATAGAAAATCATCCAGTTTGGGCTTGCCGGCCGGATCCAGGAGTTCGGTGATAAAGGCCGCTGAAGGATCTTTCTCCGCCAAGGCTTGAAGAATTTGCTTCGCCGGCTCGGTGATCACAAAATTGTACGTCAGCGCCTTCCGAAGACTCGTCGCCACCCCATCCGCAGTCAGAATTTGCTCCTCTCCAGAGAAACCACGATTCGTCAAAATGGCCTCCACCAGCTCCGGATCATTCGACGAAAAAATCCCCAAAGAATCCCCCACTTCATAAGTGACTCCGGACTCGCCCAAATCAATCTCAAAATGACGAGTCTCTTTTCCCGAGCCCTCCCCGGTCAGCGCTTGGTTCAAGGTGATGGTTGCAGGATAGGGATTTTTACGCGAAAAAACGCTGGTGGCCTCAGTTGACATAAGTCGTTACAACTACAAAACCCCTCCCCTTCACGCAAGCACCAGCAGAAATTTTTTCGCGAATGCTCAAACTTTGCAAAAGCCCCTGCGGTTCTCTCAACATAAAAACGCCCCGCACTTGCAAGGACTTCAACCAACGCCACCCTAAGATCCCAAGCCATCCCCCCGCGCCCATCGCCAAGCAATCCCCGCAAAATTCTCCACCCGTCTGAGTGATCCACCTAGATCATACAAACGGAAAAAACGACCCCCTCCTATAAATCAAATCTGGCCACTCATATCCGTCTGGTTGCTACAGGTGTACCGCTAAGACGGGGAGGCCTCTTGTCGATTAAACCGATCCATGCACATCCGTTTGAGTGCTACAGGTGTACCGCTCAGACGGGGAGGCCCCTTATCGATCAAATCGATCCATGCACATCCGTTTAAGTGCTACAGGTGTACTGCTCAGACGGGAAAGCCCCTTGTCGATTAAATCGATCCATACACATCCGTTTGAGTGCTACAGGTGTACCGCTCAGACGGGGACGGCTGTTGCGTGGGGGATTGGGGGGGCGGGCGTGGGGATTTATCCTGGTTTGGGGGATGGGAGGGCACTTTTGCGGTTAGGGCGAATTCCGGCTCTGGCAATCGGAGCGCTGGGGGGGGCGACTCACTTTGAAATCCCGCCTCTGATGGGGGGGCCTGCTTGTCAGGACCGTGCTTTTTTCCGAGCTGCGGCTGTGACCATTGCCGACTCCCGAATGGCTTTGACGCTAATGGGATTCGGGTTTGTCGGGGGCGCGATCTTCGAAACGTGTGAAGTGTTTGAGGAATGTGAGGGGGATGTCGCCGACGGGGCCATTTCGCTGTTTGGCGATGATCAACTCCGAGCGGCCTTCGCTTTCTTTTCTGGAGTCATCATCATCGGCATAATATTCCTCGCGCCATAGGAGACCGACCACATCGGCGTCTTGTTCGATTGAGCCGGATTCGCGGAGATCGCTCAGGCGGGGTTTGCCTTTGCTTCCGCCGGTGCGGGACTCGGGGTTACGGTTGAGTTGGGCGAGGACAACGATGGGAACGCGGAGCTCTTTGGCGAGGGCCTTGATGCCGGAGGAAATTTCCGCCACTTCAATCTGACGATTTTCCTGGGCGCGCTTGGAGGGGGATCTCAGGAGTTGAAGGTAGTCAATGACGATGAGGTCCACGCCATGGCGGCTATGCAGGCGGCGGGCCCGGGCGCGCAACTCGAGAATGCTGAGGCCGGGGGTATCATCAATGAACATCTTGCACTCGGAGAGTTTTGTGGTGGCAGTGATGAGGTTGCTCATGTCATTTTTCCCAATGAACTGCTGGCGCAATTTGTTGAGATCGACCCTGGCTCGTGAGCAGAGGAGCCTTTGCATGAGTTGCTGGGTGCTCATTTCCAGGCTGTAAACGACCACGGACTTGCCGGCGTCCATGGCGGCGTGCTCGGCGATGTTCATGGCCAGCGCCGTTTTTCCCATGGATGGGCGGGCGGCGATGACAATCATTTCGCCGGCATGAAGCCCGTTGGTGAGCGAGTCAATGCCGGCAAACCCGGATGGCAGGCCGGTGATTCCTCCACGATTATTGACGAGGTGTTCGATTTCCTCCAAGGCCTGCATGGCCAACTGGCGCATGTCGGGAATTTTAGAACCAAATCGGTCGTCTCCGATTTCGAGAACTTTCTCTTCGACTTCATCGAGAAGGATTTGAATATCTCCCTGTTCGTCGTAAGCGCGGGATGTGTATTCGCTGCAAATGAGAATGATTTTGCGCAGGAGGAATTTTTCCCGCAGCAGGGTCATGTAATAGGCGGCATTTGCGGGGGTTGGAACAAATGTGAACAAGTCGGCAATGGCCCCGGCTCCTCCGGCCTCTTCGAGCTGTTTCCTATCCTCGAGGTATTGGGTGACGGAAATGAAATCGACGGGCTTCGAGGTGTCGCGCATGGTCAGCGCGGTGCTGAAGATCAGGGCGTGTGACGGAAGGTGGAAGTAATCCGGTGTGATCTTTTGCTGGATACACTCATCAACAACACGGTCAGGAGCCAGCAAGATGGATCCTAGGAGGCCCTTCTCGGCATCGATGCTGCTTGGAAGCGACCTGTGAATATCCGGTAAATAACTCCCGGTTTTTTGTGAAGAAGGCCGACGTTTTAACGTGCCTTTAGCCTTGGAAGCCCCGTTTCCACTAACGGGATTCTCGTCGGCAGGAGCCGGAGAATCAGGAGGCATAATCGTTTAGCTGGTTTTCGGCGGGGTTGAAGCTGAGTTTGGGTCAGCGAATCAGGCCACTTTCTTTTTGCGGAATGGTTTTTTGGAACCCTCTTCATCAGCGGACTCATCCGAGGCTTCGTCTTCGTCGGCTTTGGGGGCGACAACTTTGATGGAGAGCTTGGCTGTGACATCCGGGTGGATGCGAACAGGAACGATCTGGGGGCCGGTTTCTTTGATGGCTTTTTCGAGTTCGACCGCGTGTTTGGGAAGATCGAGTTCCGGGAGTTCTGCCATGAGGCGGTCGTGGATATCCTTGGCGGTGATGGAACCGAACGCTTTGCCGGACTCTCCGGTTTCTAGCAAAAATGAGAGGCGGAGTTTGCCGATGCGGGCAGCGACCTCTTCGGCAGCGGTGGTCTCGAGGGCTTCACGTTCCGCACGCTTGGCCTTAAGGCTATTGACGCGGCGGAGGGAGGAGGCATTAAGTTCCAGTCCCTTGCCACGTGGGATCAAAAAGTTGCGGGCATAACCGGGGCGGACTTTAACGATGTCGGCCTCAGCTCCCAGGTTGGGTACGCTTTCGGTGAGAAGAATTTGTGTGTTTGCCATAAGACGAATCCGTCGCGGGACGGGAGGCAGATATTAGGGTGATCTTGGGCTGAGTCAATCCAGATTTTGGAAAATTTCGTCGGAGTCAGATCTGGATAGTTTTTTAATGCAGGATTGCAGTGAGGGGGAGGATGTGATGGATACAGGGAGTGGATAAATTTTTCATCTTGTGAGCAAACGCGCCAGAAACCAATTCCTTGCGCTGTTGTGCGTGTTGGTCTTTGTGGGAGGCGGCCTGTTGTATTATGTCAATTGGGTTGTTCAGAAGCCCTTTGCGGTGATTCTTTTTGTGGCGGATAACGTCAATGTTTCCACCCTGACAGCGGCCCGGATGTATGGGGGTGGGGCGGACAGCCGGCTGTCAATTGAGCGATTTCCAGTGCTTTCCCTGCTGACGAGTCATGCAGGAGATTTTGCCGTGAGCGACCCGGCGTCTTCCTCCACGGCGATCGGAAGCGGGAGGAAGGTTAATAATCGCAATTTGGGGCAAGATTCCTCCGGAGCTCCTCTGGTGAACCTGGCTGATGTGGCGAGGGAGAGAGGCCGGGCGGTGGGAGTGGTGACCAATGCCTCGGTGACCGATGCGGGCGCTGCGGCCTATTATGCCAAGACCAGCGATCCCCACGACTCTGCAGGGATTGCGTTGCAACTCATAAAATCTCCGGCATTTGATCTTCTGCTTGGGGGGGGATCCTCGGATTTTATTCCAGAGCATAAGGGCGGCGGGCGGTCCGATGGCCGCGATTTGACGTTGGAGTTGCGGCAATCCGGCTTTGATGTCGTTCGCACCAAGGCCGAATTGCTCAATACCCCGCAATGGAGAGCCCCCAAATTGATTGGGCTTTTTGCTGAAGGAAATTTGGCTTTTGCGGATGAAATTTCGAGGTCAGCGGTCCAGCCTTCGCTGGCCGAGATGGTGGGGCAGGCGATTCAATTGCTTCAGTTCAATCGCAAAGGATATTTGCTGATTGTGGATGCGGGGTTAATTGGCAAAGCCGGATCGCAGAATGAGGGGGAGCGAATGCTGCGGGAATTTTTGCAACTCGACAATGCCGTGGCCACAGCGTTGGCCTATGCCGGAAAAAATTCTTTGATTGTTGTGGCGGGACGCTCGAGCATTGGCGGGTTGCGGTTGAATGGTTATCCGTTTCGAAATGACAAAGGGGTTGCCGTGGTGGGTGTCAATGCGCAAGGGCTTCCTTCTCTGACGTGGTCCAGCGGTCCGGGGTCAGGCTCGGAGGGAGAGGAAAGCCTCACCGAGCCGGCGGCAGTGGCTTCGCCTGTGGCCTTGGGGGTTGCCGAGGATGCGCTGGCGGTGGCGGTGGGGCCGGGTTCGGAAAAGCTCAATGGCTTTTCTGATAACACAGAAATCTTTAAGCTTATTTCCACAGGCCTTTAAACCCGTGAAGTTGCCTGATGGGCTTAGGCTAATTATTTGGTACAGGCGTCCAAGACAACATCAAACGGCACGTCTTCAAAGCAGGCAAAGGACGGGTGTTTTGTGAGCCGGTCCCTCGAAGTGGCTGGACTCGAGATTCCGCATAAAAAGCGGGCTTGCTGTCTTGGTGAGAGGAGGGCGGGCAGTCGCTCCTTCGCAAGGGCTTGAATGATTTTACAATCTTCCAACGACAAGGCCCGTGGGGAAGCGGAGGGAGGAGTCTTGGTGACCGTTGGGGGATTTTGGCAATTGCCGCAGTGACCACAATCCTGCTCCATGGTCTCCCCAAAGTAGCCGAGGAGGCTCACGGTGGTGCATCCCGGAAACGCTGCCAATTCCACGACCTGATCGAGTCGCTCAAGGTCTTTGATTTCCCGTTTTGCAAAAAGCCCGGACAACCACTTTGCGACTTCCACCGGACTGCGGTTGGCAGCCCCACCAAGCAGCCGGAAGCGATGACGCACCCCCGAGGGCTTGAGTTCGATGTCTCCCCCTTCCTCCAAGTGGCCGAGAGCTTTCATAATCCGCTCGCGCGGTTGCCCGAGAGTTTCCGAGGCGGCTGCGATATCCAGAGTCAGCCATCGTCGGCCTTTGCGGCCTGTTGCGAAGAGGTTCTTCAGGAATTGTTGCCTCTCTCCGGAATAACCCGCCACGATGCGCTCTTCCGAGTGATGGAAACCAATTTGAAACGTGGTGTAAATGGCACCAAGGGGCTCAAGAATATTTTCATGTTCGAGGTAGGTGATGACCGTTTCCAACACCAGCGGCCGGACATCCGAAGCGCGTGAGAGCTCGTAGCGACTGATGTCGAATTCCTGTCCCTGTCGCAGGAGGTGATCAACCACCATCCTGAGACCAGCTTCTTCCGGACGATCCCCATGGATAAAATTTTGGAGCACGGTCAGATCATCCCCGCAGGCCAGCATCTCGCAGTGGGAGGGCAGACCATCCCGACCCGCCCGACCAATCTCCTGCTGATAGTTTTCAAGTGTTTTCGGCAGGTTGTAATGGATGACGGCCCGGATATCCGATTTGTCGATCCCCATCCCAAACGCAATGGTCGCGACAATAACGTCCACTTTTCCGGTCATAAATTCCTCTTGAGCCAAAGAACGAACGTCATCAGCCAACCCGGCGTGATAGGGCTTTGCCAAAAAGCCGTGCCGCACGAGCAAAGCGGCCACCTGTTCCGCTGTTCGCTGAAGAGTCACGTAAACGATGGCGGGCTTCCTGCCGGCGGCACTCAGGGTCTCAAGCAGATGAGCATCCCGCTCTTCCCAAGCCGCTGGAGAACTGTGCATGGAGAGATTGGGCCGATGAAAAGACGTTTTGACAAAATCCGATTCCTCAATTGCAAATTCTTTGCAGATATCCTGACACACCTCCGGCGTGGCCGTGGCGGTGAGGGCCAGCACCCTGGTGATTCCAAGTTTTTTGGCCACCTTGGAAATTCGCAGATATTCTGGACGAAAATTGTGCCCCCACTCGGAGATGCAATGCGCCTCATCAATGGCCAGCAGCGAGATGTTTGTGCGGGCAAGCTTGAGGACAAAATTTTCATTCACCAACCGCTCTGGCGCGACGTAAAGGATTTTCAAACGGCCAGATTTCATTCCTTCATAGATTTGAAGCACCTCCTCCGTAGCCAAAGTGCTGTCCAGCCTTGCGGCTTCAATCCCCCGGTCTTTCAGCACGTCCACTTGGTCTTTCATGAGAGCAATCAAGGGGGAGATCACCAACGTGAGCCCCTCCAAAAGAACCGACGGGAGTTGATAACAAATCGACTTGCCGCCGCCAGTGGGAAGCACGGCCAGGGCCGAGCGCCCACCCATCAGCGAGGCAATCACCTCCCGCTGCCCCGACCGGAACCCCGGGTGCCCGAAATGATCCGCCAAGGATTTTTCCAGGGTTTGCTGAGAGATGTTCATTCTGCTGTCTAAAGACAACAACCTCCCGCCGGTTGACAAGTCAATCAGCAAAAAAATTCAGGCAACCGAGGCTCCGCCGCAACACCCGTCTTGGTATCCCTCTTGGAGATACACGGCGTATTCGGCCCCGCCACGATCTGCGATGGCAACTTTGAAAGCCTCGCGCTCAGGCACGGTCATCGGGGTTTTGGAGGAGGCCATGGCGGCTTGGTCGATGAACGGATATTTGTCCATGCCAATGAGATGGGTGCAAACTTGCGGGTAACTAAGACTGTAGCGGAGGACGGTCTCTGGACTCACAAGGCCGTGCAAATGCGCCCGCCGGCTGCCTCCAAAACCTTTCATGCCGATCACAGCCACATTTTGCTTGATGAGTTCAGGCATGACAATTTGTTCAAATTTCCGAGAGCTGAGGGCACCTAGCGCTGACACGGGCATGAGGGAGGCATCAAATTCGTAGCCACCGCGCAGGATTTTGAGGTGGGCTTCGGGGTCGGTGTGGCCGGAAAAGCCCGTGTAGCGGATTTTTCCCTGCTGTTTTGCAAGTTCGAGGGCTTCGATGACTCCGCCGGGCCCATAGGCTTTTTCCACTTCGTCCTCATTTTCAATCTGATGAATCAACCAGAGGTCGAGGTGGTCGGTGCCAAGGCGTTTGAGTGATTGCTCAAGCATGCGCATGGCCCCCTCCTTGCCGCCATCGGGAAGAGGTTTCCCGTGCGTGCAGACTTTCGTCATAAGAAAAACCTTGTCCCTCCATCCGCCAGCAATGGCATGCCCCATCCATTCTTCCGCCTTGCCACCGTGGTAATCCCAGGAATTATCAAAAAATGTGATCCCCACGTCGATGGCATGACGGGCAATTCGACGGGCCTCATCAATATTCTCTGCTTGGCCGAGCGTTTGCCCGCCGAGTCCGACAACGCTGACCATTTCATCATGACGTCCAAATTTCCGCTGTGTCACAGAAAGCTCGGAGGCTCTGGCAGATTCCATGCCAATAAACGGAGCGGCCCCGACAGCACCTGCCACAGATCTCAGAAAAACTCGCCGGGTGGATTGCATGAAGAGAATCTATACGTAAAAGGCCACTCAGGCAACCATAGGCCCGAATTGTGTGGCAGGAACACGGCAGCAGAGTGCCGTGGCTACAACGTGTGACAGGAACACGGCAGCGGAGTGCCGTGGCTGCATGCGAGTCGTGCCAATCACGCTTGCGTTCGTTGTAGCCGACCCACTCCGCTGGGGCGTCTTCGCGGCTTCGCCGCCACACTGTTTCTTCGGGACTTTTTGGCCAACGATCTCAGGAGCCTTGCTTAAAAAAGCTCATCCTTTGGCGGGAAAAACGCGGCAAATTTTCCAGCGAGTTCAGAGAGTTTTGCGGAGTAATAAGGGAGATTTTCGTCCGGCTGGCGGGGGTCGTGTTCGTGGAGAGGCTTGGCGGCTTCGTAGGCCGTGACTTTTTTTCGATCTCCGGTGATGTAATAGCGGATTTGGTCGCCTGCGGAATAATCACGCGTGCTTTTGATGGCGATCTCAAAGGCGGCTGAGCGGTTTCTGGAGGAGGTCGAGATTTTTTTGAGGTAGGCGGCGGGGGAATCCTGAAGGGTCTCCGTGCGGGCTAATTGAGAGATCGGGATTTGCCGGGTTTCGAGTCGTCTCCGAAATTTTTCTTCCAAGGAGACTGCACTATCAGGGCGTCCCTCCAGCAACTCCCTGAGCATTGTGCGCAGATAATCTCTGAGGAATGGTTCCATCCCCCGGGATTTCAGGGCGGCCCCTTTGATGACCACGCGGCCGTCCTCTTCCAACAATGCATAATTTTTGGCCTTGTAGCTAAACATGGCTTGGTATTTCCGACCAAAGTCCACATCGATTCCTTGCGGCAAAACTTTGGCCATTCCCTCATTAAGCTTTTCCGGGGTGGTACCGGGGGGAGGCTGAAAATACACGCCATCGGTGTCAATTTCGATGACCTTGGCCCCGGCTTGACGCAGCCAGTCCACCATCTCGCCGAGGACTTGACGGCCACGCGCCGCCACATCGCGGGCGGCATCAAAATCTGCAAAGTGTCCCTGGGCAAACCCGAGGTATCCGTAAAAAGAATTGATGAGAATTTTGAATGTGTTCTGGAGAGCATCGAGGCGGGACTTCGTCGAGGCATCAACCGCCTGGCGGGCTTCTCCTTTGGCGCGGAGGCGAAAAGTTCTTAGCTCCGCCAGAAGCCCTGAGAAAATGCCAAGGTCATCTCGCGAGGGAGTGATTTCATAAGCAAGGAGGATGGAGGGATACAGGGACGACGCATCACAATGCCAGACCTCAGGCAACACACCGGTCTCGAAGATATCGGTCAGTCCCCCTTCAAAACTTTCCGCGGGAGGAGGCAAGGGGATGGAATGACCTTGCCGCAGATATTCACGCAGGAAAAGCGAATCAATTTTTGTCGCATTTCCCCGAAGGATCACGTCTTGGTAGTTCAGTGGGAAGATTCTCGCTTGGATGAAGTAACTCTGACTCAAAGCCGCCGAAACGGAACGCGTTTCCCGGACGTCCTGCAAGGCATAGGTTTTAAAATCTCCCTCCTTATCCCGATACGCCTTGGCGATGGAATCACCGTCCAGAAGGACTCGGTCCGGCTCCGAAACCCCGAGATGAGCCGCCACCGCTTTGAGCCCATAACCGTCGAGTTCACGCGTTGCCACGTCATAGTGCTGCGCAAGAAGGAACGTATCCACGATATGCCGACCACGGGCGGTAAACCGCTCATATTGAATAGTGCGTTCCGCGATTTGCACCCGGGAAGCACGGGAGGAAAGCGGCACGCCGCCCCGGCCCCAACCCAGCTTCAGCTTGTGGATTTTTGCGCGAGCGGCGAGGTAGGGGAGGTCAAATTTGAAAAGGTTATGTCCCTCGATCACATCCGGGTCGCGCGACAAGATCAGCCGACTCACCTCGTCAAGGACCGCTTTTTCTGAGTTGGGATCATCGGCAGCGACCAGAAGAAATTCTTCCCAACCCGAGGAATCGCTCAAGGCGATGGCCGCAATAGCATCCCTGGAGGCATTAGGAAAATCAAACCCTTCGGTCGTGTTGGTTTCGATGTCGATTTGGAGACGTCGGAGGTCTGCAAATTCCAGGCCTTTAAAAAGTGTGCGCCCGCTGGTGACGAGGTATTGAGTGGCAGGATCGTTCCATGTGAAATAATCACGCCGGGATGCCTTCATGGCCTTTTGGATGTCCAAAAATTCGTTCCAACCTTTGGCTCGCACCAAGTGGTTTAACCCAAGGTCACCTTTCAGAGCTTTGCTGCCAGGCCCTCCACCAGAAATCCAAAGAACCGGCTCCAAGGGATGCTTTTCTATGATGATGGACCCATCCGGCTTGCGAATGAACACATCAACGTCCTCATCCCCCACCCTCTCCACGGAAACTATGCCCTCGGTCGCGTCCGCTCCGAACAACACCTCATTCTGAAAAAATTCGTTGGCCATGATCGTCAAGTGTCAACCAACGAGAGCAAAAATGCCCGGCAATAAAATGATTGGCCTCCGGGATTCCTCTCCCGCGGATCAAGGAGCAGGCATCCTTATAACAGAAGGAGGGGGAATATTTGCGCCTACCTCCATCATCTGACCCCCTGGTTTGCGGCGAAAATCGCCTTCTGCCGGGTTGATGAAAAGGGAGGCCGTGTCGGCGATCACCACACAGTCTTTGCCCATAAAGCGATCTTCGACTTTGCGCGTGTAAATATTGTTTTCAATGATTCCAGAAATGTCCAGAGCGAGGCCATCGAGAATATTGTTTTGAATGATCAATCCCACAGGTGGGCTTGGGCTCCCGGCTTTTTG
>Ga0105047_10014456_pt1 | contig 12518 bp, 10 predicted proteins | sample MAT04_FD_78384 | JGI IMG/M metagenome (GOLD analysis project Ga0105047, IMG submission 78384) | Freshwater microbial communities from Lake Fryxell liftoff mats and glacier meltwater in Antarctica - MAT-04 (megahit assembly) | ecosystem: Environmental > Aquatic > Freshwater > Ice > Liftoff... | reverse complement strand
GACCATCGCCAGCGCCGTTGCTTGGGCGCTCGTCGCTCACATTCGCACCCTCACGCGGCGGCTCGCAAGAGCATGAGATCAAAGGGATTCATTTTGAGTCGGACACTAAGATCATCGAAATCTGCTTATTAAATTTCTCACCTATGTTTTCAAATTTGATAACAACATTTCCAAATCAATAAAGCCAATATCAATATCTTTCTGATTTGTAACGATCAGTTTTGAGAAAGCGCTATTTTTTGAGGCAATTGTGACCAGCTCCGCAAGGTTTTGATCCTGATTTACTCTGATTAAAAGCGCCCCCTTTTTTTGTCGTCCGTGCAATTCCTTAATTGGTTTCATTATGGATTTCGCTCGAACGACCGAAAGACGGGGCACTGATCTAACAAAGTTTTGAACATAGGAGTTTGCGGGGTTCAGAATGATATCTTCAGCCGTTCCGCATTGAACAAAAATTCCGTCTTTCATGATTGCGATCCTATTCCCCAAACGCATAGCTTCGTTGAGATCGTGGGTGATGAACACAACTGTTTTTTTGAATTGCCGAATAATTTGCTCGAATTGGCTTTGAAGTTCGTCTCGTATTATGGGGTCCAAAGCACTAAAGGGTTCGTCCAGCAATAGTATTTTCGGCTGAATGGCTAATGCCCGTGCGAGCCCCACGCGTTGCTTCATTCCTCCTGAAAGTTCGTAGCTATATTTGTCACCCCATCCCGAGAGCTGGACCACCTCTAGCATTTCATCGGCGACTTTATCTCTTTCACCCTTCTCCACGCCCTGAATTTCCAGGCCATATCCGATATTTTGGCGAACCGTAAGGTGTGGCCAGAGCGCGACATCTTGAAAAACCATACTCACTGTTTGGGATCTCAACTTTCGGATAGCTGATTCATCCTTTTTGTTAATGTCCTCTCCATTAATTACGATTGAGCCATGTGTGGGCTTAATAAGACAGTTGAGATGTCTAAGAAGCGTTGATTTGCCACTTCCAGAAAGGCCCATAATGCAAAAAATTTCGCCAGGTGGAACTGAGAATGAAACGCCCGCCACTGCGACGTGGCAGTTCAATTCGGTTTGCACTTTACGAGTATCTACACCCTCTTGGAGGGCGGCCATAGCACGGGCGGCCTCTCCAATTGCCGCATTCTTTGATGTGTAAATCTTCCAAACATCTTCACACACGATTGCGTTTTTTATCACTTATTCATTCCTAAAGATTGCGTGAGCGACAACGGTGGTAGCGCTCAAATTCACACAGACATAGATATTAATTACGCCGGCCGCCTTTTATCGAGGCAGCCAGCGAATGTAATTGTTTGCTAGATTTATTGCGCTGCTTTGATCGCTTCGGCAATCCAGCTATCAAACTCAGCGGCGTTATCCTTTACCCATTGTTCGACATGGTGTCGAATCTGTTCATCAGTTTTCTCACCATTGTACACTAAGAGATTCTCAGCATTCACATCAGCTAGCGGGATCGTCAAAAGCTCAAAGAATTTTTTTGCTCCTGCATTAGCCTCAAGAAAGGAGTTATTCGCGACGATTCGAATATTGTTAACCGCCCAACCAAGGTTTTTACCATCAGGGGAGATCGTAACAGCGGACTTCTCTTCAGGAGGTAGCTTGGTCTCCTCAACCTCGAGCCAAACAACCTCCTTACCTGGCACTAGAATCTGCCCGAGCCAAAGTGGCGTGTAAGCGTAGTATAAGATGCTTTGGCCAGCCTTCTGACGTGTCACGGCGTCCACATGGGTCACGGTAAAATCGCCTTGGATATGCTCAACTGTATCTCTGAGGTTGTAAGCATCGAGTTGAAACTCGATAGCTTTCTCACAGCCCCAACCCGGCGGACACCCGATTAAATCAGCCCGTCCGTCACCATCGCCATCAAATAGTTTGGCGATCGTTGGGTCTTTTAGCTGCTCCAAATATCGGATCTTATACTTGTCGGCAGTTGCTTTATCTATGAGGTAGCCCTGTAAGGCGCCTTTAACTAAGTTCCCTACACGAGTCAACTTTGCGGACCCACCTGCTCGCTCGTAAAATGCGTTCTGTAAAGGATCCCAGTTCTGTGCGTAAATGTCAGCGTCGCCCTGGCTTAACGCAATATGTGCTGCTGGAATGTCTACATTCTTAGTGTCTTTTACGTCATAGCCAAGGCGCCTTAGACCTTCAAGTGCTACTTCCAGCTGAAAAACCGCTGCTTGATCTTCAGTAAAAACCGGTTGTACGGATTTCCCTGCACCGGGCAGCTCCGCAGCTCCTACGGTCCATGACGACATTCCCAGCACCGTGAAAAAAACTAAACTCGTAGAAATTTTCTGCCATTTTGGTCGAAACATATTCATTTTAGACTCCCTTTAAGATCATTTGATTCTTAGGCACGTATATTATAAGTACCTATTTTCCTAAGCGATAAACTTAGAAATCCAATTGGACCACGATCGTACCACCTGACATGCGCTTCAGATTGCATGCCAATGTGTTGTGTCACGCGATCCAACATCATTGCCAACAATACGATTCCTATCCCACCGACAGTGGCTAGGCCCATATCAAGCCTTCCAATGCCGCGCAAAACAACCATACCAAGTCCGTCAACAGCGATCATGGATGATATGACTGTCATGGCTAGAGCCATCATTAGAGTTTGATTCACTCCTGTCATTATGGTCTTGATCGCCAAAGGCATCTGGATCTTGAACAAGACTTGACGGGGGCTGGAGCCAAAGGAAACCGCAGCCTCAACGAGATTGGCGGGCACCTCTCTTATTCCAAGATTTGTGAGGCGAATAATCGGAGGAAGGGCAAAAAATATTGTGACGATAACCCCTGGCACGTTGCCGATTCCCATAAGCATAACGATGGGGACAAGATAAACAAAAGCGGGAAGCGTTTGCATTATGTCAAGTAGAGGGCGAATAAAGGAATCAACTTTTCTATTTTGAGCTGCCCATATTCCAATTGGTATGCCAATTATAACGCAAAACAGCACTGCCGTTATTATGAGAGACAGCGTAGTCATTGCGGCCTTCCAAACACCTATCACACCAATAAATGTCAATCCGCAAACTACCAGAATGCCTAATCTGGCAGTCGAAAGTTGCCATGTAACGAGGCCAGCGATTAAAAGAAATACTAGGTGAGGGGCCCCAATCAAAAATGTCTCAAATGCATTCAGGGTTTGTTCAATTGGCCATTTGATTGTCTGAAAAAACGGTCGAAGCTCCAGAGCTAGCGGATCAACGAAGTTTTGAATCCACACATCTAGGTCAATTAATTTTTTGTCGAAGATATCCATACTAGTCCTCGTCCGCACCTATTCCAGCGCCCTCAATTCTCGATTTTTCGCTTTCTGGAATGAGCATTTTCTTCGCGTAGAATTCAACTAGCCGCCAACGCACGGGATCAACGGTAATACCATCAAAATATGGTCCAATACTAGAAACCTCGTACTGCTCTGAGTTAGACCACTCACCTTCTTGTGAAGGCTTTTGCATAAAATCGACTTCCACATCTCCAAAGAAGATTTCTTCGGTGTAACCATTGAGGATAGGAATGTTACCTTGTACTTTCTTGTCTTGAAGATAGAGTTTATTATCTGAGCTACCAGCATAATCACTCCAGCTGAGAATTGTATTGCAGTCGCGCACAAGCAAAATCCTTGCAAGTCCCGCTGTGAATTCAATGTCACAGACATTCACAATGTTCAGACGATTAATGCCTTTGATTTTGTGCTCCGCCAAACCGATGTCGATCGTGGCCGAGCCAATCGCTAAAATTGAAGCTCCCCCACAATCAAGAGTAACGGCACTTTTATCATATCTGCGTATAGTTGGCCTGGGCGTTAATACTGACTCTAACCGGCTAAGGCTGGATGGTACGCGCAAGTTAGCAGACGCACCCATTGCATCCAACCAAACGAGCATCCTAGTGGCATCAACTGCTTCACCTAGAGATAGACCAACAGCCAAGAACGCTGCTTTATAATTACTTTCAAGTTCGTTAAAGGAGATATGCATTATACTTCACTGTCGCTGGCAAACAGCCAATCGTCACAGTCATAATCCGCATCAAAAAGATCTTCTACAACGGGGGCACCTTGGAAAAGAACAACACGAACCCAACGATCGGATTTAGGATCAAATTTTGTAGCGCCGAAGAAGGCGAGTTTACAGCGGAGCAGATCAACTGGTAAGCAGTCTGATGCAAGCAGATTATCACGTATTTCAGCATAAGGATATTTGCTCAACGTTTGCACGCGTTCAACTGTTGCGCGGTGTTTTGAATTTCTTAAAAGGAACATCCCAATAGAAGTTGTTTCCCTTTCCGCTTGTGACAGATGGATAAGATCAGAATGGAGGGACGCTATTTCCCGGGCGATCCCGACGATCATCTCACGATGTTGGCCAATATCGGAACCAGATATTCCCAACCGTGGTTCACTTTTTACTGCGGACCTATACCAAAAATAATGGTGGCTATTTGATCCAGCGAAATCAAACTTGACGGCCCAGGAGTATGTATCCTCAATCGTCTGAAGCAATTGGGAGATGGCTTGCTCGGGCCGTAATATCTCGGTTTCCTTTGCGTCTAAACATTCTTCCAGAGCATCAACAATAACTCCATGAGGTTCGAGGATCAAACTAGCGAGCATCTCTTCTGCTTCTGGAGAGAAAGATATCGCAATTTCGTGCATGAGTTTTTTCCAGGGATAATCTGAGTCAGGCCCCAACAAGTATTTCTCACTGGAAATAGCGCTGTTTAATCCACGCAATTCATGCGCCAGGGTTATTAGACGATTTTTCTGCCTCTCATCGGAGGTTTTCCATTGTTCAATATGCCTAATAGCTCGTTGGAGCAAATCCATAAAACGTTGCCACTTAGCTTTATCGGTCTTGGGCAGTGACGTCACTCGGGCAATTGCAGTTTCTCGGCAGCTGACCCAAGCATTAAAAAGTTTGGGATGTTCAACAAGAAAAGGCGCCATTCCAAGTCCCGTCGCATTGCCAACACCAACCAGCCTCTGAGTGGTAGAAGAGAGTTTTATTGCTGTTTGGGGTGCCAACTTTTCAGAAAGATGATGGACTGTATCGATACTGAATTGTCGAATGAGATATACCGCTAACATTTGCGCCTCGAAGGAATGTGGCAAACCACTCCGATGACGCAATCTAGAGTAGTCAGCTATACCGAACTTTCCATTTGCAAAAACAGCTGTAGTTCGAATTAAATAGCCAATGTCGGCGATGGACGCTTTGGCGGGCTCTTTTCCCTTGGCAAGGGAACTCACAACATCATCGAATAGTCGTCCACTTTTATTCGCTCGCGAAAAGACTAATTCCGTTGTTTCGTAACGACCCGCATCTTGATGTGGCAAGTTTTTGCAAAGCCTAGATTTTTGCGATTCATCTACATGACCCTCGCACAGAACAAACGTATAATCCCAAACCTCAGCAATTGCTCTGTCTGTTCTCTTTCGTGGGTCAATTGAATGAGCAAACGCTAGGAAACTGTAAATTCCCTGAGGGGTATTAACAAGATAAAGGGCCTCGCCAACATTATCGATACCAATATCCATGTACTGACGTTGGATTTGCCATTCTTCCCGCCTCATTCTGCGGATAAGCGCTCGAGCGAAACTTAATCGTGTTTGATGAAAAGCACCGAGTCGTGTGCTCCGCATCAACTTATCGGGATCTCTCAGTGGTGATGCAAAGCTCGCTTTCTCTGCAATTCCGACACTAGAAGAAGTTGAGCGGGGCATTATTTTCCTCAGCTAACGTCAAATTCCATGTGCAATGATAATATTGGCATTTGCCGCCCGCTTTCGAATAGCGACCGTTTCCTGATATTCTGGAGAAAAATACCAAGCCTTCAGTTTTTCTTCTGATTGAAACTCAATAATCACAACGCGGCTACCCTCAAAATCGCCTTCCAGTACTTCGAAATTAGAGTCTGCCGCAAGCACACGGCCTCCATACTTCTCGAATACGACTGGAAATCTGCTCTGGGCTAATTTATATAGCTCGGCATCTTCAATTGTCATCTGTGCTAAGTAGTAGGCGGACATACAAATCCATCCTCTCTTCGAGAGTTTTAAAATTTTTCTGCTATCATCTGCAGAGATGATGGAACAAACCAAAGTAGTTTAATAGTATAGATTGTTATGAATTTCAGTCAATTTCAAACAACTGTACTTCAGTTCAAAAAAAATGAATTTTGAATTCACTCACTTATTGAAATATTTGATTCTTGGTGTGCTCCGGCTAGACCTAATCGACGGCTTATGAACAACGCGGTGAACAGATCAAGATGCCCACCGCCTCCATTCTTAAAGAGGGTCAGATCTTCATAATTTCTAAGTAATTGGACATTCGGCATACAAAGATCAAAGAGATCAGCTTCGATCTTATCTCTTGTGATCACACCACGACTTAGGGGATCAGCAATGTCTCCCGGTTGGTCTACTCCGAACATCCACGAATCGACGAATAATCTGCACCGTTTTACGGCGGTATCATCACATTCACGCATGTCAGGCGTAAATCCACCAACCAAATCGAGGTGAACTCCTGGCTTTAACCAGCTTCCCATTACAATTGGTTTGGTTGAAGCGGTGGCGCAACAAATAATATCTGCCCAGCCAACGGCTTCCTGAAGGTCGCATACAACTTCGCCTCCGCAAATTCGCGCCAAATCCTCAGCTTTTTGCCGTGTACGGTTCCAAATTAGAACGCGATTAATGGACGGACGAACGGATCGATGTGCCTCTATCATATAGGGAGCAAGGGCGCCGGCTCCCACCATAAGAAACGTGCTGGCGTCTTCACGCGCAAGCAATTTTGCCCCTAAAGCAGAGTCCGCTGCCGTTTTGAAATGGCTGAGTGCCGTTCCATCAAGCACCGCTAGAGGACTACCGTTTTCGCCATCAAACAATACATACGCCGCTTGTCCCGTAGGCAAGCCGGACGACCCTTGTGGATTCAGCGGCATTACAGTGATAATCTTAGTACCCATAGCAATTCCGGGCTGCCAGGCAAGGAGGGAGAAAAACGTTTGTCGTTCTCCCGCGTTCCCGGCACTGTGGAGTTCAGCCCTGCTGACTAACGGTCTTGGGGCGCGATGTGCTTCTGCAAGACCTTCCACTAGCAACTGCCAATCGCAAAGCTTGTGGACATCATTTCCCGACACTAGTTGCATGAGTATTCTTTCTCTATGGAGCGAACTTTTTTGGTTCTGTTAGCCTGATCTCTTGAGCGGGCCGATGAGGGCGCTACTCCTAAACTACTACTATCCTAAGTGCATATCAGCAGTTTTCTCCCATCAGGATCATAGGGAGAGGCAGGAATGACACGAGCCTTTCGCTCGACTCCCACGACGTGAACGGTGAGCTCTGTGTCCGCAACCGCAAAGCCACGATCTATCATAGCAAGGGCAAGACTTTTCTTGACGGTATGCCCATATCCTCCTGAAGTAATATACCCAACTCGTTTATCATTCGACCAGATTGGCTCATATCCTGTGGCATCCGCATCGATTGCCTCAATTTCCAACATGGTCAACATCATTGGCGATTTGCCATTACTTCGTTCTTTAAGTACTGCCATCCTTCCAATAAAATCTTTCTTGTCGAAATCAATGCAGTCATCCAAACCTGTCATGGCCGGTGAGTAGTTTTGCCGATAGTCTTTGGACCACATACCGAAACTCTTTTCTAAGCGCATCGATAATATCGCGTTATACCCAATCTCTGTAATACCAAATTTTGAACCTGCCTTCAGCAGAAGCTTTCTAAGAGTAGAATGCTCAATAGCATTACAATTGATCTCAAAGCCCAATTCGCCAGTGCCCGACAACCTAGCCACATGACAACTAAGCAGACCGATATCAAGGTGTTTGCATCCTAAAAGGGATAGGTCCTGATCCGATATAAGATCAAGTGTAACTGTAGACAACAACTCGTGAGACTTAGGACCAGAAATGGAAAAGCCCGTCACCGAGTCAGAAATGTCACTGATGTTTACGTCTGCCATAGCATGGGCTTCAAACCAGCGCATATGCCATTGGCGAAGATAGTAGGGTCCCGTGATCCACCAAATGCCGTGACCCCAATTGAAAATGGTGAAATCGCCCTTGAGCAGGCCATTGGGTGCTAGCATAGGAGATGAGCGAACTCCTGCAGTTAAGGGTAATTTGCCTGCAAGAATCCAGCTTAACCATGCTTCGGCATTTGGGCCAGTTACTTCGTAGCGAGCCAGAGCAGATATATCGAGAAGTCCAACATTTTCTCGTGTGTTGCGACACTCTTCCGCAACTATATTGAAGGCGTTTGTTCGCTTTAGAGTGGGATTTTCCACAAAACCTTTAGGCGCAAAGTAGAGAGGGATTTCAAGACCCCAGGAACATCCCCATCTTGCTCCGGCATAAGTCATTTCTTCGTATGCCGCTGACTTCCGAAGAGGCCTGCCAGCAAAGAGTTGTTCATTTGGATAGGACATTACAAAGCGGCGTGAATAGAACTGCCCCGTTGTTTGCCGGATATATTCGCGATTTGACGCATACTTACCATATCTAGCGATATCCATGCCATAAATGTCCGCGACAGGTTCGCCAATGACCATCCACTCAGCAAGCGACTTACCTACACCACCTCCTTGCAGAAATCCTGCCATAACACCGCACGCGAGCCAATAGTTCGTGCAACCACGAACCGGCCCCACGAGCGGGTTGCCGTCGGGAGAGAATGTAAAAGCGCCATTGACCCATCGTTTGATTCCAATTTTTGCCAATGCCGGATATCGATTGAAACCAATGGTCAATTCATCCGATATACGGTCAACATCTTCCTGAATTAATTCGATACCATAATCCCAGGGCGCTCCGTCCATATTCCAATGTTTATAATTGTGCTCGTACACACCTAGGAGAACTCCTTGTTGCTCCTGCCGAAGATAGGTAAAGCCTTCTAAATCAACGATAAGAGGAAGCTCTTTTTTGAGACCAACAAGTTCCGGAACAGCTTCTGTTACCAGATAATGATGCTCCATAGGTGTGACGGGAAGTTCTATACCAACCATACGGCCAACCTGTTTCGCCCATAGGCCGGCGGCATTCACGACATGTTCGACAGTAATGGTTCCTTTTTCTGTGATGACAATCCAGCCACCGTCACTTTTTGGTTTGAGTTCGACAACCCGATTATGTTCAACGATTTCAGCTCCACGTCGCTTTGCTGCCTTTGCATAAGCGTGTACAACTCCCGATGGATCTATATATCCCTCGCGATCCGCATAAAGACCACCAAGGACGCCTTCGATATTAATGATGGGGCACGCAGACTCGATTTCGTCGGGTCCTACTAGTCGAACATCCTCAATTCCCATCGTTTGAAAAACACGATACGAGGACTGAAGCCACTCCCAACGTTCGGGAGCGGATGCCACAGAGTAGCCGCCTGTCATATGCATCCCTACACTCTGACCGGATTCCTGTTCTATCTCCGAAAGGAGATCGATAGTATAAGCCTGTAAAGCAGCGATGTTGGGGTCGGAATTTAGCGCATGAAATCCACCGGCGGCGTGCCAACTCGATCCTGATGTCAACACGTTTCGTTCAAGTAGTACGATGTCTTTCCAACCAAGCTTCGCAAGGTGATACAACACTGAGGTGCCAACAACCCCCCCACCAATGATGGCGACCCGATAATGAGATTTCATTTTTATTTTTTCCCATTGGCTTTAAAGCAGCGAATATTTGCTTTCGCATGTCGAGTCGGAGACTAACAAAATACTTTTATGAACTAGTTTTTCTTTTCAGATATGTTGGGAGCTTTTTTTCTCAGACGTAACGCCCTCCGGCTCAAAACCTTCTGAGAAAAATCTCAACCAGTTTTCACCAAGAATCATTTGTGTATCCTTTTCTGAAAAACCTATTTCGATTAGACCGTCACGAAGTCGAGGAAAGTCCTCGTTGTTTTGGAACCAGATCGGCTGAGGCGGAAAACCAGGGTTGCTTGCCGTACCTTCGCCGAAGTCACGGCTCCGGCTCCAACGTCCATTTCGCATCCAATTTACAACTTCGTCAGGTTGATTTTGGCAAAGGTCGCTACCGATCCCAATATGGTCTATCCCGACTGTGTCCACTACATTTGCCACCATTTTGCAAAACTCCTGCAGCGTACAGTTTGACCCTCCTTTTAAATGATATGGATAAAGGGATAATCCCAACATACCTTTCGTCTCTCCAAGCTTTCGAAGTACTGCACGGGATTTACTGCGAATACTTGGATGCCAGTCAGCGGGGTTAGCATGCGTAATCGCCAAGGGTCTTCGGGAATAATCCATAGCTTGTAAGGTAGATTTTTCGGCCGAATGACTCATGTCAATAATCATACCCATTCGATTCATTTCCGATATCACCTGTTTTCCAAAACGTGTTATACCAGAATCAGATTCTTCATAGCAACCCGAAGCTAACAAGCTTTGATTGTTGTAAGTTAATTGCATCACTCGCACCCCCAACCGATGAAGGATTTCTACGAGATTAATGTCGTCTTCAATTGCCGAGCAATTTTGTAACGCATAAATTATACCAGTTCGCCCCTCTTTGACGGCCAGCAGTATATCCTGACTCGAACGACACAACGTCAGGAATTCGGGAAAATCTGTAAACCGTCGATTCCAAGTGGATATATTTGCCACCGTCTCGCGAAAATTTTCATGGTAACAAATTGTTACGCAGACTGCAGACAGACCTGCTTTGTTCATCTGGCGAAATATCTGCTCGGACCAATTTGAATATTGGGTCGCGTCGATCAGAACTTGCTTTTTGCTCACTGTCTAATCTCCAGCTCATTGGGGTCCCTCGAACAAACGTATGATGTTTTCACATGTGTATAGAAATCAACGGCATAACTGCCCTGTTCACGCGGACCAAAACCCGAATTTTTTCTTCCACCAAAGGGAACGTGGTAGTCCGTTCCGGCGGTCGGCAAATTGACCATAACGCAGCCCGCTTCCGCATGATGCTGGAAGTGCGTCGCCAAAGATAGTGAGCGCGTAAAAATCCCTGCTGTAAGACCGAAATCTGTATCATTTGCCATCGCCAGAGCGTGATCATAACTCTCAGCTCGAATTACACACGTTATGGGACCGAAGATCTCCTCACGATTAATCTGCATATCATTTTTTCCATTAAGTAAAAGAGCAGGAGCCATGTAATGGCCAGGGGTCTCTCGCTCTAACAATTCCCCGCCCCAAGCGAGCTCACAGCCTTCATCTTTAGCAATTTTAAGATAGCGTTGGTTTGAATTCAGGTTCTGAGCGCTCACGACTGGTCCCATCGTAGTATCAATGTGAAGGGCGTGGCCAATTCTGATCTTTTTCATTCTTGTTAATAATGCTTCAATAAACTCATCATGGACAACATCCTGAACAATCAAACGGGATGCCGCGGTGCATTTTTGCCCTCCCCCTGAAAACGCACTGAATACTGCAGCGTCTGCGGCAAGTGCAATGTCCGCATCTTGCATAATGACTAGTGGGTTTTTTGATCCCATTTCCAACTGTAGACGCTTAAGTGTGGGGATGGCGGTTAAAGCAACGTCGCGACCTACGTCAACCGAGCCTGTGAAGGTGATCCCTGATATTCCGGCATGTTGGGCAATTGATCTGCCAACTTCGCTCCCTGTGCCCATAACCAGATTAAAGAGGCCAGTAGGAATCTCCTGCTTTGAAATTATTTGAGACAGAGCTATTGCAGTAGCAAGTGTTTGATTCGCTGGCTTCCAAACTACTGCGTTTCCAAACGCCAAAGCGGGGGCTATTTTCCAACTTGCTGCGGCCATTGGAAAATTCCATGGCGTAATTATTCCGACTACACCAATCGGATCGCGGCGAACAGCTATCTCGACACCTGCCCTAACAGAATCAATGATCTCGCCTTTCTGTCGAAGTACTTCAGCAGCGAACCATGTGAAGAACTGCCCAGATCGATAAACTTCTCCGATACCTTCAGAACGCGGTTTGCCCTGTTCTTTTGAAATTAACTCTCCCAGCTCGGTGCTTCGCATTATTAGCTCTCGACCGATGGAGTCGAGCACTGATTGTCGACGTTCCATGCCAACTTTTTGCCAGAGCTTTTGAGCCTCCCGGCCAGCTGTCGCTGCGAGATCAATATCGTTGGAACAGCCTTGCTCAAAAATTCCGATCACTTCACGTGTATCGGACGGATTTACATTCTCAATTTTCGCAGAACCCAGAGCCCACGATCCGGCGATGTAATTTTTGTTGATTGTCACGATAGCCCTGCGCCTTAGTCAGCCACATATTGATTGAGCTTGCCTATTCAATCAAATCGAATTATCTTCTTCACGCTTCAGTTAAATTGAAACGGAAAATGATCAAACTTGAATTAATCCGCACATTCCTTGCCGTTTCTGAATTTGGAAACATTGCTGAAGCTTCCGCCAAGCTGGGGCGCACTCAATCTGCTGTATCAATGGCATTGAAACATTT
>Ga0105047_10014454_pt1 | contig 12519 bp, 14 predicted proteins | sample MAT04_FD_78384 | JGI IMG/M metagenome (GOLD analysis project Ga0105047, IMG submission 78384) | Freshwater microbial communities from Lake Fryxell liftoff mats and glacier meltwater in Antarctica - MAT-04 (megahit assembly) | ecosystem: Environmental > Aquatic > Freshwater > Ice > Liftoff... | reverse complement strand
GTGCACCAGCGCATCGAGCAGGTGCGTGCGGTCGATCTGCACGCTGGCGAGGCTTGCTTCGAGCTGGTCGCATAGGGCCATCAATTCGACGACCTTGGCAACGATGCGGTGTTGTTCGGCGAGGGGTGGTATCGGAACCGCGTACAGTTTTACGTTACTGGCAGAGAGGTTGGGCTGCGCTGTGCCATTGTCGAAGCGCCAGATCAGACTGCGCCCAACCGGACTAGTTAGGTAGCGATATACAAACTCTCTATTAATTGACGCTTCCAAGCGAATTATCACCAAAGACGACGCAATAGCTCCTTCCGTCAACGGAGCCACAAGGGCTGTTTTCCCCAAAGTGGCACCCCGCAGGCAATAGACCATGTCGCCAGACTCAACTTTCCCGCCTCGAAGGGAATCGAACTTCTTCCTTGTGAGGTAGTGCATCGATGTAAGCGACAAAGAACCGTCTGGCTCGATGTGCCCCGTGTTGATGAAGGGAAGTCCCGCGGACACATATTCGCTTCGATTTGGGTAGTTCTTTCCTCGATCACCGTTAATGTTTCGGCGATCTCGCCCAGACGGAACCACCGCCAAGACGCGGGAACGACACAGGGTCTGTCCTCTACGCTAACCGCAGCATTCGATTTCCGAGAAAAATTTCCCGGCGTGATTTCAAAATGCGGATCGCTGCTGATCTGCGGCACCAACCGCCCGGTGACTGCCAGATCAAGAATAGACTTCCGAAGCTCACTGATGTGCTCATGCCGCGCACTGAGACGCGACAGAGTATGCAGGTAGAAGTGCGCGTGATCGACGAGGCGGGCCGCGCCTTCGGTGGCATCGAGTGTGTCGTCGGGCTTGCTGGAGGTGAGGCGGTGCAGGCTGGCCGACACCAGCCGGTCGCGCTGCTGCTCGCGCGCGTCGCGCGCGGCCTGCAGGTGATCGCACAGCGCCATCAGCTCGTCCACCTTGGCGACAATGCGGTGTTGTTCTGCGAGGGGTGCGAGCGGAAAAGGCAGGACTGCGAAGTCTGAGTCGTTGATCGCCGGGTACGCTTGACCACGCATTTTTTCCTCAACGCACTCGACCATGAATTGGCTGCGAAGGGCTATCCACTGGTAGCGGGGTAGCACCAAGCCAAACCCGTTCAAGACTGCAAATGCGGTGCTCGCAATCGGCGCAGGCTCTATGTCATGTTCAACAATTGCGATATTCAGGAGGTATGGACGTACGAAGGAATACAGGACATCCCCGGTACAAACCAATTTTCGCGCTCTGCTTGGGGCGTCTGTTGGCGAAACCACCTTGGCATCGGCAATGCAACCTACTTCTTTGTTGATTGCCGTCACATCAATGTAGGTAAAGTCTTTAACAGGGATAGCCTGTCCACGGTCACTTGTGACTTCCCGGATGCGCACCCACAACCAACTGTCTGGAATCGCGAAAGACGACTCACGCCAAGGCACCAAGTCGCCAAGGTTTTCGTTGGCCTTCTCCTTGCTTTTCTTGGCGTCTTTGCGCCTTGGCGTGAGTCGTTCTTTCTCCACCTGAATCCGCTTGAGCAATTCGGTCGACGGTTCATCGTTAGGATCTTGCTCGACCAGCTTCCCCCGCACCGCCAAATCGAGAATGAAGCGGCGCAGACGGGCCACCGCGTCCGGCGCCTCACTGATCGTTTCGAAGTGCTGCAACAGCCGCCGCGGATTCATCGCGCCGCCCGCTTCTGCGTACGGCGGTATTTCTGCATGGGGCTACGTGGCGCTTGGGGGTCGGTCATTTCGATCCAGCCGGCGGCCAGCGCCGGGCTGAGGTAGTGCGCGCGGAAGGTGGGGCGGTGGCGCAGGCCGAGCCGCTGCATCAGCTCGGCGGCCTTGAGCGCCTCGCCGGCTCCAAGCACACCGAGTAGACGGGCGACTGCCTCGTCTACTTGGTCGCTCACTTGATCGGTTACTTGATCGGTGTCGCTTCCGACAGATGATTCGCTGTCCACCGCCTGCTGCAGCGCGGTAGCCAGTGCGCCCAGCATGAATTCGACGAACGCCGTCGCATCGCTGGCGTGGTCAGACGCGGCCAACGCCGCGTAGTACTCGTCCTGACGCTCGCGGATCACGGTTTCGACTGGCAACCAGGCCAGTGCCGGCTGCCAGCGGCTCAGCACCAGCGTCTGCCACAGTCGGCCCATGCGGCCATTGCCATCGGCAAACGGGTGGATGAACTCGAATTCGTAATGGAACACGCAGCTGGCAACCAGCGGATGGGTGTCGGTGCGCCCCAACCAGCCCAGCAGGTCGGTCATCCCCTGTGCCACGCGCGTGGCCGGCGGCGCCATGTGCACCAGGCGCTCGCCGCGATAGATGCCGACGCCACCGCTGCGCCATTGGCCGGGCGTGTCCAGCAGCCCGGTCATCAACAGCGCGTGCGCCTGCAACAGGTCATCGGCGGAATCGGGCCGCCACTCGGGCAGGCGTTCATAGGCGGCGAAGGCGTTGCGGACTTCCAGCACCTCGCGCGGCGGCGCCAGCACGTGCTTGCCGTCCAGCACCGCGGTCACCTGCTCCACGCTGAGGCTGTTGTTCTCGATTGCCAGCGAAGCCTGGATGCTGCGGATGCGCTGCTCGCGGCGCAGGCGCGGCGATGGCGCTGCCTCGCTGCGCGCGGTGGCGGGCACCGCCGCATTGCTCGCCGAAGCATTCCATCGGCCCAGCAGTTCACTGATCTCGGCGACGCGGTTGAGCACTGCGGGCGTGATGGTGAACGGTGGCGTGTACGGCTTGACCATCAGCGCAGCAGTGCCTCGCTGAGGATGGCTTTCAACTGTTCGCGCAAGGCGTCGGCCTGCTGCTCGGCGGCATCGAGGCTGGCCAGAAGCTGCTCGGGGTCGCCGTGCTCGGCGGCCACGGAGTGCGGGTTCTTGATGTCGAGGTTGTAGCCGCGCGCCTTCATGTTGGTCACGCACAGCATGTGCGGCAGCGGCTTCTTCTCGACCGCGCGCAGGCCGGACTGCAACGCATGCTCGTCGGCCACGGTCTTGACGTAACGCTCGCGCATATGGCGGATGGCGCAGGTGAGGAAGCCGCCGGTGCCGCAAGCAGGATCGAACAGCGTCTCGCCCGGCGTTGGATCGATGCGATCGACCATGAACGCGGTGACCGCGCGTGGGGTGTAGTACTCGCCGGCATTGCCGGCGTTCTGCAGATCGTTGAGCAGTTGCTCGTAGACCTCACCGAAGTGTTTGCGCTCGACCAGGTTGTTGAAATCGACGCCGCTGATCTTGTTGACCACCTGCCGCATCAGGTGGCCGGACTTCATGTAGTTGTAGGCGTCCTCGAACAAGCTGCGCACCACGCGTGCGCGGCTGGCCGACGCCCCGCGTGCGGACAGGTCTTTCAGTGCCGGGAACAGCTCGTCGTTGACGAAGTCCATCAGCGCTTCGCCGGTGATGCCTTCGGGGTCGGCAGCCCAGTTGCGCCATTGCAGCTTGTTGGGAATCGGCGAACGGTAGCCGTCCTGCATCACCTCCAGTTGCTGATCCTGGTCGTCGATGATCTTGAGGAAAAACATCCAGCACAGTTGCGACAGGCGCTGGGCGTCGCCATCGACGCCGACGTCCTGACGCATGAGGTCCTGGATGGACTTGACGGTAGTGCGGGCTGACATGAGGTCTCTTTCAGTTGGATGAGGTTGGATACGTAAGCATCAGCTGCGCTTCAATGCGCGACCAGTGTTCTTTGATGAGTGCATGTTCGTCCTTTGCGGTTGCCGCAGTACGCAAAACCTCAAGCGGATACCACTTCTCGTTCTTTTCCTGATACAGCGCGCGTGTATAGATGCTGCCAGTGTGCGCTTGCCGCCACGGCTCATAGGACTCGGACAGCTTGGTAAATGCGTGGTTTAGGCTATCCAGTGGTTGCTTTGATATCTCGTCTGGTACGAACACCGAGCTAACAAGTATGCCTTTGGTCCGCCCACCCTCGGCCTGCAACCACACGCCGCCATCGGCGGACTGGCGTTGCTGTACCTGCCGACGTGTAGGTGGGCCTATCGATACCTTTACAAAACGCGTTTCTCTAGAGCGAGGGACTGAGAAATAGTCAGTGCCGAGCTGGATAGTGGACGGAGAAATGAGGTGCTTGCGAAGCTCGGCAGAGAGTTCGGATCCCGCTCGAACCGCAAGTGCGATCAGTAGCTCAGCACCCTCTTTCAGCATCTTGTACTCAACCTTCCTGCTCAGGAGTGCCAAGAACTTCTGGTCGGTGATCTGTGCCTTCTCAACGATGAGATCACCAATGGTTCCGGGCTTGATCGGCAGACCGCCTCCATAGAGAAACTCCCACTTGCCTTCGACGAACTTCACCGGCACGCGAATCGGAGTCTTTGCGAAGTAGTCGGTCACGCCACATCTCCGTAAAGCGCGTCCTGCAACTCATGAACGGCACGTTCAAATCCGGCTTTGTCGCCGAACTGCTTGATGAGCTGGAACGGGGTGCCCATCGCGTTGAACGGGGGTATCTCGAGGACTTTTACGTTGTCCAGGTCGGTGACCACGCCTTCATCCTGGTATTTGGCCAGCAGCGCCTCAAGCACGGCGGTAGCCTGCGGGCCATAGCGGGTGAACACGTCATGCTTGATGACGCCGTTGGCCCGCTCACGGCGGCTGAGTGGCGGCTGGTCGAAGGCGATATGGCAGATGAGGTCGAAGGGATCGAAATGCTTGCCGACCTCCTGCCGCAGCGGCTCCAGCAGCAGGCCTTCCTCGGCCAGCTCCTCGATGATCAGCTCCTTGCGTTCGGCCTCTCGCCAGCGGCGCAGGAACGCATCGAGGCTGGCGTACTGGCGTCGGATCGCCTTGCGGCTGTAGTCGCGCAGGGACTCGGTGACCAGCTTGCCATCCTCGTCTAGGTATTCGATGCGCTCGGCGACCACCTCTACCGCCACGTCCTTGACGTAGTACTTGCGCGGCCTCTCCACGCCGCCTGGCGGCAAGGTGATATCTGGTGGTTGGTCCACGACGGTTTCGTCCTCGCCGGGCACGGCCGGGAACGGCTGGCCGTCGTCGTCCGTGGCCACGGCGTCTTCGTCCGGAGGCACCGGTGGGTCATATTCGCCCGGCTGGTAGATCTGCACCGGCTCGCCGTCGAAGTCGGGGTCGGCGAAGTGGTTGGTCGCCTTGCGGAAGTCGACGAGGGTGAAGAAGTACTTGTGAGTGTCTTCGTGGACGCGGGTGCCACGGCCGACGATCTGCTTGAACTCGGTCATCGATCCGACCTCGCGGTCGAGCACGATCAGACGGCAGGTCTGCGCATCCACGCCAGTGGACAGCAGACGCGAGGTCGTCACGACCACCGGATGGCGCGACTCGGGATCGATGAAGTTGCCCAGTTGCGCGGCACCTTCAGCGTCGTTGCCAGTGATCCGCATGACGTAGCGTGGATTTTGCTGGCACAGGTCCGCGTTCTCGTTGACCAGCGCCTGGCGCATGCGCGCAGCGTGTTCGGTGTCCACGCAGAAAACGATCGTCTTCTGGAAGCGGTCGCCACTTTGCTTCAGGTAGTCGGAGATCCACTTGGCGACGCGCTGGGTGCGCGGGTCGATCACCAGGCTGCGGTCGAAGTCCTTCTGGTTGTAGAGCCGGTCGTCGATCTCGTGGCCGTACTGGTCGGTCTCGCCACGGGTGGGTCGATAGCCGTTGATGTCGAGGTCCAGATGGACCTTGATGACCTTGTACGGGGCGAGGAAGCCGTCGCTGATGCCCTGCTTCAGCGAGTACGTGTAAACCGGATCGCCGAAATAGTGGATGTTGGAGACGTATTCGGTTTCCTTCGGCGTCGCGGTCAGGCCGATCTGGGTGGCGCTGCCGAAGTGCTGCAGGATCTCCCGCCAGGCCGAATCCTCGGCGGCGCTGCCGCGGTGGCACTCGTCGATCACGATCAGGTCGAAGAAGTCAGGTGAGAACTCCTTGAAAAGTTTTTGCCGCTCTTCCGGGCCAGTGATGGCCTGGTATAGACCGAGGTAGATCTCATAGGAGGGATCGATGCGACGCTTCTTGTCGAGCGCGAGCGGCAGCTCGATTTCACTGCCGTCGGCGCGCTCAATGGTCTTGCTGGAGGTGCTGAGCTTGGCCATCGCCGCGCCGAACGGGCGGAAGTCGTTGACCATGGTCTGGTCGATCAGCACATTACGGTCGGCCAGGAACAGGATGCGCTTGCGCTGACCGCCCTTCCACAATCGCCAGATGATCTGGAACGCGGTGTAGGTCTTGCCGGTGCCGGTGGCCATCACCAGCAGGATGCGATCCCTGCCCTTGGCGATGGCTTCGACCGCGGCATTGATCGCGTTGCGCTGGTAGTAGCGCGGTTCCTTGCCGCTGCCGTCCTCGAAATAGTCCTGCAGGACGATCTCGGCCTGGGCGGGAGCCAGGCCCTTCCAGGTCTGGTAGCGGCCCCACAGCTCCGCCGGGCTGGGGAACTGATCCATGGGCAGGGACTGCTCAAGCTCGGCCGCGGTGCCACTGCGGTCATGGAACTGGAAGCCCTTGCCGTTGGACGAAAACACGAACGGGATATCCAGCGTGGCCGCGTAGCCCAGGGCCTGCTGCATGCCATCGCCCACCGCATGGCTTTGGTCCTTTGCCTCGATCAGCGCCAGCGGAAGGTGCTTGTAGTACAGGACGTAGTCGGCGCGCTTGGCCTTGCCGCGCGTGACGAGCCGACCGCGGACGATGATGCGGCCCTTGGTGAAGCCCACCTCCTCCCGAACCTGCGTTTGCAGGTCCCAGCCGGCGGCCACCAGCGCTGGCGCGATGAATTTGGTACAGACGTCGCGCTCACTTAAATCGTTCGCTGGACTCACCGGTTTCCCCCGACCCGTTGGGCCTCCCATCGTCGCGCGGCGCCATCAAATTGGCCGCGCACGCATGAACTTCGCAGTGTACCGAGCCGCGGCCATCCACGGTCGCGCTCGTACCTGACCCGGATCATGCCGTGCCCTCATCGCATCTGGCGAGACGACAAAGTCTCGGTTCGCTACCTCCAAGCTTCGTGACCCGTTTTGGTTCCGTGGGCACGGGCGCTTGCGCAGAAGGGCACGGGATGGGCACAGACCCCATGCCGTCCTTAAGAACAGAAGGGCCGATGCGCGTTAACTCATCGACCGTAGGGCGTTTTTAAAGTGCGCCTGGTTCGAATCTCCGACCCCAAGTTCGTACCTTGCAATACCGCCCACCCTGTTACCCATGCGGGTATCGGGCGCGGCGGCTTCTGAAGCAACCGAGACCAGAATCCCATCGTGCCCAGCAATCGCCCGGTTTGGCCTGCCGACCCAACGTCGTTCGGCGCGTCTCACGAGCCCGCCTCCTGGGCCGGGCCTTCATCAACGTAGGTCAGCAGGTCACCTGGCTGGCATTCGAAGTACTTGCAAAGCCTGTCGATAAGGTCAGTCCCGATGTTCGCCCCGGGCTGATTGGCAATTTTCGACAGCGTCGCCCGATGTATGCCTGCGCCCTGTGCGATCTCGGACAGCAGGATGACCCGTCTTTCCTTGAAGGCCTTGTCAGCAGTCAGTTCGGCTAACCGGAAGCGGATCACCTGAATGAATCCTAAATATTGTCGCTTAGAAGCGACATATGTCGTTGACGTGCGCCATCCGTTGTCTATTATGAGCAACAGGCGTCGCTTATACGCGACGCCTGTTGATTCCAGACAACAGGAGAAGCACCGTGGAAACGTACCTCACTACAGAGCAGTTGGCTAGCCGGATCCACTACGACGTCCGGACCATCCGCACCCACCTCAAGGACGCCGTCCTCTTGGAGGGCGTTCACTACATTCGTCCCTTCGGGGGTCGGAAGCTGTTGTTCATCTGGGAATCCATCCAGAGGGACATCGGGAAGTTCTCCTCCGGCAAGGAACTACTGCCCTTTAAAGACATGCGTATGGCCAACGCCTACGCCATTCCGATGGCCAATGGTCGGGTGGCGAATGGCTAAGGTCCGTACCCGCCCAGAGACAGGAACACTCTATCTCGACTTCTTCTACATGGGGGTTCGCTGCAGGGAGCAGACCGCGCTTCCGGACACCGCTGAGAATCGGCGAAAGCTTCAGGCGCTTCTCAGCCGCATCCAGAAGGGAATCGCCCAGGGGACGTTTGACTACGCAAATGCCTTTCCCGGCAGCCCCAGATCGCAACTTGGCAAGACTCAACCAACTGATGCGCCTTTGACCGGCTCGCCGCGTCAGCCGGAGACGCATGCCAATGCCCCACTTTTCGGCGAGTTCTCCGAGACTTGGCGCTCAGAGATGGCGCCCCAGTGGCGCCGCCAGCATCGAAACAGCGTGGACGTCATTTTCGGCAAGCATCTGCAGCCGGCGTTTGGCCTGAAGCCGCTGGCCGAGATAAAGAAGGCCGACGTGCTCACATTTCGTGCGCAGCTGGCCGAGTTGCCCGGCCGCGGGAGCAAGACACTCTCTGCGGCCACAATCAACAAGGTGATGGTCATCCTGCGACAGGTGCTGACCGAGGCCACTGATCGCTTCGAGCTTTCTGATGCATTCAAGGGCATCAAGCGGCTGAAGGGCAAGAAGACCGACGTGCATCCGTTCTCGATGGAGGAAGTCGATCGCATCCGCACCACGATCCGCGCCAATTACCGAAACTACACGACAGTGCGCTTTTTCACTGGAATGCGCACCGGCGAGATCAACGGCCTGAAGTGGAAATACGTCGACTTCGAGCGCGGGTTGATCCTGGTGCGGGAAGTCTTCTCTGCAGGCGAGGTCGAGGAGAACGCCAAGAACGACAGCTCGCTTCGCGACATCCAGATGGTGCCCATCGTTCGCAAAGCATTGGAAGCCCAGCAGAAGGCGCGCAATCCGGACAGCGAGTTCGTTTTCTGCTCGCGCGATGGCACGCCGATCGATGCACACAATTTCGCGAACCGCATCTGGTATCCGCTACTGCGCTTTCTGGAGATCGAGAAGCGGCGCCCGTACCAGACCCGGCACACGGCGGCGACCTTGATGCTCGCCGCTGGCGAGAATCCCGAGTGGATCGCCAAGGTGATGGGTCACGCCAACACCCAGATGTTGTTCACCGTTTACTCGCGCTACGTCCCCAACCTCACGAGGATGGATGGACTGGCGTTCAGCGGCCTGATCAATAGCAACACCAGGGCTGGCACCAGTATCACCGGAACAACAGACGTCAGGCCGAACCTTTCGCCGGAACACCTCGCTTCCATGGGCGTCGACGAGCTTCGTCGTGCCCTCGCCCATCTCGTCGCCCGCTAAAGGAGAACCCAACATGAGCCACTACCCCGCACTGCTACACCCCATCACCCTCAACGCCGTCGTCGAACCCGGCCCGGTGCACCCTGAGGCGTGCCAACAGATTCGACTGGTGCACGAACATGGCTTCATCGACACATGGACGTGGGCAACGATCCCCAGCGTACCGGCATCGTGCCTCCGAAAGGCCGTTGCCTACCTGATCCCGGTGGGTGAGGCGGATCGTGGCTTGCACGTGGTGACCCGCTTTGATTGGTCCCACACCATGGATCCGCTCAGCCTGGTACCCGATTCGCTCGGCATGACTGACGATGTTGTGTATCGATGCCGCGAAGTCGTAGAGGCCATGACGACGGAGCCGCTGCGTCGATTTCTGGATGATGTGTTCAGCACGCCAGAGGTCTTCTACGGGTACTGGCGTACGCCACTGGAATCTCGCCGCGCGCCCGGGAGCCTTGCACTTGCTTCCGTCGCGCTTGCAGAAGCGATTCGAGACGCTCGCTCCGTTCCCATGCGCGAGCGTGATCTCGCGATAACTTTCGCCATGCTGCGCCATGTCGGCGCCGTCTGGTGCCTGCAGGATGACTGGAACGGCTTGGGCATCCTCCAGCAGGATCTTGTCGCACTCAGCCAACTGGATGGCCCGTTCGATCAGCTGGCCTCCGAAGCTCCTGCGTTGTCCATTTCGCTACGGCAGCTCATGCTCGCCCAGCGGGCACCCGTCCAGGACGCCGCCGCACAGACGGTGAAGAAGCTGGTCGCGCAGGTGGAAGCACACCAGGCATTGCAGGCCGATCTTGACCCAGTCAAGGCGCATAGGCGCGAAGAGAACGACGAGGTCGCAATCAGCAGCCAGAACGTAATTGAGTTTCCGCGCATTTCGATCCGGGGCCCTGTGCCCGATGAGCACACCTGGTGATTTCCTCCCCGCTTCAAACGCGAGCGTCCAAGCGGGACAGCCGGGCTGCCGCGCTCCGCCGAAGACATCTGGTCTTAGTTCTTGCGACAAAGCCTCGCCACACTCGATCCCGCCTAGCCCCACAAGGAAGCAAATGAGCACACCTGACGAGCGCACGCTCTGCGTAGTTCAAACCAGACGATTCCTCCAGTCACTCGAGAGTGACGACAGCCTGCCAGAGCCGGTCCGACGCGAGTCGAATCGTCTGCTCAGGCACTATCCGGACTACAACGAAATTCATTTGGAATCCTTGTGTCAGGAAAAGGGAATGCCCGGCATGTGGTTCGACCCAGAGATCGACCCAAGCTGGTGGCAGGACCACCCCCGCGGACCTGTCGTCAAGGATTCAAATCCATGACGACGAATACCGAGCGAACGCGAAACCTGATCCAGACAGGAAGCTTTCTGAGGTTGCTTCGGGAAGATATGAGGCTCCCCCAACACATGAGGAATGAGGCCGATCGCCTGGCTCGCCATTACCCCGCAGTTCTTACGGTCAACCTGGGCGACGAGGGGCAAGCCTTCAGGATTGAGGAGCCATGGTTCGGCACAAACCTCGATCCGAAGTGGTGGCAGATTTAGCCGTTCAGGCCGCCTGTCAGCTCCGAAAGCGAGTAAGCCTTCTCCGCACGCACTCTCGGCTGCGAGTTAAATGGCGACTCTGCTGAAGTGGGCACGCAAGCGCCGGCGCCTGACCCAGGCCGAGCTAGCTGATCTTGCGGGAATCGTTCGCCTCACAGTGTCCAAGGCCGAAGCTGGCCTTCCCTGCCTTGGCCTCTCCACCTTCCTTGAGCTGCTGATGATGCTGGACCCCAACAGGTTGCAATCGGTGTTGCTGGCAGTGAGGAGCGATGAGGTAGGCGAGAGCCTTGAGCTCAGCCGTCTGGCCGAACGCGTGGTACCCAGCGATGACTTATGAGCTTTACGTGTTCGCGCCGCCAATGGCTGGGCCTGGACGCCTCCTTGAGGCCAAGTCGATACTGTGCGGTCGCGCGCTCTGGAACGGGAGCGTGGGCACTTTCCGATACCACGGGGAGTGGTTGTCCCACCCAGGTGGCTACGACCTGGATCCCGTCAACCTGCGCCGGCTGTCCGGCGACCAGCACACGCGGGTCAACCACGGCGTGGCGGGCGCACTGGCCGACGCCGGACCCGATGCGTGGGGTCGTAAGCTACTTGAAATGCAGCGCGGAGTGCTCGACACGCCTTTGGAGCCGCTGCGGTTGTCCAACGGAGACGGCACAGGCGCGCTGATCTTTTCCGAGTCCAGGACGAGCCCGGTGCCGGCTCGGCAGCCAGTGGCCTCTGCAACCTTGGGGGAACTCGAAGCGGCTGCGTGCGGTGTCGATGCAGGCAACCCGGTTTCGCGCCCGGAACTTGAACAGTTGATCTTGGCAGGCAGCCCACTAGGGGGAGCCCGCCCGAAGGTCAATGTGCGAATGGAAGGACACGAGTGGATCGCCAAGTTTCAGCGCGGTGGCGACGACATGGATATACCCCGACTGGAACACGCATGCCTGACGTTGGCCGAGCGTTGTGGATTGGACGTGCCGACCCATCAGCTGGTGGAGCTCAACGGCAGAAGTACGCTGCTGGTAAGACGATTTGACCGCGAAGGCCCTCGGCGTCTGCACTACCTGAGCCTGCACGCTCTGCTTTCGGCAGAGCGCGTAAATGCGACTGCAGTGCGCGCGCCGGTGGGCGCGTTCACCTACGGCAGCTTGGCCGCAACTTGCAGGCGCGTCGGCGTAAAGGACGCTGGAGCGATCCTGTTCCGGCGCATGCTGTTCAACGTGTGCATTGGGAACACCGATGATCACCTGCGCAATCACGGACTCCTTTTCGATGGCACCTGGCGCCATGCTCCGAGCTTCGATCTGGTCGGTATCGGCGGCAACATGCAGGCGATAGGCATCGGAACGCGGGGACGGGAACGATCGATCGACAATGCAATGAGCGACTACGGTCGATTCGGATTGTCCGAAGATGCTGCCGATCAGACCTTGGACAATGTCGTACGCGGACTGATGGATGCAGAAGGGGTACTTGATCAAGCCAGACTGCCGACTGCCCACGTGCAAACGGTATTGAACCGCCTGCTCATTGGTCGCGATTAAGGCGAAACGAGCCATGCATCGTGGCTTCAGGAGAAGGCCCGCGGCTATAAAGTTATGACTAACAGCATCCGCAAATGGAACTCGCGGCATCGCGCCGATGCACAGCTGGCACTTTCCGCTTAGCTCCACGATTGACGACTGCTAAGAAAGGGAGGATTACCCTGGGGCCTGGTGCTGC
>Ga0105047_10014452_pt1 | contig 12520 bp, 10 predicted proteins | sample MAT04_FD_78384 | JGI IMG/M metagenome (GOLD analysis project Ga0105047, IMG submission 78384) | Freshwater microbial communities from Lake Fryxell liftoff mats and glacier meltwater in Antarctica - MAT-04 (megahit assembly) | ecosystem: Environmental > Aquatic > Freshwater > Ice > Liftoff... | reverse complement strand
TTCTGCAGCGCGCCGTGGTCGGGGCATGACGCTGATCCTGAAGTCGCAGCAGCGACGACGGCGACGGCGCAACTACTTGTCGAACTTGGACACGAGGTGGTCGAGGCACCGCCGCTGCTCGATTGGGAACCCTTCCTCGCGGCCATGACCGATATCTGGGCCGCCGACGCCGCTCACACCATCGATGCGTTCGCCCGAATGCTTGACCTCGAGGTGAGCGCCGACACGGTCGAAGGGGCGACGTTGTCGGCCGTCACCTACGGGCGCACCGTGACCGCTGTCCAGTTGATGGATGGACTCGATGTGGCCAACGCGGTGGCCCGACGGATGGGCTGGTTCTTCGAAAGCCACGACCTCCTCCTCACGCCGACGTTAGGTCGCTTGCCTGCACGGCTGGGCGGGTACGAACCCACTGAGCATATGGATCTGCGCGACGTGTTCGCCACCTGGTCGCCGCACGAATCCTTCTTGCCGGCCTTCAACGCGACCGGTCAACCGGCGATCAGCCTGCCGTTGCACATGAGCAGCACCGGGTTGCCGATCGGCATGCAGTTCGTCGGTCGCAACGGCTCCGAGGCATTGCTGATTCGAGTCGCTGCTCAGCTTGAAGAAGCGTTGCCGTGGTCGAGTCGGCGCCCGCCGATTCACGTCGCCAACTGACCGTTCCCGTTGCAGCGCTACTTCACGTAGGAAATCGGCATCACGTCCGGCGGGTGCGGCAGGGGCTCCGATCGATACTGCGCCCTGATCCCCTCGATGTAGTGCCGGCCGCGCTGGGTCAATCCCAGCGCGTTCTGCATGCGACCTTTGGTCACCAGGATGCCGAGGTCGGCCCCCTTGAATCGGTAGTCGCCAGGGGCGTACACGCGCAGGAAGAAGCATTCGTCTTCATGCGTGATCTCATGCCAGTCGTTGCTCACGCGCGCAAACGTGAGTTCGCCTTCATCCGAGAGATGCCACGTGCCCGTTTGAGGAGCGGCGAGAATGCGTTCGACTGAGTCGATGGGCTCTTTCATGATGAGTTGGGCCCAGACGTCGGCGGCTGCCAGATCACGCCATCGGTCGTTGATCTCGTCGATGTCAACGGAGTAGTCGACGTCCATGAACTCCAACAGGTGAAAGAGAAACAGCGGGACGTCTGCGTAGGCACCTGCGGTCACGTTGGTCATAGACGATGCACCTGAAATCCTCGGGTTCAGTTCACCGAGGTACACCTCATCGGTATCAAGATCGATCAGCACATCGATCTCAAGGAATCCCTTGTAGCCCTCTTTGGCTAATCGGTCACCGAGGCGCCGCACCAGTCGGATGGACTTGTCGCGCTGAATCTCGGTGAGCGCTTGCGGAAACAGGTCATTGCCGCACCAGCCGCCCTTATACGGAGTCAACTCTGGATAGCCGGTCAGATCGGTCATGAACGGGCCAACAACCGTGCCGTGCCGCGTGATGCATGCCTCGACAGCGACGGCTTTGTTGTTGATGCGCTTCATGATCTTCAGTTGTTCGCCCACGATGTTGTCAGCATCGGTATCCCAGTCATCCTCGCTGGCGATGAAGAACGTCGTCTTTCCTGAGTCCCCGTAAGGGGTTTGCACGACCAGGTCCGAACCAAGGCCGCGGGTCGAGGCGATGATGTTGAGTTCTTTGTAGGTGTCAGCGCGGGCAATCACGTTGGGCACCGAGGGTGCGCCGGCTTCGTCCCCCAGCTGAGTCGTCACGATCTTGGAGTCGAGTCGGCGGCGCAACGAATCCGGCGGCAGGATCAGTTGGTATCCGAGTTCGCGACAGATCTCTTCGGTCTCTTCATCGAAGAAGACCATGGCGATCATCGGTAGCCCGCCCCGACGCAACAGGTGCTCTTGCACCTCGCCATCGCGCAGCAGGTAGTTGTTGATCTGCTCACTCGACTCGAAGTGAACGAAGGGCTTCTTCTTCGGGGTGAACAGGCGAGGGTGTGCCCCATCCCACGAGTCGTAGTAGGCGACGTATTCAAAGTTGCGCACCCATCGGTCAATGCCCAGCAGGTTGAAAGCGGTAGGCCCGAAAAAGTAGATCGGCTGTTCGTTGGTGCGAAAGAACGTGCGGATCTCAGAGATCCCGTGGAGGGCGCGGCCGCCGATCGAGGCCGGACGTCGTGGGAGCCAAGAAGGCTTGGACATCAGTTCCTCCTCGACGAGATTCGCCGGGCGGCGATGAGTCGTCGCGCTCATGCGAAACCGAAGCCGAACAGGCCCCGGGTGAGGGTTCGAGACTAAGCGCGATCAGCGCCGAGCGGACGGCATTCGATCGGAGAGGACGAATCCGTTGGTGATCGCACGGATGCGCTGATCATTCGATGGCGCTGGTCAGACGGCCCTGGTCAGACGATGGAGTCGTGAGCCGATCCCGCCGGCGGAGCCGACGCGACACCTTTGCGACGACGCCCTGCCACCACGCCCGAAACCCCTGACCGTTCGCCGGCGGATGAATCGCCCGTCAGCGCTCCACCGATGGCATCAAATGCGCGAAGAGTGTCATTCAGAAAGGCGGGGTTCTGCGCGTCGGGCCACGTCGAGAACTTGACGCACACGGTTCCGGTGTGGCGGTTCACGTGGAGCATCTGACCGTGAATCCCCAGTGCCAGCATCACGTCACCGTGGCGGCCCGGCCGGAACCAGAACTGGTTGCGGTACCAACCTCCGGGGAATCCTTGTTCGGCGCGCGAGGACGCGAAGGCTTCCCGCGCGTCGGTGTCAACGGCCCACCCCTGATGCACCCACTCGGGAGAAATCACCGATCGGGTGCCGCCAGCGCCATCTGGAACGGTGCCTTCGTCGAGCATCATTTGACCAAATCGTGCGATGTCGTGAGCAGTCGCGCTGAGCCCGCCATCGTGTACCGCAGTGCCCAGGCCGTCGCAGATGAATTCAGCATCGGCCTCAGCGCCCATCGGCTGCCACACCAATGTGGAGACGAGATCGGCCATGCGGATTCCTGACGCGCGTTCGCACACCCAGCCCAGTACGTCGGTCTCGGCTGAGCGGTAGTCGAACGACCCACCGTGCTCACGATCGGCTTGCAACGTGGTGAGGAATCGGTAGAGGCCACGCGATTCTTCGTCAGGATTCTGGGGGCGCCATCCGATCCATTCGTCAAGAATCCTCACCTCTGCCTCAGGATTCGTGTACTCCTCGTTGAACACGGTGCCACTGCGCATGTCGAGCAAATGACGCACCGTGGCTCCCGCGTAGCCACTCTCGAGTAGTTCGGGCACGTATTCGGTGACCAGCTGGTCGGGTGCGAGCAGGCCGCGTTCGGTGAGTACGGCAGCGACGCAACCCACGATTGACTTTGACACCGACATCAAGAGGTGACAGCGATCAGGAGCGCCATCGGTGCCGTACCAATCAGCCACCAATTCGCCGTTCTGAAGGATGACGAGTGCATCGGTGTAGGTGTCGGCGAGGATCTCGTTCACCGTTCCAACAGAGCCGTCGACGCGCGTGACCTCGACTGCGCCCAACCGCTGATTCGGTGCCGACGGGAAGTGATGGGTTGGGCCCTGGCCACGTGCCACGTTTTGGGTCGGCATCAGTTCGCGGACATGCCAAAAGGACCAGCGGTTGAACGGGCTCTCAAGCCAGTTCGCCACTGTCACCTGGGCATCCGCAGGCGGCGGGCTTCCGTGCATCAACATTGGGGGAATCCTAGGTGAGTCGATGGTGCGAGCAATCGTCCCGATCGAACAACTACTCGGGGTGCGCCAGCTGAATCGGGTCGACGGCCTCAAGTGCGTCGGCCTCAAGTTCGCCCGAGGCGATCTGAGCCCGTACGGCGTCCATGATGCTGATGCCCTGCGACGCCGCCTGCTTCACGATCTGCCCAGCACGCTCGTAACCGATGGTGGTGTTGAGCGCGGTGACCACTGCTGGTGAGGCCGCGGCCATCTGTGCCATGTGGTCGGTGTTGGCCGTCAGACCCCGGACGGACTTGGTCTCAAGCACGGCGCTTGAGTTTGCCAAGAGGTGGATGGCTTCGAGCAGATTGCTCCCCATCATCGGCATCATTGTGTTGAGTTCGAACGATCCGGCGGCCCCGCCCCAGGCGATCGAGGCGTCCAAACCAATGACGTGCGCACATACCTGCGCGACGGCTTCGGGGATCACCGGATTCACCTTGCCGGGCATGATGGATGAACCGGCTTGCAGCTCAGGCAGCGCAATTTCGCCCAGCCCGGTCGCCGGACCAGAGTTCATCCACCGCAGATCGTTGACGATCTTGGTCAGCGTTACTGCCAGCCCGCGCAAAGCGCCCGAGGTGGCGACGAGCCCATCGCGAGCGGCTTGTGCCTCAAAACCGTTGCGTGCCGGCGTCAGAGGAAGCCGGGTGATGCGTGCCAACTCGGCCACTACTGCTGATCGAAAGCCCCGTGGTGTGTTGAGCCCATGGCCCACGGCGGTGCCGCCCAGCGGGACCTCGCACAGCCGCGGCATGGTGGCCGCGACTTGTTCGAGGCTGAAACGCAGTTGGGCGGCGTAACCAGAAAACTCTTGCCCCAACGTCACCGGCACCGCATCCATCAGATGCGTTCGACCAGGCTTCACGGTGTTGGCGAACTCGTTGGCGCGTACCTCGCACGTCTGCGCAAGCGTCTCGACGGCTGGCAGTAACTGATGCGTGATCGCGTCTGCTGCCGCCACATGTAGTGCGGTGGGGAAGGCGTCATTGCTCGACTGCGAGGCATTCACATCGTCATTGGGGTGCACGGCTCGACCCAGTGAGGCGGTGGCGAGTGTGGCGATCACCTCGTTGACGTTCATGTTGGTCGAGGTGCCGGAACCGGTTTGGAAGACGTCGATGGGGAACTGGTCTTGGTGGTCGCCGCGGATGATCGAGTCGGCAGCGACGACGATCGCTGTGTGAACGTCGTCAGTGATGACGTTGGACTGTGCATTCACGATGGCGGCCGCTTGCTTGACTTGAGCCAATGCGGTGATGATGCGCCGATCGATGCGGCGTCCCGAAATCGGGAAGTTGGCGATCGCCAGGTCGGTCTGAGGTCCCCACAAGTGGTCACTGGTCATGCCACCAGTGTCGCGGTCAGGAGGTGGGGCCGCTGCCGATCGTGAGGGTCGGGCCGGTCGTGTCTTTGAAGAAGTCGTTTCCCTTGTCGTCCACGACGACGAATGCGGGGAAGTCTTCGACCTCAATGCGCCAGACGGCCTCCATGCCCAACTCGGCGTAGTCGAGCACCTCCACCTTGCGGATGCAGTCCTGGGCCAAACGCGCTGCCGGGCCACCGATCGACCCGAGGTAGAAACCGCCGTTGGCGGCGCAGGCCTGGGTGACGGCATCGGAACGATTGCCCTTGGCGAGCATCACCATGGAGCCGCCAGCCTTTTGGAACTGGTCGACATAGGCGTCCATGCGGCCAGCCGTGGTGGGTCCGAATGAGCCAGAGGCGTATCCCTCGGGGGTCTTGGCCGGTCCGGCGTAGTAGACGGCGTGGTCGCGCAGGTAAGCCGGCATCTCTTCGCCGGCATCGAGGCGTTCCTTGATCTTGGCGTGGGCGATGTCGCGCGCGACCACCAACGTGCCGGTGAGCGAGAGACGGGTCTTGACCGGATGCTTGGCGAGTTCGGTTCTCACCGCGTCCATCGACTGATTGAGGTCGATGTGTACGACGTCGTCGGAGAGGTGTTCGTCGGTGGTGTCCGGCAGGAAGTGCCCAGGCTCACGTTCGAGCGCCTCAAGGAAGACGCCGTCTGCGGTGATGCGCCCCAAGGCCTGGCGATCGGCTGAACAACTGACAGCAATCGCGATTGGGCACGATGCGCCGTGCCGCGGGAGTCGAATCACGCGCACGTCGTGACAGAAGTACTTGCCGCCGAACTGGGCGCCGATGCCCAAACGTTGGGTGAGTTCGAGTACTTGTTGCTCGAGTTCGATGTCGCGGAAGCCATTGCCACCAATCGAACCTTGGGTGGGCAATGTGTCGAGGTAACGCGCGCTGGCGTACTTAGCGGTCTTGAGCGCAAACTCCGCGCTCGGTCCGCCGACGACGATCGCCAAGTGGTACGGCGGGCACGCTGCGGTGCCGAGTGCGCGAATCTTCTCCTCGAGAAACTTCATCATGGATGTCGGGTTCAAGACCGCCTTGGTCTCTTGGAACAGGTACGACTTGTTGGCCGAACCACCGCCCTTGGCCATGAAAAGGAATCGGTAATCGAGTTCGTGGCCCATATGGGTATCGGCGTACAACTCGATCTGGGCCGGCAGGTTCGAGCCGGTGTTCTTCTCGTCCCACATGCTCAGCGGGGCCATCTGCGAATAGCGCAGATTGAGTTGTTCGTAAGCATCGAAGACACCGTGCGCGATGGCTGACTCATCCTCGCCAGCGGTCAAGACGTGTTGTCCGCGCTTGCCCATCACGATCGCAGTGCCGGTGTCTTGGCACATAGGCAAGATTCCGCCGGCGGCGATGTTGGCGTTCTTCAACAGATCAAGGGCCACGAACTTGTCGTTGGGTGAGGCTTCAGGATCGTCGAGAATCTTGCGCAACTGGCCCAGGTGACCGGGGCGAAGCAGGTGCGCGATGTCGCGCATCGCCTCGAATGTGAGGAGTCGCAACGCCTCGGGCTCTACCTGCAGGAAGCGTCGGCCAGCGGCCTCAACAACGTCGACACCCTCGGTGGTGACCAGGCGATACGGCGTCTCGTCAGCACCGATCGGAAGTAGGTCGGTGTAGGCGAACTCGGTCATGCGGCGGCCTCAACAATTCGTGCGGCGGGGGACCGGTCAAGCCTACGACCGACGCGGTTGCGGTGATGAGGCCCATGGCCACTGAATGAATCGTCGGTCATCGCCCAACTCAGCCGCCGAACTCAGTCGCTGAACTCAGCCGCCCAACTCAGTCGCCCAACTCAGACGCCCAACTCAGACGCCTAGTCGAGCGTCAGTTTGCCGGCGAAGTCGACCGAGGAATAGAGGCCGAGCTTTCCGAAAGCGTGCTCGCTGTAAATCTCACGGATCGTGCCGCTCTTGGAGCGCATCACGATCGAGTGCGTTTTGGCGCCACCGCCGCGGTAGCGCACACCGCGCAGCAGCTCGCCGTCGGTCACCCCGGTGGCAACAAAAAAGACGTTGTCGCTCGTGACGAGGTCATCGGTGAAAAGCACGCGATCGAGATCGTGACCCGCGTCGAGTGCCTTGCGACGCTCGTCCTCATCGCGCGGCCACAACTTGGTTTGCAACACACCGCCGGTGCACTTGATGGCGCACGCCGTGATGATGCCTTCAGGTGTGCCGCCGATGCCGAGCATGAGGTCGACTCCGGTGTTGTCGCGCACCGCCATGATTGCGCCGGCCACGTCGCCGTCGGTGATGAACTTGATGCGAGCACCGGTAGCGCGCACGCGCCGCACGATGTCGGCGTGCCGGGGGCGGTCGAGGATGCAGACCGTCACATCGGCGGGGCTCTCACCCTTGGCTTTGGCAACGGCGCGCACGTTGTCTTCGACCGGGGCATTGATGTCAACGACGTTGGCCGCCGCCGCTCCGGTGGCGAGCTTGTCCATGTAGAAGACGGCGCTGGGGTCGTACATCGTGCCGCGTTCGGCCACGGCCAAGACCGACAGCGCGTTGGGCATGCCCTTGGCGGTCAGCGTGGTGCCATCGATCGGGTCGACGGCGACGTCGACCTCAGGACCTTCGCCGGAGCCGACTCGCTCGCCGTTGAACAGCATCGGGGCTTCGTCCTTCTCGCCCTCGCCGATCACGACGACACCGTTCATGGCGACCGACGACACGAGTAGGCGCATGGCCTGTACTGCAGCGTCGTCAGCGCCGTTCTTGTCGCCACGCCCCACCCAGCGCCCTCCGGCCATGGCGGCTGCCTCGGTCACGCGGACCAGGTCAAGCGCCAGGTTGCGGTCGGGGAGTTCAGGTGCGGACGTTGGCTGCTGCGTCATGTGATCCCCTGGCCGTGAGAGTGCGTGTGGGCGTAATCCTCCCAGCGTATCGGCCACGCCCCGGCTCCAACCGGCCACTCGGCGTCGGCGACGATGAGCGCATGGCCAGGCGTCGAGGGTTCGAAACAGTGCGCGACATGGTGCTGTCGCTGGGCGTGGTGCTGGCGGTCGTGGCGATCGTCTTCCTGATCACGTTGAGGCAGACCCCCGAGGCCGTCAAAGTGATCGACGCTGGGCCGGTTCTGCAAGCGGTGCAGGTGAATGCGCCCTATCCCGCTGTGGTGCCGGGCACCATCGAGGGCTGGCGCATCACGAGCGCTCGCGTGTCTGCACCGGGCGAATCGCCCTTCCGTTGGCACGTCGGCTACTTCACGTCGACCGATCGCTACGCCGCTGCGGGGCAAAGCAGTGGCAGCAAGCAGGCCTACTTGAACGACGAACGGGCGGGTGGCACCGAAGTCGGCACCGTGCGTATCAACGGCACGACGTGGACCAAAATCGAACGCGAGGACGGTGCCCGACGGAGTTTGGTGCGCAGCGCCGATGGCGTGACCACGTTGGTGACCGGTGGCGGCGACTTCGACGAACTCGTGACTCTGGCCAAGACCCTTCGTCCGGTCAAGGCCGCCGCCTCGCCGACCCCCTCAAGCTGAGCACGTCAGGCCGAAGGCGCTTCATCCCCGCGCGCTGCATCAAGGCGTTCCTGTGCGCCGTCGAGCCATTCCTGAGCCACGAGCGCCAGGTGCTCTCCGCGCTCCCACAGGGTGAGCGATTCCTCCAGATCCGGTTCGCCGCTTTCGAGGCGGGCCACGATGGTGATGAGCTCGTCGCGGGCCTGTTCGTAGGGCGGTCGGTCGGTGAAGCGTGGTTCAGCGGGCGCCGCGGATTTGCCGGCCTTGCCTTGAACGGCCTTGCCTTGAACAACCTTGCCACCGTCGGCCGACTCAGAAGCCTGGGCTGATCCGGTCATGTTGATGCTCCTGTCGGTGAGTCGTGAACGTTTGATGCGGGCGTGGTGGCGGTGACGGTGGCGGTGAAGGTGCCGCTGGCCAGGCGAACGTCGACCGAGTCGCCGGCGGTGAGTTCGTCGGCCGAGCGGACGACTCCAATCCCCGCGCCTTGCACGATGGCGTAGCCGCGTTCCAGCGTCGAGGCTGGCGAGAGCAGTCGCACGGTGGCGCGTGCGTGGTTCAGTTCAAGGCCGGCGGTTGCCAGGCCGGCACGCACACACGCACGCATGCGACGTCGGCGATCGGCGAGGTCATCGCGCCGGGCCGCGAGGAAGCCGCCGGGGGATGACATGACCGGTCGGGAGCGCAAGGCCAGCAGGCCGTACAGCTCGCGTTCGAGTCGACGCTCGATCGCCATCCGCGCTGTGGCGCGGGCCCGTTGCACGGCCTGCACTTCGTACGCGATGTCGGGGACGATGAGTCGGGCGGCATCTGTGGGGGTTGAGGCGCGCGCGTCGGCCACAAGATCGAGGAGCGGCGAATCCTGTTCGTGCCCGATGGCCGAGACGATCGGTGTTGGGCAAGCCGAGACTGCCCTCAGTAGGGTCTCGTCGGAGAACGGCAAGAGGTCCTCGACCGAACCACCACCTCTGGCGATGACGATGACGTCAACGTCGGGAACCTGCTGAAGTTCGGTCAACGCAGCAACGATTTCGGGCACTGCTGACGCGCCTTGAACGGCGGTGTTACGAACGGTGAAGTGCACCCCGGGCCAGCGGGCCTTCGCGTTCTCAAGCACGTCCTTCTCGGCGGCTCCACCGCGGCCGGTGATCAGACCGATCGAGCGCGGCAGAAAGGGCAGCCGCTTTTTGCGCTCGGCGGCAAACAATCCTTCGGCCGCGAGCATCGACCTCAGTACCTCGATGCGGGCCAAGAGTTCGCCGAGGCCCACGGGCCGGATTTGTGAGACAGCGAGCGAGAGTGTGCCGCGGCCGGTATAGAACGAAGGCTTTCCGAACATGACGACGCGGGCACCGTCGGTCAGTGGCGGCACGACGGCATCAAGGACGCCGGCACCGCACGTGATGCTGATCGACATCGGCGCCTGGGTGTCGCGCAGCGTCAGGAACACGAAGTTGGCCCCCGGACGTCGGGAAATCTGGGCGACTTCACCCTCGACCCACACCTGCCCCAGCCGGCCGATCCACTCGCCGATCGACCGGGCCACCGTGCGCACCGCGAGCGGCTCGTCGGGGCTTGAGGTCAGCGTCATGACCGCGAGCGTACGGCGAGCAGGCGACACGAGCGTTCGGCTCCTACGATGGGTGTCATGACCGATTCGTCGCGCCGCGTCCTGCTCGCCTCCCCTCGGGGCTACTGCGCCGGGGTCGACCGCGCCGTGCAGACCGTTGAAGAGGCTTTGGAGTTGCACGGCGCCCCGGTGTACGTGCGCAAGGAGATCGTTCACAACCAGCACGTCGTGCGCACCCTGGAAGACCGAGGCGCAATCTTCGTCGAAGAGACCGACCAGGTGCCCGAAGGTGCCCTCGTGGTCTTTTCAGCCCACGGGGTCGCACCGATCGTGCACGACGAAGCAGCCGAGCGGAATCTGCGAACCATCGATGCGACCTGCCCGTTGGTCACCAAGGTGCACAACGAAGCCCGCCGCTTCGCGGATGATGGCTTTGACATCTTGCTCATCGGCCACGATGGCCATGAGGAAGTGGTGGGTACCACTGGCGAGGCCCCCGAGCGCATCACGCTGGTCGATGGCCCCGATGACGCTGACGAGATCGTGGTATCGAATCCGGAAAAAATCGCGTGGCTCTCGCAGACCACGCTCTCAGTGGACGAAACGATGGAGACGGTCGATCGTCTGCGTGCTCGCTTCCCGTTGCTTGTGGATCCGCCGAGTGACGACATTTGCTACGCCACCCAAAATCGTCAGACCGCCGTGAAGTTGATTGCTGAGCAGAGCGACGTGGTGATCGTGGTGGGGTCGGGCAACTCTTCCAACTCGGTGCGCTTGGTTGAGGTCGCTCTCGATGCGGGTGCTGGCGCCTCCTACCGGGTTGACCACGCTGGCGAGATCCTCGATCGGTGGGTGGCCGGTGCCACGACGGTGGGTGTCACCAGCGGTGCCTCGGTGCCCGAGATTCTGGTCGATGGCGTGCTGGAGTGGTTGGCCGAGCGCGGGTTCGGACAGGTTGACGAGATCAACGCAGCCGAAGAGAATCTGGTGTTTGCGCTGCCACAAGAACTGCGCCGCGATCTCAAGGCCGCCGGAAAGCGCTAACCCCCTACGTACCCGATTGCGGTGTTGTGGTGAGCGTTTGGCTCCGCCAGCGCTCACCACAACACCGCAATCGGGTGGTGGGGTTAGCGGCCGGTGCGGCCGCGGACCACGATGATCACGAAGCAGATGATCGTGACGCCAAACAGCCACGGTGCGCCGACGGAGAGATACTCGCCGAGCGTTGCGCCCAGGTTCAGGATCAAGCCGCCGGATTTTCCCTGCATCGCGAAACCGGCGATGAGCACCGAAGCGGCGTAGACCAGGGGCGGTGCGATCACCGCGGCCAGAAGGTCGGAGCGACGAATGCGCAGCGCGCCGAAGATGCACACCACGGCGAAGACGACGTTGGGGAAGAGAGCGATCCCGCTGAAGAGCGCGGCGCTCGCAAGCATTACCACCGCGGTCGGAAGCAGCGTCACGATGATCAGACCCGGCAGCGTCAGACCTTTTGGTGCTCTGCTGCCACTGGTGCTCGGCAGGGCTGAGGCAGGACCGGTCGTGGACACAGGGAGAAAGTAGTCCGTCACGGCGCCGAATAGGTGCAGGCCCTGCCCTGAACCCTGCTTGACCCTTGAATCGATCAGAAGCCGAGCGTGGCCGAGGGCGGCGGCTGAGCTTCCTCGTCATCGGTCACCAGGCGGATCGCAGCATCAGCCTCGGCTGATTGGAGCAGTTCGGCCTTGGTGATCGGGCGGACACCTGACTCGATAGTGGCCGGTGGTTCAAGGGCGCCGTCGACCACCTTGAGCTCGTTCAATTTGCGGGCTGTCACCAGCACCCGGCTTTCGAGCGAACCGATGGCACTGTTGTAGTCGCGCGTCACCGATTCGATGGAACGTCCGAGCTTGGCCATCTGGCCGCCCAGATTGCCAAGGCGCTCGTAAAGCTCGCGCCCCAGATCGAACACCGCGCGCGCGTTGTCGGTGAGCGCTTCTTGTTGCCACGCATAGGCGATGGTCTTGAGCATCGAGATGAGCGTGGTGGGGGTGGCAATGATGACCTTCTTGGCCATCGCGTCTTCGAGCAGTGTGGGTTCGCGTTCGAGTGCGGGCGCCAAGAACGCCTCGCCGGGGACAAAGAGCACGACGAACTCGGGTGTGGGACTGAACTGCGACCAATACGACTTCGCGGCAAGGGCGTTGACGTGCGTGCGCAGGTGGCGCGCGTGGGCCTGCATGCGTTCCTCAGCGTAGGTGTCGTCAAGTGATTCGTACGCCTCGATGTAGGCGGCCAACGTCACCTTCGAGTCGACGATCACGTTCTTGCCGCCGGCCAACTTCACGATCATGTCGGGGCGCTGAACGTCACCATCGCTGGTGGTGGTG
>Ga0105047_10014451_pt1 | contig 12521 bp, 10 predicted proteins | sample MAT04_FD_78384 | JGI IMG/M metagenome (GOLD analysis project Ga0105047, IMG submission 78384) | Freshwater microbial communities from Lake Fryxell liftoff mats and glacier meltwater in Antarctica - MAT-04 (megahit assembly) | ecosystem: Environmental > Aquatic > Freshwater > Ice > Liftoff... | reverse complement strand
GGGGCTGTTAAAGCTCCCCCTCGCCCGGCGGGGCGAGGGGGTTGGGGGGCGTGGGGGAGAACCCCTGTGATTGACTTTGAAACTGCCCGTTCTGACTCTGACTGTGACCCTGACTTTGACCCTGACTTTGACGCTGTCCCGAACCAGAGCCCACCGGCTCCACCGTCACCCCCACCGTCAGCACATGGCTGGCACCGCCGTGGATCACGCCACGCATCGGTGATACATCCGAAAAATCCCGCCCAATCGCCAGCGTCACATAGTCCTCGCCGGGTGAGGGCCAGCCGGCGCGGTCGTTGGTGGGGTCCAGATCGAGCCAGCTGGGTGCCATGGCCACAGAGTCGGCCGATGCGGGCTGCCCCGGCAAATAAACCGAGGCCCAGGCGTGGGATGCGTCGCTGCCGCGCAGTTTGACCGTGCCCGGTGCGGCTGCAGTTAGCAAGTAGCCGCTGACATAACGCGCCGCCAGCCCCATGGAGCGCAGGCAAGCGACAAAAATGTGGGCAAAGTCCTGGCACACCCCTTTGCGCTGCGCCAACGCCTGCAGCGCCGGGGTGTTGACCTCGGTACTCAGGCTCTCGTAGGTAAAGTCGTTGTAGATGCGGTGCATCAAATCCAGCGAACTCAGCAACAGGCTTTGGCCGGGTGGAAAACTGAGCCGGGCGTAGCTGGCAAAGTCATTGTGGTGCGGTGCCATGCTGGAGGCAAAAACGAACTCGTTGGCAGCATCAAACTTTGCGCCGGCGTGGTAGCGAAAGCGCTCGCGCACCACCTCCCAGCCAACCAGGTTGTGCGGCAGGTTGCTGGGCTGGGTCTGGACCTCGCTGGTGGCGACCACCCGCAAGCGCCGGTGGAGCACCTGCAGCGAGAAAAAATGCCGGGTGTTGCCAAACACGTCCACCGTGGCGCTAATTTGCGTGGGTTGCGGTGTGATCTCCAGTTGGTGGCTGAGTAACTTCTGGCTGGGCGTGTTCAGCGGTGTCAGGTAGGCCATATGCTGCGCCGTTTCCACCGCTGGCTGGTAGTCGTACACCGTCTCATGGGTGATGGCCAGCCTCATAAGGCACCGACGCTGTGGTTGCTCAGGCCCGCATGGGTGAAGTAGGTGGCGCTGATTTCCTCAGACACCTCAAAAGCGGCATGGCTGCACTGGTGCAGCACGGAGCGCAGCAGCTCGTATTGCGGCACGGTGCCCGCTGCTGCACCTGGCGTGGCGGGGGTGACCAGATCGGGGGCGCGTTCGCAGAGTTGTGCCAGGCCCCAGGCATTGGGGTTGGGTACTTTGAGCGACAGGGGGCTCAGCTCATTGGGGTTGCTGCCCGCCAGCTTGGCCAGGCGACCGCGCAGGGTGTGCGCCACCCAGGACACTGAGCGTGGGTTGTCGCTGTCAATGACAAGCAGATCGACCAGCGCGGCCATGTCGCGGCTTTGCTGGAACTCGGCGTGAAAGGTGATGGCGTTGTCAAACAGCTCCAGCATGGCATCAAAGCCGCTGTCGGTTTCCAGGGTCTTGCAGTCCAGCGCCAGGTTCAGGGCGGTGGACAAAAAGCCCAGGCGCTCGATGTGGCGGCCAATGCTCAGTAAACGCCAGCCGTCGTCGCGCGACATGCGGTCAGTCTGCGCACCGGTGATGGCGGCCATGTGGTCGCTGGTGTCTTTCAGGATACTCAGCGCCTGCTGCACCGGAAAGTCGCCGCGCTGGCGGTGCTCGGCAAAGCGCGCAAACAACATTTCTTCAGCGCGGGTGATGATGCGCCAGTGCTCCTGCGACAAGCGCTCGCGCACGCTCGACGCCGCCATTTTGAGGGCGCGCAAATAAAACCCCACGCTGGTGGCGTGGCGGGTGCTACCCAGGCTGTCGATCAGGGCGCGTTCAAACACGCGGGGTGCCTGCAGCGGTGTTGGTACACCGGGCAGCACCAAGGTGTTGGCCACTGCCATCTGGCCCAGCCAACTCATCAGCGGCACGCTGGACGGGTCTTCGCCGTGCAGGCAATCGAGCGTCAGGCGCGCCAGGCGCAGGGCGTTTTCGGTGCGTTCGGTGTAGCGACCCAGCCAGAACAGGTTTTCAGCGGCGCGGCTGGTCACCAGGCGCTTGCGCTGCATCAGGCTCTCAGGCGTGAGATGCGGGTGCAGCAGGGAGACATGATCGACTTCGCCGGTGGTTATCGCCCAGACATCGGCGCTGCTGCCGCCGCGCTGCATCGAGGTGATTTCTTGCGAGCTGCCCGCTACACGCGCGAGTCCACCAGGCAACACGCGCCAGCCCTGTGCGCCATCTGACACGGCAAACACCCGCAGTGTCACCGAGCGCGGCACCAAGCCCGCTGCCTCCGAAGCATCGGTGTCGGGCTTGGCCTGCCAAGTGGGCATTTGCGACAAGGGAATGTAGGCCTGTACCGTGTGCTCTTCCGGGTGGCGAACGATGCGCCCAGCCCATTCGTTGAGCGCCTGCGGCGTTTGCCGGGCGCCCAGCATTGCATCAAAACTGGCGTGGCTGCTAGAGCCCGGGTAGGTGGGTTTGATGGCGCATTCCTGCAGGCGCGCCAGCGCGTCAAACATGGCACTACTCTCGCCGCACCACCAGGTGGGCAGGGCGGGCAGGCACAGCTCCTCTCCGAACAGATGCCGTGACAGGGCCGGCAAGAAGCCCAGCAACGCGGGTGACTCCAGAAACGCCGAGCCCGGTGTGTTGGCCACCAACACGTTGCCCGCGCGAATCGCCTGCAGCAAACCCGGCACGCCCAGGGTGGAGTCGGCACGCAGCTCCAGCGGGTCCATGTACTCGTCATCAACGCGCTTGAGCAGGCCGTGCACCGGCACCAGGCCCTTGAGGGTTTTGAGGTACAGGTGCTCGTCACGCACCAGCAGGTCGCTGCCTTCCACCAGGGTCAAGCCCAGGTAACGTGCCAGGTAAGCATGCTCAAAATAGGTTTCGTTGTAGGGGCCGGGGGTGAGCAGGGCCAGGTGCGCGTCGGCTCGCATTGGGCTCATGGCGCGCAGGCTGTCCATCAGCGCGCGGTAGGTTGCCGCCAGACGCTGCACCCGCAAGTTGTCAAAGGCGGCACCAAACTGTGCCGAGATCGCCAGTCGGTTTTCCAGCAAGTAGCCCAGGCCAGACGGGGCCTGGGTGCGTTGCCCAACCACCCACCAGTTGCCATCAGGCCCGCGTGCGATGTCAAAGGCTGCGATGTGCAAATAACGTCCACCCACCGGCTGGATGCCGTGCATAGCGCGCAGGTAACCCGGGTGGCCGTGCACCAGGGCCGGTGGCAAAAAGCCCGAGGCCAGCAGCTCTTGTGGGCCGTACACATCGGCCATCACACGCTCAAGCAACCGCACGCGCTGCAGCACGCCGGCCTCAATGTGCTTCCAGCTGGGGGTGTCCACGATCAGCGGAAACAGGTCCAGAGACCAGGGTCGCTGCGGGCCGTTTTCGTCGGCATAGACGTTGTAGGTGATGCCGTTGTCGCGGATCTGGCGCGCAAGCGCGGTGCTGCGCTGGTTCATATCCGCCGCAGCGTCGTCGCTCAATTGTGCAAAAAAAGCGGCCCACGCCCTTGTTGTTAAAGGGCTAGTTGCTATATTAAGTGAAGCGTCTCCAGCGGCGGGACTGCTGTCGTGCGAGACCTTGCCACGTAGCTCGTCAAAGTGCCCCTTGGCGGCTTGGTAGCTCGCCGCCAGTTCCGCCAGAACCGGTTCTGCAGGGCTCTCTTCTGGGGGTAACGACGATGTGGCTGGCTTCATGGTCATGAGTATGCCAGCGAAGTCGCGCTTTGAATGACAATCGCGGGTTAAACAAACTGATCCATCCGATCCCCGCCATGACCGACATCCTGCCAGATTCTCCCGTACCCACTCCCGCTTCGCTAGAAAAAGCCGTTGATGTGACAGCTGCCCCAGCCCAAGCCCTAGCCCCAACCCCAGCCAAAGAGTTGCCAGCCAAGGGCAAAGGCCGCTTTGCCAGTGCCCAGCCCGTGCTGGAAAAACTGTTTGAGCTGTATCCACAGTTGTTTGGCCAGCGTTTTGTGCCGCTCAAACTGGGTGTGTTTCAGGATTTGCTGGCAGCCCATCCGGACGTGCTTGCCAAAGATACGCTAAAGCTGGCGCTGGGCGTGCACACCCGCTCTACCCGTTACCTGCAGTGCGTGGCACAGGGCCTGCCGCGCCATGACCTGCAAGGCCAAGCGGTGGACCCGGTGGCGCCTGAGCATGTGTTGTTGTCCATCGTCGAGCTGTACCACCGCCGCCAGGCGCGCGCGCCAGAAGACCTGTTGCCCAAACTGCGTCATCAACTGATGGCGGCCTACCAGGCCTGCGGCCTCTCAAGGCAGGATTACCTGTCGCGCCTGACGTCGCTGGACGACACCGTGACCGCCTTGCTTGATGAGGTGATTGCCGAGGTGGATCAGCAGCGTGCTCGCCAGGCAGCGCTGCTCAAGGCCTTCGATGCCAGTGGCAAGACGCCCGAAGCGTTCGCCGCCGAGCTGGGCATGGACGCCCGGCAGGTACAAGCCGCTCTGAAGCAGCGCAAAAACTGACCGCCATGTTGGGGGTTGTTCAGGGCTTACTCACCCACCGGCACGCAGCTGCAAAACAGGTTGCGGTCGCCATAGACGTTGTCAATGCGACCCACCGGCGGCCAGTACTTGCTTTGCTTGAGCTCAGGTACCGGAAACGCCGCCAGCCCCCGTGCATAGGGCCTGGTCCACTCTGAATAGAGTAGCGCTGCAGCGGTATGTGGCGCATGTTTCAGTGGGTTGTTGTCCTGCGGCCATTCACCACTTTGCACCCGGGCAATCTCGCCACGGATGGCGATCATGGCGTCGATGAATCGGTCCAGCTCGGCCAGGGTTTCGCTCTCGGTGGGTTCCACCATCAGCGTGCCCGGCACCGGGAAACTTAGCGTGGGTGCGTGAAAACCATAGTCCATCAGGCGCTTGGTCACGTCCTCAGCACTGATGCCGTTGGCGCCACCAGTGGCCCTTTGAGCTGGCGCACATCCAGAATGCACTCGTGCGCCACGCGACCCGGTTTGCCGTCCACCGGCACGCTGGTGTAGAGCGTGGGAAAGTGCTCTTTCAGGCGCACACTGATGTAGTTGGCGCTCAGGATGGCGACCTCTGACGCGGCTTTGAGGCCGGCTGCGCCCATCATGCGGCAGTACATCCAGCTGATTGGCAGCACCGCCGCATTGCCCAGCGGCGCGGCACTGACCGCACCCACGCCACTGCCGGGCAAGAACGGCACCAGATCAGCCACCACACACACCGGGCCAACGCCAGGGCCGCCGCCGCCATGCGGAATGCAAAAAGTCTTATGTAGGTTCAGGTGGCTCACATCACCGCCAAACTCGCCGGGTGCGGCCAGGCCGACCAACGCGTTCATGTTGGCACCGTCCACATAGACCCGCCCGCCGTGGCTGTGCACCAGCGCGCACAGCTCTTTGACGTCGGTCTCGAACACGCCGTGGGTGCTGGGGTAGGTGATCATCATCGCGGCCAGATTGGCGCTGTATTGTTCGCACTTGGCTTGCAGGTCAGCCATGTCGATGTTGCCCTGCGCGTCGCAGGCGGTCACCACCACCTTCATGCCGACCATGGTGGCGCTGGCTGGATTGGTGCCGTGGGCGCTGCTCGGGATCAGGCAGATGTTGCGGTTTGATTGGCCCCGAGAGGCATGAAAGGCGCGAATCGCCAACATGCCGGCGTATTCCCCCTGGCTGCCCGCATTGGGTTGCAGGCTGATGCCGGCGTAACCGGTGGCTTGGCACAGCCAGGCGCGCAGTTGCTCGTCGAGCTCGGCGTAACCCTGGCGCTGATCGGCTGGGGACATCGGGTGAATGGCAGCGAACTCTGGCCAGGTGATCGGAATCATCTCGCTGGTGGCGTTGAGTTTCATGGTGCAACTGCCCAACGGGATCATGGTGCGGTCCAGCGCCAGGTCAAAGTCTGACAGGCGACGGATATAGCGCAGCATGCCGGTCTCGGAGTGGTGGCTGTTGAACACCGGGTGGGCGAGAAAACCGCTGGTACGCAGCAGCCCGGTTGGCAGCAGCGGGTCGGCCAAGCCCTCGACCTGATTGAAGGTCAGCGCGCGGCCACGGCCACCGTCCTGACCACGGCGCGCGGTGTTGGGCCAGCCGCTCACAGCGTCGGCAAAGAACGACCACAGCGCTTCCACATCGGCGCGGGTGGTGGTCTCGTCGAGCGAGATACCCAGCGACGCTTCAGAGGCTAAACGCAGGTTAGCCCCCGTCTTGATTGCGTTAGCAGCTATCGATGCTGTAGCGTCACCCGTCTCCACCGTGAGCGTGTCAAACGCGGTGGTATTGGCCACCGTGTAGCCGAGCGACTCCAACCCTGCGGCCAACACGGCGGTGAGTGCCGCCACGCGCTGCGCGATGCGCTTGAGGCCAACCGGGCCGTGGTAAACCGCGTACATGCTGGCAATCACGGCCGGCAAGACCTGCGCGGTGCAGATGTTGCTGGTGGCTTTTTCGCGGCGGATGTGCTGCTCGCGGGTTTGCAGCGCCAGCCGGTAGGCCGGGTTGCCATGCACGTCCACGCTTACGCCGACCAAGCGGCCTGGCATTGATCGTTTGAATTCATCACGGCAGGCCATGTAGGCGGCGTGCGGGCCACCGTTGCCCATGGGCATGCCAAAACGCTGGGTGGTGCCAATGGCAATGTCGGCACCGAGCTCGCCCGGCGGCGTCAGCAGGGTGAGCGCCAGCAGGTCGGCGGCCATGATCACCACGCCGCCCTTGTCCTTGTAGTCGGCAATCAGCTCACGGTCATCACGCACCACACCACTGCAACCGGGGTATTGCAGCAGCACGGCAAAACTGTCTTGCGCCAGCGCCTCGTCGGCGGGGCAGACTTTCACGGTGATGCCCAGTGGCTCGGCGCGGGTGCGGATCACCGCCAGCGTTTGTGGCAGCACATCGTCATCGATTAAAAACGTGGTCGATTTGGACTTGCCTGCGCGCATGGCCAGTGTCATGGCTTCAGCAGCGGCGGTGGCTTCGTCGAGCATCGACGCATTCGCCATGGGCATGCCGGTCAGGTCGGTGATCATGGTCTGGAAGTTGATCAGCGCCTCCATGCGGCCCTGGCTGATTTCGGCCTGGTAGGGCGTGTACGCGGTGTACCAGGCGGGGTTTTCCAGAACATTGCGCAGGATCACACCGGGGGTGAAGGTGTCGTAATAACCCTGGCCGATGTAGCTTTTGAAGACCTTGTTTTTGGCGGCAATGGCTTGGAGCTCGGCCAGCGCGGCGGCTTCGGTGATGGCGCTGGGGATGGCCATGGGCGCTTTGCGTGCAATGGCACGCGGCACGATTTCGTCAATGAGGGCGGCTCTGGACGCGGCGCCTACGGCTTGCAGCATCAGCGCTTCGTCAGCGGCGCTCACACCAATGTGGCGGGCGACGAATTCGCTGGCGTTTTCCAGTTCGCTAAGGGTGGGGGTGGTGGGCATGTTGGCGGCTCGGGCTTAGTGGGCGTCGGCGGCAAAGGCGGTGTAGCTGGTCTCGTCCATCAGGCCGTCGAGATCAGACGGGTTGTCCAGCGTCATCTTGAAGAACCAGCCGGTGCTCAAAGGTTCGGAATTGGCCAGAGAGGGGTCGGCGCGCAAGGCTTCGTTGACTTCGGTGACGACGCCGTTGGCGGGCGCGTAAATGTCGGCCGCAGCTTTGACCGACTCAACCACGGCGGCGGCGTCTTTGGCGGCAAAAGTTTTGCCGACTTCGGGCAGGTCCACAAACACCACGTCGCCCAGGGCGTCTTGTGCGTGGACGGTGATGCCCACGGTGGCGTTGTTGCCGTCGATCTGGACCCATTCGTGGTCGGGTGTGAATTTGATGGTCATGAGGTGCTCCGTAAAGTGAATTGAAACGATATGAAAACTTGAACTTGAACTTGAACTTGAACTTGAACTTGAACTTGAACTTGAACTTGAACTTGAACTTGAACTGTTTGGTTTTTATCCGCAGCGCGCGTTGGGTGCGTAACTCCGCGAATGTCCCCCGGCTTGGGGCTACTGCCCCAAGCCTCCTCCTTTATTTGGCAAAACCCCAAGTCCACGCTGCGTTACGCACCCAACGCACGTTGCTAGTTATTGTTGGAAGGATCATCGTTCAGCATTGGCGATGAGACTCAGCCGCGGAAATAGTTGGTTGGCACAAACGGCATGGCAACGACTTCCATGCGCACTGGCTTGCCGCGCACGATGGCGTTGACCACCGTGCCCACAGCAGACAGCTGCGTGGGCACGTAGCCCATGGCGATGGGTTGGTCGATGGTGGGGCCAAGCAGGCCGCTGGTGACATCGCCGATGCGCGCGCCGCTCTGGTCTTGCAGCTCGGTGTGTTCGCGCACCGGAATGCGTTCCAGCGCTATGAGCCCAACGCGTTTTCTTAAGACTTTTTGGCAAAACCCCAAGTCCTGGCCTATAGCCCCCGTGGCGTCTGCGCAGGTAGCTAGTATTTTTGCAGCACCTGGAAAGCCGCCCGCGCGTGCGCCGCCGGTGCGGCGCACCTTTTGTATGGCCCAGGCCAGGCTGGCTTCTACCGGGGTGGTGGTGCTGTCGATGTCGTTGCCATACAGCGGCAGGCCGGCTTCCAGACGCAGCGAGTTGCGTGCGCCCAGGCCAATCGGCCTGACTTCGGGCTGCGCCAGCAAGGCTCTGGCCAGGGCCAGCGCGTCAGAGGCGTGCACCGAGATCTCGAAACCGTCTTCGCCGGTGTAGCCGCTGCGGGTCAGGAACACGTCAACGTCCTGCGAGCCGGTGCTGACGGTGAAATGGCCGCCAGTCATGAACACCAGCTTTTCAACGCCGGGTGCCAGCCTTGAGAGCGCGGTCACTGCCTGCGGGCCTTGCAGCGCCAGCAGGGCGAATTCGGGCATGGGGATCACCTGGCAGCGGGTGCCGATCTTGGCCTGGATGTGGGCGATGTCACCCACCTTGCAGGCACCGTTGACGATGACAAAAATCTCGTTGTTGCCCTGGTTGAAAAACATCAAATCATCAATGATGCCGCCCTCGTCATTGAGCAGCAGGCCATAGCGCTGCTTGCCCACGGGCAAATCGATCACGTCCACCGGCAGCAGGCTTTCCAGCGCGGCGGCAGCGTCCGGGCCGACCAGACGCAGTTGGCCCATGTGCGACACGTCGAACAGGCCAGCGGCGGTGCGGGTGTGTTTGTGTTCGGCCATCAAGCCCGCCGGATATTGCACTGGCATGCTGTAGCCGGCAAACGGCACCATGCGCGCGCCTAGCGCGACATGCAGGTCATTAAGGGGAACATTCAGCAGGGTTTCAGGGGAGGCAGACATCCGTTACTCCAGGGGCAGACCAAAAAAACCATGGCAAAACAAAATGCTTTGCCACAGGCTGCCCCCGCTGTCCGCTTTACCTGAGAGATTCGCCGGGCCGTGCCCTGCCATAAGCGGCAGGCTGACTGCGGGTTGCTCCTTCGGTGGACCGTGCGCCGTGCTCTGCGCTTGGCCTCTCTCCAGTGGGGATGCGTCGACTGGCTAATGCGCCAAACGACGTTTGTCAGTCCTTTTGCCTGAGCGTTCAAACTGCTGCAATCAGCGGCTCTGCGCCTTCGGCGGCTGCCCTGAAACCTGTTGGCCTGGGCGGCTCTCTCCTGACCGGCGGAATTCTACCTGTACCGTCGATAATGCGCCCTCGTTGTAACTGGCTAAAAAACTCTGCATGAATAACGCAAACAGCTCTCTATTTCTGGGCCTGGTGTCCAAACAGACGGCTTTCATTACCGGCATCGTGGTGTTTTTGGTGTTGGGACTGCTCGCGTTTCGGCGTGGCAAGCAAACCAAACGCGCCGAGTTCACCTGGATCGGCCTGGCGCTGATGGTGTTCCCCTACGCCGTGGCGCAGGCCTGGTTGTTGTGGCTGATCGGCGCGGGTCTGACGGCCTTGCTGCTGTTTCGCTGGAAGTAAGCGCTCTACCGACGATATTGCGACGACGTTAAGCCGATGTTGAACCCACGCTATCGTCTTACTGGTTTGCCCTGGCTGGGTGCTTTGGCGCTCGGTCTGACGCTGGTGTTAGCGGGTTGCGGCACAGCACCCACCCAGCAACGCGGTGGGCAGTCTTCTCCAGCGCCGATCCTTTATGGCAGCGCCGCGGATGCTATCAATATTCCTTCGCGCCTGCAGCCCGAGCAGGCCAACGATGTCACGTTATATGCGCTGGGGCTGGTCGGCACACCCTACCGTTATGGCGGCAACACCCCTGAGAGTGGCTTTGATTGCAGTGGCCTGATCAGGCACGTGTACCAGTCGCGTGCAGGGGTTGCTGCACCGCGCACGGTGGCCAAGTTGCAGTACTGGGGCGAACCCGTGCCGGGGGAAGCGCTGCGCTCGGGTGACCTGGTGCTGTTTGCCCAGCGCGGCGAGCCGACCCACGCCGGCATTTACGTGGGGGAAGGGCGTTTTGTGCACGCACCGTCCACTGGCGGCGAGGTTCGGATGGACAATTTGAACGCCCGCTATTGGGCCGCGCAACGTCTGGCGTTTCGCCGGCCCTGACAAAGCGGCTTGCGCTGCGCCTCTTCAGCCGATCAGCGCAATGACGCTGACAAACAGCACTTTCACCGCCAGCCAAGTGCCCAGCACCACCGCCCAGGTTTTCCACGCCACGCGGGCGGCGTTAAACTGGTTTTCGGCCAGCGTGAACACCGCTGCGCAGACCGCGCCAAACGACAACCCCATCAACACCTGATCGAGCTTTTGCAGCCAGACTGGGTTGTTTTCGCTGGTGGCTGGCTGAAACACGCTGACGATCAGCCCAAACAGCAGCCAGCGCACGGTGTAGCCGCGCCAGCGGTACCAGCGGCCTTTGGGTTGGGCCGACCAGGGGATTTTTTGCGTGACGCTGTGTGGCATCACATCGCCGCGTAGTTGGGCCCGCCGCCACCTTCGGGCGTGACCCAGACGATGTTTTGTGTGGGGTCCTTGATGTCGCAGGTTTTGCAATGCACACAGTTCTGTGCATTGATCTGCAGCTTGTCAGCACCCGCGGCGTCTTTGATGAACTCGTAAACCCCGGCTGGGCAGTAGCGTGCCTCGGGGCCAGCGTATTTGGCCAGGTTGATGGCCACCGGCACGCTGACGTCTTTAAGGGTCAGGTGCGCGGGCTGGTTTTCTTCGTGGTTGACGTTGCTGATGAAGATGCTGGAGAGGCGGTCAAAGGTCAGCTTGCCATCCGGCTTGGGGTAATCGATCGGTTTGCATTCGGCGGCAGGCTTCATATAAGCGTAGTCAGGCTTGTCGCGGCGGATCGTCCAGGACATGTTGCCTTTCAGGCCAAACTGCTCCAGACCGTTCATCAGCGTGCCCACGCGCAGGCCATATTTAAACCAGGCCTTGAAGTTACGCGACTTGTTGAGTTCGGTGTAGAGCCAGCTTGTCTTGAAGGCTTGCGGGTAGGCGGTCAGCTCATCCTGCTGGCGGCCAGCGGTGACGGCTTCAAACGCCGCTTCTGCCGCCAGCATGCCCGACTTGATGGCAGCGTGGGTGCCCTTGATGCGGCTGACATTCAGAAAACCTGCCTCACAACCGACCAGCGCACCGCCAAGGAACACTGTTTTTGGCAAGGATAAAAGGCCGCCAGCCGTTATGGTGCGTGCGCCATAAGCTATTCTTTTTGCAGTGACTTCACCTTTTGCGTTTTCCAGATACCAGCGGATGTTGGGGTGCGTCTTCCAGCGCTGGAATTCCTCAAACGGGCTGAGGTACGGGTTTTCATAGTTCAAACCAGTGATGAAACCCATGGCGATTTTGTTGTCTTCCATGTGGTACAGGAAAGAGCCACCATAGGTTTTGTTGTCCATCGGCCAACCAGCGGTGTGCACCACCAAGCCAGGTTCATGGCGCGCTGGGTCCACTTCCCAGAGTTCCTTGATACCGATGCCGTAGCTTTGCGGGTCGCAACCGGCATCGAGCTTGAATTTTTCGATGAGTTGCTTGCCCAGATGACCACGCGAGCCTTCGGCAAACACGGTGTATTTGCCCAGCAGTTCCATGCCGATCTGGAAGTTGCCACCGGGCTCACCATTTTTCTCAATGCCCATATTGCCGGTGGCGACACCGCGCACTGAACCTTTGTCGTCGTACAGCACTTCAGCTGCGGCAAAACCGGGGAAGATTTCCACGCCCAGGTTTTCAGCCTGTGCGGCTAGCCAGCGGGTGAGGGCGCCCAGGCTGATGATGTAGTTGCCGTGGTTCTGGCTGCATTCGGGCAGGAACATGTTGGGCGTGCGGTAGGCACCACCTTCGCTCAGGAACAGCATGGCCTCGTCGGTCACCGGCTGGTTGAGCGGTGCGCCCATGGCTTTCCAGTCGGGGAAGAGTTCGGTGAGTGATCCGGGGTCTAGCACCGCACCGGAAAGGATATGTGCGCCGGGCTCGGAGCCTTTTTCCAGCACCACCACCGAAATTTCCTTGCCCTGCTCAGTTGCGAGTTGTTTCAGGCGGATGGCGGTGGCCAG
>Ga0105047_10014450_pt1 | contig 12521 bp, 8 predicted proteins | sample MAT04_FD_78384 | JGI IMG/M metagenome (GOLD analysis project Ga0105047, IMG submission 78384) | Freshwater microbial communities from Lake Fryxell liftoff mats and glacier meltwater in Antarctica - MAT-04 (megahit assembly) | ecosystem: Environmental > Aquatic > Freshwater > Ice > Liftoff... | reverse complement strand
TCCGGACCGAGGCGAAGTAACAGATGATCACCACCGCCCTCGCCCTCGCCGTCTCGCTCAGCGTCCCGAGCTATAATTTCACCGGTTTCTCCTGGCCGAGCGGCCAGTTCCCGATCCCGTACTGCATCTCCACCAACGGCACCCAGACCGCGCTCACGCAGGCCCAGCAGCGGACCCTCATCACCGAAGGCGTGAACTACTGGCGCTCGGCGGGCGGCGGCGGCGGCCTCACCTGCAGCAACTACGACGCGGCGCCCGCGGCGTACGTCTGCGCGCGGGTCATCGATCTCGGCGACGGCAAGAACAACATCTACTTCGAGCGCAACAACTGGCAGTGGGGCAGCCAGACGCTCGGCGTCACCCACTCCGGCGGATCCGGCAGCTGCGGCTCGGTGCGCGACAGCACCGGCGCCAACGTCCGCCTGACCTGCCAGGGCTATCCGGACATCGAGCTCAACGACATCAACGGCATCACCTGGGACGACGGCGGTCGCCGCGGCAACACCGACCTCGCGTCGATCGTCAGCCACGAGTACGGCCACTTCATCGGCCTCGATCACTGCAACGAGAACAACACCTGCAACCAGGGGCAGGCCGTCATGTACGCCGCATATCTCGGCGGCGACTTCGCCGTGCCGCGCTCAGATGACGCGGGCGGCGCCTGCGCCCTGTACCCCGGCACGCCCGGCGGCGTCGGCTATCCGTGCACCAACAACAACGCGTGCACCTCGTCGCTGTGCGTCTCGCCGGCGAGCGGCGGCTACTGCACCGCGACGTGCGGCGCGTGCCCGACCGGCTACGCCTGCGACACGCTCGCCGGCTTCGCCGGGACGATCTGCGTGCGCGACGACGGCCTCAACCGCGACGTCTGCGAGGAGTGCCAGGGCGGCATCGCCAACGCGTGCGCCAACAACGGTCTCTGCGTCGGCGGCATCCCCGACCCCCAGGGCGGGCGCTGCACGATCCCCTGCCCGAACCCGGCCGCTTCCAACGGCGGCTGCGGGATGCAGTTCAGCTGCACGGCGGTCCGCGGCGCGGGCAACTACTGCCTCCCGCGATCCGGCGACTGCACCAACCTCGGCAACTTCACCGAGCTCCAGTTCGGACAGGCGTGTTCCGCGCAGACCGCCGATTGCGCGAGCGGCCTCGAGTGCATCGACATCTGCACCCGCACCTGCACCGGTGCGGGCCAGGGCAACTGCCCCGGCGGCTTCGTCTGCAACGAGTTCAACTTCCAGACCGGTCCCGAGAGCTACTGCGCTCCGCCCGTCACCGAGGGCCAGGACTGCAGCGGCTTCGTCGCTTGCCAGGTCGGCCCGTGCCTGCGCGCCGGCACGACCCAGACGCTCTGCTACAAGGACTGCGCGAACAACGCGAACGCCTGCAACAACGCCCAGACCTGCGAGACGTACAACCTGAGTGGCGGCGGCACGGTCTCGATCTGTGAGCCGCCCGGCGTGCCTCCCCTGCCCCCGCGCCCCGACGCCGCGGTGCCGCCCGACAGCGGCGGCGGCCCGCCCAACGCGGACGCGGGACCGATCCCGAACAACCCGGACGCCGCGGCCCCCGTGCCCGGCGAGGACGCCTCGATGACCATGATGACCAACGCGGACGCCGCGACGACGCCCACGCCGATGGCCTGCTCGTGCGACCTCTACGTGCATTGCGAGTCTGGCTGCGACTGCGACCCGGACTGCCCCTGCTTGTGCGATCAGACGACGGTTTGCGATCCAAACTGCACTTGCGATCCGGAGTGCTACGGCAACGGCGGCGGCGGGGAGCTCCCGGGCCGGTCGAACTGCGCCTCCTCCGGGACCCCGGACGGCCTCGGTTTATGGGTCCTGGTCGGCCTCATCGCAATCTCTTGGGGACGGCGCGTGGAGAGACGGCGAGCTTTGCGCTAGATTCCCGCCCGTGAGGGCTGAGGCGCATATCCCAGCGGCCGACGAGGCCCTGCGCGTTCTCTTCACCAAGTTCAAAGACGACCCCGGATCCTCGGCCTTCGAAGCGCTCTCCGACGCGCTCCTCGCCCGCGGCCACGCCTCCGAGGCGCAGATCGTCGCCGAGCACGGCCTGCAGCTCGATCCCACCAACGCCAGCGGCCGCGTGCACCGGGCCGCCGCGCTGCTCGCGCTGGGCCGCGCCCGCGTCGCGTACGTCGAGCTGGTCCGTGCGCTGGCGATCGAGCCGTCGCACACCCGCGGCCTGCGCTTGCTCGGCCGGGTCTACGTGGATGCCGGCTTGCCGGAGCGCGCCGCGGCCCTTCTGGCGCAGCGCCATCTCGGGGGAAGCGCCCCGGTCTCGCGCGCGCCCAGCTCGATCGATGCGCGACCGCTGACCGAGCCCTTGCCGGCGCCGAAGTCGCTGCCGGCCCCGGGCGAGCTGCCCCCTCCGAGCGCGGCGGTGCTCAAGGCCTCGATCGCGCCGCGCGGGCTGCCCGCGATCGGCGACAAGGCCGACAAGGCCGCGCTGCTCGCGCCGGTCGGTCCGCCCCCGGATCTCGACGGCGAGAACGACATCCACGATCTGTTCGCGTCGCTGACCAAGGACCTCGGCCTGGGAGGTCTGCAAGAGCCGACGATCCCGTCGCGGGTCGAGGTCACGCAGATCATGCGCATCCGCAGGAACGTGCTCGACGAGCAGGCGGAGCTGTCCTCGATCGACGGCCCGATCGTCGATGCCACGCAGCCCGGTCGCCTGCAGTACGACGAGGGCGTGCCGCCGTCGGCCGACTTCCTCTTCGACGTCGTGACCACGCCTCAGCTCCACGGCCTGGGCACCGACGAGCCGCTGTTCAACGACGTCGCGCCGCTCACGCGCCCGGCGAGCGAGTCCGCGACGATCGACGACTCCGACACGCTCAACGAGGACATCGCGCCGGTCCTCGAGATGAGCGCGCTCCAGTCGGCGATCCAGTCCGAGGCCGCGAAGAAAACCGGCGAGACCGCGGCCGCCAGCCCCGGCGAGAACACCGCGCGCGCCGCGGCGGTGCTCGGCGGCGACACCAAGCAGATCGCCTATCTCAAGCGCTTCGGTCGCGCCGCGCGCGAGACCCCGGGCGGCGCATCGCTCCCTCCGCCGCCGGTCGCTCCCGCGTCGAGCGGCATGCGCGCGCCCAACATCCAGATCGTCGAGCGATCGCGCGGCCCGCGATCGACGATCCTCGCGGTCGTCGGCGCCGTGCTCCTGCTGGTCTGGCTGATCGGCCTGGGATGGGTGGCGCGCGACACGATCGCCGTATGGATGACCGGCGCGCGCCCGGCTGTTTCTACACCGGAGCACGCCGAGCGCTCCTCCGCTCCATGACCCGTCGCATCGTCGTCCAGAAGTTCGGAGGATCCAGCGTCGCCACCACCGCGAAGCTGAAGCGCGTCGCCGAGCTGGTGGTCGCGAAGAAGAGCGAAGGGGTGGGCGTCGTCGTGGTCGTGTCCGCGCAGGGCGACACCACCGATGAGCTGCTGGCGAAGGCCAAAGAAGTGAGCCCCGAGCCCGATCGCCGCGAGCTCGACATGCTGCTCACCGCCGGCGAGCGCATCTCGATGGCGCTCCTCGCGATGGCGATCCGCGAGCGGGGCATGGAGGCAGTCTCGCTCACCGGCAGCCAGTCCGGGATCATCACCACCGCCAGCCACAGCCAGGCCCGCATCGTCGAGGTGCGGCCGTTTCGCGTGGAGGACGAGCTCGAGCTCGGGCGCATCGTGATCGTCGCGGGCTACCAGGGCATCAGCTACCGGCGCGAGATCACCACGCTCGGGCGCGGCGGATCCGACACCACCGCGGTCGCGCTCGCGGCAGCGCTGGGGGCCGAGGCCTGCGAGATCTACAGCGACGTCGACGGCGTCTACACCGCGGATCCACGGGTGGTCGGCGACGCGAAGAAGCTCGGCGCGCTCGGCTACGAGGAGATGCAGGAGCTCGCCACCGCCGGCGCGCGCGTGCTCAACCCGGCCGCAGTGGAGTTCGCGAAGCAGGCGGGGATCGCGATCTACGCGAGAAAGACTGGCTCGATCGACCCGGGCACGGTCATCCGCACCAACGTCCCTTCGGCGGCGTCGGGCGTCCGCGGCATCGCGCACGAAGCGCCGATCGGCCTGGTGCGCGCGCGCGGCGCCACGCGAATGCAGCTCCTCGACACGCTGAAGGCGCTCGATGCGCTGGAGGTTGTGGCCAAGCAGGTGAGCTTCGCGGACGGGGCCGAGCTGTCGTTCGTCTTGAGCCTCGATGACGTGCACCACGAGCGAAAGCTGCGCGCCGAGCTGGAGCGGATCCTCGGGCCGGGGGTCTGGCGCGGCGATGTGGGCGCGGTGTCGCTGATCGGGGAAGGCATCACCAACGACGCCCGTCACCTACAAAAGGCGCTGGAAGTGGCCGGGGATGCGGTCCTCGCGGTGTCCACCTCGCGCTATCGCATCACCATGGTGGTGCCCGCGGACCGGACCAAGCCGCTGGTGGCGGACCTGCACCGGATCTTCGACCTGGCCTCGACCGAAGCACAGCTGAGCTGATACCTTCCCGAGACCGTGATCGAGCTGTTCACCTTCCTCGAGAAGAACAAGGCCGAGATCGTCGAAGATCTCCTGGAGCGCATCCCGAACGTGGTGCCGGCATACAAGAAGGTGCCGAAGCCCGAGCTCAAGCAGACGCTCGAGCACTTGATGGAGGCGTACGGCGACTTCCTCGTGACCGGCGAGCCCGACACGATGACCTCGGTCCTGCGCTACATCACCAAGGTGCGCGCCCAGCAGAGCTTCCGGCTCTCCGACGTGCTGCGATCGCTGCTGCTGATCCCGCCGGCGCTGCGCGAGCGCCTCCAGGAGGAGTACCGCAGCAACGACTCGGAGGACGCGCGCGATCAGTTCAACGAGGCGGTGACCAAGTTCGAAGAGACCACCTACAACGCGGTCTGTTTGTTCACCGACATCTTCCAGGAGTACCTGATGAACATGCTCAACGAGCACCAGGACTACCTGAAGAAGACGAACCAGAAATTCGGCGTCGATCTCTCGAAGTTCATTCTCTTCAAGGGGTGATCTAGATGGCGATCCGTCCGGTAGCCCCGCACCCCGAAACGCCGCAGCCCGACGAGCACAAGGACAGCCCCGCCGCGCCCAAGGCGCAGCGCGGGCAGCGCTCGAACCGCAGCGCCCAGCGCCCCGCCGCGAAGATGGGGCAGCACGAGGAAGAGCACGACATCCACCACGACGCGCAGATGCAGCGCGCGCGCGAGGCGGAGGCGGCGCAGGTCAAGCAAGCCGAGCTGAAGGCGAAGGCCGCGCCGGCGGAGGCGCTCAAGAAGCAGCTGAACGAGCAGCGCGAGCGTCAGAACCGCAACATGGGCGGCGGATCCGCCGGCGGTGGATCGTCGGGCGGTCAGGCCGATCAGGCTCGAAACAAGGGCTTTCAGATCACACCCGGCGTCGGCGACTTCGTGAAGGGTCAGTCGGAGCCGAAGACCGGGAGCTCGTTCGCGGAGCTGCTCCCGATCTCGCGCACACGCGCATCCTCGCTCCCCGAGCCGGAGATGCGGCCGCCGATCTTCCTCTCGCAGTTCGAGGGCATGAAGGACATCTACCTGCGGGTGAAGGGTCGCGCCTCGCCGAAGACGCGCGAGCTGCTCGAGGGCCCAGGCCTCGAGGATCTGGTGAAGGTGATGATCGCGCTCAACGACGACGAGACGAAGTCGAAGGCCCCCGACGCGCGCGTGTTCGGGCCCCTGTACACCAAGATCAAGGCCGAGCCGGGCCCACTGTTGACCGGCCTCAACGACCCGCGCCTCTCCGAGCCGTGGCGCCTGTTCCTCGAGGGGTGGGAGATCTGGCTGCCGGACAAGGCCCACGACAAGAACCAGACGGGCGTGGAGCTCTTCATCGAGGGCGAAGGCGAGGACGACGAGGGCGAGCCGATGGAGATCCTCCAGATGCTGCGCATCGTCGGCTCCGAGGTCACGCTCGAGACGAAGATCGGCGCGCTCAAAGATCGCGTGGCGTACGACGGAGAGCGGTTTTTTCGCCTCAAGTCCGACGCCACCGCGTGATCGTACGTGGGGCGATTCCCGGCTAGTGTCCTAGGTTTTCATTCGGGCTAGGCTGCGACCGCGGAAGCGCCGGAGATGCTGTGCCCATCGTGTGACAGCGAGGTCGAGGCCGGCGCGTGGATCTGTCCCCGCTGCGACTTCATCCTCGACACGTCCGTCCTCGGAGGCGCCGCTGCGCCGGCCCTCCCGCGCGCGCGCCCGGTCTGGGCGGTCGCGCCGAGCGATCAGCCCGAGGCGATGATCCTCGGTGACGTCAACGTCGATCCGGAGGACTTCCAGGTGCTCTCGGGCGCCGCCGCCGACGGCGACGGCCGCACCACGACGTTCCTCTTCTACACGTCCGGCGCGACCTCGCGCGTGCTGCGGCCCGACGTCGTGCCGATGCGCGTGGACGAGGCCGAGGCGACCGTCGTGCCGACGACGCCGTACGAGGACTTCATCCTCGCGGCGATCGACGGCAAGCGCACCGTGCGCGAGATCCAGCGATCATCGGGGCTCGCGCCGCAGGAGGTGACGATCACGCTGCTCACGCTGCTCGACAAGAAGATCGTGCGCATCGCTGGCGCGGGTCCCTCGACGTCGTCGTCCGAAGAGATCCCGATCGCCAAGCCGCGCCCCGGATCGAAGAAGAACAAGCGCAAGAAGAGCGCGGTGCAGGCGGTCCCCGAAAAGACCGACAAGCCCGAGAAACGGGCCAAGACCGCCGCGACCGACGAGCTGCCGGCGCTCACGCCCCGCGCGCTCGACTCGGAGGACGCCGAGGAGGTCACCGAGTGGACGGCGCTGAAGGGCGGCCCCGCGGCCGAGGCGTCGCCGGAGCAGATCCGCGACGCGACCGCGCGCAGCGCGACGCCGCTCCCCGTTCCGAAGCTCTCGAGCGCGATCTTCGCCTCGGCCGCGGCCTCCGAGCAGGCCCGCGAGCGCGCGGAGGAGGAGACCGCCGACTCCACCGCCGCCCGCGGGCTCCACACCCCGCCGCCGAAGATCGAGGTGGTGACGCCGCCGCCGCTGCCGCGCAACCGATCGAGCGATCGCCCGCCGCCCGACCGGGTGCCGGATCGCGCGTCGCGGCCCCCGGAGCCCAAGCCGGAGCCGAAGTGGAACGAGACGCGGATGCCGACCGAGCGCCTGCCGGTGTTCGACCGCGCGTCGCGGCCCGAGGTCCCCGAGATCCCCGTCTCGAAGCTCGAGAAGCACGAGGCGCGTCCGCCGAGCCTGCCCCCGAAGCTGCCGCCGCCCACGCCCGCGCCAGACGTCACGCCGCCGCCGCTGCCGGCGCTCTCGCTCCACGTGCCCGCGCTGCCGCCGCCCGTCCCGACGCTCCCGCCGATCGCGCCGATCGCGCCGTCGCTGCCTCCGGTGATGCCGACCCCGCTCACCGCGGATCCCGACGATCTCGACGATCGCACGCCGCCGCCGCGCAGCGTCCCGAACACGCTCCCGAAGCTCGATCCCGCGTTCCTCTTCGAGCAGCAGAAGAAGGTCGATCCGCCGCCGGAGCCGAGGCGGATCGCTCCGCCGCCCCCGGCGTCGCTCCCGGCCGCGAAGAAGCCCGAGCCGATCAGGCTCGACCTCCCGAAGCCCAAGGTCGAGTCGCAGAAGCCCGCAGCCGAGGCCCCGCCGCGCCCCCGCCCGCGCCTCGACGGGCCCATGCCCGAGGGCCACCAAATGGCCAAGGCCGCCAAGCTGTTCGCCCAGGCGCTGAAGGACAAGGCCGAGGGGAACATGGTCTCGGCGCGAATGAACATGAAGCTCGCGATGACGTTCGACGCGACGAATCGTGTGTATCTCGAGGCCTACGACGATCTCATCAAGGGCACCGCCCCGGCGCTGCTCGACGTCCGCGGTCAGGCGGCGAAGGCCCGCGAGCTCTACGACAAGGCGACCATGGCCGAGCGCCTCGCCCGCCACGACGAGGCGATCGAGCTGCTCGAGCAGGCCCTGCTCGAGCACAAGGATCCGGCCGTCTACAACCGCCTCGGCGTGCTCCTCGCGATGAAAAAGAACGAGTTCGATCGGGCCCAGCAGCTGATCGAGACCGCGCTCGAGATGTCGCCGGGCAACAGCACCTACCAGCACAACCTCAGCAAGGTCCTGCAGCGCGCGGCGACGCACGAGCTCAAGGGCCGGGAGGGCGCCGGCCGGGACAAGAAGAAGGAAGGGCTCCTCGGGTCCCTGCTCAACCGCAAAAAGTGACCGCGGCGTTGGAATGCAGCGATCACGCTCGACGCCCATCGCTGGAATGAGTAGGAGGGAGACGGTTCCGCCCCGGTGTACACGCTCCTCGTCACGCAAGGTCCGGACGCCGGGCTCAGCCACCCGATCCGCGAGACTCGAGTCTCCGTGGGCCGATCGCCCGAGATGTCGATCGTCCTGACCGATCCGGGCGTTCGGCCCCATCATTTCGTGATTATTTTCGAGGAAGGTGGCTGGAAGGCCATCACGTACGAGTCGGACGCGACGATCCTGATCGACCGGCGCTGGGAGCACCCCCGGACCCGCGAGCGCGGCGCCCGCATCTTCGTCGGCGACACCCAGATGCTGTTGTTTGCCGGTCAGATCGATCTCGGCGCCGCGCGCAACGCCGCTTCGGGGCTGGACATCGACGAGGACACGTTGCGAGATGATGCCCTCACGACGGTGGGTAACGAGGCGTACCAGTTCCGCCATGACATGAAGGGCAAGGCGACCCGAGTGACCGACCCCAAACAGAAAGGCGCGCCGCAGAAGCTCGCCGGGCAGCCCGCCGCTCGCCCCTCCAATCCGACCAGCGGAGCGAGGGCCCCACGCTCCGGCGTGTCCGGTGCGTCGCCGCCCCGACCCTCGGCGCCGTCCGACCCCGCGGTCCCCGATGGCGTGATGTCGTCCGCCGGATCGCAGATGGCCGGCATGATGCGCCTCCCGAGCGTCGGCGAGGCGTCCGACGGCGGCACGGGGGCCAAGGGTCGAAACAGCTGGAACGCGCCCCCGGGCCCCTCGAGCGGTCCGCCGCCGTCGGGCAAGGACTCACGCGCGCTCGCCCGCGGCATCCAGATTCGCCTCAGCGACACCGCGATCGCGGCGATGCCTTCGCAGTCGCGCGATCTGTGGGTGCTCTACCAGAAGGACGGGCCGTTCGCGGCCGAGCTCCGCATCCTCGCCACGCGGCTCGAGGAGCTGAAGAGCACGTTCGGGTACAAGAGCTTCCTCTTCACGTCGGTCGGCCCGGGCGTTGGCAAGACCGTCACCGCCGCCAACCTCGCGCTCGTGATGAGCGAGGACCCCGAGCGCAAGGTCGCGCTGGTCGACGCCAACTTCCGCAGCCCCCGCGCCGCCGAGCTGTTCAACCTCGACAAGGATCGCGGCCTGCTCCACGCGATCAGCGGCCAGCGCTCGCTGTCGGAGTGCGTGGCGCGCGTCGTCGGCCGCAACCTGATCGTGCTGCACGCCGGTGGTGAGCACAAAAACCCGGCCCAGGTGCTGTCGGATCCCAAGTTCAAGACGCTGGTCGCCGAGCTCTCCCAGGCGATCGACTTCATGATCATCGACGCGCCGCCAGCGATCCCGTTCGCCGATGTGCCGCTGCTCGCGCAGCACGCCGATGCGGTGTTCATGGTGATCGGCTCGCACCAGACGCGCCGCGCCGATCTCGACAAGGCGCTCGACACGCTCGGCCGCAGCCGGGTGGTCGGGTCGGTCTTCCGCGAGCGCGTGAAGGGATGAGCTCCGTGCTCGACTCGGCTCGCGCGCTGGTGACCGGTTCCGGTCCGGCGAGCGAGACCGTCAACGCGATGACGGTGGACGTGGAGGAGTACTTCACCGTCCAGGCGCTCGATCAGAAGATCCCGCGCGAAGAGTGGCCCGCGCACCCGCTCCACGCCGGGGATCAGACCCGTCGCTTGCTCGATCTCTTCGACGGCCACGGCATCAAGGCGACCTTCTTCATGCTCGGCTGGGTGGCCGAGCGGCACGCCGGACTCGCCCGCGAGATCCACGCCCGCGGGCACGAGGTCGCGGCGCACTCGTACTGGCACAAGCTGGTCTTCAGCATGACGCCGGACGAGTACCGCGTCGATCTCAAGCGCGTGAAGGCGCTGCTCGAGGACGAGATCGGCGCTCCGGTCATCGGCTATCGCGCGCCGACGTACTCGGTGACGCGCGATGCGCTGTGGGCGCACGACATCCTCTCCGAGGAAGGCTTCAAGTACTCATCCTCGATCTTCCCGATCATCCACGATCGCTACGGGATCCCGGACTACACGCGCTTCCCGACCCAGCTCCCCTCGGGGCTCTGGGAGTTCCCGCTGACCACGCTGAAGGTCGGCAACAAGAACGTCCCGATCGCCGGCGGCGGCTACTTGCGCTTGTTCCCGGTGCGCACCGTCGCTGCAGGGCTGGCGTGGGTGAACAACGTCGAGAAGCACCCAGCGATCGTCTATCTGCATCCGTGGGAGATCGATCCCAAGATCCCGAAGTTCTCGCAGGGCGCGCTCCAGGATTTCCGCGGCTACACCGGGCTCGACGGGATGATGGGGAAGCTCGATTATCTCTGCTCGGTGCTGCGCTTCGATCGCGTCGACCGCGTTCTCGGCCTCTAAGTTTAGTTGCCGCACGGCGTCGTCGGGCAGGACGAAGGCGAGCGGCTCGTCGGCGGCTGCGACACCGTTGGCGAAGACAGGCACATTCTCGCGCGATTCCACCACCAGGATGGCGCTCTGCCCGCCCGGGATGGTCGGCAGCACGACCGGTTCGGCCCACGCCGCGCCTGCCCGCGCCAGCCCATAGCACCGGCGCCGCTGCGGGGGCGACGCGCCGGCTGTGCGATAGAATCGTGCTGCGGGTTCGAGGCCACAGATGACCGCGGTCCGTGGCTGCGTTAACGTCGCCGCCGATGCGTGCATTGGCGATCGCTTCCATCCTCGTCGGCCTCCCACTCTCGGCGGCCGCGCAAGCGGTCGAGCTCCCGTTCGAAGGCTTCCTCACAGGCGCTGACGAGATGCCCATCCAGGGCATGATCAACGTCGACGTGAAGATCTACGACGTGCCCGAAGGCGGCACCGCGCTCTTCACGGAGACGCACTCCACGCTGGCAACAGCGGGCTTTTTCGCGCTGCGAATCGGCGCGGTTTCGCCGCTCGACGCCGCGGTAGTCGGCACGATCCAGCCCCGCTTCATCGGCATCTCGATCGCCGGTGATGCCGAGCTCGCGCCGCGCTTCCACGTCGGCTTCGTGCCGCTCGCGGTGCACGCGCTGACCGCGGACAACGCCGCGTCGGGCATGCAAGGGCCGCAGGGCGTGCAGGGCGACCCGGGCCCGATCGGCCTCACCGGACCGGCGGGCCCCACCGGCGCGCCCGGCCCCATCGGCCCCACCGGCGTGGATGGCCCCGTCGGACCCGCAGGCGCGATCGGACCCGCAGGACCGGCGGGCCCCACCGGCGCGATCGGGCCCATCGGACCCGTCGGACCCGCAGGTCTGACCGGACCCGCGGGGCCCATCGGCCCCCAGGGCAACGTCGGCCTGACCGGCGCGGTCGGCCCCGTCGGACCCGCGGGCGCGATCGGACCGATCGGACCGCAAGGCCCCGTCGGCGCGATCGGACCGATCGGACCGCAAGGCCCCGTCGGCGCCGTCGGACCGATCGGCCTCACCGGCGCGACCGGCGCCGGCGGACCCATCGGACCCATCGGACCGCAAGGCCCCGTCGGCGCGGTCGGCGCCATCGGACCCACCGGCGCTACGGGCGCCATCGGACCGCTCGGCCCCATCGGACCGCAGGGACCTGTCGGTGCGATCGGGCCCATCGGCCCCGTCGGACCGCAGGGACCCATCGGCAACACCGGCTTCACGGGCCCGACCGGACCCATCGGACCCATCGGACCGGCGGGTGCGATCGGACCGCAGGGACCCATCGGCAACACGGGCTTCACGGGCGCGACCGGGCCCATCGGCCCCGTCGGACCGGCGGGTGCCACCGGACCGCAGGGACTCATCGGCAACACCGGCGCGACCGGTGCCATCGGTCCCGTTGGACCCGCAGGCGCCATCGGACCGCAGGGCCCCATCGGTAACACCGGCGCGACGGGCGCCGTCGGAGCGGTCGGCCCCATCGGACCCATCGGACCGGCCGGCGCGGTCGGCCCCATCGGACTGACAGGGCCTACCGGCGCCACGGGCGCGACCGGGGCCATCGGACCCATCGGACCGGCCGGCGCGACGGGCGCGACGGGCGCGGTCGGACCGGCGGGGCCCGTCGGACCGCAAGGCCCCATCGGCAACACCGGCGCGCGCGGCGCGACCGGTGACACCGGCGCGACCGGCGCCGTCGGACCCGCAGGACCCACCGGCCCCACGGGCGCAACCGGCCTCACGGGACCGCGCGGCGCGACGGGTTCTGATGGCCCGCAGGGCCTCACTGGAAACACGGGCGCCACGGGCGCCACGGGAGCGACCGGAGCCACCGGCGCGATCGGACCGGCGGGACCGACCGGAGCCACCGGAGCCACG
>Ga0105047_10014448_pt1 | contig 12522 bp, 10 predicted proteins | sample MAT04_FD_78384 | JGI IMG/M metagenome (GOLD analysis project Ga0105047, IMG submission 78384) | Freshwater microbial communities from Lake Fryxell liftoff mats and glacier meltwater in Antarctica - MAT-04 (megahit assembly) | ecosystem: Environmental > Aquatic > Freshwater > Ice > Liftoff... | reverse complement strand
CGCTCGTCGCGCACCAAGGCGTTGATGAACACTCGCTTGAACGGAGGCGCATCCATAAAGTGAATGCCCATCATCATCATCCGGGCCACCCAGAAGAAGATGATGTCGAAGCCGGTGACCAGGGTGGCGGTCGGGTAGAACCGCTTCAGGTCGTCGGTGGCGTGGGGCCAGCCCAGGGTGGAGAACGGCCACAGGGCCGACGAGAACCATGTATCTAGGACATCCTCGTCCTGGCGCAGGACCTCGTCGCGGCCATAGTGGGCCCGCGCCGCCGCGACGGCTTCCGCCTCGGTTTCCTCGACGAAAATGGCGCCGTCCGGCCCGTACCAGGCGGGAATCCGGTGGCCCCACCAAAGCTGGCGCGACACGCACCAAGGCTCGATATTGCGCAGCCATTCGAAGTAGGTCTTTTCCCAGTTCTTCGGTTCGAAGACGGTGGCCCCCTCCTCCACCGCCTTGAGCGCCGGCTGGGCCAGGGTCTTGGCGTCCACGTACCATTGATCGGTCAGGTAGGGCTCAATGACCACGCCAGAACGGTCGCCATGCGGCACGACGTGGCGGGTCTTCTCGATCTCGCGCAGCAGGCCCAGGGCCTCCATCTGCGCCACCACCTTCTTGCGCGCCTCGAAGCGGTCGAGGCCGCGATAGTCCTGCGGCGCGGCGTCGTTCAGGCGAGCGAACGGATCAAGGATATTGATCGCTTCCAGCCCGTGCCGCTTGCCGACCTGGAAGTCGTTGAAGTCGTGCGCGGGGGTGATCTTGACGGCGCCGGAGCCCTTCTCCGGATCAGCGTAGTCGTCCCCGACGATGGGGATCAGTCGGCCGACGATGGGCAACCGCACCATCTTGCCGACCATGCCGGCGTAGCGGTCGTCCTTGGGATTCACGGCCACGGCCGTGTCGCCCAGCATGGTCTCGGGCCGGGTGGTCGCCACCACCACTTCGCCCGAGCCGTCTTCCAAGGGATAGGCGAAGTGCCAGTATTGGCCGTCGACCTCGCGCTGCTCGACCTCCAGGTCCGAGATTGCTGTCTGGAAGGCCGGATCCCAGTTGACCAGGCGCTTGTCGCGGTAGATCAGCCCGTCCTTGTGCAGGCGTACGAAGACCTTGCGCACGGCTTCCGAAAGGCCCTCGTCCAGGGTGAACCGCTCGCGGCTCCAGTCGCAGGACGCGCCGAGGCGGCGCAACTGCCGCACGATGTGGCCGCCCGACTCCGCCTTCCACTTCCATATCCGCTCGACGAAGGCTTCGCGGCCCAGATCGCGCCGCGAAACATTGCCTTCGGCCGCCAGCTGGCGTTCGACCACCATCTGAGTGGCGATGCCGGCGTGGTCGGTGCCGGGCAGCCACAACGCCGCCTTGCCGCGCATCCGCTCGAACCGGATCAGCACGTCCTGCAGCGTGTTGTTCAGCGCATGGCCGATATGCAGCGACCCGGTGACGTTGGGCGGCGGAATGACCACGCAGTAGGGCTCGGCGCCCGGATCATCGATGGGCGAGAAGGCGCCGGCTTCTTCCCAACGTCGGTACAGCCGGGGCTCGGAGGTCTTGGGGTCGAAGGTCTTTTCAAGCATGCCATATAGCCGCGCCGTCCTCCCCAAAGGCGGGGGGACGGGCCGGTTTGCCTATATCAGGGGAGACCGGCGGGCGAGACCCTTTTCAGGTCCCGCCCGCCCAAAGCCGCTCGTCAGCCGTGGCGGCGGGCGATGCGTTCCACTTCGGTCTGCACGGCCGCCTCGACGATGCGCGGCAGGTTGTCGTCGAGCCATTGCTTCATCAGCGGGCGCAAAAGCTCGCGCACCACGTCTTCCAGCACCCGCCCGTCGCGCGGCATGCCGATGGCCCCGGACAGCGAGGCGAAGGCCGTAGCCGCCTCGGTGGCGGCCGGCGGACTGACCAGATTCTCATCAGGCTCGAAAGCGGGCGCAGGGGCTCGGGGCGCAGGAGCCGCGGCGACCGGGGCCGGGGCCGGGACGGCGGCCGGAAACACGTCCAGATCCCCGACCGATTCCATCTGCGGGGCAGGCGCGCCTGCATCGACCCGCTCGGTCAGCTCCAAGACTTCGTCCTCATCGTCGTCCGCCTGGACCTCGGCGGGTTGCGCGAAGGCGACGGGCTGGGGCGCTGGGGCGGGCTCGGCATCCGGAGTAGCGGCCGGAGCGGCCTCCGCGCCTTCGGCGGGCGGGTCATCCTCGGAGATGATCCGGCGGATCGACGCCAGGATTTCCTCCATGGTCGGTTCCTGGTTGCTCTGGTCGGTCATGGGCGCCCCGTCGCACGGCGGATAAGACTGTCTGCGGGTGAGCCTATGCGCAGGCGCGTCATCCTGCAATTTCCCTGTGCGGATAACCGCCGCAAAGACGATGTTTCAGCGCGCCAAGCCGCCTGTCGCAGGGGAGACAGGCGCTGGAGCGGCGCTCGCATGGGCGGCCGGCAAGGGGTCTATGCGCGGCGCGGCCAGCGAATCGAGGCCGGCGACCACCGGCTCCCAAGGCACCCAGCCCGAATTCTTGACGCGGTCGAACGACTTGGCGGGATCGTAAAGCGGCGCCGCAGGAGCCACATAGCGCGCCTCCAGAAGCCCCATGACGTTGAGGACGCCTGCGCTGGCGACGTATTCATCGCGGCGGGCGTTGATCAGGGCCAGTTCGGAGTCGCGCTGATTCTGCTGCGCCGTGAGCACCTCGAGGGTGGTGCGCAGGCCGACCTTGCGCTCCTCCTGCGTGCCCTGGAAGGCGATCCGGGCGGCGCGAACCTGCTCCTCGCCGGCGACGATGCTGGCGCGTGCGGCGAGGAGCTGATTCCAAGCCTGGGACAGTCTTTGCAGCAGGTTCCGCCGCGCCTGCTCGACCTGGATACGGTCGGAATTGTTGCGCTCGACGGCCTGACGGATGCGGGAGTTGATCGCCCCGCCGGCGAACAGGGGCTGAGAGAAGGTGGCCGCCGCGGTGACGCTGCGGTCGTAGTCGCTGGGATCGTAGTTCGACAGAGGCCCGGAATAGCCTAGCGAAGCGCGCAAACCCACAGTCGGCATCCGCTCGGCCCGCGCGGCGGCGATGCGCGCGCGTGAGGCCTGTTCGTCGTACTGCGCCGCCCGCAAGCCGGGATTGCTCTGCTCAGCCACGGTGAACGCCTGCTCGATGGTCGCCGGAAATTGTGACAGGGGCGGCTCTGGCTGCAACTCGCCGGGATTCTGCCCGACGACGGCGGCGTAGGCGGCGCGGCTGATCCCGAGCTGGGCCTGGGCGCCGGCGAATTGGGCCCGCGCGCCAGCCAGGCTGGCCTGGGCCTGGGCGACGTCGGTGCGGGTGATTTCGCCGACATCGAAGCGGGCCTGGCTCTCGTCGACCTGGCGGCGAAGGATGTCGACGTTCTCTTGCCGGATCGCCAGCGCCTTCAGGTCGCGGCGCACGTCGACATAGGCCTGCACCACGCTCTGCAGCACGGTGGCCTCGGTCTGGCGAAGCGATTCGCGTCCGGACAGGATGGCGCCCTGAGCGGCGGTGACCGCCGAACTGACCCGCCCTCCGGTATAGAGCGGCTGGGAGGCCGACAGCGACACGCCGCTGGAATCACCCTCGCGCCCCGCCGAGTCCTGGTACGAAGCGTCCGCCGAAATGCTGACATTGGGACGGAAGCCCGCCCGCGCCTGGACGTAGGATTCGTCCAGAACGCGCAGCTGGGCGCGCTGGGTCTGCAGGGTGGGGTTGGTCTGGTACGCCAGGGCGATGGCGTCGGTCAGGGATTCGGCCTGAGCTGCGCCAGCGCAAACGAGCGCGGCGATGGCCGCCGCCGATGGCAGTCCCAGACGACGATGCAACATAGGCCAGACCTCGCGAACCCGGGCGCGCTGCGGCGGACGGGGATGCACCATTTCCACGCCCGTATTACGGCGGTGTTTCCATCAAAAGGCGAATTGTGTCTTGGGCTCGAAGCCCGGCAGGTAAGGGGGCGTGGCGTCAAACAGCTCGCGCCAGCTCAGGCGCCCGTCCTGAGCGGCGCACAGGCACGCCTTGCCGACTGGCCCGCCGCGAACCACCGCCGCCAGCCGCCCGCCCTCTGCCAAGGCGTCGGTCCAGGCCTCGGGAACCTCGCACACCGCCCCTTCGGTGATGACCACATCGAACGCGCCGGCCGCAGGCGCGCCTGCCCCACATGCGGCCTGAGTGACCTCAAGGCCCATGACGTCCAGCACAAGGGCCGCGTAGGGCGCCGCGATGCACAGGGCCCGCTCGAGCGGCTGAGGCTGCAGCGCCTGGAGCAGTTTGCCGATTTCGCGCGGGCGCATCAGCCACAGGCCTGGAGCGTATTCGATCTCGGCGTCGGCGTAGGCCAGGCCCGCCTTGGTCGGACACAGGCTCTCACGGAGGGCTTCGCGCATGGCGTCGGTGACGGCCAAGTCGGTGACATCGGCCGTCCGCACCTGGCTTTCGACCATGGTCAGCCGCGCGGCGCGAAAATCAAAGCTCATGAACGCCTCGGCAAGGTCTTGCGAGATATCAGGATCGCCGCGCTTATAGGTCGTAGGACGGCCTCAAGGCAATCGGCGCCCCAAGAGCCGCGGGGCGATTGAAGGCCGCGAACCGTTCTGTTACCCCACGCACATCGCTGCCCCCGGTCCGCCCCGGGGCGGATCAAAAGCGGCCTGGTGGCGGAGTGGTTACGCAGCGGACTGCAAATCCGTGCACCCCGGTTCGATTCCGGGCCAGGCCTCCAACACTTTTCAAATGCTCGGCTGAAGAACGAAACGGTCCCGACGTGCCCAACCCCTCAACCAGGGGAATACGAACCAGATCCAGTGCGTCCGCTTTCGTCCAGCGCCAGCTCATCCAAGGCGCCGTCGACGAGACCGGAATCTGGGACGCTTTGCGATCAACGTCTATCAGTGTCGCTCAGCGGACGGCGGGAGGTGCAGCCGGCTGGCGAGTTCTGACCATAGCGCGACAATTTCCTCAGCAGCGGCCGGATCGCGCCACTCCTCGGCGCCCACGCCAAGGCAGAGGGAGGCCTGGAACGCCGCCCGGGTCCTAATTACCACCCCTGCGACGTCGAAACCGGTGTGCTCCAACGCCAAACGGGCTTTGACCACTATTGCTGGATCCATCCCGCCGCGGCGCGATGGGGCTTGGTTCAGCACCACGAGGCCGTCGCGCCTCAGTCGCCTCACGGCGTCGATCGTTTGCGTCACGACGATCAGGTCGAGGAAGGTAGGACGCGCGACAGCTAGGCAGAGGTCCGCAAGCCGGATGGCTTCCGCGAGGCCAGCATCAGCCCGCGCGGGCGTATCGATCACCAGAATATCGACTCCGTCGCGGGCCGCTCCCTGCTGGATTTGGAACAGCCTCCCAGCCGTCGCCGCGACGAATTCGGGGCCGGGGCGTTCGCGGACCTTTAACGCAGCCAGACAGGAGCCCTGCGGATCGGCGTCCGCCACTAGAACGCGATGACCACGGCTCCACCCGGCTAGAGCCAAGTTGAAGGCAACAGTCGTCTTCCCGGCTCCCCCTTTTAGCGAAACCACGCTGATGGTCTTCATCTATCGACGGCTCTCATGGAGGGGACAGGGACGAGGGCGCCGCTGACCAAAGGCATCCGCGACGAATGAAGTCCGCCAGACGGACCAGACTCGGGGGATCGGAGAAGGCGGTGTCGAGAGCACTGAACATCCTCGCGGCCTCCGCGGCGCCCGCGCCCTGCAACGCTTGCGCCAGGGTCGGCAGCAGTGAGTGCACCCGCCGGGCCTCGCAAAGGGGTTGCCTCAGGCCGTCCAGGTCTGCGGTAAGTTCGTCGAGCACACACACGGAGCGATCCGCGCAAAGAGCGGCAAGATCTGCCAGGGCATCGGCGGTGCGCTCATTTGGACGCGCCAGGACCATCTCTCGCTCTAAGGCGCGGCTCTCGGACTGGCTGAGCAAATCAAAGACCAAGGTCTGGTGAAAGGTCTCAATCCCTTCAGGATCGATCAACACGACCTCGTAGCACCACGGGGCCGTTCCAACGCGCCCGGCCGCCAAGCACCAGGGCGCGGCGAAAGAAGACGCGGAGTTGACGCCGAAGGACGTCAGATGATCCTTGCGCGACAAGGCTCCCACGAGCTCCTCCCGAAAGCTTACCGCACCTTGATCGCGCAGTATCAGCGGGTGTGAGAACGTTATGCCGGCATAAACTTGGCAGGTGTCTGCTGGCCTGTAGGAAATAAATTTCTTTTGGTGCACTTTAGAACGCCGCTGGATTGCGCGGTCGAGGGGATGCCGCGCCTGAAGCTTAGTTGAAGCGTCGGCTGGCGAATGTGAACGATTGTCAATTGGGCTCGCTCGGACGCCAACGCTTGTCGCGAGCCAGCGCTTCGGGCCATACTACGATACGACTTGCCCACATGGGCGTGAAAGTAATGGCTGGATCGAGGGGCGGTGGATGAAACTGGCCATTCTCGACGACGACGCCGATCACAATCGACTTATCGCGCAGACGTTTGCCGTCGAGCACGACTGCATTTGCTTTGATACAGTTCCCGGCCTCCTGCGTTACTTGCAACGTGAGACAATCGACCTCCTGATCCTCGACTGGAACCTCCCGAGCGGATCGGGACTGTCCGTGCTGACCTGGGCGCGGGCAAACCTGCCCTCGTCGCTTCCAGTGCTAATGATTACCAGCCGGTCGGGGGACGAGGACATCCTCAGCGGGTTCGCGGCGGGGGCCGACGACTACATCGTCAAACCGGCGCAGACGACGATCCTCAAAGGGCGGGTCGAGGCCCTTCTCCGTCGCGCCTATCCGCCGGTCGAGACCGGCGGGGTGGAGACATTCGGAGAACACATCTTTGACGTCGCGCGCCAATCCGTCCGCATCGGCGACGCGGTGATTGACTTGACGGCCAAGGAATTCCAGCTGGCGCACCTGCTGTTCCGCAACCTGTCTCGGGCGATGTCTCGCGGCTACCTGCTGGAGAGGATATGGGGACTCGCGCCCGACCTGCCTACGCGCACGCTAGACGCCCACATCTCTCGCATCCGCCTGAAGTTGCAGCTGCGACCGCAACAGGGGTTCCGCCTGTCAACTGTTTACAGCTACGGTTACCGGCTGGAAAAGCTAGAGCAGCCTGAGGAAGCCGCATGATCACTACGTTGCGCCTGACCCTTTGGGCGCTGTCGGCGACCATCGCGCTAACGGGGGCGGCTTGGGCCCGTCCCATGCTTGACCCGCCGGTGCGCTACGCAGTGAAGCCGCGCGACACTCTATTCGACTTGTCCCGGCGATTCTTGGTCTCGCCGAGCGCGTATCGGCAGCTGGTAGGCCCTAACCGCATCCTCGATCCTCGCCGACTGCAGCCCGGCAAGCTCCTGGTCATCCCTGTGAGGCTGCTGCGAACCGAGCCGATAAGAGCCGAGGTGGTCGCGTTCAGCGGACCGGTGACAGTGGATGGGGTCCCGGCAAGGACCGGGGCAGTCGTCGCGCAAGGCTCAGTCATAAGCACCGGCGCAAGCGCATTCGTCACCCTGGAGCTGCCTGACGAAACCCGGCTTACCGTCCCGTCGCAGTCGCGAGTGCGGATCGAGCGCCTGCGCCATGTCCTGCTCACCGACTCCCTGGACCGGGTGTTCACCGTGCAGCAGGGCCGCAGCGAATCCGTGGTGACCCCTATGACCAATCCAGCCAGCCGCTACCTGATCAATACCCCGATCGCCTCTGCGGCTGTGCGCGGCACCGTGTTCCGGGTGACTTTCAATTCCGGCGCCGCGAGCGGCTCAGTGGAAGTGCTCAAGGGCGCCGTAGGCGTCACCGCCGGCACGAGCGCCGGCGAGGTGGCAACGGCGCAAGCCTTCGGCGTCCAGATAGGCGCCAATGGCGTCTCGGCTCCGGCCAGACTGCTGCCGGAGCCCCGGCTGGACCACGCCGGACGCGACCAGAACGAGCCCGGACTGACCTTCACCTTCCTGCCCCTATCGGGCGCCGCAGGCTATCGGCTTCAGCTGGCCAACGACGCAGGCTTCGTGGATATCATTCGTGAGACCCTCGCTGAGGGCCTCACCGCCACCTTTGATGAGCTCGCCGACGGCACCTACTTCGTCCGCGCCACGGCGATTGACGGCGGGGGGCTGGAGGGGCTGCCCGCCGTCTACAGTTTCACGCGCGAGCTAAGCACACTTGAGGGCGCCGCCGGCCGGTCCGGCGACCGCAAAATGCGCCGGTACCTATTCAAATGGCGCACCAGCGGGGCCGGCGCCAAGACCTTCCGTTTTCAGCTGTTTGATCATCCGGGGGGGGACCGGCCGATGATCGACGAGCCTGGCCTGAACCAGTCAGCGGTAGAGCTCACAGACTTGCCGGACGGAGAATACTACTGGCGGGTGGTCGTCTCGACCTTCAGCAAAGGCCGGTATATCGAGAAGATTGGCGACCTGCAGAAACTGCAGATCGGCCAGTAGGCGGAGGCCGACGCCGTTACCCCTCCCGCCATCCTTCGCCACCGCCGCTTCCTGCTGGAATGGTTGCTGGCGGCCGCCGTTTCCATCACCCTGGTGACGACTTTGGCTGTCACTAAGATGACCGCCAAGCTCGACGGCCTGTTTTACGACTCCATGCTCAAGGTGACGGAGCGTCCCCCACCCGTGGGGATCGTCATTATCGCCATTGACGACCGAAGCCTCGCCGCCATCGGCCGGTGGCCATGGCCTCGTTCCGTGCACGCGGACCTACTGAAAAGGCTCTCGCAGGCGCCTCCCTTGGCGGTGCTTTACGACGTGTTGTTCCTGGAACCAGACCCCCCGCACGACCCCCTGCTGGCCGCGGCAATGGGGCCGCCGAACCATGTCTATATCCCCTTGCTGATCAGCGTGCCGGGTCCTAACGGCGCGGGCTACCAGGTGACCTACCCGGTCGCGCCCGTGGCTGCGGCTGCGGCCGGAATCGGTCAAGTCAACATCCATCCGGACTCCGACGGCGTAGTCAGACGCGCCTTCCTCTCCGAGACCGATGGGCCTCGGGATTGGCGGCACCTCGTCTCCCTACTGGTCCAGGGCTCCCCGCGCCGTCGCGAAGCGACTGTGGTGGGCGGACCTTTGCGGCGGGCAGATGAGATGCTGATCCCTTACGCCGGCCCGGCCGGGCGGATGAGGACAATCTCCGCGATCGATCTTCTGCGCGGGCAGGTCCCTGCCGATTTCACCAGGGGAAAGATCGTCCTGGTGGGTGCAACCGCCGCCGGACTTGCGGACCGGTTCCCAACGCCGGTCGGAGCGCCCGCCAACGACATGTCTGGGGTCGAGATTCAGGCCAACATGCTCGATGGCCTGATGACTGGCGCCACGATCAGGCCCGCGGGCCTGGGACTGACCATTCTGCTAAGCCTAGCCCCGTTAGCGGTGGTTCTTGCGGGCTTCCTGTTACTCGGCCCCCGGTCCAACATATGGCTAGCGGCAGCAGCGGTGATCTCGACCCTAGCCGTCAGCGCTGCGAGCATGGCTTGGCTACACCTGTGGTTTCCCCCCGGGGCCGCCCTGAGCGGTCTCGCCCTTGCGTACCCGGTTTGGGGGTGGCGCAGGCTGGAGGCTAGCAGCGCCTACATGGTCGAGGAACTCCGGCGACTGCAGCTGGAGCCGGCCTTGATGGATCAGCCGCCCCTGGCGGCAGGGCCAGGCGATGTAGTCGAGAAGCAGGTGCGGCTTATGCGCGAGGCTGTGGCCCGCGTCCGCGACCTCCGTCGGTTTGCCACAGACGCCCTCAGAGGCCTGCCTGACGCAACATTCGTGGTGTCGGCCGCCGGCGAAGTATTGATGAGGAGCGACGCGACGGCGAGCCTGCTCGCAGCGGTCGGCCTGTCGGCCTGGCCGGTCGGGATCGAAGACATCATGGGGCGCATGCTTCCGGTGGAGGCCGGTCACGCTGAAAGCTTGCGTCTCGGCGCTGCGGGCGAGACCCTGGCCGGCGCGCGGGGCGGCGGCGTCTTCCAAGTCGGCCAATCGCCCATACATAGCCATGAGGGGGAGCTGCTCGGTTGGATCGTTCGTTTCACCGACATGACCGCCGTGCGCACTGCTCAAGATCAACGCGAAGAGGTGCTGCAGCTCCTGACGCACGACATGCGGTCCCCACAGACCAGCATCTTGGCGTTGATCGAGCCCACCCAGAGCGCGGTGCTAACCGCCGAGACGGCGTCGCGCATCCGCGCCCTCGCCCATCGCACCTTGGGGTTAGCTGATGGGTTCGTGCAGCTCGCCCGCGCCGAGGTCGCACCGTTGGACCGGCAGGGCCTCGACCTGGCCGACGTCATGACAGAAGCGGCCGACGAACTGTGGCCGCAGGCGTCAGCCGCGGGGGTAAGGTTGGAGTCCGCCGGCATCGAAGACGAGCACCTGATCGACGCGGACCGCGGCCTGGTCTTCCGGGCCCTAGTCAACCTCATCGGAAACGCCGTGCGACATACTCCGCCGGGCGGCCGGGTGCTGTGCTCTCTGGTGGCCGGTCCCACAGAAGTCGTGTGCAACGTCGATGATGACGGGCCGGGGCTTGAGCCTGCCCAGCTCGCGCAGCTATTCCAGAAATTCGGCGGAGTCCGTCCAACCGCCGGCGGCGGCGGCATCGGTCTAGGCCTAGCCCTAGTGAGCACCGTCGCCCAGCGCCACGGCGGCCGGGTGACCTGCGAAAGCAGGCCAGGCCAGGGCGCCCGCTTCAGTCTAGCGTTCCCTCGCTCTACGGGAGCGGCTTCGTGAGCGCGGCTTCCGCCAGGGCCGAGATCATCGCAGGATCGCCCGCCTTGGTGGTGCGTAGGCTCGCGCTGCCGCTGAAAACGACGTGACCGGTGGCCCGCTCAAGTAACACGACCGAGATGTGGTCGCGGTAGCGGCCTAAGGGCCAACCAAACCGACCAGCGCCGCCGGGCCGTATCCGCCAGTCCACTGTTTCGCCTGAGGTTTGATAAAGACCAACCTGGGCTGGAACGTCAACAACCCCAAGCTGGACAACGTAGTCCGCGGCCCCGGGAAGGCCTACGTGCAGGCCGGCCTTCTCAAGATAGGCCTCGACCGTGTGCCGAGCGGCTCCCTGCTCACCGGCAGCGTCGGTGGCGAATGCGAACGAGCCGGGGATCAGCGCGCCCGACTGAGCGACCACCGGCCGCGTTGCGCACCCGCCTAGGACGCTTATGCCCATTACCAAGAGCATCGGCCTCAACAGCCCGGCCATAGAAACCTCCAATTCCATTCTAAAGCCCAGCGTGGAGGAACAGCCTAGCCAACTCAATAGCGGTGCCAGGAATGAGGGGACAGGAGCACCGTTCCCTGTCGCGGTAGCCCTCAGCGCGACCGTTGCGCGCGACCGGTGCTTTCAGGCAATCGTCAAGGGTCACTGGCGGGCGACGCCAAGCAGACAATCGGCATGATGTGCGCGCCGTCAGCGCGAAAGCCATTGCCGCGGGGCTGCAGCCAAGCTTAGCGTTAACGGGCGGCGGCCGGGGGTTGTTCGCTGCGGCCGACCGCTGGATGGGAGAGGCGCCGCCCTTCCAGCTCGGGGGCGTCAACGAAAAAGAAGCGTGGCGGCCTGGCCCGGGCGATCGTCGCCTCCCCTCGCCTGTTGTTCTTCGATGAGCCCACCACCGGACTGGATCCGATCACCGCGGCGGCGATCAACGCCTGATCATCGACCAGGTGGGGCGGCTAGGCTGCACCGCCGTCTCGATCACCCACGATTTGGCTTCGGCCCGCACCATCGGGGACGAGATCGCGCTGTTGCAAATTGGCGCGGTCGTCTGGCGGGGGACCCCGGACGCGCTGGACTCTACGGACAACCAAGACGTGCGGGCGTTCGTGGATAGCGGCGCGCCGGCGGCGCGCGTCGCCGGCTGACTAGGCCGTCGAAGCTCCGGCAGGCGGGCGGGTGCGCCGCCGCACTGCGCCGACCAGTCTCCACAAGACGAACAGCAGCGCCGCCAGGACCAGGGGAATCAGCACCGGCGCCACGAAGGCGACGACGACCGTGACGAAGGCCAGCACGTCTTCGGCGAATGAGACCAGGGGATTGGCAAGGCCCGCGGTGGTCGCCGAACTGACCAGCCGCGTGCCGGTTTGGGCGGTGTGGAACGCCAGGGCAGTCGGCGCGCCGACGATCAGTCCGGCCAGGACCGCGGTGGCGGGATCGGCATGACTGAACACCGCACCGGCCGCCAGGGCGCCCGCCGCCGGACGGCTGACCGTGCCGACAAGGCTGAGGAAGTGGTCCACGGCGGGGATCTTGTCCGCCGCCAGCTCGACGGCCGTGGCGACCGCCAGGGCCGCCACTGCTCCGGTGGAGCCGAGCCACGCCACCTGTTCGTTCAGGGCGATGCCGAACAGCTCGAGCCGCGCCGCTACGGCCAGCATCAGCAGGGGCAGGAAGGTGCGCAGGCCGCAGGAAGCCGCCAGTCCGAGGCCTAGAAGCGTCGGCAATATCCAGGTTTCCATGGGCGCCTCAGTTGCTGCGGCCACCTTACCCGCTAGAACGCGCCGCGCGAAGACGCGCCGAAGCGCGCCCGCGGAGGCAGGCGCGCTT
>Ga0105047_10014447_pt1 | contig 12522 bp, 17 predicted proteins | sample MAT04_FD_78384 | JGI IMG/M metagenome (GOLD analysis project Ga0105047, IMG submission 78384) | Freshwater microbial communities from Lake Fryxell liftoff mats and glacier meltwater in Antarctica - MAT-04 (megahit assembly) | ecosystem: Environmental > Aquatic > Freshwater > Ice > Liftoff... | reverse complement strand
GCCGCCTTGGTTTCGCACGATGGCAAAGCCGCGTTGCAGTGTTTTTTCCGGCCCCTGCCCCGTGATTTCTCGCAGCAAGGCTTGGGAATCGGTCGCAGCATTGCGAACCAGCAGCTTGGACGAGTTCGAGACGGCGTCCAGCGCGTCACGGCTTGCTTGCCTTGTTTGCGACGTATCCTGCCGGGCACGCTCCAAAATGCCGTCCTTCAGCGCGGCGCCTTGTGCACGGGCTGTTCGAAGTGCATGCGCGCTGCCCAGGGATATTTGGCCCCAAAGTGCCGGGACGTCACGCTTGGCATCAGCCAGTTGCGCCGCTACTGCTGTTTTGATGGCCTGCAAGGCATCCCGGGATTGCTCGGCGGCTGAGCGCACGCCCTGCATAGCATCCATGCGAATGGCCGCCAGGTGCCCGGAAGCGGCCTGCTTGCCCTGGGCCAGATGCCCCAAAGCGGCCAGCCGCACGGTCATCTCGAGCTTGCCGGCCTGCTCTTTTGCCACCTGGCTGGCCCGGGCCGCGAGGTTTGATACCTGCGCGAAGTTCGCCTTGACCTCGCCCACCTGCTGAGCGATGCGCTGCTCGATGCCGGCAATCACTTTGCTTGGGGTGTCGTACCGCGCATGGGCCACTTCGTCGAGCACCGTGTTGTCCCGCTCGTGGCCGATGCCGGTCAAGACGGGAATGGGCAGGTCGCAGATGAGGCGCGCCAAACCGTAGTCATTGAGCCAGGCCAAGTCATTGACGGCGCCGCCGCCGCGGATGATGACCACCGCATCGAACGGGGTTGTGCCAATTCCAGTTCCCTGCCCCAGGGCTGCCTGCAGGGCATGACGTATTTCCGCCGGGGCGTCCTCCCCCTGAAATCGGCTCAAGGCATACGTGAAGCAGCAAATGCCATGCGATTGCAGCCGGTCGGCCTCGGCCTGGAAGTCGCCCAGGCCAGCCCCGCCCAGAGGCGCGACCACCAGGACGGCATTGAAGTCCCAGGGCGGCGGCAATTGCTTGTTGATGGCAAACACCCCCTCGGCCTGAAGCCGCGCCCGGATGTCGCGCTTGCGCGCTTCCAGCTCGCCCAGGGTGTAGGCTGGGTCAATGGCGTCGATGTCCAGGCTGAAGCCGTACTGGGCCTTGAAGACCGGCCGGGCCCGCACCAGAAGCTTGATGCCGGGCGCCAGCTGGGCGCCGGTGGCCTGCTCGAACGCGGGAAGGATGGCGCTGGCCGTGGACTGCCAGATGACGGCCCGGGCCTTGGCCAGCACCGCCCCGTGGGCGTCGCGCTCGGACACTTCCAGATAGACATGGCCCCCGTTGGCCCGAAGCTCGACGACCTCGACCAGGGTCCAGACCCCGACCTTATAGGCCTGCGCCACAGCGCGGGACACATCACCCAGCAGGCTCGACAGGGAAACGCCCTTTTTGCCGGACACGGCAAGTGCTGCAGGCTCGACCAGAATCGAAAGAGCGTCTCCTGAATTCGATGCCAAGCTTGAGCCGGCCGGCAGCCACACGGCAAAAGGCGCCAGTTCCCGGCCCTCGGGCACAAACCATTGGCGCTGCGCGGCATCCCACCGGGCGCCCAAGCCCTTGGCGGCATCTTTGTCCTTGAAGGGGACGGTGAGGTAGGTATTGACCATGCGGAGATTTTTCAGGAAACGGGGTTAGGTCAAGCGAAGGCTGTGAACATCTTTAAAAGAGCGGGCATTCATCTCGGGCGGACAAGCTGCTAGACCGCCTTCCCGGAAAACGACAACGCTCGACGGTTGCCTCCTCGACATGGTCGTCTTTCAAGATGGGGAAAACCTTGTCTTGCTCAGTAAGGCAAGAACAGCTTCAACGGATGGTCCAGCATCTGTTCAAAGCCGTACCTCAGGTAAAACTCAACTGCCGCTGGTTTGGCGTCTACCACCAGGCCCACCCCACTGACCACTTGAGCTGCTTTTGAAGTCCGGTCGATGGCGTCGAAAAGCAAAAGTTCGCCCAGGCCGGTGCCCTTCTGACTCAAATCTCGTGCGAGCCTGCCCAGCCGGAAAATCGGAATGACGCGTGGCAGTTTCTTTTGCCGGGTCTCTAGCAGTTCGGCTGTCAGCAGTTCGGCCACGCTATAGGCGTAGTAGCCGAGAATGATAGGACTGGTCTCGTCAGCAACGGCCACCATGGGGGAGGAAATCCGCTTTTCCTGGTGCTGCCTGGCTGTCTTTTTCAACCAATCGCTGAGAAGAGGCTCTTCGCATTGAAAGCTTTTCCGGTCGTGCTGGTCACTGAGCGGAAGGAACAGCATTGTCTACTATGGTTCGGTGGCGTGCCTGCGCCCGCAAAAACCGCTCGTTGCGAACTGGAGGAGTCTGCGTCAGTTCGAACACGCGAAGAGCTTCCCTGCGTGTGAGCAAAAGCGTCGTTTCGCTTTCTATGACTTTTTCCGCCTTTTCCAATGCGGCCTGCACCACGAACTGGTTAATCGTGGCCCCCGCCAAGTCAGCCGCCGCCTGCAAGGTATCTTGCACGTGCGCAGTGATGCGTGTGGTTAACCGTCGGGGTTGGGCAAGCATGATGCGCCTCCTTTAACTTGAGAGCCGCAAGTGTACCAAGATGGCGTCATTTTGTCACCATGCGAACCATCGTGTTGCCAGGACCGCAGCCAGTTTTAAAGAAAACGTCGGAGTTTTTTCCTAGGAACAGACGGGAAAAAAGGACAGGGAGTTCCTGTTTTTTTTCGAGAACCCGGGCCTCATTGCCTAGGCGCTTTCTCTTCAGAGTCTGCAGGGTCTTCAGAGTCATCAGCCCGGCGTTGCGCTCTTGGCCTTGCGGCATGATACAGGCGAAGCGACATTTGATATGCCACCGCCAAGGAGCCCACCAGATGCCAATCAACGTGGTGTGCTGCCTGTAGCGCGTCCTGGATGGTCGGGGCCGAAGCGATGCTCCACAGCCAGGCGAAGCCGGGCTGGAGGTGAATACCCCGGATGAATTCGACAGCCAAGCTGCCTGCCAGTTTGGACAATGTTTTCATTTGGATTCTCCATGGTGATAAGGAACATCGGGCTGCGCGTGACGGGCAGCAGTCTCGTTACGCGCCGAGGGGTCGGTGCAGTGGCTGGCGGCGATAACACCGGCAGTAAGCATCAAAGTTCGAAGAAACAGAAACATAGATTTCTCCTAAAAAATGGGGTGTTTTAGCCAGCATAAATGCCGCTGCGCCCGTTCGGGCCACCTGAAAAAGCATCCCCCGCAATTACGTTTTGGGTTCAGGGGAGAGTGCCAGTGCCGACTCAAGGCGAGCCAATTGGCGGTGTGGAGGTTGCCCCCTCCCCCAAAATGGGAGGCCTCCTCGCAGCTCAAGCACGGCAGGCCACCAGCTTGAGCTTGGTGTAAGAAGCCATCCATGAAAGAATTGAGCTACAACGAATACGAGGTACTTATGACTCAAGGCGACTGGAGTTCGGCCTCAACGGTTCCTGAAGCTTGGCTGCAGCTTTCTAAGAATTACGGCGACATATACCGTAGACTCCTAGTGAATCCCATCATTTCGGGATTGCTCCAACAGCAAGACTCGTTGCAGGAGCCTCCGCTCTTTGCCGCCTTGTATCAGTGGCTGAACGAGGACGGCAAAAGCTTCGAACCATTGCCTGACAAGCCTGACAGTTGGTACGCCGCCTGGTCAACCCGTACTCTTCCCCAGAAAATTCGAATTTTGGACATCGGATGCGGAGATGGCTACCGAGGTCGGTGGCTGAAGCACAAAAGGGTGACATACAAGGGAATAGACGGCTCTGACCAGCTTGTGGCGGCTGGGCAAGCTAGCAAACTTGATGTGAACTTGGACAACTTGGAGTTGCCTGGCGTTATCGCGAAAAATTTAAGCAATTGGAACGGCGAGCACCCGCACTGGATTTTCCTGATTACGGTCCTCGACCACCTGAAGAATCCACAGCAACTGCTATCGGAGATTGCCCAACTTTACGATTATGGTGACGAGGGGAACATCTTCGTCGTCACCTGCAATCCTCGGTTTTACAGGCAGCCAATTACTACCGACGGTTCAAAACCCACGACCGTGGAGATTGAAACAATTAAGGAGGGTGATGCACACGTCCAGGTGTATTTCCGTACCCGCACGCACTTGCGCAGGTTATTTCGGGATGCAGGGCTTCATGTGATTGATGAGCTGTCACCGTGGTTGCCAAACTTGCTCGCCTACTTGCGCGGAGAAATTCGTGAGGAGGCATTCAATGGCGCGATTCCTCCGCTTCATTTTTGGCTCCTGCGTGCGCAAAGTACAAAGCGCAGCAGCGTGTCCAAGCCTGAAATCCAAGCCTGGGCGAACGAACTGGCTAGCCTTTCGTCTATCCGACAAAAAGCGACAGGTGAGCTCCTGGCTGCACTTATGGAGCACGACGAGCACCTTTGCGAGAAACTTTATTGGAGGAAGATTCCACCTGGCGTTCCTGTTACTTCTCGGGTCAATCTAGGCGGCCGGCTCTTTGTACCGCGACGAGGTACGTTTGAGCTCTACGAGGGTAGTGCCCGGTCGTTGACTCAGCCTTTAACGGACACCATTCCGGTACTACGCTTTGAACGTGACGAATATTTTGGGGAACTGGAGTTGTTCATTCAGGACGAAGAGCGCGCTCGGATGTATACAAGGTCGGTGTATGCAGCGCCCCAGCAGCCTGCTGGATTGCGCGAGTCGCCTGAACTCCTGGAAATACCTTCAGACGTGGTCCAAAGATTGATGAAAAACCCCAACGGACTTGGCAGCCCGATGCTAGGTGCGCTTCGCCGGAAAGTGCTGGATACACTTTTGACGCCTCCTCGAACACACTGGGAAAAAGCCCTCGTCTCGGGGAAGGCGAAAGGGTCGCTAAAAACAACCAAGCGGGACGTGGTAACCGCCGCAGCCTTGGTCGCACAAGCACTTGAGGCGGACCGAGAACGTGGAGCTTATGCACTTGACGCCAGACGTGTCGTCTGCATTTGGGACCCCTTGGGGGCAGTGGAGAGGTACTTCAAGCGCAGCCCTAAAGCCCCTGAGCTCAACTCCGCCTTCGAATTTCTCCAGGAAATCGGCGTGCTGCGGATTTTCAGAGGTCGTGACCGCGCTTTGGAGAAACTGTTTCCTCTCTCAGAAACCGAGAAGGAGCGAGGCTTCTCATTTCCAAAGTGTGCGGTACCAAAAAATAAGGATTGGGACGACGTTCATGCCATGACACATGGAAATGGAAATGAGTTCGAGGACAAGCGGGTTGTGTTCGAAGACAAGTTTCTTGCTTCCATGAATTACTGCATGTTTATAGTGGAAGACGAGTTCTTGCTCAGACGCCTAGTCGTGGCACCTGACGAGAGCTTGATGAAGAACCTCTACGAAAGATACCTCACCTATTTCAATCCGCCAGATGCGGTCATCAAGGCTCGCCACATTGAAGTACTCATGGCCTGCATCTCGCATTGGAATGTTCGATTTTCCAAGGAAATCTGGCAGCGTGACAGTTTAGGCTGTAAATAGTAGAAACCATTGTCGCCTTGCTCTAAGACGGACTCCATATGTGTTGCTCAGCGCGGTCCGCCTTGGCTATTGACGGTTATGGTCTGGCCTGGCTGGGACTCCATCTGGATGGTGTGCTCCTGGCCCCTGAAGATATAGGTGACATCCCACAATTCAGGCCTGGCATGGCTTGGCACCGTCTCGCACTTTTGCACGTCCTGGCCGGCCGTTTGCTGGCCTCCACCCATAAGGCGGTCCACGTTAGCACCGGCTGCGGCTCCAGCCACGGCGCCACCGACCGTCGCAATTTTTTTGCCGGTTCCGCCTCCCACCTGGTGACCCAGGACGCCGCCAATCAAGGCGCCCGCAATGGCGCCGCCGATGTTGTAATTGTTGCCCTGCTGCGCAGCCACAGGCTCACGCTCCATCCAGCAGCGATTCTCAGGCGCTGCCATCGCAGGGCGCACCGAGGTGACATTGGCCTCGTAAAAGCGCTCGTAGCCGGGGCGTCGATTGTCATACACCGGGGCCGGCAGCGGCGCATAGCCGTCATCCCTGACCCTGGTTGCGGGAGCTATGTTGCGCAAGGACGATGCTCGGTTCTCCATGCCCATGGACGCCAATGACGCATAACGGCCTGGCCGCAGCACGACACAGCGACCAGTGAAGCGGGCGTTTTCGCACACTTCCCACTGGTCGCCGATGACCACGACCGAAGAGGCGCGGTCATTGAAGCCATAGCGCATGAAATCATCAATCTGGCCCTGCGCGCTAAACGACTGGCCCATGAAGTTTTCATCCGCGTAGAAAATCACCTGTGCGTTTGCCGGCATGGCAGCGGCCACGGGCGCATAGCGGCCCTCATTAATGCGTTCGCTGCGCTCCATACGCTCCACAGCGCGCACCGAAGCCACGCGTTGCCCAAGACCCAAGGCCGCTAGCGAAGGGTACTGGCCCCGGCGCAGAACGGTGCAGTGGCCGCCAAAGTGCGGTCGGTCGCACACTTCCCAGAGCTTACCGGACACGATGACCGAGGCAGCCTTCTCATCGAAACCGGCGTGCCTGAAGTTCTCGACGGGCTGGTCAATGGTGAACATTGCGCCTTGGTAATTCTCGTCCTGATAAAAAGTGGCCTATGCCATGCTCTGGCCCGCCGCCACCATGGCCGCGATGGCCAGGACTGTTTTGAAAAATGATGTCATTTGTGTCTCAGGTCAAACTGATGGTTTCACCAGTCAATGTTGGTTTTTTCGTTGGCCAGTGGCAGCCTCCAGCGGCTTTGCATTCAGCCGAGAAACCCCACCGTGACAGCCACAAACGGGGCGTTGGGCGTTTCAGACCAGTGGCAAACATAATGAACGTCTACTGCTACCTCTGCGTTGACCTACTTGGCGGTAAAGACGGTGAAGAATGCTTCGCTTGGCAATTCCAGCGGTACCGATTGGCACTTGGCTGCTGAGGCAAAAATTACAGACGCATGTCCGTCGTCATCAGCAAATAAACTGGCAAGGGGGCGTCGCGCTTGAAAACTTCGAGGGACACGTGCCCCCCGTTGACCCGGCGTTCTACGACCTCGGCCAGGGTCCAGACCACGGCCTGGCGGGCCTGCGCCACAGCCCGGAAACATCGCCCAGGAGACTCAAGAGGGAAACACCCTTTTTCCCGTGCCTTCCCGAAAACGACACCACCTGTCACCCGATACATCAATACTCCAATACTGAATTAACAAGAAGCATTCGATGACAGCGCAACTGCAAACCGATGTATTGGGCGGGCATAATTCGGCGCAGGTGGCGCAATTGACAGCCTGTCGTTTAGCACGTTCACTTCGACCCTTTGGAGTGATGTGTTAGTGAGAGCAAAGAATACCTTGATAGTCATCGTGGCGTGGCTTCAACTGCTTGTCAGCGTTGTGCTTGCTGCTGCGATTGTCTGGGGATACGCCAGGTCTCAAGTTCCTTTGGGGCAATTTATTCATTCTGTCGCCTCCTCCATTGGGGCGGTGTCCAACGTGGTGGGCCGAACTGCCGAGACTGTCCAAGCCAGGCAAGGCCTCATCGAGCAGACAGGAAAAATGCTTGTCTCGACGCGCACACTTCTTCAAGAACTCCGGGTCGCTGCAGAGAACCAGGCCAGAATTGCTCCACAGTATGCCGAGGGTATGCGCGCAGCATCGGTGGTTTCCAGCAAGCTCGGCGGCATACTCCAATCCATCGGCGAGGGGTTGTTGTTTTCGGTGCCCACCAGCCTTCAGATGGACGGCATGAAGCCCGTAGTAGGGGTATCGCGCCCATTGGAGAAGCAGGCACAGGATTTGAAAACGCAGGCCCAGGACCTCAAGGCGGTCAGCCAGAGCTTGCTGGATATTTCGCTCGCCATAGGCCGAGACGGAAAAAAATCTGAGCTCAGCCTTTGTGACCACCATTGAGGATGCGCTCAAGGTGGTCGACGAGGCCGAGCGCACATTCGCGCGACTCAATACGCAGGACTTGCCCAAAGCACTGGAGGATTTGCGGACAACTGAGCAGAACCTGCGCGCCACCAGTGAAATGGTCGATATTGCAAGCGGCATTAGCAAGGCGCTTTTGGTCGTTGGCCTGCTGCTGGCCGGATGGTGCTTCTTGAGCAGCGTATCGACGCTCATGCTGGCAAAGGCGCTCCGTCAGAGCCGAAGCGCAACAAGCTCAACTTGAGTGGCAACCCAGGAGAAACAAAATCATGAAAATCCTACGCAATGCCATGGTGGCGCTTTTCGTCGCCGCGCTCGTCGCCTGCGCCTGGCTGAAGCCGCTGGACGCGCCAGCTGTGCAGCAAGCCGATGCGGGCATGAAGCGCGCGCTCATCACTTTTGCGGCAGCAAGGGCTTTGAATGCTGTCATCTCGGTAGCCCAAGGTACCGAGGCGTCCATACAGCCCCTGGGCTTTGGTGTGACGCTGACCCCTGGTCAGGTGCTGCGGCCCGTCCATGACCTAGTCGAGCAGTTTTCCACCCTGATGCTCGCAGCCAGCGTCGTGTTTGGAGTACAGAAGGTTCTCATCAGCATTGGCGGCAACTCCCTGGTATCGCTGGCTTTGAGCGTTGCGGCAGTAGGATGGGCGGCATATTATTGGCGGCAGCCACGACCCCCTGCGCTGCTTTCCAAGCTGTTGGTGATGCTGCTCATGCTTCGCTTTGCCATTCCTGTGGTGACGCTTGGAACGGACGCACTGTGGCATAAATATTTGGCTGCTGACTACGCGGTGAGTCAAGACTCAATCAGTTCGACTTCAGGAAAAGTAGGCAAGCTAAACCCTTCCATTTCAGAGGCGCCTGACAGCCAAGGATTGCTGGAAAAAATGAAAGGCTGGCTCTCGAAAAATGCCGATGTGAAAGTGCATTTTGCCAATTTAAAAGCGGCTGCAGAGCAAGCCACGGAGCACATCGTCAAGCTTATTGTGATTTTTGTGCTTCAGACCTTGGTCATTCCGTTGCTGCTGGTCTGGGTCCTGTATAGCCTTGCGCGGCGAGTATTCGAGTGGCCCGAGCCAATGTCTGTAGGTACAGCCAGACCGTAAAACGGTTTTGAATTCCCTTAAAACATCATGGCCGGGTCTGCTCTACGGAACACCGCCAAGTCGTTAAACCCTCGTATTAGCTTGAGCCATCGTACTGGAGAATAGCCGCATGACATTGACAAGCGCCCCTAACCAGTGCCCCTTTTGCACTCTTCCCGCTAGCCGCATCATCGAGGAGAACGAGCATGCCGTGCTAATTCTCGACGGCTACCCGGTATCCCCGGGGCACAGCCTGGTCATTCCAAAGCGCCATGTCGGGTCTTTCTTTGAGGTAACGGCACTTGAGCGCGCGGCGCTGTTTGCCCTGTTGGACCGGGCAAAAGAATGGGTTGCCGAGCAGCACCGGCCCTGCGGCTACAACATCGGCATCAACGATGGCGCTGCCGCTGGCCAGACAGTGCCTCACCTGCACATTCATCTCATTCCACGGTATGAAGGCGACCAATTGGACCCGCGCGGCGGTGTTCGCTGGGTAATTCCGGAAAAGGCGGATTACTGGACAGGACGGTAGCGCTGTGGCAGCGCGTGGATTGCCATCGGCCGAGGAGCAGCTCATGTTTCTCGGCAAGCTTCAGCGCATCTTCACCGAAAGTGACTTCACGGCTACCTATAAATTTGCTCTCCTGATTGCGCTGGCAGACCTGGCCGTCGAGCTGGGGGCCGATGACGGAGAAGAGCTCATGGTGTCCATCCGCCAGATTGCGGAGCGGTTTATCCAGATGTACTGGCGACAAGCTCTTGCCTACGGGACGGGCCGGCCCAACACATCACCGGGCATACTGGTTCAGAATAATGGCGTGCAGGCAGCAGTGGTAGCTGCCATCGCTGCCTTTCGGGAGCAGCATGGCGCGGTAACGCCCCAACTTGCGCGAGCACTGCCCGGCTATCCAGTGCTGCTGGGGTCTGTCGCGCAGACCGTGTCAGCGCAGCCAGTGAACTACCTGCAGAATTTCGGCGGCCTGACCGATACGTTCCTGTACGAACGTGCGGGAGCCGGCCAACTCAAGCTCAAGCCCGGGGTGGCCTACTGCCTACGACGATTCCAGCCAATGGTGCAGCAACTGGCCCGCTCGCACTGGGTGGCGCACATCAAGCGAAACCGCAGGAACACCGGCATTCTCGGGCAGGCCGATGACCTTGAGGGCTTCTTGTTTTCAGCATCCAGGCAGTCGCTGCTGGCCATGGCCCAAGGGCTTCGCAAGATTGACGGGGCCAAGTGCTTTTACTGCGCGCAGACATTGACCGAAGTAGACGTGGACCATTTCGTTCCGTTCTCGCAGTACCCGCGCGACCTGGCGCACAACTTCGTGCTGGCCCACCCGTCATGCAACCGGAGCAAGTCCGACACCCTAGCCGCCGGTCCGCACCTTGAGCGCTGGCTAGCAAGAATCGACCGGCGCGCCGAGGACATCGATGAAGTAGGGAGGGCGGCGGGAATGCTGGCCGATGCGCAGGTCAGCCAAAAGATTGCAGCTTGGGGTTACACAACGGCCATCGTGCGGGGCGGGAGTGCCTGGATTGCACCTGGCCGCTACGAGACCATCGACCAGTGTTACAACGCATATTTCTCACCTAGATGGGATTGAGGAAGAATAAACTGTCCGCCTCGATTTTCCCGTTGCAGACTAAGCAAAGAATGCCGTTCACTGGAACTAAACAAAAACGGCACTCCGGCCAATATTTGAGTTATTGATGAAATTCTCACTTGAAATGCTATCGACTGCAGTATTTTTTGGAATAGACTGCCGTTCATTAATTTTTAGGCCTCTCCCTATCCAATGGCAACACTCGGAATCAAAGATGCCTTTGCTCAATACGGAGCAATCCTGCGGAATGTTCAGTGGTCTGTCTCTGCCTGGGCGCCAAACGGCTCCCTCATAGTCAGCCTATGGGAACACCATCGTAGAAAGACGTCTACACCAGGGACGTTGGAATTCGAAGGTTCGGTCAACCGGTGGAAAGGACCTGGAAACAAGGAGTTCAGAGAGAACGTTGCCAAGGCGTTCAAGGCTCAATCTAACATTCGCTTGATAATTGTTCGAACTGACCAAGTCGAACGCGTGGAAGCTGGCGATGATGCAAGTAAACTTAAAAAGGACTTTCACCTGAAGGACAACGTCGTAGGCAAAGTTATCGAATGGGACGGCGAGAACTATGCGTTTCGTTTTATCAAAGCATAAATTTTTATGTCGCCACACTCTTTTCCAAAGAGGCGAGCGATTCGATAGCTTTTCTTTTCTCTTGTCTTGGCTGCGAACATTAATGCCCAACAGGTATTTCGAAGTCCTAAGAGGCAATGAAGCGTACTGTGATTACAAGGTGGTCAGGCAGTGACTGCTTTGGGCACAAAGCCGACATTTAACAAGTCACACTAATAAAGCTCGTAACACCTTTTGTCCGAGGACTGCGAACATGCCTTGCTCAACATTGTGGAAACATAAAAATTTATGGGCACTCGCTGGTGGCATTACAGTTCGCTCTGCTTTTCATATTGGCAGCGTTAGCTGCGCTCAATGTGCTGCACGGCGCCATTTCCGCTGCAGCCTTCCTGCTGGCACTGGGCTCGGTTGCGCTCGCCGCCTGGACACTGGCCCACAACAGGCCGGGCAACTTCAACATCCACTCTGCTCCCAAAGCTCAAGGTCGCCTAATCACAACCGGCCCGTACCGGTGGATTCGCCACCCAATGTATACATCGGTGCTTCTTGGTGCGGCCGCGCTGACGTGGACATCAAGCCCTCCGGCTGCAGGATGGGCCTCATGGTCAGTGCTGCTCCTAAAATCAAAGCTCGAAGAACGCTGGATGCGCGAGAAGCATGACGGGTATGCCGCCTACGCCTTGGCCAGCAAACGTTTTTTGCCATGGCTGTTTTAAAGCCTGAGCGCTCAATACACGGCCCCCGGCTGCAGCAAGTTGAGCGTCATTTGGTCCTGCTGTTCTCCAAAAAAGCGCTTCAGCGCCCGACTGAAAACTGGTTCATCCGGAGCGACCTGCGCAAAAAGCGTCATGCAAGACCTGAACTTGAGGTCATCGGGCGAGCCGAAGATTTCGTGGACCGTCTTGTCACCAACGGCCAATACGAGTTCCGTGCACTCCTTGAGGCGTTTTCCAAGGACAGGATGCTGCCAATAGGCAAGTGCTTCGTCCCGTGACCCGATGCCAAAATGTTTGGCCGTGGTGCTTCGGCCCAGGGCCTTGAGCTGGGGAAAGACAAACCACATCCAGTGGCTGGTCTTGTTTCCAGCAGCGAGTTCTTCCCTGACCGATGCATAAATGCGGTCTTGTGCCTCCACAAAGCGCTCCAGACCTGATGATGTTTGGTGGGTATCCATCATGCTCACCTATTCGATGCAATAAACAACAATAGCGTAGCTGACGACGCAGTGCATCCTTGGTAACAATCAATCAGTTCTGGGTTGCCGAACAACTTGGGTTTGCGCTATATGCTGCAGGCTACAAAAAGTGACCACCACGCACGACAGGAAAGCG
>Ga0105047_10014445_pt1 | contig 12523 bp, 7 predicted proteins | sample MAT04_FD_78384 | JGI IMG/M metagenome (GOLD analysis project Ga0105047, IMG submission 78384) | Freshwater microbial communities from Lake Fryxell liftoff mats and glacier meltwater in Antarctica - MAT-04 (megahit assembly) | ecosystem: Environmental > Aquatic > Freshwater > Ice > Liftoff... | reverse complement strand
CCGGTTTGGCAGGCGTCGGCGAGACCGCGCTCCGCCGCGGCGGCGAACAGCACCGGCAGCGCTTCGCTACTGCAGCCGTTGCGCACCGTCACGGGTTTCTCGGTTTTGAAGGTCGTGAACGACACGCGCAGGTAGGCGTAGCTCGGTTTGTCGCCGAGTTTGTCGACGGTAATTTCGACCGTCCGCCCGGCGCGCAGCATTTCGCGGAAGCTCACGCGCGGCTTGCCGACGCGGACTTCGAGCTTGAAATCGCGCTCGAGCCGGTGGCGTTTGACTTCGAGGTGGAGCGTCCCCATTCCGCTCATCAGCACTTGGCCGGTGTCTTTGCTGTCCTGCACTTTGAAGGTCGGATCTTCGAGTTGGAGCATCTCGAGGGCGTTCGCGAGCTTGTCTTTGTCCTTGCCGCTCTCGGGTTCGATCGACTGGCTCACCACGGCTTCCGCGAAGCTGATCGGCTCCAGCAGAATCGGGTGCTGCGTATCGCACAAGGTGTCGCCGGTTTTGGATTCCTTCAACCCGACGACCGCGACGATGTCGCCAGTCGGGGCGGTATCGACTTCTTCCAAACCCCGATTCGGGTCGGCGTGGACGTGGAATAACTTGGCGATGTTCTCTTTCACATCCTTGCCGGTGTTGAAGGCCCGCGCGTTCGGCCGCAGGACGCCGGAATAGACGCGGATGAAGAACCGGTGCCCGCTCGGGTGCCATGCGGCCTTGAACACCAGCCCGCAAAAGGGTTCCTTCGGATCGGGCTTGCGGCGCTCTTCCTTCCCGCTTTTGGGGTTCGTCCCGACGACCGGCGGCCGATCCAGCGGGCTGGGCAGATAGAGCGTGACCGCGTCGAGCAGCGGTTGGATGCCGATGTGCTCCCGGCCCGATCCGCAGAGCACCGGGTAGATTTTCCTCGTCAGCGTCTGCTCGCGGATCAGTTCGCGAACTTTGACGAGGTCGGGTTCCCGACCGTCGAGGACGACCGACGTGATCAGATCTTGGTCGTCGTTTTGCGTGAGGGCGTCGAATAACTCCTCGCGGTATTTCTTCACCGCAGCGAGCTCCTCTTCGGGCACCGCCTCGCGGGTGATCGTTTTGCCGCCGTCCGCCGGGTCGAAGTAGATGGCCTGCTGCTCGAGGATGTCGATGACGCCGCGGAACGGTTTGGGGCTGTCCTTCTCCGAGCCGTAGCCGATGGGGATTTGAATCGGCACCGGCCGGCCGTGGGCGGCGGCGTCCGGTATGAGTCGTTCGTGGATCGTGGCCAAGGCTTTATCGTAGCTCGCGCCGACGACGTCCATCTTGTTGATGAAGATCAACCGCGGCACGGCGTATTTATTCGCCTGCTTCCAGACGGTTTCCGACTGGGCTTCGACCCCCTTTTGCGCATCGAAGACGCAGATCGCCCCGTCGAGCACGCGCAAGCTCCGCTCCACCTCGGCGGTGAAGTCGACGTGGCCCGGCGTGTCGATGAGGTTGACTGTGAAACCGGCCCATTGGAAGGGGATGCACGCGGAGTAGATGGTGATGCCGCGCTCTTGTTCTTCGGGGTCGTAGTCGGTCTGAGTCGTCCCTTGGTCGACGCCGCCGAGTTTGTGCTTGGCCCCGGCGTAGAAGAGCAGGTGCTCGGTCGTCGTCGTCTTTCCGGCATCGATGTGCGCGATCACCCCGAGGTTGCGAATCTTCGCGAGGTCGTCGGTCGTGTTAGAGTTCTTGGCCATCGCAGCACCGGAAGTAAAGATTGAAACACAGAGAAGAAGAATTCACCGCAGGTAAAGAAGAGAACGCGGAGAAGATGAAAAATGCAAGAAGGCGGTTGCCAACTCGGATTCAGTCTTCTCCGCGTTCTCTTCTTTATCTACGGTGAATTCTTCTTCTCTGTTCTCTGTGCCTCTGTGGTGAAAATTGTATTGGAACCGAATTACCAGGCGAAGTGGCTGAAGGCCTTGTTGGCTTCGGCCATCTTCACGGTTTGTTCGCGCTTGGACATCGCTTCGCCTTCGCGGCGACTCGCGGCGATAAGTTCGTCCGCGAGGCGTTGAAAGGTCGGACGGCCAGCTTTGCTGCGGATGGCGATGAGGATCCAGCGGATGGCGAGCGATTGCTGGCGCTGCGGCTTCACTTGCATCGGCACTTGGTAGTTGGCCCCGCCGACCCGGCGCGAGCGCACTTCGAGCGCCGGCTTCACGTTGTCGATGGCCGCCTTGAAGACTTCGATCGGGTCGGCGTCCGGGATGCGCTTCTTGATCAGATCCATGGCATCGTAGACGATCCGCGTCGCGACCGACTTCTTCCCGTCGTGCATCAAACAGTTGATGAACTTCGAGAGCAGCAGCGAGTTGAACCGGATATCCGGAGCCATTTTTTCGTAACTGGCGGTGCGTGCCTTCGTGCCCATTGCGTACCCGATGTTAGCCCGACGCGCGAGCGTGGGGAATGGCCATTCGAATTTTCTAACCCGCGCTGGCGCGTCGGGCTAACGGTGAATTACTTCCCGTCGGCTTTCGCCCCGTACTTCGACCGGGCTTGCTTGCGATCCGTGACCGCTTGGCAGTCGAGCACACCGCGGACGATGTGGTACCGCACGCCCGGCAAGTCGCGGACTTTGCCGCCGCGAACCAGCACGATCGAGTGCTCTTGCAAGTTGTGGCCTTCCCCGCCGATGTAGGCCGTCACTTCGACCCCGGTCGACAGGCGAACCCGCGCGACCTTCCGCAGGGCCGAGTTGGGCTTCTTCGGGGTCATCGTCTTCACGACGGTGCACACGCCGCGTTTTTGCGGGCACCCTTCCATGGCGGGGTGCTTCGGCTTCGACCGCTGCGGCGTGCGTGGCTTCTTCACCAACTGGTTGATCGTCGGCATTCCGAACCTCGGGCGCTACTCGTACAAATAGGTGCCGACACACGGGTGCGCCGCGCAATCGGAACCTGTAATAAAGCAAATGGCCGCCACTTCTGCTAGGGCGCTTTGCGAAGAATTTCGTGAAATCGGATGATCCGGGCGAGCCGGCAGCGTGAGCAGCCGGATTATGGATCGCAAAACAGAATCCGGCCGCTCACGCTGCCGGCTCGCCAAACTCAATCGTGCGCGGGGATGCTCGTGTAGCCCGGTTCTGGCGGCATGTTGATCCGCACTTCCGATTCGTGGTGCAACTTGAACCCGGTGCCGGCTGGGATCAAGTGACCGAGGATCACATTCTCTTTCAGGCCCACGAGCAAGTCGACCTTGCTGGCGAGGGCCGATTCCGTGAGCACCTTCGTCGTTTCTTGGAACGACGCAGCGCTGATGAAGCTGTCCGACTGCACGGCCGCTTTCGTGATACCGAGCAGTTGCACTTCGCTGTCGGCGGGGATCGGCGTTTCGAAAGTCGGCAGGCGCTTTTTGCCCCCGCCGGCGGCGACCTGATTGGCGCGCTCTTCGTCGTACGCTTCGCGGGTCACGATCTCGTGCTCGCGGAAGGAGGTCTCGCCCGGGCTGACGACCTTCACGCACTCCTCGACCAACCGGCGATTGATCTCGGCGAAGTTGAACTTGTCCATGACCAAGCCCGGCAGCAGCCCGGTGTCGCCGGTCTTCTCGACCTTCACTTTGCGGAGCATCTGCGAGCAGATGATCTCGATGTGCTTGTCGTCGATGTCCACGCGCTGGGCGCGGTACACCGCTTGGACTTCGCGGACGAGGTACTCTTGCACGGCTTCTTGGCCTTTGATCGCCAAGATGTCGTGCGGGACGAGCGGCCCGTATACCAGCGGGTCGCCGGCTTTCACGTATTCGCCCGTCTGCACGCACTGCTGCGCACCCGCCGGGACTTGGTGTTCTTTCTCCGGTGCACCGGTCGGCTTGCCGTCTTCGGTTTCCGGTTGCACCCAGATGATCCGTTTGCCGCGCTTCTTGACCGGGTCGAGGCGAACCTTACCGGAGATGCTCGCCATGACCGCCGGGTTGCGCGGTCGGCGGGCTTCGAAGAGTTCGGTCACGCGGGGCAGACCGCCCGTGATGTCCTGCGTCTTCGACGCTTCCCGCGGCGTCTTGGCGATCAGCGTCCCGGCCGCGACTTCTTGGCCGTCCATCACCATGACGTTGGCGCGCTCGTGGATGAAGTAGGCCCGCAGGACGGTGCCTTTTTTGTCTTCGATGAGCACCTGCGGGTGCAGGTCCCCTTTGTGCTCCATGATCGTGAGGCGTTCGATCCCCGAGCTGGCGTCGCGCTCCCGGCGGAGGGTTTCCCCTTCGCGGATGTCTTGGTAGCGAACCTTCCCGGCATCTTCCGAGATGATCGGAATCGCGTTCGGATCCCAGCGGCACAGCGGCGTGCTCGGTTGAATCTCTTGCCCATCGGTCACGAGCATTTCGGCCCCGTTCGGCACCGAGTAGCGCTCGATCGGTTCGCGGTCCTTCGGACGCACGATGACGACTTCGCCGGTGCGGGCCAGCGCGATCCGCTGGCCCTGTTCGTTGGTGGTCACCGTGATCCGCTCGAAGGTCACGATGCCGCCTTTCTTCGACTTCGATTCGCTTTCGGACGCGACCCGTTGGGCGGCACCGCCCAAGTGGAAGGTTCGCATCGTGAGCTGCGTGCCCGGTTCGCCGATGGACTGCGCGGCGATGATCCCGGCGGCCATCCCCTCTTCGACGAGCGAGCCGGTCGAGAGGTCCATCCCGTAGCAAAGCCGGCAGATGCCTAGGGTCGCTTGGCAGGTCATCGGGCTGCGCACCGTGACTTTGTCGATGCCGAGCTTCTCGAGCAAGCGGGCCTTGTCCGGCGTGAACATCTCGTTTTCTTCGACGATCGGCGCACCCGTTTGCGGGTGGACGATGGCGTTGCGGCTGACGCGGCCGCGGATGGCGTCGTACAGCGGGCGGTCGACTTCGTCGCCCTTGTACATGATCCCCTTGGTGACGCCTTGGGTCGTGCCGCAGTCGTACTGCGTGAGCACGACGTTCTGCGCCACGTCGGCGAGTTTCCGGGTCAAGTAACCCGAGTCGGCGGTTTTCAACGCCGTGTCTGCGAGACCCTTCCGGGCACCGTGCGTCGAGCTGAAATATTCCAGCACAGTCAGTCCTTCGCGGAAGTTCGACTTGATCGGCGTCTCGATGATTTCGCCCGACGGCTTGGCCATGAGGCCCCGCAACCCGGCGAGTTGGCGGATCTGCTCTTGGCCCCCGCGGGCACCCGACGTGCTCATGAGGAACACGGGATTGAGGTAAGGCACGACCTTACCGGTCTCGTCCGGCCGGCGGTCGTGGGCGAGGTCGTACATCAGTTGCTTGGTGATCGCTTCGCGGGCGCCGTTCCAGTTGTCGATCGTCTTGTTGTAGCGCTCCGAGTCGGTGATGATCCCCTTCTCGTACTGCCGGCGGAGCTTCTCGACTTCCTTATCCCGCATCTTCAACTCGGCTTCCTTCATGTCGGGCGTCCGCAGGTCGGACGCGGCGAAGCTGAGGCCCGACTTCGTCGATTCTTTGAAACCGATTTCCTTCATCTTGTCGAGCAGTTTGATCGTCTCGCGGCGGCCGAGAATCTGGTAGCAGTCGGCGATAATCCGGCTGAGGTACTTGGTGCCCAAGGCGAGATCGTAGAACGCCATGTTGACGTGCAAGATGTCGTTGAAGATCACGCGACCGACGGTGGTGCGGATGAGGCCGTTCGGCTTGCGCGGCAGTTCTTCCGGCTTGCTGGCTCCCCGTTCGTCCTTCACTTCGCTGATGATTTTCTTGATCAACGGCAACCGCACTTGGATGCGCGCGTGGATGCCGAGCTTACCTTCGGCATAGGCTTGGTAGACTTCCATCTGGGAGTGGAAGGTCATGCCGTCGCCCTTTTCGATCTTCTCGCCTTCTTCGCCGCGGGCAGCGGTGAGCCAGTAGCAACCCATCACAATGTCCTGCGACGGCGTGATGATCGGGTTGCCGTTGGCCGGGCTGAAAATGTTGTTCGTGCTCATCATGAGCACGTACGCTTCGACCTGTGCTTCGATGGACAGCGGCAGGTGCACGGCCATTTGGTCGCCGTCGAAGTCGGCGTTGAAGCCTTTGCACACCAGCGGATGGATGCGGATGGCGTTGCCTTCGATCAGCACCGGCTCGAACGCTTGGATGCCCATGCGGTGGAGCGTCGGGGCCCGGTTGAGCAGCACCGGGTGGTTCTTCGTCACTTCTTCGAGGATGTCCCAAACGACGTCGTCTTTGCGTTCGAGCATCTTCTTCGCCGACTTGATCGTGTCGGCGTGGCCGAGCTCTTTCAGGCGGCGGATGATGAACGGCTGGTAGAGTTCGAGCGCGATCTTCTTCGGCAGCCCGCACTGGTGCAGGCGCAGTTCCGGGCCGACGACGATGACGGAGCGGGCCGAGTAGTCGACTCGTTTGCCGAGGAGGTTTTCGCGGAAGCGGCCCTGCTTACCCTTGATCATGTCCGTGAGCGACTTCAATGGGCGGTTGCTCGAACCGAGCACCGGCCGCTTGCAGCGGTTGTTGTCGAACAACGCATCGACCGACTGCTGGAGCATCCGCTTCTCGTTGCGGATGATCACTTCTGGGGCGTTCAGATCGACGAGCTTCTTCAGGCGGTTGTTGCGGTTGATGATGCGGCGGTAGAGGTCGTTCAAGTCCGACGTCGCGAAGTTGCCGCTATCGAGCAGCACGAGCGGCCGGAGATCCGGCGGGATGACCGGGATGCATTCGAGCACCATCCACTCGCACTTGTTACTGCTGTCGCGCAGGGCTTCGACGGTCTTGAGCCGCTTGACGAGTTCTTTCAAGCGCTGCTTGCTGGCTTTCTCACCGCGCTTCATTTCGGTTTCGAGGCGCTCGCGCAGGTTCGCGGACAGTTCGACGAGGTTGAGCTTTTCGAGCAGTTTCTTGACCGCTTCGGCGCCCATGTCCACTTCGAACGTGTCACCGAACTCCTCGCGCTTCTTCTTGAATTCGTCTTCGGTCAGCAGTTGCTTTTCTTTCAGCCCCGTCACTTCGGCGTTGCCCGGATCGGTGACGACGTAATCTTGGAAGTAGATGATCTTTTCCATGCTGCTGGTCTTCATGTCCAGCAGGGTGCCGAGGCGGCTCGGCATCGCTTTGAAGAACCAGATATGGACGACCGGCGCGGCCAGTTCGATGTGGCCCATGCGCTTGCGGCGGACGCGGCTGTGCGTCACTTTCACGCCGCAGCGGTCGCAGATCATCCCCTTGAACTTCATGCCGCGGTATTTGCCGCAGGTGCATTCCCAGTCTTTTTCGGGCCCGAAGATGCGCTCGCAGAAGAGCCCGTCCTTTTCGGGGCGGTAGGTGCGGTAGTTGATGGTCTCGGGCTTTTTGACTTCGCCGAAGCTCCACGAGCGGATGTCGTGCGGGCTGGCGAGGCTAATGCGCACGGCCCCGTAGTCATTAATGCGGTCGTAGTTCCCGGTTTCGGCGGCGCTGGCGGCGGCTGCGGTCGCGGTGGACATGATGTGTCGCTCCGTGTTTGGATTTAATGTTAGTTGCGAGAGAGCCGATCCAAATCAAACCGGCTGAAGCGAGTCCGCCGACCGGTACTCGGCGTGGAAAGTTTCCTCGTCGAGCGCGGCGACACGGGCGAGGCGCTCGGCAGTGCCCCCGAATCGCTCGGCGTACTCATCGAGACCGCCGAGCGTGGCTTCGTAATCGCGTTCTCGGCGCTCGGTCATGTATTCCGGGATCAACTCGATCGTGCTGAGCAATGCCCGCAGTTGATCGATCGATCCGAGCCGAACCAAAGTTTGCAGATCGATCAACGCGTAGCGCAAGACCTTTTGCAATTTCTCACGGCGGAACTCGAATTCAGATTCGGGTAGCATCACGCATCCTCCTCGACATTTTCTTCGATTATCCGAACTTCGACCAACGTTACGGTTTTTGGCTGGGCGAATTCGCCGAGGCGCTGGAGTTCGATCCTAGGTACCGATTCCCGAGCTGCTGGGTCGGACATCGCTCGAATCAAACCCGGTAGATTCCGTCGACGAGTGATCCGTCGAGACACCGATCGACGGTTCGAGTGCAATGTCGAGAGTGGCACCATGATTTCCAAAGGTGCCGATCCCGGGATGTAGACCACGGCCAGAATCTCAAGCAGTCCGGCTTCTCGGGCCGCTACGGCCCGATGCACTCCCGACTCGATGTAAAATTCGTCCATGGCCTCCCTCCGCTCACACTCGCTTCTTCTCCAGTTGCATGTTGAGCCCCAGACCGCGGATTTCGTGGGTGAGCACGTCGAAGCTCGCCGGGGTGCCGGCTTCGAGGGTGTTCTCCCCCTTCACCATGCTCTCGTAGATCTTCGTCCGGCCTTCCACGTCGTCCGACTTCACCGTCAGCAGTTCTTGGAGGATGAACGCCGCCCCGTAAGCCTCAAGCGCCCACACTTCCATCTCGCCGAAGCGCTGGCCCCCGAAGCGGGCCTTGCCCCCCAGCGGCTGCTGCGTGATCAGCGAGTACGGCCCGGTGGCGCGGGCGTGGACCTTGTCGTCCACCAAGTGGTGCAGCTTGAGCATGTACAAGTAGCCGACGGTCACCGATTGCTCGAAGCGCTCGCCGGTGCGGCCGTCGTACAGCACGCTCTTCGCGGTTTCGTTGAGGCCCGCTTCCTTGAAGGTCTTTTTGATTTCCTCTTCGGTCGCCCCGTCGAACACCGGCGTGACGGCCTTGAAGCCGAGCTTACTGGCCGCGTACCCCAAGTGCGTCTCGAGGATCTGTCCCACGTTCATCCGGCTCGGCACCCCGAGCGGGTTGAGCAGGATATCGACCGGGGTGCCGTCTTTGAGGTAGGGCATGTCTTCCTCGGGCATCACCTTCGAGATGACCCCCTTGTTGCCGTGCCGGCCGGCCATCTTGTCGCCGACGGAGATCACCCGCTTGGTGGCGATGTAGATCTTCACCATTTGCTGGACGCCGCTCGGCAGTTCGTCGCCGCGCTTCAAGGAGTTCGACTTGCGCTCTTGCTCGTCGATGAAGAACTGAATCCGTTCCCAGTGGCGGGCGTAGATCTTGTTCACCTGCTTGACCTTCTCCGGCGTTCGCACGTCGAGCGTGTCCCGGCTGAAGTCGCGGGCTTGCTGGGCGACGACGCGGTCGTCTTTGTCGGTACCGAGGACCTTGCCCGTGTTCGGGTCCTTGAGTTCTTTCTTCTCGATGACTTCGCCGAGAGCGTCGATGAATTCGCGGAACTGCCCCGAGATCTTCTCGGCGTATTCGGTTTCGATGCGCTTTTCTTCCTTGGCCAAGTCCTTGCGTTCGTCTTCGGTCATGCTCGCCCGGCGGCTGAAGCGCTGCGTCTGGATGACGACGCCTTCCACGCCCGACGGCACTTCGAGGCTGTCGTTCTTCACGTCTTCCCCGGCCCGGCCGAAGATGGCGTGGAGCAGCTTTTCTTCCGGCGTCAGTTCGCTGCGGCTCTTCGGCGACACCTTGCCGACGAGGATGTCGCCCGGTTTGACGAACGTGCCGACGCGCACGATGCCGTATTCGTCCAAGCTACCGAGCGCCTTCGGCGATACGTTCGGGATGTCGCGGGTGAACTCTTCTTTGCCGAGCTTCGTCTCGCGGATTTCGATGTCGAACTCTTCGATGTGGATCGACGTGTAGGTGTCGTTCTTCACTAGGCGTTCGCTGATGATGATCGCGTCTTCGAAGTTGTACCCCTCCCACGACATGAACGCGACGAGTACGTTCCGGCCGAGAGCGAGTTCGCCGTTGTGCGTCGCGGCCCCGTCGGCGAGGATCGTGTTCTTCTTGACTTTCTGCCCCATCGTGACGATGGGACGCTGGTTCAAGCAGGTCCGTTCGTTGAGGCCGTGGAACTTCCGCAGCACGTACTCGCGGACGATCTTGTCCTTCTCTTCGATCTTGATGCGGGCCGCATCGACGTAGACGACCGTGCCTTCTTCTTGGGCCTTCACGAGCATCCCCGAGTGGCGGGCGACTTCTTTTTCGAGGCCCGTCGCCACGATCGGCGGCTCGGTCACGAGCAGCGGCACCGCTTGGCGCTGCATGTTCGAACCCATGAGCGCGCGGTTGGCGTCGTCGTGTTCGAGGAACGGGATCAAACCGGCCGAGACGCCGACCATTTGTTTGGGCGACACGTCGAGGTAATTGATGTTCTTCGCCGAGATCGACGTGAGTTCCCCACTGGCGCGACCGTTGACGCGGTCCACGGTGATCTTGCCGTTCTCGACGTCGGTGTCGGCCGGGGCGAGCTGCAGGTGCGATTCTTCATCGGCCCGGAGTTTCACCACATCTTCGTGGAGTTTGCCATCCGTAACCTTGCGATACGGCGTGATGAGGAAGCCGTACTCGTCGATTTCGGCGAAGATCGACAGCGACGAAATCAGGCCGATGTTCGTCCCTTCCGGGGTTTCGATCGGACAGATGCGGCCGTAGTGGCTGATGTGCACGTCGCGAACTTCGAAGCCCGCGCGCTTCCGGTTCAAGCCCCCTGGCCCGAGGGCCGAGAGGCGCCGTTCGTGCGTGAGCTGGGCCAGCGGGTTCGTCTGGTCGACGACTTGGCTGAGTTCCGAACGACCGAAGAAATACTCGATGGCCGCGCTCACCGACTTCGGGTTGATGAGCGTCCGCGGCGACATATCGGCCGCTTCCTTGATCGCCATGCGCTCCTGCACGGTGCGACGGAGCTTGAGGAACCCTTTGCGGAGTTCGTCCGCGGCGAGTTCGTCGATGGTCCGCAAGCGGCGGTTGCCGAGGTGGTCGATGTCGTCCACGCCGACGCCCGGTTTCTTCGCGCGGAGGTCGAGCAGGTACTTGATGGCGTTGACGAAATCGACCGCGCGCAGGGTCATTTCCGTTTCGGGGACGTTCTGGTCGAACTTCCGGTTGATACGGAAGCGACCGACGCGGCCGAGGCGGTAGCGGTTTTGGTCGGCGAACTTCTCTTTGAAGAGCTCGCGAGCCTTTTCGAGTTGCGCCGGGTTACCGGGGCGGAGGCGCTGGTAGATTTTCAGAAGCGCCGATTCGTGCGAATCGGTGCCGTCTTCGACCATCGATGTCAAGATCAACGTGTCCTTCGGCGGCGCGAGGACTTCAAGTTCCTTGAGGTGCGTCGCCGTGATTTTGTCCACGGCCATCTGGGTGAAGGGCTTCCCGGCATCGACGTAGATTTCCCCCGTTTCGGGGTCGATCACGTCGTCGACGGCGATCATCGGCAGAACGAGCTTTTCCGGATCGCCGGCGAGCCGGGCGCGGGCCACCGGATCTTTGAGCTTCATCATTTCGGTCGGGTAGAACTCGCGGATCAAGTTCGCCGTCTGGCCGTACTGTGGGTCCATCGCCCGCAGCAGCGTGAGCGCGCTGAATTTGCCCGATTGATCGATGCGGACGCCGAGGGTGTCTTTCTTCGTGACGTTGATTTCGATCCAGCTGCCGCGCTCGGGGATCACCCGGCACGAATGCAAATCCTTGTCGCCTTCGCGCTCGACGACGAAATCGACGCCCGGCGAACGGTGGAGTTGCGACACGACGACGCGTTCGGCCCCGTTAATGATGAACTCGCCGCCGCCGATCATGATGGGCATGTCGCCCAAGAAAACTTCTTCTTCCTTGGCCGTACCGTCGGCTTGGCGCAAGCGTAGCCAAACGCGGAAAGGCCGGCCGTAGGTCAGGCGCAGTTGCCGGCATTCGTCCGGATCGTAGCGAGGCTTGCCGAGCTCGTATTTGACGTATTCGAGCGAGTTCTTTTTGTCGTAGCTTTCGATCGGGAAGATTTCGCGCAGAACACCTTCGAGCCCCGTCGGGGTGCGTTTGTCGTAGGCCACGGCGTACTGCAGAAAGCGGTCGTAGGACCGGGTCTGGATATCGGTCAACGGCGGCACGGGAGATGCATCGCCGTAGCGGTCGAAGCGGCGTTCCACGGTCGGGTTGATAATGCGGACGGCGGGAATCGTCATAGGGGGTCAATCCTTCCCAAAAACGAACGCGAATGCTTCACGACAGCCACTCGTTGCGATTTCGCGGCAACGGGGCTTGCGGAAGGTCTCAGAGTTCGTTATTGATTGTGGGTGGATGCGGGAGCGGGTTTGGAGGCCACAGGTTCACATCCCGAGGCCCGATTCGATTCGAACAGATACTGAAGCCGGTGGGCGCGCGGCAAAAAGAACCGGGCCGAGCCAGCCGATTCAAAATGCGACAATATTTCCACAAACCGGAGCGAGTGGGCAGCGATCATTTTCACCACTGGCTTCGCGTTGCGGTGGTCGAGCGGCTATCTTTCGACAGAGATATCGAAATCCGTTGTCCCGCAGGAGCAATTCGGATTCGAGATTCCGCACTCCCGACCGATAATCGAAAAACTTTCCGCATTTTTTATAGTAACAGAACGAAACCCGCGGTCAAGGGCCGACCGCGGGTTTTTCTCTCTTTTTTCCAATTGTGCAAATCAAACCGGTTTGATCACGGCCTTGCCACCGGCTTCGTCCAGTTTCTTCTTGACATCGTCCGCCGTCTTCTTGTCGGCGTTTTCCTTGATCGTCTTCGGCGCGCCTTCGACCGTTGCCTTGGCTTCCGCCAAACCTTG
>Ga0105047_10014443_pt1 | contig 12524 bp, 13 predicted proteins | sample MAT04_FD_78384 | JGI IMG/M metagenome (GOLD analysis project Ga0105047, IMG submission 78384) | Freshwater microbial communities from Lake Fryxell liftoff mats and glacier meltwater in Antarctica - MAT-04 (megahit assembly) | ecosystem: Environmental > Aquatic > Freshwater > Ice > Liftoff... | reverse complement strand
TTCGCCCAAGGCACGCGCGGCGGATGGGGAAGCGGTCGTTGCTTTGCTGGCCCGGCTCGAAAAAGAGATCGATCCCTCCACACTAACTCGCTCGGGGCGGATCGACTTCGAGATCTTTCGGCACAGCCTGCGCACGGCGATCTGGCTCAATGCGAATACCAATCCATTCGCGGAAGACCCGCGTGTCTGGAACGAGTATCTCGTTGATTCGGTGTTCCTACTGTTGACTCAAACGACGATGGAGAAAGAGAAAGCGATCCGGACCGCGGCGGCGCGGATGGAGTTTATTCCCCGCGTCGTCGCCCAGGCGAAAGAGAGCCTGAAGAATCCGTTCAAGACGCACCTGGAAACGGCCATCCGTCAGAACAAAGGCGCGATCGCCTTCTACGAAAAGGGCATCTTCGAGATCACCGGCGAGACGCCCGGCATCAGCGTGCTAGCCAAGCCCGCCAAGGCGGCGGTCGCGGCACTTCAAGATCATCAGAAGTTGTTGGAGTCGCTCCTTCCCGAGGCCAAGGGCGATTGGCGCCTGGGCAAGGAGGAGTTCGCGAAGAAGCTCGAGTTGGAACTTGATGCGGGCCTGACCGCCGATGAAGTGTTGAAGGAAGCCGAGGCCGAGGCTGATCGCGTTCGCCGCGATATGTATGTCGTCGCCCGGCAACTGTGGGGCACGCTTTTCCCCGGCAAACCGCTCCCGCCGGATGACGCGAAAGGCCGAACCGACACCATCCGCCAGGTGATCAACGAGATCGGCAAGGATCATGGCACCCCCGCGAGCCTGGTCGGCGACGCCAAGGCCACCATCGTCGATCTCAAGAAGTTCATTCAGGAAAAGGACATTCTCAAGCTGCCCGACCCGGATCGTTGCGACATCGTCGAGATGCCGGAGTTTCAGCGCGGCAATTCGACGGCCTATCTCAACCCGGCCCCGCCGCTCGATCCGAAGGCACGCAGTTTCTACGCGGTCAGCCCGCCGCCGAAGGACTGGGACGATCGCCGGCTGAACTCATACTTCCAGGAATACAACCACGCCATGCTGAAGATCCTCAGCATTCACGAAGGTTACCCGGGCCATTACGTGCAACTGGAGTACTCGAACCGGCACCCGTCGCTCGTCCGCCGGGTGCTGCAATCGGGCGTCTTCGCCGAGGGATGGGCGGTCTACACGGAGCAGATGATGCTTGACCAGGGCTATGGCAAAGGCGACCTGGCGCTGCGGATGAATCAGTTAAAGTTCTATTTGCGAGCGGTCATCAACGCGATCCTCGATCATCGCATGCATTGTTCGGGAATGACCGACGAGGAGGCATTGAAACTGTTGATCGAAGGCGGCTTCCAGGCCGAGGGCGAAGCGGTCGCCAAGGTGGTTCGCGCCAAGCAAAGTTCCGTCCAGTTATCGACGTACTTCGTGGGCCGGACGGCGTTCTATCGCCTGCGCCAGGCGACCTCACGCGAGATGGGTGATGCGTTTAACCTGGGCCGGTATCACGAAGAGGTGCTCAGCCACGGCACGCTGCCGGTGAAGTACCTGCCAGAACTCGTGGGCGAGTGGGCGAAGAAGAAGTGATTTGGGCGAGCCGGCAGCGACCGCGGCGGGCTATCCAGACCCTGTATTTACCCCGAAGGGGTTGTATGCCACAGCCCAGGGTCGCGCTTCGCGCACCCTGGGTTTGTGATCCATCAGTTGCACGTACCCCGAAGGGGTTTTATAAGACGCACCCGCCACGCTCATGTCTAACCCCTTCGGGGTAAAGAAGGTGATGCGATCGCATACCCAGGGTGCGCCGAAGCGGCGACCCGGGGCTGTGGCATCTAACCCCTTCGGGGTAAAGGCAATCCTCCGCGCGGAGCGAATCACTCAGCGAGCGCTTCGTTCAGTATTCAAGCGCACCCGAGAGATCGCACCCATTGTGTTATTCCAGATACCGGATGCGTTTGTTGAGGTCGATGTTGACGGAGTGGTACTGGAGTTCCAGGTTGCCGGGGCTGAAGACGCTGCGCATTTCTTCGACGTCGTCGGAGCCGATACTGTTGGTGAAGATGGTTTGCAAGTAGCTGATGCCCGTGGACGACGGCCGCAGGTGGAGGGGGTCGTAGAACGTTTCATGCATGCGGCGTGCATGGATCAGGCCCCAGCGATCGCGGAGTTTGTGGGCGGGGATGTCGGCCACGTGGAAGCCCTGATCTTGATTCCATTGCAGGATCGACACGGAATTGACTTGCCCTTCGAGGAGCATATCCACGGCATGGCCGCCGAGCTGAGCCGCATAGAAGCGATCGAAGAGCACGGGTCGGCCGCCGCGCTGCGTGTGACCGAGTTTACGGGTGAAGATTGCCGCCTTCGCGGATTCGTTGCGCCGTTTGCTGGTGAAGTAGGTGTCGCCCAGCTTGGCAATGAGCATGTTTCGCAGGGCGTCCGACGCTCCACTCAGAACCTTATTGCCCGCCGGATCGGTTGAAGCGACTTCGGCGCCCAGGTCATTGCCATCCTCGTCGACGATGCCCTCGCCGCAGACGATGACAACGTGTTTCTGCAAGTCATAAACCTCACGGATGCGTTCGACGAGAGCGTCGGCATTCAAAGGTGATTCCGGGACCAGCAACAAATCAGGTTGGCCATAACAGGCGCCGAGAGCGATGTAGCCGCTGTGACGCCCCATGACCTCGACGATAGCAATGCGGCGGTGGCTCTCGGCCGTGGTGCGGATGCGCTGGACGCCGGTGGCGGAGACATACACGGCCGTGGCATAACCGGGCGTGACGTAATTGATCATCCGTTCGAGATGAAAGTCGGTTCGCGAGGGCATCCGCGAGTATTGGTGAGCGCTGTTGACCCCATCCTTGCGAATCCACTCGTCAGGTTCGTTGCGGTAATTCAGGCCGAGATCGTTATCGATCGTCTTGGGGGCAAGGACGGTCGGCAACACATCGCACAGGGCCTGCATGCCGTTGAGTGTGCCGTCGCCGCCGATGCAGATGAGACCTTCGATGCCGAGTTTGTGCAGCCGGTCGGCCACCTGGTTGATGGTCTTCTTGTCGCCGGCATCAACATAGTCGCGGGAGGCGCCGAGGAGCGTGCCGCCCGACGTCGGGTCGAGTTCCGGAATTGTCGTGTAGAGCGGGTTAAGATGGACGTGCGGCACTTGCGGATTCAACAAGCCGCTGAACCCCTTGACGAAGCCAATTACTTCAAGTTTGCGCTGGTTGGCGCGAACGACCGCGCCGGAGATCGTGGCGTTCAGGGCCGGGGTATCACCGCCGGCCGTCAAGATGCCAATGCGACGCATGGAGGCTCTCCTATTCGCCGTCGAAAACGTGGCGGCAGCAATGAACGAGCGGCCGCCTGGGAGAGAGCCAGGGTAACGTCCAAATCGAGATGGCTATTTTATGAAAAGTGAGCCGATCAAATCTTCCACTTTTCACGCGGTTCGCGGGTGGTCAGTTTGTTCGCCTCGGCATCGCCGACGAACTCTTCCTTCACTGGGTCCCACTTCAGTTTGCGGCGTAGCTGATAGCCGAGATTGCCGAGATGGCAAACCGTCGCGGTGCGATGGCCGGTCTCGGCGGGGCAGATGGTCGGCTTGCTCGTTCGCAGGCATTCGATCCAGTTGCGCTTGTGGTTGTTCGAGGCGTAGACGTGAAACTCTTTTTCGCCGATCGGGGTCGTGACGATCTCGGCCGGATCGCTGGTGATGCCCTTGCGGCTCGCTCGGATGACACCCTTCTCACCGATAAATTCGCAATCGACGTTGCCGCCGTGGACCATCTCGATGCCGTTGGCGTAGATGAACTTCAGGCCGCGCATGGCCTTGGGATCTTCGGGCGGGATAATCTCGACGGGGCCGGAAGTGTCCATGCCGAGCGCCCACTGAGCAATGTCGAAGTGGTGAGCGCCCATGTCGGCCACGCCGCCGCCCGCGTATTCGCGGTAGTTGCGCCAGGCGGGGAAGTGCGTATGAATCCCCTTGGGGCAGAGAATCTCGTTGTAGCCGCGAGCCGGCGCCGGCCCGACCCACATGTCCCAATCAGTTCCTGGGGGAACGTCCTGCGTCGGTAGATCACACGGCTTGTTCGGATCGCCCACGCCGATGTTGATCGTCTTGATCTTGCCGATACGGCCGTTGCGGACAAGTTCGACGGCCAAGCGGAAATGGTTGCCGAACTCGCTCCGCTGCTGGCTGCCAACCTGGAAGGTGATCTTGGACTTTTCAATCTCGCTGACGAGCCGACGGCCCTCGGCGATGTTTTGCGTCAGGGGCTTCTCGCAGTAAATATGTTTCTTCGCCCGTGCTGCGAGAATGCAAGGAATCGTGTGCCAGTGGTCGGGCGTGGCGATCACCACGGCGTCAAGATCTTTATGTTCCAGCAACTGGCGGAAGTCGGTGTACTCCGCGCATCCCTTGAAGTCCCCCTTCACGTCCTTGCCATACTTCGTCTCGACCCGCTTGCGGGCATCTTCCCGGCGCTCCTTGACGACATCGCAGACGGCAACGACCTGGACATCAGCCATGCCGAGGAAGCCGCCGAGATGGCCTCGGCCCATGGTGCCGACGCCGATGAAGCCAAGATTAATGCGTTGATTCGGACTCGTCTTGGGCTCTTCGGCTTGAAGTGAAGGAGCCAGAAGCGGAAGAGCTAGCGTGCCGGCACTCGTTTGAAGGAAGCGGCGGCGCGTGGGGAATCGCGGCATGGAAGAAGATCCTTGGATGTATCGATCTTGAGGGGACGGGGAAATTCTAATCAGCACCGGAGCGAACCGCCACCTGATTTTCGACTTACTTCGACTTGGTGACGTCCGAGCACTCTTCGTTGGCATCCCTTCAGGCCGCGGCGTCACGGTCCTTGTCACGAGCGCAAGGCGCGATGGTGCCTTACTCGTTACACTGGTCAACTTCTGAGTGTCGCATTTTCACGATTTTACATCTGTGTCGTTAATTGTTTTATACCATGATCTTACGACAATTTTTCGATCTCACTATTCGAAATAGCCCTTGATTACTCCTATACCCTGCGTATAAATAGGTTGTGGCTTGTACTGTTTCGCCCTCGGGTCAGGAAAAGGCGGGTTCGATGACTCTTCTGAGCAGGAAGACCGACTACGCGCTCCTGATTTTATCGCATTTGCACTTCAATCCTGAAGGGGGCTGCGCTCGCACGATCGCGGAACACTTCGGGATAAGTCGGGCGTTCGTGGCTAACATCCTCAAGGAGTTGTGCCAAAAGCGGTTCGTCACCAGCCATCGCGGGGTGAAGGGCGGTTATGTTTTGGCCCGGGCCGCGGATGACATAACGTTGGCCGAGTTGCTCGAATCGTTGGAAGAGGGCTTCCGGCTGGCGAACTGTACCGGTCATAGCGAAGAAGCGGCCCGCGAGGACGAGTGCATCGTCCAGCACATGTGCCCGATTAAAGGGCCGATCGCGGAACTCCATCGACGGATGCTGGAATTGCTGCAAGGCGTGACCGTGGCCGAGTTGTTTCAGCCGACCTTGAATGCGACGACATTCCAACCGGTGTTGGCAACCTTGAACTTACGCGAGGCGTGTGTCGCCAGCGTCTGAGTAAAGCGGAGAGAGTGGAACCATGTTGAAGTTACCGGTTTACATGGATAACAACGCGACCACGCGGACCGATCCGCGCGTCGTGGAGGCCATGCTGCCGTTCTTCCTGGAACATTACGGGAACTCGGCCAGCCGCAACCATGCCTATGGCTGGGAGGCCGAGGCCGCCGTCGACGAAGCCCGCGAACAGATCGGCTCCGTGATCGGCGCCAGTTCCAAAGAGATCATCATCACCAGCGGGGCGACCGAGAGCAACAACCTGGCTCTCAAGGGCGCGGCCGCGATGTACCGCAAAAAGGGCAACCACCTCATCACGCAGGCGACGGAGCACAAGGCCGTGCTCGACCCCTTCAAACGGTTGGAGCGCGACGGCTTCGAAGTCACGGTTCTGCCGGTTGACAAATACGGCCGAGTGACCGCCGAGCAAGTCCGCGAGGCGATGACGCCCAAGACGATTCTCGTCAGCATCATGGCCGCGAATAACGAGATCGGCACGCTGCAACCGATCCAGTCGATCGGCAAGTTGTGCAAGGAAAAGGGCGTCCTGTTCCATACCGACGCCGTCCAGGTCGCGGGCAAGCTCCAGCTCGACGTCGAAGAGATGGGCATCGACCTGCTGAGCATGACGGCCCATAAAATGTACGGTCCCAAGGGGATCGGCGCGTTGTACGTCCGCAAGAAGGACCCGCGTGTCCGCCTGGAACCGATGATCGACGGTGGCGGCCACGAGCGCGGCATGCGCTCCGGCACGTTGCCCGTGCCCAGCATCGTCGGCTTCGGCATGGCGTGTGAAATCGCCCGCAAGGAGATGATCGACGAAGGCGCCCGAACATTCAAACTCCGGGAACGCCTGCGGACTGGCATCATGAACGCCTTGCCGGAAAGCTACCTCAACGGCCATCCGACGGAACGGCTCCCCGGCAACGCGAACATCAGCTTCGCTTATGTCGAAGGCGAAGGCCTGATGATGGGCATCAAGGACGTCGCGGTTTCGTCCGGCTCCGCTTGCACCAGCGCTAGCCTGGAACCAAGCTACGTCCTGCGGGCTCTGGGCGTCGGCGACGAACTCGCCCACTCGAGCATCCGCTTCGGCATCGGCCGTTTCACGACCGAAGAAGAAGTAGACTTCGTCGTCAAGCTGGTCGTCCGTGAAGTCAACCGCCTCCGCGACATGAGCCCTCTGTACGAGATGGCTCAGGCGGGGATCGATCTGAAGAGCGTGCAGTGGGCGGCGCACTGAGAGGAGTTTGATCGTGACTGCTATTCCGCCGATTGTTAGGTATCTTGTTTTGTGCGAGGAATGTCGGCGAGATCCAGCGAATCCGCGGAAGATTTCGGCGATCAACCTGATGGGCTATGTTCAGCCGGCGGAAGGGCTGGCCTATCCATTCGAGATTCAAGAGATTGTCGCATTGGGAATGCTCACGGAAGGACGTGGATCGGCTCGATTTCGGATTGAAGTCGTGAAGGATTTCGATCAGCCCATTTACCGAGGAGTCGATCAATCAGTGACTTTCGGCTCCGATCCATTGCAGCTGGTGGTGCTGACGTTTCGGATTCTTCGATTGCGATTGCCGAGTACAGGCGTCTACGAGTTTCGTTTACTGTGTGATGACGTCCAAATAGCGATTCAACCTTTAAGAGCTAGGTGAATATGAATACGAACGATGCTCCGATGAGCGATCTGCCGCTTGGCGATCAAATCATCGAAATTACGGACAATAAAATTCCGGTCGCCGACTGCAAGCTCGTTACCGCTGCTTCTGTCAATCAGCCCATTGCCCAGTATCACGAGTTCATTTGTGACGCGTCGGTCCCACATTCGCCCGAAATATCGAAAGCAGAGTTTAATTAGAACTCACTGGGGCTTCACTTCACAAATTGACGATTAAGGAGTTCATCCCAATGCCATACAGCACCGCGATCCTTGACCACTACAACAATCCGCGCAACGTCGGCAGCTTCAGCCAGGGCGATCCGAACGTCGGCACCGGCCTGGTCGGCGCGCCGGAGTGCGGCGACGTCATGAAGCTGCAGATTCTCGTCAACCCGGACACCGGCTTGATCGAGGACGCCCGTTTCAAGACGTTCGGATGCGGTAGCGCCATCGCGTCGAGCAGCCTTGCCACCGAATGGCTCAAAGGCAAGTCAGTCGACGAGGCCCTCGCCATCCGCAACACGCAGATCGTCGAGGAACTCGCCCTGCCACCCGTGAAAGTCCACTGTTCCGTCCTGGCCGAGGACGCCATCAAGGCGGCCATCCAGAATTATCAGACCAAACAAGACGCCCACGCCCCGAAAGAATCGCGTGTGGCCGTAGGTGTTTAGGTTATTTGGTTCGGCAAGATACAATAGATTATTGGGATCTTGCTTTGGCTTCGAATCCTGAATTCAACTTCTTTTCCAAGGAGAGTTAGTTATGTCGACCGCAACACTCGAACAACCCGTCAACCTGGGCGTTCGTGAGGAAGTCAAGCCGGTCGCCCCGGCCATCAACATCACCGAGAAGGCCGCCTCCGAAGTGCGGCGCATCGCCAGCGAGCAACAAGCGGCGGGCGTGGCCGAGAAGCTCTATCTCCGCGTGCGCGTCGTCGGCGGCGGCTGCTCGGGCTTCCAGCACAAGCTCGATCTCGACCCGATTGTGAACCAGAAGCTGGACGACGTCTTCCAGATGTACGGCGTGGAAGTCGTCATCGACAAGCGCAGCCTCCTGTATCTCAACGGCGTCACGGTCGACTTCCACGACGACCTCAACAAGCGCGGCTTCAGCATCTCGAACCCCACCGCCAAGAGCACTTGCGGTTGCGGCAGTTCGTTCTCGATGTAATTTGCCGGCGAGAGACCATGAACCACTTCGAGCGCCTCGGCTTGCCGAGGCGCTTTTCCATCGACCAGGCCGAGATTGAACGGCAGTACCTCGCGCGCAGTCGCGAAGTGCATCCGGATCATTACCAATCGGCCGGTGGTCTTGAGCAACGGGCCAGCCTGGAGCTTTCCTCCGCGCTTAATGAGGCCTATGCCATCCTCCGCGATCCTTTCCGCCGGGCGGATTATCTTCTTCAACTGATGGGCGGCCCGAGCGCGGCCCAGATGAAGGAGATTCCTCCCGCGTTTCTGGAAGAGATGCTCGAGTTGCGGATGGAAATCGAGGAAGTGAAAGAACAACCAGAGTCGGCGGATTTTGCCCGGATGGAGAAGCAAATCAGCGACCGCCGAACTAAAATGATCGAGGAGATTGGCACGCTCTTCGAACGGGAACCGACGCCGTTGAACGAGCTACGCAAAGGGCTCAACGCGGTTAAATACGTTCAAGGGTTGTTGCGCGATCTTCAGGCTGATTGATCTTCGGGCGCTTAGCTCAGCGGTAGAGCGTTCGCCTTACACGCGAATGGTCGCAGGTTCGAGCCCTGCAGCGCCCATATGTTCCTCCGACAACATTGGAGAATAAACATGACTCTCGATGAAGTGATTGTCGTCGCGAAATCGCTGCCCCGCGCCGACCGAATTCGGTTGGTCGACGCGATGAACGAGGAAGCATTGGCTGAGCAGGACTTGACTCCCGAGCAAAGACAGTTGGTGAAAGACCTGCAAGGCGTCAAAGAGATTCCAATCTGGTCTACCTACAATTCATTTGAAGCGGCCGCCGCGATTCAGCGCTTGCTCGAAGAGAAGCAAAATCCCCAATGACAAAGGCAACTTTCCCTTACGTCCAGCAGAATCCCGCGTTCGGAATCGCGGGATATATGCCGTGCATGCCCATTGAACTTCAATTTGGCTCGAATTTCGCCGCGGTCTATGGACTAGTAGACAGCGGATCGGCGGTGAGCGTGCTGCCTTACGGCATTGGACTACAACTGGGAGCCCAATGGAATCAATTGCCGATCGCTCCGCCTCTAGGCGGAAGTCTCTCGGCGTCGCCCGCCCGGGGCGTGTTCATGAAGGCTGTCATTCCTCCTTTTCCTCCGCAGATCTTGTACTTTGCTTGGTCACGAGATCCCAACGTCCCGTTGCTACTCGGCCAAAGCGATTTTTTCATGTTCTATGACGTCTGCTTCCATCGCTCGCAATTGTTCTTCGAAGTGCAACCGAAACCCTAACTCGGCATTCATGACCCCCACCGTTGTCGGTATTGATCTCGGCACCACATTCAGCCTTGCCGCCTATGTTCAGGACGGCAAGCCCGTCGTCGTGCGCGATGCGGCCGGGATCGCTCTCGTCCCCAGTGTCATCAGTTTTCACGACGATGGCTCGGTGCTCGTTGGTAGTGCCGCTCGCGAACGGGCTCTCGCCGATCCCGAGCATACCATCTTCAGCGTCAAACGGCTCATGGGGCGGACGCTGGCCGATCTGCAAAAAGAACTGAAACTGATCCCGCACCAGATCGTCGAGCGCGAGGTCGACGCCGGCCGCCATGTGCTGCATGTCCGCATCGGCGGCCGGGAACACACGCCCGAAGAACTATCGGCCATTATCCTTCGTGAAGTCCGCAAGCGGGCCGGCAGTCCGACGAAGGCCGTCATCACCGTGCCGGCCTACTTCGACGACAGCCAGCGCCAAGCCACGCGCGACGCCGGCCGGATCGCCGGGCTGGACGTCTTGCGCATCATCAATGAACCGACTGCTGCCGCGCTGGCGTATGGGCTCGATCGGCAGAAGACCGGCAATGTCGCGGTCTACGATCTCGGCGGCGGCACTTTTGATTGCTCGATCCTCACCTTGGCGGACGGCGTCTTCAAGGTGCTTGCCACCAACGGCGACACCTATCTCGGCGGCGACGACTTCGACCACGCCTTGATGGAACGCATCGCGGCTGAGCACCAGATCGATCTCACCGGCCGTGACGCAGAGTTGCTCCAGCACCTGCGCGATGCGGCCGAGCGTGCCAAGATCGAACTCTCGACCCGCGAAACCACGACAATCCAGGTCGCCATTCCTCAGCGCAAGTTGTCGATTAGATCCGAAGTGACACGAGCCGAGTTCGAGAAACTGCTCGAACCGTTTATCACGCGCTCACTGGACAAGTGCCGTTCCGCAATGAAAGACGCCGGCCTGAAGCGGGAGCAAATTGCCGAAGTCGTCATGGTCGGCGGTTCGACGCGGATCCCCTATGTCCGCAAGCGTGTCGGCGAGTTCTTCGGCCGTACCCCCCATACCGAATTGAACCCCGACGAGGTCGTTGCCCTGGGCGCCGCCGTCCAGGCCGACATCCTGAGCGGCGGCAGCAAGGGCATGTTGTTGCTCGACGTGGTGCCGCTCTCGCTCGGCATCGAAACGATGGGCGGCGTTGTCGACAAATTGATCCATCGCAACTCCACGGTCCCCTGCCGGGCGACCACACGCTACACGACCTTCGCGGACAACCAGACCGCCATCAACATCAGCATCTATCAGGGTGAACGCGAACTGACGAAAGACTGCCGGCTGCTCGGCCAGTTCAAGCTCGGCGGCATCCCGCCCATGCCGGCTCAGCTTGCTCAGGTCGATGTGACGTTCCTAGTTGACGCCAATGGCCTGCTCACCGTCAGCGCCAAGGAAAACCGCAGCGGCCAGCAGACATCGGTGACCATTCAGCCGACTCACGGCCTGAGCCCCGATGAAGTCGAGAAGCTGGTGCTTGACAGCGTCGCCAACGCGCGCGAGGATTTTACGGCACGCCGTTTCATCGAACTGAAGAACAAGGCCGACACCGATCTCCGGCATGCGCAGAAGGCACTCGATCAAGCGGGAGCGGAATTGACGCCCGCGCAAAGGGAGCAGATCGAGCAAGCTCGTCTCACGCTCGAAACGGCGATGGCAGGCAGCGACGTCGATGTGCTAAATCAGGCGTTGACGAATTTCGGCAACGTCACGCTTCCCCTCGCTGAGATGCTGATGAACGCGGTCGTGAAGGCGACGCTTAAAGGCAAAGACGCGGATCATCTACACGCCAATCAACTTTAGTTCGGGAATTATCATGGGCATCAGTTGGACGGACTACCGCCAAATCGGCGAAAAACTCTTCGAGAAGTACGACACGCTCGACCCGCTGACGGTGCGCTTCACCGATATGCATAAATGGATCCTCGATCTCGAAGACTTCGAGGGCAAGCCGGAAGGCTCCAACGAGAAAGCCCTCGAAGCGATCCAGATGGCCTGGTACGAGGAGTGGAACGACGAATACGGCGACGAGTGAAGTCGATTTATTGTTGAGGGATTCGATGGCGGAACATCCATTCGTGCTCGCGCGGCGGCATCTCTCCCGCCGCGTGCCGTTACTGAAGCCGATCATCAAACGAGTCGGGACCTGTACGCTCGAAACGAACCCAGACAGTTTCTCGGTGCTGGCGCACTCGATCATCTCCCAGCAGATTTCCACGAAGGCGGCCAAGGCGATCGCCGGGCGGCTCGTGGAATGTTGTGGCCGCAAGGGACTGAAGCCGAAACGGGTTGCCGAGTTGACTGACGAAGAACTGCGGGCCTGCGGGATCTCGTCGGGCAAGGTCCTCTCGCTTCGCTCGCTCTCGGAGCATTTTCTCAACGATCCGAAACTACGCGGCAAGCTGGATCTTTTGACCGAGGAAGAAGTTCACGACCACCTGATCCCGATCCGCGGCATCGGCGAGTGGACGGTGCACATGTTCCTGATCTTTTCGCTGGGCCGGCTCGATGTCCTGCCGACCGGCGACTTGGGTTTACGCTCGGCCGTGCAACATGTCTTTGAACTGCCCGAGATGCCAAAGCCGGCGGAAGTGATGGCGCTCGCGGAACCGTGGCGGCCCTACCGTTCGATCGCCACCTGGTATCTCTGGCGCAGCAAGGGGCCGGTTCCGCAATCCACGTGATTGAATGTCAACGTAGTCCTCTCGCTCCGCCCTCATCGTAGACCTCTCGCTCCGCGAGAGGACGGCTACGGAGCGCCGCAAGCTCCCACTAAATTAGAATGGGTCAACGCGATCCGATACATCCTCTCGCGGAGCGAGAGGACT
>Ga0105047_10014441_pt1 | contig 12525 bp, 14 predicted proteins | sample MAT04_FD_78384 | JGI IMG/M metagenome (GOLD analysis project Ga0105047, IMG submission 78384) | Freshwater microbial communities from Lake Fryxell liftoff mats and glacier meltwater in Antarctica - MAT-04 (megahit assembly) | ecosystem: Environmental > Aquatic > Freshwater > Ice > Liftoff... | reverse complement strand
GCGTCGCGCGAATATCCGGCCTCGATCAGGTCGCTGTCGTCCATCGAGGTCAGCACCGTCACCCCGAGCACCGACAGCCCCGAGCCGGCCGCCGCCTTCGCCGCCACCCGCATCGTCTTGGGGTAGGCATGCACGGTCAGCATCGTGGCGCCGGTTCGGGCAATCGCCGCGACGCCCTTTTCGATGGTGTTGTCGATATCGAGCAGCTTGAGGTCGAAGAACACCCGCTTGCCGGCGGCGAGCAGCGCCTTGCCGAGGTTCAGGCCGTCCCCACCATAGAACAGCTGGTAGCCGATCTTGTAGAAATCGACGCTGTCGCCGAGCCGCGCGATCAAACTCTCCGCCTCGTCCCTCGTATCGAGGTCGAGCGCGACGATCAGTGTACCAGCCATGGCAATGTCTCCGGATTTTCCGGTCACTGCCACGCGGGGGGGCTCCGGTCAAGACTTGAAGCTGATACTATGCCGCCATAAGGTCGTGCGAAACCAGCCGACTCGGACCTTATCCTATGCAGCAGCAGGCCCTTTCCACCATGGTCGCCTGGGTGCGGCTCGAACGTGCCATGGATGCGTTCCAGGCCGACATGAAGAAGCGTTTCGGGCTGACCGGGCTGCAATTGTCGGTGCTGCGCATCTGCGCCGAACGCCCGCAACTGCCCCTCGCCGCGCTGCGCAAGGCGCTGGTGATGCATCCGGCAACGCTGGGGCAGTCGATCGACGAACTCCGCCGCATGGACCTCGTCACCGTCCGCACCGACCCCAGCGACAAGCGCGCCCGCCTCGTCGGCCTCACCGACAAAGGCAAGGAGCTGTTGGCCGATACGCCGCTCGCCGGCCCGGTGCGCCTGCGCGAGGTAGATCACGAGGTGGCGCGCCTCGACCGCCTGAAACTGGCGCTCGACGACGCCATCGACATGTTCGGCCTCGCCGCCTGGGACCCGGCCCGGAGGAGCTAGACCGGAAAATCCTCGGGCAGCGTCTCCATGGCCATCCAGTCGGTGAGCAGCTTGCGGTCGCTGAGGCGGACGACGAACACGTTGCCGCCGCCGGGATCGCCGATAACGCGCTGGTCCTCAAAGCGGGTGATGGCGCGACTGCCGAGGTGGCACTTGAGTAGCGTGCCCACCGTACCGTGGCCGGTGAAGATGATCGGGCTGGCCAGGTCGTGGCCAACCAGCGCTGCGTCGTAGGCGGCGACGATCCGTTTCTGCGTGTCATGTGCGCTCTCCCAACCGTCCGGTGAGGTCGAGGGCGACGCGTAGAGGGCGGCGAACAGTTCCTCGAACCGCTCCTTGGAAACAAACCCAGTACTGCGGCGGTCGTTCTCGGCGAAGTTTTCCCCGCTCTCCACAGGAGTACCGGACGGTTCCGACAGGATCGTCGCGAGCTCGAGAGCCTTGGTTTCCGGGCTGGTGACGATGCGTATGGCTCTGCGTATCAGTGCGTGGTTCGCGAATCGTTCTGCGCGCTCGCGACCCTTCGGCGAAAGCCCCCAGCGCGGTACCGGCACATTGGGGTCCTGCACCACCTGCGGGTGGGTCACATAGAGCGCGTAGCTCACCTCAGATGCCGCCGCGGGAGAAGTGGGTCAGCTCCTTCACCATCTGCCCGACCTTGTACTTGATTGCCGATTCGACCGGCGCACCCTCGGCGTCGAACGCCTCGCTGTCAGGGCCGATGCCGAGCAGGGTCGGCACCACCAGCGCCCCGAGCTTGCTGAGCGAGTCCCGCAGGTGCGACTGCGCCCATATGGTCCCATACTTTCCCGAGCTCACCCCGCCAATGCCGAATACCGCATGCCGGAACGGGCTCGGCTTTTGCCGGCTCAGCCAGGCGATGGCGTTCACCACCAAGGGCGGCAGCCCGCCATTGTACTCGGGCGTCGCGATGAACACGATATCATGGCTGCGGAACGCCTCGGCCAGCCGCTGCGCGCTCTGGGGCGTGTGCTCGGCCTCGAGGTCCTCGTTGAAGATCGGCATCTCGAAGTCGGCGAGGCTGAGGTCGGTCACCTCGACCCCCGCCGCCCGCAGTTCGTTCGACATATGCCGCCGCAGGATCTCGTTGACCGAGCCCTGGCGCAACGAGCCGCAGAGGGTGATGGCAGTCTTGGGTGTATCGCTCATGCCAAAGCGATAGCCGAAAACCGGCCGGCCGCGAAGGGCCGCCCGGTCAACTCTCGAACAGCGATTTCAGCTTGGCGAAGAAGCCGTCGGAGGTGGGGGAGTTTTCGCGGGTCGATTCGCGCTCGAACTCCTCGAGCAGCTCGCGCTGGCGTTTGCTCAGGCTCTGCGGCGTCTCGACGTCGAGCTGCACGTAGAGGTCGCCGAAATCCTTGCTCCGCAGCACCGGCATGCCCTTGGCCTTGAGCCGGACGCGCTGGCCCGGCTGCGTGCCTGGGGCGACCTTCACCCGTGCCCGCGTCGCATCGAGCGTCGGCACCTCGAACTCGCCGCCCAGCGCCGCCGTGGTCATGGCGATCGGCACGCGGGCGTAAAGGTCGGCGCCGTCGCGCACGAACAGGTCGTGCGGCTTGATCGAGATGAAGATGTAGAGGTCGCCCGGTGGCCCGCCGCGCAGACCCGCCTCACCCTCATTGGCGAGCCTGATCCGGGTGCCGTCCTCGATACCCTTGGGGATATCGACGCTCAGCGTCCGGTTCTGCTGACGGCGGCCCTGGCCACCGCAATCGGTGCAGGGCTGCTCGAGGATCTGGCCGCGGCCATTGCAGACCGGGCAGGTCCGCTCGATGGTGAAAAAGCCCTGCGCCGCCCGTACCTTGCCCTGGCCGTTGCAGTGCCGGCAGGTCGACATGCCGGTACCGGGCTTGGCGCCCGAACCATCGCAGGTCTCGCAGGCAGCAAGGGTCGGCACGTCGATATCGACGGTACGGCCGATGAACGCCTCTTCGAGCGAGATTTCGAGGTTGTAACGCAGGTCCGAGCCACGCAGGCGGCTTTGCCCGGGGCGGCCGCGCTGGCCACCCATGAAGTCGCCGAAGATGTCCTCGAAGATGTCGGACATCGATGAAGTGAACTCAGGCCCGAAGCCACCGGGACCGCGCCCGCCGCCATTCTCGAAGGCCGCATGGCCGAATCGATCATAGGCCGCGCGCTTTTGCGGGTCCTTCAGCGTGTCATACGCCTCGCTTATCTCTTTGAACTTGTGCTCCGCCTCGTCGTTCCCCGGATTGCGATCCGGATGGAACTGCATGGCGAGCTTGCGGTATGCGCCCTTCAGAGTGGCCTCATCGGCGCCCTTGGGAACACCCAGCACTTCATAAAAATCGCGTTTCGCCAATCGGCAATGTCCCCAGTGACCGTCACGCCCCCGCGCCCGGGCTTCCGGCCTAGATAGGTATGATCCCGCGCTCATACCATAGGTTAGGCGCGGTTCAACTCTATTGGACTGAAGTCATATGCCGAATCGAATTTCGCAGCGTGTCCCAACTGGCGGAAACGCTCTCGCGGCGGAACGCTAAGTCTCGAACGCAGCAGCGAGATTCCGGGCCAGCTGGCCCTGTGCGAACATTGCCTTGTTGACGATCTGGTAGAGCCCGAAAAATCCGTGGGTAACGCCGTCATAGGTCGTGGCGTCCACCCATACACCTGAACGACGCAGCGCATCGGCCAGCGCCTCGCCTTCCGAGCGCAGTGGGTCGGCCTCGGCGAGGATGATCGTGACGGGCGGCAACCCACCCAGATCCCCCCGCTCGATCAGCTCCAGCCGGGGGTCGTGGGCGTCGTCCTTGTTGCGCAGCAGTTTCCGCGCCGCCCACTTGAAGGTGTCGGTGCGGAACGGCCCGGTCTCGCCGATCTCGAGATGCGACGGCAAATCGAAGGTCAGCGTCGTCATCGGCGTCACCAGTCCCAGGTGGGTGGGCAGCCTTACGCCGTGGGTTTTCGCCCGCAATGCCACGTTGACCGCCAGGTTGGCGCCCGAACCTTCACCCACGATGGCAATACGGCCCGGATCGCCGCCGAGGCTTTCGGCATGCGCGATCACCCAGTTCCAGGCCGCGAATGCATCTTCGTGCGCCGCCGGAAAGCGGTGCTCCGGCGCCTGCCGGTAGTGCGACGATACGACGACTGCGCCGGTGCGCTGCGCCAGCGTCCGCGGGGTGGCGTCGTAGTGGTCGACATCGCCCAGCACGAACGCGCCGGGGTGGAAGTAGAGAATTACCGGCCTTGGGCCCGCCGCCTCGGCCCGCGGCGTGTAAACCCGCGCCCGGATCTCTTCGGTTGGCCCCGGGATCAGTCGCATCTCCATGTCGATGCCCTGATCGTCATGGCCGTCGCGCAGGATGCGCCGCAGCGCCATGTCGAGCGTTGGCTGCGCCCGCGCCTCCGGCGTACGCAGCGATTCGATCGGCTTGCCGCCCATCTGGGTGTGCACCGACAGAAGGTGCCGCATGTCGGCATCCAGACGCTCGACCGGTCGCGTTGCCGCCTCGGGCGACATTGCATCCGCCCCACCATTGGCGGCGAAACTGCGCACATCCACCGATGTCATGGGATCTTCCTTTCGAATTGCCGCCCCCGACGCTCTTCAGGAAGGCAGGCCTTCAGGCTCGATAAGCCCGACTACCGCTCGGCCGGCCTGGCCCGCCACTCGACCTATAAAGAGGCATCGCCCTCGGCCACCCACGCTGCTGACGTGTTCGGGTGCCAATTGGCCTGACTGTAGCCGGGGATGTGATGACTTTTGGGCGCACCCGTGGCGATTTCAGGGTCATCGCAGCCACGAAAAAGGCCTCCGGAAAACTCCGGAGGCCGCTGATTCACGTGGAACAAGGCCGAAAAGCTGGCTCTTAGGCCGACTTCTTGTCGTCCTTGACCTCTTCGAACTCGGCATCGACGACGTCGTCGTCCGCCTTGTCGCTGCCCGACGCCTTGGCTTCCGCCTCGGCCTGCGACGCCTTGTACATGGCCTCGCCGAGCTTCATCGACACTTCGGCGAGCGCCGCGGTCTTTTCCTTGATCTGCTCGGCGTCGTCGCTTTCGAGCACGTTACGCACATCGTTGAGCGCGGTCTCGATGGCCAGCTTGTCGTCGGCCGAAACCTTGTCGCCGTAGTCCTTGAGCGACTTTTCGGTCGAGTGGACCATCGATTCGGCCTGATTCCTCGCCTCGACCGCCTCGCGCTTCTTCTTGTCGCCTTCGGCGTTGGCCTCGGCTTCCTTGACCATGCGCTCGATATCGGCGTCGCTGAGGCCGCCCGAAGCCTGGATGCGGATCACCTGCTCCTTGCCGGTGCCCTTGTCCTTGGCCGAGACGTTGACGATGCCGTTGGCGTCGATGTCGAACGTCACTTCGATCTGCGGCACGCCGCGCGGTGCGGGCGGAATGCCGGCGAGGTCGAAGTTGCCGAGCAGCTTGTTGTTCGCCGCCATCTCGCGTTCACCCTGGAACACCCGGATGGTCACTGCCGACTGGGAGTCTTCGGCGGTGGAGAACGTCTGGCTCTTCTTGGTCGGGATCGTGGTGTTGCGGTCGATCAGGCGGGTGAACACGCCACCCAGCGTCTCGATGCCGAGCGACAGCGGGGTCACGTCGAGCAGCAGCACGTCCTTGACGTCGCCCTGCAGCACGCCGGCCTGGATGGCAGCACCCAGCGCCACGACTTCATCGGGGTTGACGCCCTTGTGGGGCTCCTTGCCGAACAGCTGCTTGACGATCTCCTGCACCTTGGGCATGCGGCTCATGCCGCCCACCAGCACCACTTCGTCGATCTGCGCGGCAGAGACGCCGGCATCCTTGAGGGCCTGCTTGCAGGGGTCGATGGTCTTCTGGATCAGGTCGTCGACCAGGCTTTCGAGCTTGGCACGGGTCAGCTTGATCGTCAGGTGCTTCGGACCGGAGGCGTCAGCGGTGATGAACGGCAGGTTGACTTCGGTCTGGGTCGAGCTCGACAGCTCGATCTTGGCCTTTTCGGCGGCTTCCTTCAGCCGCTGCAACGCCAGCTTGTCCTTGCGCAGGTCGATGCCCTGCTCTTTCTTGAACTCGTCCGAGAAGTAGTCGACGAGCCGCATGTCGAAGTCCTCGCCGCCGAGGAACGTGTCGCCGTTGGTGGATTTCACCTCGAACACGCCGTCACCGATCTCGAGCACCGACACGTCGAACGTGCCGCCGCCGAGGTCGTAGACCGCGATCAGGCCGGTATTCTTCTTGTCGAGGCCATAGGCGAGTGCGGCCGCCGTGGGCTCGTTGATGATGCGGAGCACCTCGAGGCCGGCGATCTTGCCGGCGTCCTTGGTGGCCTGACGCTGCGAATCGTTGAAGTACGCCGGAACCGTGATCACCGCCTGGGTGACCGGCTCGCCCAGATAGGCCTCGGCGGTTTCCTTCATCTTGGTCAGGATCATCGCCGACACTTCGGACGGCGAGTACTTCTTGGAATTCACGTCGACCCAGGCGTCGCCGTTGTCGCCCTGGACGATCTTGAAGGGGACGAGTGCCTTGTCCTTCTCGACCATCGGGTCGTTGTAGCGGCGGCCGATCAGCCGCTTGACCGCAAACAGCGTGCCTTCGGGATTGGTGACCGCCTGGCGCTTCGCCGGCTGGCCAACCAGCCGCTCGCCGTCCTTGGAGAAACCTACCATCGAAGGCGTGGTCCGTGCGCCTTCAGCATTCTCGATGACCTTAGGAGTCGCACCGTCCATGACGGCGACACAGCTATTGGTCGTACCGAGGTCGATACCGATTACTTTACCCATGTCCTGCCTCTTTCCTAGCAAACCCGGATGGAACCCCGTCAGGCAATTCCTTGACCCCGTGGCCGGGAGTCCGAGTCCCCGTTTGTTGAGATTATCCTCGACTGGCCCGTGTCAGGGCCTTGAGGGCTATATAGGAGGGGGTTTTGGGGGGTGCAAGCATGCTTTCCGGAGAATCTCCGGTGCCGGTCAGTTAGGCCGGCGCGTCACCCGTGGGGAGCGCCAGCCGACCGGTTCATGGGTATTCGGTTCGCGTTCCGAACGGCTTACTGCGCATCCGACAGGGTGTATTCGCCCAGTTCGCAAAGGTCGATGCCGTTCTCGACCAGTTCGGAGTCGTCCTCGAGAACGAACTTCAGGTCATAGGTGCACTGTTCACGGCCATCGCCGATGGTGACGTTCACCTGGTTGCCCGATGGCAGATAGTTCTCTCCGAACACGTCTTCTTCCCAGTTACCGACATCGGCCGGCGAGGTGAAGAAGGCCTTGACCGCGTAGGACGAGGCGTTGGTGAGGACGAATGTCAGGTCTTCGGCGAACGATGCCGCCGGCATGGCCACAAGGCCAATGGCGACAAGCGCGCCACTCAGTTTCAGTTTCAAGGCTACCCCCAGGATGACGTTCCAGATCGGAACGCGAGAGGGTCCCTAGCATTTTAGCCGCTTTCGCCTCAAAGGCCGCCTGTTCGACTGGTTAGTCAAATCTTTCGCCCGCAGGTCCGTGCGGCAACCGAGTTATGGTTCGTTCATCGCTTTTGGTTTAAAACCTGACGTCACGCCGCCCGGATAGACCCTGCCGATGCGCTACCTGCTCGCTCTCTTGCTGATCATCGCTCCTGTGGCGGCATTCGCCCAGGAAGTGCCGGCCGAGGCAGAGCGCGACCTGTGGTGCGGCACGGCATTCGAGCTGCTCGTTGCCGACGAGCCGGCCGATGCCTCGGCCGAAAAGCTCGCTGCCGCAAAGCCTTATGTGGATGGCGCCAAGCTGCTGATCCAGCGGGCCCTGCCGATCTATCTCGAGTCCGGTTATTCCGATGCCGCGCTCCTGACCTACCGGCAGAAGCTGGAGGCCAGCGTCTCCCGGGTCATCAATGGCGGCAGCTGGAACGACAGCGAGCAAGCGCCGAGTTTCGAAGATTGCAAAGCCCTGCTTGGGCAATAGGAACACCACCGTATGCCGATCACGCCCCGCTCCGACGATCTCTTCCTCGTTGTCGACTTGCAGCACGACTTCCTGCCGGGCGGCAGCCTGGCGGTGACGGGCGGCGACGAAATCATCATTCCGATCAACCGGCTCGGCCGCCGCTTCGACAACGTGGTGATGACCCAGGACTGGCACCCGCCCGGCCACATTTCCTTCGCCTCGAGCCATCCGGGTTTGAAGCCGTTCGATGTCATCGGCCTGCCCTACGGCCCACAGGTGCTCTGGCCCGACCACTGCGTCTGGGACACCCATGGCGCTGAGTTTTCGGCCGATATCGAGCTGCCGCACAGCCAGATGACCATCCGCAAGGGCTACCACGAGGTCATCGATTCCTACTCGGGCTTCGAGGAGGCCGACCGCAAGACCAAGACCGGGCTCGAAGGCTATCTGCGCGAGCGCGGCTTCGGGCGGCTGTTCATCGCCGGTCTCGCCACCGATTTCTGCGTCAGCTGGACGGCGCTCGATGCCCGTGCCGCAGGCTTCGAGACCTACGTGATCGAAGACGCCTGCCGTGCTATCGATACTGGCGGTTCGCTGGCTCAGGCTTGGGCTCAGATGAACGCAGCTGGCGTCACCCGCATCGTCGCCGCCGACATCGTCTAGAGAGGACGTCGATATGCGCCGGCTTCTGCTCGCCCTGCTGCTGGTTTCAGGCACGGTGCCGGCACTGGCGGCGACCCCGCCCGCGCCCTACGTGCCGCCCGAGGCCGAACGCCTGCTCTGGTGCGGCAACGCTTTCTACTGGCTGAGCATCGACGCCTCGGACTCCGGTAACAACAAGGAAGCCGACGAGTACCAGGCCTGGTCCGACCAACTGCTTGATCGGGCCGCCACCCTGCTCGCCGCCGCCGGCCTCGACGCCCCCGCCAACGACGACCTGATAGAAACCTACGCCGACCGAGCCCTGGACGAGATGGCCTCGCCGGGCGCGCCATATGACGTAACGACGGTCTGCCCGACGCTGGTTACGCCCTGACGGCGACGCAGACCTGTCGCCAGCTGTCGGGGCCGATAGCACTTCTGTGGAAGTCGCCGTAGCGCTCGGTGAGCTTCAGGCCGCCCAGGTCGAGCAGCAGGGGTAGCTCCTGCGGGAAGATCTGACGCAAGTCGAGATGTGTGCGCCGGAAATCGCGGCGTTCGGCTGTCGACCAGGACCAGTCGGTTCGCATCATCTGCGTCGCCGGATCGTAAGCGATGGTCTCCTCGATCGTCACGTTGCCGAGCCGCGAATGACGGAACACGCCGAGCGGTTCGCGTTGGCCCGGCGGCACCGTCAGGAGATGCAGGCTCGGCACGAACACGTCGAACAGCAGCTTGCCGCCGGGTGCCAGATGACGGCTGATGGCCGTGAACGCGCCGGCAAAATCCTCATGGGTGTGGAGATGCATCAGCGAGTTGGCCGCAACGACGACGAAGTCGAACGCCCTGCCCAGCTCAAAGGCGCGCATGTCGAGCCGCACGAAGGTGGCGTCGAGACCGCTCTCCGTTGCCGCCGAGCGCGCCTGCGTCAGCATGGTCTCGGACAGGTCTCCACCCAGGACCTCCGCCCCGCTTAGCGCCAGCGGCAAGGCGAACCGCCCGGTACCACAGGCAAGTTCGAGCACGCGTCGGCCCGCCCCGCCGGCTTGGAGATAGAAGTGCTCCATCGCCGGGTCCGGCGGTGAAACGAGGTCGTAAAGTTCGGCGTCGTCGTAAAGACCGTCCATCGCCTACCCCCCCAGCAAAACAAAAGGGCGCCGTAGCGCCCTTTCTCATAGCCGATGGATGAAGCGCCTTACACGCTCTTGTCGATAGTGCCTTCGGCTGGCTGGCCGTTTGCGCCGCCGCCTTTGGCGATGCCCACCATGGCGGGGCGGAGCACGCGGTCGCCGATGGCGAAGCCGGCCTGGACCACCTGCACCACGGTACCCTCCGGGCGGGTCGGGTCGGGGACCTCGAACATCGCCTGGTGCTTGTGTGGGTCGAACTTCTGGCCTTCGGCGTCGATCGGCTTGACGCCGTGCTTGGCGAGCAGCCGCTGCATCTCGCGCTCGGTCATCTCGATGCCTTCGATCAGCGACTTGGTCGTCGCGTCGGCGGCTTCGCGCGCTTCGTGCGGCAGCATCATCAGGGCGCGGGACAGCGAATCGGTGGCCGTCAGCATGTCGCGGGCAAAGCCGGCGATCGCATAGGTGCGGGTGTCGCCGATCTCGCGCTCGGTGCGCTTGCGGAGGTTCTCCATCTCGGCAGCGGAGCGGAGCAGCCGGTCGCGCAGGTCTGAGTTCTCGGTCTTGAGGGTTTCGACCGGATCGGGCGTCATGTTTTCGGCACCCTCGACCTTCGCGTCGACTGCCGCGTCGTTCGCGGCCTCGGGCGTCGGCTTGTTGTCCTCGGGCTTGGTGTCTTCGTCGTTCATCATTGGCCTGGGAAAAGTGGGGCCGCGTCACGCGGCAGGAATTGGCCCCGATATCGGACAATGGAGCGGAAGATTCAACCCTTGCTTGTTTTCGGCTTCAGGCTTTGCGACTCATGATCGCCGAAATGACGTTGGCCGTGTAGTCGACCACGGGCACCACCCGGGCATAGTTGAGCCGCGTCGGACCGATCACCCCGAGCACGCCCACCACCTTCTGGTTAGCGTCCTTGTAGGGCGACAGGATCACCGACGAGCCCGAGAGCGAGAACAACTTGTTCTCCGACCCGATGAAGATTTTCACCCCTTGCGCCTTCTCGGTGTCGCCGAGCAGGTCGATCAGCCCCTCGCGGCTTTCGAGTTCGTCGAACAGCTGGCGCACCCGGTGGATTTCCTCGGACGCCATGGTGTCGTTGATAAGGTTGGCGCGGCCGCGCACGATCACCGTCGGCGGCGCCGCGGTACCCGAATCAGCGAGCGTCGCCAGCCCCGCCTCGACCAGCTTGCGGCTGAGCTCATCGAGCTCGTGCAGGGTTTCCTCGCGCTTCTGCTGAATGGCGCGGCGGGTTTCGGCCAGCGTCCGCCCGACCGCGAGGTGCGCCAGGTAGTTCGAGGCCTGCGTCAGCGTGCTGGCGGTCAGGCCCGCCGGCAGCGGCAGGACGCGGTTTTCCACCGTGCCGTCATCGCCCACCAGCACCACCATGGCGCGTGCGGCATCGAGGCGGATGAACTCGATATGCTTGAGAACCAGGTCGGATTTCTGCGCAATCACCACGCCGGCGCCGTGGCTGAGGCCCGATAGCAGCTGGCTCGCCTCGGTGAGCAACTCCTCGATACCGCCCGAGCCTTGCGATGGCGCGTGCATCTGCTGGGCAATCTGCGCCTTTTCGGCTTCATCGACCGCGCCGACTTCCAGCATCGCGTCGACGAAGAAGCGCAGGCCCTGCTGGGTCGGCAACCGGCCCGCCGAGGTGTGCGGTGCGGCGATCAGCCCAAGATCCTCGAGATCGGCCATCACGTTGCGCACCGAAGCCGGCGACAGGCCGCCGCTGAGCATCCGCGCCAGGTCGCGTGAGGCGACCGGTGCGCCGGTTTCGAGATAGCGATCGACGAGTTTGCGGAAAATATCCTGGCTGCGGGCGTTCAGCACCGCCAGTACGTCTTCGGACACTGTTCCGCGCTCAGCCATATTCACCATTTAGGCACAAACCAGTGTTCCGCCAAGCGCCCCAAGCTTGTTACCACCCTCCCCGAGGGTTAAGAGGCGGTTAACGCCAACTAAACCGAGTGATTTGATGCGGCCATCCGGACGCCAGCCTGATGAGATGCGGGCCGTGAGCCTCGAACGCAATGTCGCCCCCAAGGCCGAAGGCAGCTGCCTCGTGACCTTCGGGCGCACCAAGGTGTTCGTGACGGCCTCGGTCGAAACCACGCTGCCCAGCTGGCGGCGCGGTTCGGGGCTGGGCTGGGTAACCGCCGAATACGGCATGCTGCCGCGCGCCACCGATAGCCGCAACCGCCGCGAGGCGGCAGCCGGCAAGCAGACCGGCCGCACCCAGGAAATCCAGCGCCTGATCGGCCGCGCCCTGCGCGCGGTGGTCGACATGCAGGCCCTGGGCGAAAACCAGATCACCATCGACTGCGACGTGCTTGAAGCCGATGGCGGCACCCGCACGGCGTCGATCACCGGCGCCTACGTGGCGCTGGTCGAATCGATCCGCTGGCTCGAGGAGCGCAAGCTCACCAAGGGGGTTGTGCTGCGCGATTCGGTCGCCGCCATTTCCTGCGGCATCTATCGCGGCACCCCTCTGCTCGACCTCGATTATCTCGAGGACGTCGAAGCCCACACCGATGCCAATTTCGTGCTCACCGGCTCGGGCAAGTTCGTCGAGATCCAGGGCACGGCGGAGCAGGTACCGTTCAGCCGCGACGAGCTCAACAGCCTGATGACGCTGGCCGAAAAGGGCATTTCCGAACTTTCGATCATCCAGAAGGCGACACTCAGCTGATGGCAGACAAGCTCACATTGCGGCGCGGCGACCGGCTGGTGCTGGCGACCCACAATGCGGGCAAGCTGCGCGAATTTCAGGAGTTGCTCGAGCCTTTCGGCCTCGACATCGTCTCGGCCGGCGAACTCGGCCTGCCCGAGCCCGACGAGACCGGCACCACCTTTGTCGAGAACGCCAGGATCAAGGCGCATGCCTCGGCCCAGGCCGCGG
>Ga0105047_10014440_pt1 | contig 12525 bp, 10 predicted proteins | sample MAT04_FD_78384 | JGI IMG/M metagenome (GOLD analysis project Ga0105047, IMG submission 78384) | Freshwater microbial communities from Lake Fryxell liftoff mats and glacier meltwater in Antarctica - MAT-04 (megahit assembly) | ecosystem: Environmental > Aquatic > Freshwater > Ice > Liftoff... | reverse complement strand
TCCGGCAGGGCGATCTTGCTGACGGTTGCGCAGGTGGCGGCCGAGGAGCCGGATACGCTGCCGAACAACCCGCAGGCGAGGATGTTCACGTGCAGCAAGCGCCCCGGCACGCGCCGCACCCAGGGGGCCAAGCCGTTGAACAACTCTTCGGAGAGTTTGGTGCGGAACAGGATTTCGCCCATCCAGATGAACATCGGCAGGGCGGCAAGTGTCCAGGAACCAGTGCTTTCCCAGTAGGCGCCGGCCAGGAACAGCCCGGGCGAGGGGTGGACGATCGTCATCGCCACATAGCCGGTGCCGGCGAGCGACAGCGCGATCCACAGCCCGCTGCCGAGCAGCAGGCACAGCAGAAAAAGCAGCAGCAGCGCGATTTCGAGCATTTCCATGGTCTACATTTCCGCCGAGAAATCGCCGCGCGCGGCCCGTTCTTCCGCCGCGCGGATGTAGGTCGGCTTCCCGCCGCGCAGCACGATCACAAGCTCGTCGAGTATGGCGATGAGCAGGATGCCCGCGCCGATGGGAATGGCGAGCTTCGGAACCCAGAGCAGGAAGGGCACGCTGCCCTGTGCGACCTCCTCGATCTCGAGCGAGAACATCGCGTCCGAGAAGGTCCAGCGGACGATGTAGGCGACCAGCGCGGCCGCCAGCGTCAGCACCGCCGCCTCGGCCCAGCGCCGCTTGGCCGGCCCGAAGCGGTCGATGAAGAGGCCGACGCGGATCAGTTCCCCGCGCTTGAAGGTGTAGCCGAGCGCGAAGAACGCCGTGGCCACGCAGAGATAGGCCGTCAGGTCGTCCGCGCCGGGAAACTGCACGTTGAACTGGCGCAGGAAGACCTGCGCCATCATCGTCACGAAGATGCCGAACAGCGCGATGGATGCAAGGCCGGCGCTCACCAGATACAGCGCATCCAGTGCGCGCCGGAACACGCCCCTCAGCCGTTGTAGGCGGCGATGAGGCGCGCGCCATCCTCGCCCGCGCGCGTCACCCACTCGCGCGCCATTTCGACACCGACGCGGTTCAGCGCCTCAAGCAGGACCGGCGAAGGCTGCGTCACAGTCATGCCGCGCTGCGCTAGCGTCGCCTCGTTTGCGGCAATCGCTTCCTCGGCCAGGCGCCAGCCGCGGGTCTCGGCGGCGGTGGCGGCGGCGCGGATCGCGGCTTGGTCGGCGGCGGAGAGTGCTTCGAGCGCGCGGCGGTTGATGAAGACCGCGTTTCGCGTGTGGGTGAAGCCCACCGGGGTGTAGATGCGGCTGAAGTCCCAGGCGCTGCTGTCCACGCCGGTCGCCGCACTGGTCACCATGGCGTTCACGACGCCTGTGGCGAAGGCCTGCGGCACTTCGGCCGCCTGGATCAGCACGGGGTTCGCACCGACGAGGGTTGCGAAGCGGTTGGTCATCACGCTGAAGGTGCGGAAGCGCGTGCCACGCAGGCTCTCGACCGTCTCGATCGGCGCGTTGCTGTAGAAGCCCGAATTCGGCCAGGCCACCACATGCAGGAGCGAGAGGCCCTGGCGCTGGAAGCGCGCCTCGATGAAGGGGCGCGACAATTCGTTCAGGCGACGGGCCTGGGCGATGGTCGGTGCCAGCATGGGGATGCCGTCGACCTCGAAGAAGGGGTCCTCGTTGCCATAGGCGCTCAGCAGGATCTCGCCGATCTGCACTTGGCCCTGCTGAACGCCGCGCTTGATCTGCGGCATCGGCATGAGGGAGCCGTTGGAGTGGATCTGGATCTGCACGCGGCCACTCGTGGCAGCCTGCACCTCCTCAATGAACTGGCGGTTGTTGCGTGTGTGGAAATTGCCGTCCGGGTACGGCGTTGCCATTTGCCAACGCGCCTGCGCATGGGCTTCCAGGGCAGGCAGCAGCGGTGCGGCGGCACCGGCCGCCAATAGGGTGCGGCGGGTTACGTTCATGGGTCGAGCCTCTCCCGAAGGGAATGTCATTGCCCCCCAATCATCGACCGAGCAATGCAATCCGCGCAAGCCCGCCTTTCGCCGCCGTGATGGCTCGACCCCGCGTTCTGCCCGCGAGAAAGGCAGCGCGGCCTCGGCTTTGGGCGAGAAGCACGACGTGGTCCGGTGATTAAAGCGGGTAGTCCCGCCCGGGATCAACCCGCATCACGTCATCCCCGGTGACGGAATGCCCGCCGAGGTGAAGGGTCTCCTGGGTGCCGCCGAACTTCGCGCGCAGGTCGCCGTTGCCGGTGTGATCAAGCTCGGCGCCAGCAGATGCTCGACCGCCGATGTCGAGGGTGTGGTTCAATGGATGGGCGAAGACCTGGTGCAGGATCTTCCGATGACGATGGTTCAAGGCGCGGGCCTCCCGGCGGGATGGCGCATCGGAGCAGCCCCGCTGATCGGCGTCCTTGCGTCAGTTCAAGCCGCGCTCAGCCGGCCGAGGCGACGTATTGCTTCAGTTCCTCCGTCTCCTGCTCGGCCTCCGCGATGCGGGCCTTCACGAGGTCACCGATGGAAACCATGCCGACAAGAAGGCCATGCGCGTCCAGCACGGGCAGATGGCGCACGCGCCTGTCGGTCATGAGCTGCAGCCCTTCGGTGATCAGGCTCTGGGGCGTGACGGTGTGCAGGACCCGCGTCATGAGCTGGCCCGCCGTCATCCGCATCACGGCCTCTCCCGCGCCGGCCACCGCGCGTACGATGTCGCGCTCGCTGACGATGCCGAGAACGTGCCCGTCACTCTCGACGACGAGGACCGCGCCGATGCGATGCTGGGCCAGTGTTCGCGTGATGGATGCGACGCAATCATCCGTGCGAACGGAAACCACTTGGTTTCCCTTGCTGCGAAGAATATTCGCAATCACCATGATCTTGCTTCCTCCTCCCGATGGACGAATCAGAGAAAGGAGGCTGCGCCACGCCGTGGCCGCATTGCAACGCAAACCCATGCTGCACCGCGGCAGCACTGTGCGCCGCAACATGCGGCGGCTGGAACCGCTACTCGGCGCTTCCGGTCAGCTGCGTCTTGACCAAGTCGGCGAAACGGCCGCCGAGCGCCAGAAGCTGCTGGAACGAGCCTCGCTCCACGATGCGGCCCTGGTCGAACACCAGGATCTCGTCCGCGTCGCGCACGGTCGAAAGACGGTGCGCGATGATGAACGTGGTACGCCCGGCCATCAGGGCGCGCAGCGCCTTCGCCACCTTCGCTTCCGTCGCGGCATCGAGCGCGCTCGTTGCCTCATCCAGGATCAGCACCGGCGGATCCTTCAGCAGGGCACGAGCGATCGAGAGCCGCTGGCGCTGCCCGCCCGAGAGTGTCGCGCCGCGCTCGCCCACCATGGTGTCGTAGCCATGCGGCTGCCGCATGATGAAGTCGTGCGCCTCGGCCATGCGGCAGGCGCGCTCGAGGTCGGCCTGGTTCGCATCGGCGCGGCCGACCAGCAGGTTGTCGCCGATGCTGCGGTTGAACAGCATGCTTTCCTGGAACACCACGCCGATGTTGCGGCGCAGGCTCTCCAGAGTGATGTCGCGCAGGTCGATGCCGTCGAGCGTGATGGCGCCCTCCGTCGGGTCCCACAGGCGCTGGAGCAGCTGCATCGAGGTGGTCTTGCCCGCACCCGTGGCGCCCACCAGCGCGATGGTCTGGCCGGGCATGGAGGCGAGGTCGATGCCGCTGAGGATGCGGCCGCTGTTGGGGTAGGAGAAGCCCACGCCTTCAAAGCGAACATTGCCTTCGGCCCGGCCGATGTCCCGCGCGTCTGGCCGCTCGGGCACGGTGCTGACCGCGTCCAGCACTGCGAAGAACTGCCGGAGTGCGGGCGCCTGGAACAGCATGTGCGAGACGAAGGCGACCGCCCCTTCCAGCCGCGCGACCAGCAATGTGGCGAAGCCCATGAAGCTCACGATGTCGCCCACGCTGGCCTGACCGCGCAGGTGCAGCAGCGTGCCCAGCATGAAGATGAGGATGACGGTGATCGTGCTCGCCGCGCGCGACACCACGTTCACCAGCGCCCACCAGTTCAGCACCGGGAATTGCTGGTCCAGCACCTCGCGCATGATGTCGCCGAACATCTTCGCCTCACTCTGGAGGCGCGTGAAGGACTGCACGACCACGACGTTCGAGAGCGCATCCTGCGCGGAGCCGGCAAGTTCCGTATGGAACTCCTCCACGCGCATCTGCGCCGTCTGCGTCTTGCGGATGACGAGGGTGGTCAGCACCGTGAACACGACCACCAGGCCGATCAGCAGGAGGCCGAGCCGCCAGTTCAGCATCATCGTCAGCGGCAGCAGCACGAGCGCGCCGATAAACGTGGTCAGATGCTCGCGGAAGAAGGCCAGCCAAAGGCCAAACAGGCTGTCGCTGCCGATGAGCATGACCTTCATCAGCCGCCCCGACTGCACGTCGCCATGGAATTCGAGCGGCAGCGCCAGCACGTGCTGGAAGTAGCGCGACATCATGACCAGGCGGTTGCGGTGCGCCATCCGGTCCGACAGGAGGCCGACGGCCACGTTGGCGGCGATGGCCGAGAGCCCCACGGCGGCCCAAATTCCGAGCAGCACGAAGGCCTCGGCCCAGACAGCGGCCTCGGACATGCGATCCGACTTGGAGAGCAGGTCGACCACCCGGCCGAACAGCACGGGTTCCAGGAACTGAAGGCCCGCCAGCGCAATGGCGGCCGCAGTCAGTCCCAAGGCCACGAAACGGTCCGGGCGAAGCAAAGCCAGGACGCGCGAATAGAGGCGGATGAACTCCATGGGCTACGTCCTGAAGCACGTGTCCGGCGTATCTGTAGAGCCCGCGGGCAAGGGCGCAAGTCCGCCCCTTGAAGCATCCGCCGCGACAGTCCAGAGTTTGAGCCAAAGAACGATCTCGGGAGACGTACCAGCATGAATTCGACACGCCGCGTGATGCTGGGGGCCTCGCTCAGCGCACCCTTCCTGGCGGGGGCTTCCCACGCCCAGGCACCCGCCGCTGCTTGGTCGCCAACCCGCCCGATCCGCCTCGTCGTCGGCTTCACGCCGGCCGGCACGACGGACATCGCAGCCCGCATCTTGGTCGAGCCGCTGTCTCAGCGCCTGGGCCAGCCCGTGCTCATCGAGAACCGGCCGGGCGCCGGCGGCAATGTCGGTGCCGACGTGGTCGCCAAGGCCGAGCCCGATGGCCATACCATCCTGATGAAGACGGTCAGCTCGGGTGCCATCAACTACGGCCTCTATGGCGCGCGAATGCCCTACAAGCCGGAGGACTTTGCCGGCATCAGCCTCGTCGTCCGCGTCCCGAACGCCATCTTCGTGACCCCTGCCGTGCGCGCCAGCACGCTGGCCGAACTGGTCGCGCTGGTGCGCGCCAACCCTGGCAAGATGAACATCGGCAGCAGCGGCGTCGGCACCTCGCTCCACATGACAGGCGAACTGCTCAAGATGGCCGCGGGCCTCGACCTGACGCACGTGCCTTTCCGCGGTTCCGGCCCCATGCTGCAGGAGATGATCGCCGGCCGCATTGAGGTCGGCGTCGACAACCTGCCGAGCGTGATCGGCCACCTGCGCGAAGGCCGCCTGCGCCCGCTCGCCGTCACCACGGCGACGCGCAGCCCCTCCCTGCCCGACGTGCCGACCACAGCCGAGGCGGGACTGCCGGAGGTCGAGGCCACCGCCTGGTTCGGCCTGGCCGGCCCGTCGCGGATGCCCCGCGCGGCGATCCAGCGCATCAACCGCGAATGCGAGGCCATCCTGGCCGACCCCGCGGTCTGGCGCCGCTTCGACGAGTTGGGCGGCATGCGCGCCGAACTGGCGCCTGGCGGTGGCAGCACGCCCGAGACCTTCGACGCCTTCATCCGCGCCGAGGTCGCCAAATGGGGCGAGGCCGTGCGCCGTTCCGGCGCGACGGTCGAGGGCTGAGCGTCATGCACCGCAGGGACCTGCTGGCCGCGGGCGCCCTGATGGCGCCCACCATGGGCGCACACGCGCAGGCCTGGGCGCCCACGCGCCCACTCCGGCTCGTGATTCCCTTCCCGCCGGGCGGCACGACCGACCTTGTGGGCCGCATGGTGGCGGAGCGCCTTTCGGGCCCCCTAGGCCAGCCTGTCATCGTCGAAAACCGCCCCGGCGCGGGCGGCAACATTGCGGGCGACGGCGTGGTGCGCGCCGAGCCCGACGGGGGGACGCTGTTCTTCAGCACCATCGGCACCGGCGCCATGAACTACGCCGTCTATGGCGCGCGCATGCCCTGGCGCCCGGAGGAGATGGCGGCCGTCGGCCTCGTCACGCGTGTGCCCAACGTGCTGATGGTGGCCAACCGCCTGCCGGTGCGGACCATGACCGAGTTTCTCGACTTCGCCCGCCGCCGCCAAGGCGAGATCACCTACGGCACCGCCGGCATCGGCAGCAGCCCGCATGTCTGCATGGAACTGCTCGGCCAATTGACCGGCATCCGCTTTGTCCATGTGCCGTTCCGCGGCTCGGGGCCCATGCTGGTGGAACTCATGGCCGAGCGAGTGGATTGCGGGATGGACAACATCCCCTCCTCGCTCGCTTTCATCCGCGACAACCGCCTCCGCGCCATCGGCATGAGCAGCGCCGCGCGCAGTGCCGTGGTGCCGGACGTGCCCCTGATCGCCGAGACGATCCCGGGCTTCGAGGCGACGGCCTGGTTCGGCGTCCAGACCTCCGCCCGCGTGCCGCGCCACATCATCGCTCGGCTGGGCGCGGAGGTGGACACGATCGTGCGCGATCCGGCCTTCGTCGCCCGTCTCAAGGAGTTCGGCGCCGAGGGTCCGGGCCTGACGCCCGAGGGTGGCACCACGCCGGAGGCCTTCGAGGCCTTCATCGCCGCCGAAATCCGCAAGTGGGGTGAGGTGATCCAGCGGGCTAATGTGCGGGTGGAATAATCCAGCGCTGCGTCAGACCATCTCGATGAGGATGCCGTCCGCGCCAAGCTGCGCCGCGATGCCGGTGCGGTTGGGCTGCAGGCGCAGCCGCACCCCCGAGGTGTTCTGCAGCCAAAGCCCCCCGCGCATCTGCGCGCCCGGCGCCACCAGTCCCGCCCGCGCCTGGCCATAAACGCCAGGGAACTGCGTCACATCGGTCATGTTTGGACCTCGCCCGTGGCACGGACCCGCGCCATTCCGACGCCGCCAGCGCCAAGCCCGCGCACGCGGAAGCGATGGCGGCGGCCCTGATAGGTCAGCACGCCCTCGCCCCAATGCACCTGGCCGATGAAACCCATCTGCCATTTGGTGATCTCGACTCGTGCGACGGCCGCACCCAGCGGGGGCTCGGCCGGCGGGGGCGGCGGCGCGGTTACCACCGGAGCGGGGCGCGGTGCTGGCTCGCTGGCGCAGGCGGCGAGGCCGAGGGCGGGCAGCGCGGCCAGCCAGAGGCGACGGGGGAGCAGGGTGGCGGCCAATGGGTTTCTCCCGTGTCGAGACACCAGCCTAGCACCTGCGCCGGTGTCGCAAATGGGCTCGCCTGGGTTGGGCGTCCCATTCTCGCAATGCACCCAGGCACAAGCCTGGTCCCTCACGCGCTCAGGCCGCATCATAGTGCCCTTCACCGCCGCCGGTGCGACGGACGTCACAGCGCGCATCATGGCCCAGCGCCTCTCCGCCCGGAACTGGCCGGCAGGCCCGTCCACTCACGCATTTGTGTCTCCTGCCGCAGACGCAGGCGGCGGAAATCAAGTAGCGGAGAACAATTCCTCGGGATCGAGACCCGCCGTATCCTGGCGCAGCGGCAGCGTGGTCCTCGCCTCCTCGATGAAGCGCGCTCGCACCGGCGCATCACCGTCCAAATAGGCATCGTGCCACCATTCCAGAATCCTCGGCCGCGCGTCCTGCAATGCGGCCGCCCCGATGATGCGCTCCCGCTTGTTGTTTCGATTCACGTCTCTTGCTGAAGGCAAGAGGTTCCAAAGGTCGCCGCAGGGCCAGGCCGACCACGGAAGGCAGTGGTCGATATCCATCGCCCGGTCGCTCAGGATGCGGCCGGACCACACGCAAGTTACAGCGCGCCCCTCCCGAAAGCGCCGCTGCGCCAAGTTACGAACGAGCGACGTGTCGCGCTCGGGTTCGAGCCAGCGCAGCGCATTCAGCACATCATCCGCCGGAATTTCGCGTCGGGCGCTGGCACCATAGGCCTGGGTCTGGCGCACCCATTCCGCCAGCAGCATGGGCTCGATCCAGGCGGCCATGCGGCGCAGCGCGGCCCATATGTTGAGCGGGACGCGGGTGCTGCCGTAAGCCCATAGCAACTCCTGATCGAGGCGCAGCACGGTGCCGGCCCGCGGCAGGCGGCCATACGCCGTCGCAAAGACGGGGCGATCATCATCGTAGGTCAGATGCCGGGCCGGCATGTCGGCGATCAACCGGGCGGCATCAGCCAGCGCACGGGCCACCCAGACGGCCATCTCGCCACTGAAACTTGCCCCCGGCCGCAGGTCGAAAGGGGCGAGCGGCGCCAAGGCGTTGAAGGCTTGCTTCACGAAACCCATGCGTTCGCCGGGCCGTTGCGGCAAGCCCCGCTCCACCAGCGGCTTGAACATGCGGATCCAGTAGAGCGCGACCAGGCCAAGCGGGATTTCCACATCCTCACCCGCCTCGCGTGCCACATTGGGCGAGCCATCAGCAATGCGGGCGATGCAGCGCAGAAGGGCCAGCTTGTAGGTCGCAGACTTTTCCTGCCGCAGGATCACGCTCCGAAGCAGCGGTAAGGCGCCCGCACCATCATCGGGCAGGTCGAGCACCACAGTCTGCCAGCGCACATCCTGACGGGACTGGCGATCCTCGCGCCGCTCCGTCGCTACGCGCAGCGCAAGCCCGTGATCAATGCCCAGGCGCTCCACCTCATTCGCGTCCACCGGCCACATGGGGCGATCAGTGGGCGCCGGGCCGTGGCGCAGGGTCAGCATCATGCGCCCGCCCGGCTTGAGGAGCGTCGCCATCTTGCGCATCGCGCGACCGCGATCCTCCGGCGGGACATGTTGCCAGACGCCGCTGAGCCAGATCAGATCGAAACCGAGGCCCAACCGATGAACGTTGGCAAGCGCGGGCAGCCGGTCGTCGACCCAGTGAATTCGCGCATCGGGATGCAGCTTGGCAGCTTGGCCGCGCATTGCCCCGGCGGGTTCCGCAGCGATCACCTCCCAGCCCGCAGCGGCGAACCACGCAGCATCGCGGCCGCTGCCGGCACCGATATCGAGGATCAGGCCGGGCGTCGTCGGGACGAAAGGCAGCGCGTCCCGGTGGATGTCGGTGAAGCCGAAGGCTTCATAATTCTCGGTGAATTCCTCGAACCCGCGATGATAAGGCGTCACGGTGTCCCAGGTCATGCGTGCTTCAGCTTCGGCGGCAGGAAGCGGGCATTGTCCCCGCCGCCCTCAGGCCAGCTTGGAAGCGATCCAGTCCTTCATCTGTCCCTTCGGCATGGCACCAACCTTGGTGTCGACCGGCTTGCCATCCTGGAACAGGATCATCGTGGGGATGCCGCGCACCGAGTAGGTGTTGGGCGTCATCGGATTTTCGTCGATGTTGACCTTCGCGATGGTCAGCTTGCCCTGATACTCCTTGGCGATCTCGTCCAGGATGGGGGCGACCATCCGGCAGGGGCCGCACCATTCGGCCCAGAAATCCACGAGGACGGCGCCTTTCGCCTCCAGAACGTCCTGCTGGAAGGTGTCGTCGCTCACGGCCTTGGTCAGTTCGCTCATTGGGGGGCTCCTCGATTCTCTGCCCGTAACGTCGTGTCGCGCGGGGCCGTGGTCAAGTCGGGGGTCAAGTCGGGGGTCAAGCCGGGGTCAAGCGGGAGCGTGCTGATCCAGCAAGGCCGAGGGCAGCGGCATGACACGGACGCCGTAGGTCCACACCAGGGCACACTCCACCAGCCGCCCAGGAAGGGCCTTTTCCAGCACGGCGCGATAGGCCGCCATCTGGCGCAGATAGGCGGGCGGTGCCTCCTCCGGCGTGGCGGGCGGGGGGCGGTTGGTCTTGTAATCGAGCACGAGCACATGCCCCTCGCGCACCAGCATCCGGTCCACTTGACCGAGGATCAGGCGGTCGCCCACGCGACCGGCCAGCGGCGCTTCCGCCAAGCTACCTGGCCCGAAGGCGGCGGCGACGGCCGGATGGGCCATGACGGCCAGGGCCTCCTCCAGGATTTCGGCTTGCTGCCCCGGATCGAGCCCGTGGCCGGGCCGGGCCAGGAAGGCGCCCCCAGCGGCCGCGCGGCCGGCCTCCGGCAATTCTGGGAGGGATTGCAGCAGGGCATGGATCAGGTTGCCGCGGCGGAACCGCCGGCCCAGTGGGTCGCTCGGCCCGTGCGGCGTGGCGGCGGGGATCTCGACCTCCTCATCCTCCATGTGCGATGGCGCGGAGATCGAGGGCGCGGTCCGGCTCGCGGCCGGGATGCGCGTCCAGGTCGGCAGGGCAGCGGCCACCGCTGTCCCGCGCCGCGCCTCGTCGCGCCGCGCATCCGTCTGCGAGGATGCCAAGCGCAGCAGCGGGCCGTCCGCGAAGCCCGCGGGGTCTGCGCCCCAGGCGGCCGCGTCGAACTCCGCCTCCTCGAGCGTGTCGAGGTTGCGGAAGCCCGCTTCGATCTTGCGGTACCAGCACTCGTCCGGCGGCTTCTTGCCGCGATGCCAGCCGCAGACCAGCAGGCGGTCTTCCGCGCGGGTCAGCGCCACGTAGAGCAGGCGGTTGCCCTCCTCCGCCTCGCGCGCCAGGCGGGTCGCATCGGCCGCGTCATAGGCGGGTGCGGCATAGCCACCCTTGCGCGGCGCCCAGAGTGGCAGGTCGCCCTCCGCCCAGCGCAGCCCGGCGTTGCGCGGGGGCGAGCCGGTGGTGTCGGGCAGGATGACGATGGGCGATTGCAACCCCTTCGCGCCATGCACCGTCATCACGCGCACCACGTCGGCGCTGGTGTCGGGCTCGCGCTTCACCTCGGCGGCGGCACGGCGGAGCCAGTGCAGGAAGCCCTGGAGCGAGGCAGGGTGCGCGCCCTCATGCGTCATGGCGGCGGTGAGCAGTTCGTCCAGCGGGTCGCCCGCGTCGGGGCCGAGGCGCGCCAGCAACCGCGCGCGGCCGCCACGCTCGCCGAGGATTTCGGCAATGAGCGCGTGCGGCGGCACGTGGCCGGCGCGGGCGCTGAGATCGGCCAGCAGGTCGGCCGCGCGGCCCACGGGATGGTCGCCGCCGCGCTCGGCCATCAGGCGCGCGTGCAACGAGCCCGCGCGGCCATGCGCGAGCGTGAAAAGCTGATCGTCGTCGAGCCCGAAGATGGGCGATTTCAGCGCGGCGGCGAGTTGCAGGTCGTCCTGCGGGAGCAGAATGGCGTCCAGCGTCGCCAGCACGTCCTGCACGGCAAGCTGCTCGATCAGCACCATGCGGTCCACGCCACCGACGGGCACCTGGCGCTCCTTCAGGGCGCGGACAAGCTGCGCGAGGAAGGCGTCGCGCCGCCGCACCAGCACGAGAATGTCACCGGCACGGATCGGCCTGCCGCGCCCTGGTTCGCCGTCATGCCGCGCGTCGAGGCGTTCGTGGCGGATCATGTGGTCGATACGCGCGGCAAGTGCGGCAGCCAGGCGCGCATCGGGGCCGGTGGCGCCCGTGGCGGCCTCGGGCACGGCCCAGGCGGGGGCATCCTCCCGCTCGCCCTGCGCCTGCAGCGGCCATAGCTCGACCAGGCCGGCGGCGCCGGCGCGATCCGGCCGGTGCAGCATCGCCGTGCCATCGACAACCCCGGCACAGGCCGGCCCCAGGCAAAACACCTTGTCCACGAGGGCCAGGACGGGCGGTGCCGAGCGGAACGAGACGTCCAGCGTGACCTGCCGGAATTGCTGCCCGGCCTCCCTGACGGTCTGGCCGAACTCCACCTCGGCGCGCGGCAGGCCGGCGGCGTCGGCGCCTTGGAAGCCGTAGATGGACTGCTTCACGTCGCCCACCGCGAACATGGTGCGGGGCGGCGCGTTCTCGCGCGTGCCTCGGCCGGCGAAGAACTCGCCGGTCAGCGCACGGGCGATGCCCCATTGCTCGGGGTTGCTGTCCTGCGCCTCGTCCAGCAGCACGTGGTCGAGGCCGCCATCGAGCTTGAACAGCACCCAGGCCGCGCCGGGGTCGTCCAGCAGGCGGCGGGCGGCGGCGATGAGGTCGTCGTAGTCAAGCCGGCCGATGCGCCGCTTGGCCTGCGCGAAGCGGTCGAGCACGGGCAGGCCGAGTTCCAGCGCCGCCTCGGTCGCTTCCAGCAGCGCGAGCGCCATGAGCGAATCTCGGAAGGCCAGAATGCGCTCGCCCTCGGGGCGAAGGATGGCGAGAGCCTCGGCCACCCGCGCCTCGCCGAGCCCGCCCCTGGTCGCGAGGTTGCGGTCCGCCTTGACCTTCACCGGCGGCGTCTGCGTGAGAAAGACAGCCTGCCAATCCTCCAGCGCCACCGCGCGCGCGCCGGGCGTGGCAAGTGCGAGGAAGGCGCGCATGGCCTTGCCGCGCTCCTGGTCGTTGGTGTTGGTGCTGCCCAGCAGCATGGCTGCGGCGCGCGCCAGTTCGCCCTCCTCCGGCGGATGCGCCATCGCCTGGTGCAGC
>Ga0105047_10014438_pt1 | contig 12526 bp, 11 predicted proteins | sample MAT04_FD_78384 | JGI IMG/M metagenome (GOLD analysis project Ga0105047, IMG submission 78384) | Freshwater microbial communities from Lake Fryxell liftoff mats and glacier meltwater in Antarctica - MAT-04 (megahit assembly) | ecosystem: Environmental > Aquatic > Freshwater > Ice > Liftoff... | reverse complement strand
GATCCCACGTCCAGTTTGAGGTCTCGAAGTCTTTGAAGATGATCCGCGCGTCGGCGTATTTGTGCGGATCGTCGCTCCACACGTAGAAATCGCGCTCCGGCGTGCCGGGCGCGGCGCGGCGGGCGCGTTGAAACCAGGCGTTTTGATCCGAGGTGTGATTGAGGACGAGCTCGGTGATCACGCGCAGGCCGCGCTCGTGCGCGAGCGCGAGGAAGTTGCGAAAATCGTCGATCGTGCCGTAGCTGGGATGGACCGCGAAGTAGTCGGCGATGTCGTAGCCATCGTCCTTCAGCGGCGACGGGTAGAACGGCAGCAGCCAGAGCGCGGTGACGCCGAGTTCGGTGAAATAATCGAGCCGGTCGATCAGCCCGCGGAAATCGCCGAGACCGTCGCCATCGCTGTCCTGAAATGTTTTGACGTGCAGCTCGTAAACGACGGCGTCTTTGAACCAAAGAGGGTTGGGCATCGCGGTTGATTACGGTTGGTGAGTGAATGTTGCGTGCATGGAAGTGAATCAGGCAGCCAACGTGAGCGGTTCCCGCGATACTCCCGCAAAAATTATGGAGGGAAACCAACTTTCACAGGGAGCTGAAGTGACCAATCAGGGTGTCCGCTATCGCGTCTGGGCGCCGCGGATGACGTGCGTCGTCGTGTCCGTTTGGTCGGATGGCAGAGCGGAACCGCGGGCAATTCCGCTGGTCGCGGAGCCCGACGGCTACCACGGCGGAATGGACGCCGAGGGGTGCGCGGGCGATTGCTATTCGTATCGGCTCGGTGAAACCGCCGGCCTGCCCTGTCCAGCCTCGCGCTTCCAGCCAGACGATGTCTCCGGCCGTTCGCAGGTCGTCGATCCGCGGGCCTATGCCTGGAGCGACCAATCCTGGCGGCGCCCGTCTTTCCGCGATCTGGTCATCTACGAAATCCACGTCGGCACCTTCACTCCTGAAGGCACCTGCCGCGCGGTGATCGGCAAGCTCGCGTATCTCCGCGAACTCGGTGTGAACGCAATCGAGCTGATGCCGCTGGCGGATTTTCCCGGACAGCGCAACTGGGGCTACGACGGCGTGCGGCTCTACGCTCCCGCCCGCATCTACGGCACGCCGGAGGATCTGCGCGCGCTCGTCGATGCCGCGCACGCGCAGGGCCTCGCGGTCATCCTCGACGTGGTCTATAACCATTTCGGCCCCGACGGAAATTTCCTGAGTCAGTTTTCGCCGGACTATTTCGAGAGCCGGCATCACACGCCGTGGGGCTCGGCGATCAACTTCAGCACAAGCACGGCGACGCGCGGCTACTACCGGGAGAACATCGTTTATTGGATGGAGGAATTTCACATCGACGGTTTCCGCCTCGATGCGACGCACACGATCTTCGACGACTCCTCGCGGCACATGCTCGCGGAACTGGGCGAACTGGTGCATGAGCGCGGCGGCTACATCATCGCGGAAGACGAGCGCAACGAGGCGCTGCTCATCGCGCCGCCGGAGGAAAGCGGCTTCGGCCTCGATGCGGTTTGGGCGGATGACTTTCACCACAGCATCGAGGTCGCGCTGATCGACGCCTCGATCTACTCGAGCGAGTACGCCGGCGAACTGCACGAGATGGTGAGCGCCCTGCAAAACGGCTGGGTGCATCCCGCGCCGTGGCCGCCGGGCGGACCGCGCCGCAACACCGCCTGCGCGCATCTGCCGCCGGAGCATTTCGTCTTCTGCATCTCGAATCACGACCAGGCCGGCAACCGCGCCTTTGGCGAACGCCTCAACCATCTCGTCTCGCCGGAAACCTATCGCGCTGCCAGCGCCCTGCTCTGCCTCATTCCCTACACGCCGCTGCTCTTCATGGGGCAGGAATGGGGCGCGTCCACGCCGTTCCAATATTTCACCGATCACAACGCGGAACTTGGGCGGTTGATCGACGAGGGCCGGCGTCGGGAGATGCAGCGCTATCCCGTCTTCGCCACGGCGCTCGTGACGAGCAAAATGTCTTCGCCGCAAGCACCGGAGACATTCGAGCGGTCGAAGCTGAACTGGTCGGAAGCGGAGCGGAATGGCCACGGCACCTGTCTGCGCCTTTATCGCGAGGCGCTGCGTCTGCGGCGCGAACACGCGGTCTTTCGTCCCAAGGATCGCGCCAGCACGCTCGTGGCGGAGCTTTCCTGCGGCGTCCTCGCCATCCGCGCGCAAGAGGCGGGCGATGACTGGCTGGTGCTCTGCGATCTGCGCGGCGGGCATCATGGGGATCTCGACAATGAGCCGTTTTGCCAGCTCGCACCCGGCCTGCACTGGCATTCCCGCTTCTCCAGCAACGACCCGCAATTCGGCGGACCGGATTCGGTGAGCCTCGATCCCCTCAGCGGCAAGCTCGTCTTTCAAATGCCCGAGGTGCTCGTGCTCCAAGCTTCATGACCATGCCTGCGAAAACACCCACCGCCACCTACCGCTTTCAGTTTCATCAGGGGTTCACTTTTAATGCGGCGCGTGCGCTCGTGCCGTATTTGCAGCGGCTCGGAATCAGCCACGTCTATGCGTCACCGATCTTCCGCGCCGCGCCCGGCAGCATGCATGGCTACGACATCTGCGACCACAACGCGCTCAACCCCGAGATCGGCACCCGCGAGGAATTCGACTCTCTCATCGCCGAGCTGCACGCCCATGGGCTGGGCTTCATCGTCGATTTCGTGCCCAACCACATGGGCATCGCCGAGCCGCAAAATGACTGGTGGATGGACGTGCTGGAGAACGGCCCGGCGTCGCCCTACGCGCGCTTCTTCGACATCGACTGGCTGCCGCTGAAACGCGAACTGGAGAACAAGGTGCTGCTCCCGATCCTCGGCGATCAGTACGGACGTGTGCTGGAGCGCGGCGAATTGCGGGTCAAGTTCGAGGCGGGAAAATTCCGGCTTGGCTATTTCGCCGTGCAACTCCCCATCGGGCCGCGCTCCACCCGGCCGCTGCTCCGGCGCGCGGCGGAAAGTTTCGCTGAGCCGCCAATCGAGTTGATGAGCATTCTCACGGCGCTGGAACATCTTCCGGGCAGCATCGAAACAGCGTCGGACCAAATCGTCGAGCGGGTGCGGGAAAAGGAAGTGATCCGGTTGCGGCTGGCGCGGCTTTGTGAGGAAACGCCGGCGGTCCAGGCGGCCATCGAAGCCGCGGTGGAGGAACTGCACGACGCGAATGATCCCACGAGTTTCGATCGGCTCGACTTGCTGATTAGCGATCAGACCTACCGCCTGAGCTCGTGGAAAGTCGCAGCCGAGGAAATCAATTACCGGCGGTTTTTCGACGTGAACACCCTCGCCGCGATCCGCATCGAGCTGCCCGAAGTCTTCGACGCGACCCATCGGTTGCTCCTCGAGCTGATCGAAGGCGGCGCGGTGGACGGCGTGCGCATCGATCATATCGACGGACTTGCCGATCCGCGGGAATACTTGCGAACGCTGCAAGCGCGGGCCGCGGCAGTGCACCGGGCAGGCGGCGAACGCGCGATCTACCTGCTGGTCGAGAAGATCCTTGCGACGGGCGAAAAGCTCCGCGGCGACTGGCCGGTGGATGGCACCACCGGTTACGAATTTACGGCGCAGGCGAACGCTGTGCTGGTCGATCGAACCGCGGAAAAAAGTCTGACCGAGGCCTACCACCGCTTTGTCGGGCGGCAGCTTGGCTTCCCGGAAATTGTCTATCGCGGTAAGCGCCTCGTCACGCAGGTCGCACTGGCCAGCGAGGTCAACGTGCTCGGCCATCTGCTCAACCGCCTGTCGGAATCGAATCGCTGGTATCGCGACTTCACGGTCAACGCCCTGACGGCGGCATTGCGCGAGTTCATCGCGTGCTTCCGCGTCTATCGCACCTACCTTGTGCCTGGCGAAACACCGACGGAGGCGGATGTGAAAGTCATCAATCGCGCGGTCGCCGAAGCCCGCCGCCGCAACCCCGCACTTGAGCGGACGGTCTTCGATTTCCTGCGCGACGTTTTGCTGCCGCCCGATCCGAACCCGCATCCGGTCGATGAGGAACTGCGCCGCCTCTTCGTGATCAAGTTTCAGCAATGCACGGGGCCGATCATGGCCAAGGGCGTGGAAGACACGGCGTTTTACGTCTATCACCGGCTCATCGCGCTCAATGAAGTCGGCGGCGATCCCGGCGAATTCGGCGGCACGCTGGAGACTTTCCATCGGCAGAACGCAGCGCGGCTTGCCGAGTTCCCCAATTCCATGCTGGCCAGCTCGACGCACGACACCAAGCGCAGCGAAGACGTGCGCGCCCGCCTCGCCGCCATCTCGGAAATGCCCCGCGACTGGACGCAAGCGCTGCGCCGCTGGCACACCGCGAATCGCAAACACCGGAGCGAGATCGACGGCGAATGGGCGCCCGATCACAACGAGGAGGCGCTCATCTACCAGACGCTCCTCGGCTCCTGGCCGCTCGCTCCACTCGACGAAAAGACCCGGCCCATCTACGTGCAGCGCATCCAGGACTACATGATGAAGGCGCTGCACGAGGGCAAAGTGAACAGCAGTTGGATCGAGCCCAACGAACGCTGGGACACGGCGGTGAGCGGATTCGTGGCGAAGATTCTCCAGCCCGATCGGGCGAATCGTTTCCCCGCCACTTTTGCAACATTCGCCGAACGGCTCGCCCCGCTCGGCGCGATCAATTCGCTGACGCAAACCGTCCTCAAACTCACGATTCCCGGAGTGCCGGATTTGTATCAAGGCTCGGAACTTTGGGACTTCAGCCTCGTCGATCCCGACAATCGCCGGCCGGTGGAATATCAACTGCGCCAGGATCGCCTCGCCACCTTGGAGGAAAGCGCGTCGCCCGCGGAGCTGATGGAGCATTGGCGGGACGGGCGCATCAAGATGTTCGTCATCCGCCGGCTGCTGCAATTCCGCCGGGAAAATCCCGCGCTGTTTGCCACCGGCAGCTACACTCCGGTGCCGGTCACCGGCGCGCTGGCCGATTGCGTGGTCGCCTTCGAGCGGCAACTGGAAACGCAGACGATTCTCGTGATTGTGCCGCGTTTTGCCTCACGCGTCGGCTTTCCGCCCGTGGGTGAATGCTGGCAGGACACGGCGATTGCGCCGACGGCGATCACGCCATGGACGGACCTTTTGACCGGTCGCAGCCACGCCGCATCGTCGTCGCTGCGGCTGGCCGAAATTCTCGCGGAATTTCCGGTCGCCGTGCTGACCAACGCGTAGCACATCGCCGATCACGGAATACGTCCGGTTAGTTTTCGGAACGCGATCTTTTGGTGAACCTTTGACCCACTTTATGCCCCAAAGAGACGAGCCCAAATACATCGACAAGCAGCAGCGGAAAGCCTCGCGATGAAGTGGCGCGCGCTGGCCACCGATTACGATGGCACGATTGCGACTGACGGTCTCGTGGACGAGCCGACCGCGAATGCCTTGAAGAGACTGCGCAAGAGTAACGTGCCCATCCTTCTCGTCACCGGTCGTGAATTCAGCGATCTTCTCCACCTGCCGTTGGACCTTCAACTCTTCGACCTGATCGTGGCGGAAAACGGCGGCGTTCTATACACGCCGGAAGACGGCGCAACTCGGTTGCTCGCCGCGGGTCCGTCCAAAAAATTCGTGGACGAACTGCACCGCCGCGGTGTCGCGCCGATCTCGGTGGGGACGTGCATCGTCGCCACTTGGCAGCCGCACGATGTGGCGGTGATTGAAACGATCCGCGACATGGGCCTCGAACTCAGCGTCATCTTCAACAAAGGTGCGGTGATGATTTTGCCGACCGGCGTGAACAAGGCCAGCGGCCTCGCCGCTGCGCTGGAGACACTGCACCTCTCGGCGGCCGATGTCGTCGCGGTCGGCGATGCGGAGAACGATCACGCTTTCCTCAACGCCTGCGGCTTCGGCGTCGCCGTGGCCAACGCCCTGCCCGCCTTGAAGGAACGCGCCGATCATGTCACGCAAGCCGATCATGGCGCGGGCGTCGTCGAACTCATCGAAGGCCTGTTGAGCGGCACCTTCGATTCCTTCTCGAGAAAACAACCAATCCGATGCAAATCCTGATGATCGATGTGGGCGGCACCAACGTGAAACTCATGGCCTCCGGCCACGAAGGGCGGCGCAAGGTGCCCAGCGGCGCGAAGCTCACCGCTGCGCAAATGGCCAGCGAGGTCATCAAGGCGACGGAGGATTGGGAATACGAAGCGATCTCGCTCGGCTATCCCAGCCTGGTGAAAGATGGCCGCCCCGCCCGCGAGCCGCTCAACCTCGGCGGCGGCTGGCTGAACTTCGACTACGAAAAAGCCTTCAAGCGCCCCGTGCGTTTCATCAACGACGCGGCGATGCAGGCGCTGGCCAGTTACAAACACGGGCGCATGCTTTTTCTCGGCTTCGGCACGAGCACCGGTGCGGCGATCATCGTCGATGACATCATCATCACGTTGGAGATCGGCGCCCTGCGTCTGACCCGTCGCGCGCGTTTCATGGATCGGCTGAGCGACGAGGCCCTTCAGCGCGATGGCCGCAAGCGCTGGCTCAAATCGGCCAACGAGGCGATCGCCATGATGCAAGACGTTTTCCGGCCGGAGGACACCGTCCTCGGGGGCGGCAATGCGCAGGACATCGACCCGCTGCCCAAGGGCTGCCGCTGGCGCGACAATCAGGCCGCCTTCACCGGTGCGACGCGTCTCTGGCCCGGTTCCGACATGATCGCCGAGCCTTATGGAAGTTCCTGGCGCATCCGCAAAAAGCCGAGCAGTGAACATCCGCCGGCGCAACCCGCGGAAGTCAGCCCCCCGAAGAAGCGCTAAATTTCCGTGCGCCTCCGACGCTGTGCGGAACGTGATTGCTCCGTGCGGCCCTCAGGGTTTCGCCCGCCTCGGTGTGGCCGAAGTCTGCCGCTGTTCTTCTGGCGAGCGAAGCTCGGCCGCGACTCCCGTTACTTCCGGCCGAAGAGACTCCACCCCGACCCTTTGTCGGACTGGTTCTGCTTCACCTTGAGCTGGCCGAGGAGCGATTGCAGGCCGAGATAGACCTTGTGCCACGCGCCTTCCACACTCGGGATGACGTCCGGGCTGTCGGCGAGGTAACGCAGGCTGGGCGCTTGGGCAAAAAGCTGATGCACCTCTTCTTTTTTCGGTCCCCCTTTTTCCGTCGAAGCAATGATCGCCTCCAGCCCCTGCGCGATCACGCTCTTGATTTCGAGGAACTGCGTCTCGTCTTCGCGGACGAATTTCTTATCCCGCGCGAGGTTCACGTAGTGGTTAAATTGCTTCCAGCATTCGATGTAGTTCTCGAGATGGAGGATGAATTCTTCGATGTTCTTGTAGTGCATGGCGGGCGGAGTCTGCGAGGTCGGGAGCTGCAATGTGGCCGGTTGGAGAAAGATGAGCGCGCCGCCGCGGAGTTCGCGCGCCGTAATCACGAGGCCGCTGAAATTGAGGTGCAAATCGGCGAGCACGAGGTTGGCGCTCTGCGCCGAATGGAACGCCTCGATGACCGCCCGGCCGATTTCCAAAATCGCCGCTGCCGGGAAGGAAGACGGCAGGGTGGACGCAACCAATTCCCCACCCCGGTGCAACGTGAAGCAGCCATTGGGCAGGCGCTCGGGACGGAGCGGCTTTTTCTCGCGGGAGAACGGTTTCAGGAGGCCCATTTTGCTTCGATCTGTTTCATGGTTTCGCGGATGTGGGCCAGCGTGGCGGAGCGGGTGAAACCGACGCCCAAATCCTGCACGTCGCTGGAGATGATCGCGACGTGCCTTTGCGGACCGAGCGCCTCGATCTGCTCGAGTTGACCGGCTTCGAGCCGGTCGCCCAGCACCCGCATGGCCTTGGTGGTCTGGTGAATCCACGCCGCCATTTGATCAACGCTGTCCGCGCCCCAGTGCTCGAATTTTGTCTTGTCCGCGCATTCGACGGCGACGACGAATTGCACGCCCTTGTAGCGCGAAAATCCCGCCAGCGAATTGCCGTCCTCGGTCGCGAGATCTTCGGCCTTGGCTTCGTCCATGGTCTGCGCCGTTTCCATGAGCAGGTTTTCGTAGGAGGAGAAAATCGTCCGGGGCCGGGGCACATCGTTCGGCATGATCTCGAAGCTGCCCGCCCGCCAACTGAGCATTTCGAGGAAGGCGTCCTTGCCGAGCAATTCGCCGGTCGCGGCGTCGATGATCTCGCCTTTTTGCACCCAGATGCGCCCCTCGCCGATCGCGCTCGAAATTTTCAGAATCGCCGAGCTTTGGGTCAGGCATTCGAGCTGGATGATATCGACGAGCGTCTTGCTCTGCACGCCGCGGAAGCCGCCGGAATCCTCCTTCTCGAGCATCGACTCGATGCAATCGACGAAATTGATGATCTCCTTTCCGGTCTTCGGCTTTTCCAGGTAGAGGTCGATGCCCATCGCGTAGGAACGCGCCCGAAATTGTTCATCCTCCGCCGCCGTCATGACCACGACGCGGAGCGTCGGGAATTTGCGGCGCACGATGGCCAGCACTTGGAAGCCGTCCATCGTCGGCATGCGCAGATCGACCAGAAGAAGGTTGAAGGGCTCGCTCTCGAGGAGTGCGATGGCGCGGGCGCCGGCGTCTGCGGTGTGGATTTCCGGCTGGCTCGGCAGACGCGCGAGGATCTCCTGGTAAATCTCCAGAATGTCGTGTTCGTCGTCGAGGATCAGGATTTTTTGCCGGGCGGGCATGGGCGGGAAGCTTGTGTTTAAAAGGGTTGGAGAAGACGGGAGGGGAACAGGCGCGGATTTTCGCAACGCTACTTCAGCACGTCACGCGCCAAGTGCGAAATGCGGGTGAAGATTTTTTGAACCACTCCGTTCGATGGCATCCCGACTGCTAACCAAGGCGCTACATCCCGCCCGGCTTCATGCTTACGCTCTTCAAAAAACTCTTTGGCAAAGCCGCGCCCAAGGCCGCTGTCCCGACTATGGCGGCGGCGCTGGCGCCGAGCACCCCGATGCCGACCATCGAAGTCGCGCATCTCTCGCTGGCCGCCATCACCGCGCGGTTTCCCGAGGAGTTGAAGCCATTGCTCGCCCGGGAGCCCGAGGAGGCCGCGACGGTGGCGCTGCCGCTGCCCACGATTCTCAAGCAACTGCCCGCGGGCTGCGTAAAGATGTCGCTCGCCACCCTCCAGCGTCAGGCGCACGGCTTGATCAAACCGCTGCCGCCCGGAGACAAGCGGATGGTGGATGTGCCGCTCGCCGAGATTTTCCGCCATGTCCGGCCGCACACGCTGAAGCGCCGGGCCGACCAGCGGCCGATGGTCGTTCCCGAAACCGGCTACAATCTCTTCGGCGACGCCGCGAATCCCTATGCGATCGCACCGGACGACCACTTGGAACAGATTCAAGTGGTGGATCTCACGCCGGACGTCGCCGAGGCCGCGCCGGCACCGGCGCCGGTCGGGCCGCGCGTCCTGAAAATGGACGACGGCTTGCGCGAGCATTTCGAGAATACCTCCGCCGCACGGTCCGCTCCCGTGGCCAATTCGCCTTCGTTTCCCAAGATGGAGATTTCCGAATCCGGTCCTCGTGTGGTCGCTCGGCCTCCCGAGGTGAGCAGCGCGAAAGCCGCGCCCGCAGCTCCCATCCCCAAACCGGAAGGACCGACCCTCGACCTCAAGCTCGCCCCACTCGCCGCGAATTGGCCGGACGACATCCGCAACGAGATCGCCGCACTCGATCCGGCCACAATCGTGACTTTGCCCGTCAATGACGTCTCCGCGGGGCTCTCCAAAGGACGCGTGATTTTCTCGTGGGGCCAGATCCGGGCGTGGCTCGAACCTTCCTGCAGCGCGCCAACCGCCGCCACCGAAGGCACCGCGCTCCCGCTCCCGCTGAAGGTGGTCGCCCCGGCCTTTCTCTCCGCATCGAAGAAACCGAAAACGGAACGCAAAAATTTCTCAATGGACGCGAGTATTCCGGCGCTCTTCAGCGACGGTCGCGAACCGCAGCCCAAAGCGGAGCCGGATGCTCCTGCCATCGAAGTCGCTCCCGAGCCGGTCGCCGAGGTCAGGCCAGCCATCGCGCCTGATCCCCTCAAGATTTCCGAAACGGTTGGCGAAATTTTTGGCCAGCCGCACCGGAAGGATTGGACCCCGGCAGAGATCGTCGCCGGCACGGTCAGACTGCCCGGCGTGGCCGGCGCCATTGTCGCGTTGCAGGAAGGGCTCCAAGTCGCCTCGGTTTTGCCCGACGGCGTGAAGAGTGAAGTCGTCGCCGCATTCCTCCCCCAGATTTTTGCCCGGCTGAACCAGTATTCCGGCGAGATGAAACTCGGCGAAGTGGACGACCTCCTTTTCACCACCCACGGGGCACACTGCCAGATTTACCGCCTCGGCTACGTCTATCTCGCGGTGCTCGGCAAACCGGGCGAATCACTGCCCTGGCATGAACTTCGCCTCATCTCCGAAGAACTGGCGCGGCAGACCCACAAATAAATCCCCAATCTCATGGCCATCATCAACCAAGCCACCAAGGAACTGCAGGTTAAGATCGTTTATTACGGCCCGGCGAAGAGCGGAAAGACGACCAACCTCGAACAAGTCCACGCCAACGTGCAGGTGCCCGACACCAAGGCGAAGGGCAAAATGACTTCGCTCGCGACGAGCAGCGACCGCACGCTCTTCTTCGATTTCTTTCCGCTCGAAGCGGTCGCGATCAAAGGCTTCAAGACGAAGTTCGCGCTCTTCACCGTGCCCGGCCAGGTGATCTACAACGCCACCCGCCAGATCGTGCTCCGCGGCGTGGACGGCATCGTCTTCGTCGCCGACTCGCAGTACGACAAGATGGAAGAGAACGTGGAAACCTTTAAGCACCTTGAAGACAACCTGAAGACGCTGAATCTGAGCCTCGACGAAATTCCCTACGTCATGCAGTACAACAAGCGGGACCTCCCCGATGTCGCACCCATCGAATACATGGACTTCGTGCTCAACAATCGCGAGGTGCAGGTTCCGACTTTCGAGGCCTCCGCGGCCAAATGCGAGGGGGTGTTCGAAACGCTGAACATGATCACCCGCATGCTCCTCCATAAATTCCTGAACGACGGAACGCGCCGGTAACCATCAGGCACATGGCCCAATTTCCTCAGCTCATCCAGGAAGACCTCGATCATCTGAACGCGGTCCTGGACGAACTGCTCGCCAAGAGCGAGGCCCACATCGCATTGCTCGTCGAAAAGGCGGGCTACCTCATCCATCAATGCGGCAATCCCGCGTCAATCGACACGACCACTTTCGCCACCCTGGGCTCCAATGCCTACAACGCCGTGCAATTCATGGCGCAACTGGTGAACGAGAACAACTTCACGAGCATGTATCAGCAGGGCGAGAATTTCAGCACGCTGATGGTCAACGTCGATGAGAACTCGCTCCTGGTGATCGTCTTCCCGACTCACCTCACGGTGGGCTCGATGAAGTACTACGCCACCCCGGCAGCTCTCTCCATCGCGCAGCGCATCATACTTGCCACCGCCCGCACTCCCGGCCCGGGCCTCGATCTCAGCGAACTCGACCCTACGGACGTTCAATCGCTCTTCCGGAAACAGCCATGAAGAGTCCGTCCCATTCATTTCTCCGCGCCCTTTGGCAGTTCATCATCCCCCTCGGCATTGTGGCCGTCGTTGCGGAAACTGTAGGTCGAGTAACTGAGAAAGGGGCGGACAAATCGCCCGCCTCTGATTCTCCCCGCACGTAGATTCCCCCCCGGTTCAGGCCCAGAATTTCTTCCACCACTTCGCCACGGGATCGACATCGATGTCGCGGGCTTTCTCCACGGCCTGCTCGACGGCATCGCGAACGACATCGGCGGAATGCGAATACGCTTTTTTCCCGCGCCTGGCGCCGCTGGAGAGTACCGACCGAATCTCGTTGAGCGCCTCCTGCCACGGTTCGCGTTTCGGCGCGGGCTCGACGTAGCGCGTCAACAGGCCGATGGCGAAGCCAATGCCGAGGGCCGTCAGCACGGCGGGAACGGGGTTGGCGCGAATGTAGATATCGGTCTCGCGCAGCATATCCTGCGCACTTACTTTGGCGTCCTGTGTGTTCATAATGTGGGTGCTGCGAAGCCGATCAGGGCTTTTGTTTCTTCTCGAATTCCTGGTAAATTTTCACCGCCCCGAGCACGAGCAGGAGCGGCCGGGACAGGGCCAGCGCCAGCCGAACCAGCGCCCCGAGCACACGCCCCACCGGAAATACGGTGAGCAACACTCCGACGAACACCGCAATCCCCACCGCCTTCGCCGGCTCTTCGCGGATCATTTGCTGCGTGCGGTCACTCAGATCATCCACCGTTTTCTGCCAGTCGCAGCAGCCAAAGGAGCGCGGGGATTCGTTCGGTTCGTCCATAAATTTGAAATGCTTGGTCGCGGAACAATTGCACCGCAATGTCGTCTGAGTTGCAATCAATTGCGAAGCCACTAAGTCATCGCTCATCGTCACAGAGCTGGATGCCTCCAGCGCCAATTCTCTTAGCGAGGGAAGTATAAGGGGATGATAGGTTTAAGTCGTTTGGCTGAACCTTGGCCTGAAGATTTTTCAGGCT
>Ga0105047_10014437_pt1 | contig 12527 bp, 16 predicted proteins | sample MAT04_FD_78384 | JGI IMG/M metagenome (GOLD analysis project Ga0105047, IMG submission 78384) | Freshwater microbial communities from Lake Fryxell liftoff mats and glacier meltwater in Antarctica - MAT-04 (megahit assembly) | ecosystem: Environmental > Aquatic > Freshwater > Ice > Liftoff... | reverse complement strand
GCCCGACCACCCCGGCTGGCCGCACGGTCAATGTGCAAGGCTGCGAGCTGGACGGCGATGGCGACGGCGTCGTCGATGCCCTCGACAAGTGCCCGACCACCCCGGCTGGCCGCACGGTCAATGCGCAAGGCTGCGAACCGGACGGCGATGCTGACGGTGTGGTCGACAGCATGGACAAGTGCCCGACGACGCCGGCTGGCGATCGTGTCGACAGTAAAGGCTGTTCATTGCCCAAGGCGTTCAACCTGATCGGCGTCAACTTCGACAACAACAAGGACACGCTGCGAGCCGATACCATCGCCATCCTCGACGATGCTGTCGCGACGTTGAAACGTTATCACGCGCTGAGGGTGGAAATTGCCGGCCATACCGATAGCGCCAACAGCGATGCCTATAACCTGGATCTTTCCCAGCGCCGCGCAAATGCCGTGCTGAACCTCTTTGTCGGCAAGGGCGTCGAAGCCGACCGTCTGAGCGCCAAGGGTTATGGCGAAGCCGAGCCGATTGCCGACAACTCGACCTCCGAAGGCCGTTTAAAGAACCGTCGGGTGGAGCTGCGCAGTCTGAACTAAGGGGCTGTCCGTGAATAATCTGGATAGTTATGGGTGTACTGGTAGGATGCGATGCAAGGCGCCGGCCGCGCAGCAGGGTCATTCCCTGCCAGCGGCCGGCAATGTGGCAGCGCGCCCACCCGTGCAGTCCAGAATGTCCAGGTTATTCAGGGACAGCCCCTAAGGCGCAACTCGCCAACAAAAAGGCCACTGAGAAGTGGCCTTTTTTCACTTCAGCGTCTAAAACTTGATCAGACCTTGTAGCCCACATGCAAGGCCACGACGCCTGCCGTCAGGTTGAAGTAATCGACGCGCTGGAAGCCGACCGATTCCATCATGCCTTTCAGTGTTTCCTGGTCCGGGTGCATGCGGATCGACTCGGCCAGATAGCGGTAGCTTTCCGCATCCTTGGTCACAAGTTCACCCATGCGCGGCAGCATCTGGAACGAATAAAGGTCATACAACGGCGCCAGCGGTTTCCAGACCTTGGAGAACTCAAGCACCATCAACTTGCCGCCGGGTTTCAGCACGCGGCGCATCTCTGTCAACGCCACCTCCTTGTGCGTCATGTTGCGCAAACCGAACGCGACCGTGACCAGATCGAAGTAATCGCTCGGGAAAGGCAATTTTTCCGCATCGCACTGTGCCACCGGCAACATCAAGCCCTTGTCCAGCATGCGATCGCGACCAACACCCAACATCGAACCGTTGATGTCGGTCAGCCAGACTTCGCCAGTCGGGCCAGCCTCCTGCGCCAGCAAACGCGAAATATCGCCCGTGCCGCCGGCGATATCGAGCACTTTGAAACCGGGGCGAATACGCGCATGCAAAGCCAGGAAACGTTTCCAGACCCGGTGCAGACCCATCGACATCAAGTCATTCATCGCGTCGTAACGATTGGCGACGGAATGGAACACCTCGGCAACCTTGCGGGCTTTTTCTTCCTCGGCGACGGTCTTGAAGCCGAAATGGGTTTGTTTGTCAGACATGATTAATTTGGCTTGAAGCCCTCGGGAGCGCCAACGCCTTCGCCAAAGAAGTATTTCTCGGCCTGTTCCATCAAATATTTACGATGCTGGATATCAGCCAGGTTAAGGCGGTTTTCATTGATGATCATGGTTTGCAGCTTGATCCAGCCTTGCCAGGCTTCTTTCGAAATATTCTCGAACACCCGCTTGCCGAGATCGCCCGGCAACGGGGGGAAATCCATACCTTCGGCTTCGCGGCCAAGTTTTACGCACTGCACCATACGTGCCATTTTGAAGCTCCTGCTCAAGTTGAATTGAATGTGGTGGATGGTAGCCGCTGACCGCGCTTACGTCACTGCGGTTAAGTCACTTCGCCGCAAGCTGCTTGTCGATCCGCTTGGCGAAAACAGTCATTTCTTTTGCCGCCTGGATGTCGCCCTTGGCTTCTGCGGCGGCAATGCCCTGGCGAAAAGTCTCAAGCGCTTCCACCAACGCACCGGCCTCGCTTTGCGCCTTGCCGAGCAGTTTCCATGCCGCCGAGTAACGCGGATCGAAAGCCAGTGCGGCTTGCAGATGCACGCGCGCATCGTCCAAGCGGCCCAGCTTGATGCATTCATTACCCAGGGAATAGCGCAGCAACGCATTGTCTTTGCCGGCGGCGAGCATTTTTTCAAAGGTTTCCAGCGCACTCATGATGATTCCGTAATGCAAATTGCAACCAGACTGACATGGGGGCGAGTCGCTTCAGCGCAAGTCGGCACCGGCGTAGTCTTGCTGACGCCAGGCTTCAAACACCGTCACCGCGACGGCATTCGACAGATTCAGGCTGCGCTGGCCGGGCAACATGGGCAATCGCAGACGCGCATCGGCGTCGAATTCTGCCAACTGTGTGGCCGACAAACCGCGGGTTTCCGGACCAAACACCAGCACATCACCCGGTTGAAAAGCCATCTCGGCGTAGTTTCGCGACGCCTTGGTGGTAAACGCGAAACGACGCCGACCCGCAATCGCCTGCAGCAACGCGGTCCAGTCGTCATGCACGATGAGCTCGGCATACTCGTGGTAATCCAGCCCGGCGCGGCGCAGTTGCTTGTCGGACAGGTCAAAGCCCAGCGGCTTGACCAGATGCAAACGACAGCCGGTATTGGCTGTGAGGCGAATCACATTGCCGGTGTTCGGCGGGATTTCAGGTTCAACCAGGACAATTTCAAACATATGACTTGAGCAATCGGTGGCAACTCGTTAATTGACGGACAAATTCAACACTGGAGACCGCATATGGCGCGGCCAGAGAAGATCCGCCTCGGCGATCTTCTGGTACAGCAAAAACTGATCTCGCAAGAGCAACTCATCGAAGCACTCGCGAAACAGAAGCAATCCGGACGCAAACTTGGCCGCGTACTGGTCGAGCATGGCTTCATCACCGAGGATGAAATCTCTGGCTCGATTGCACGCCAGCTACAGATTCCCTATCTCGACTTGCGCCAGGTGCATGTCCGGCCCGAGATTGTGCGCCTTCTGCCGGAACAACTCGCCCGCCGCTTCCGCGCCATTGTGCTGGCGGTAGCAAACGAAGGCGCGTTGCTGCAGTTCATCGACCGGGTCTATCGCCGCACTGAAGAAATCAGCGAGCTGGCGCGTAACCTGACCGACGAACTCGGCGACGAGGTTATCGATTTCGGCGCCCTGGCTGCAACACAGTCGGCCGAAGAAGCACCGGTTGTGCGCCTGTTGCAGACCTTGTTTGAGGACGCCTTGCAGGTTCATGCCTCAGACATTCATGTCGAGCCACAGGAACGCAATTTACAGATTCGTTTTCGCGTCGATGGCATGTTGTCGGTCGCCACCGAAGCCGACCGCAAGATCAGTCCGGCGCTGATTCAACGCCTGAAACTGATGGCCGACCTGGACATCGCAGAAAAACGCCTGCCGCAGGACGGCCGCTTCATCCTGCGCCTGTAACAGCGCGCCATCGACGTGCGGATGTCGACCGTGCCGACCCAATTCGGCGAGTCGGCGGTATTGCGTCTGCTGATCAGCCGCGGCACCAGCGGACTCGCCGATCTGGCGATGACGCCCGACCATTTTGCCCGCTTCACCAAGCTGATCCACCGTCCGCACGGACTGATCCTGGTCACCGGCCCGACCGGTTCCGGCAAAACCACCACGCTCTATGCTGCACTGGCCGACCTCAATACGCCGGAACGCAAGATTCTGACCGTCGAAGACCCGGTCGAATACCGCCTGCCCGGCCTCAACCAGATTCAGGTCAACGACAAGATCGACCTCACCTTCGCCCGCGCCCTGCGCGCCTTTTTGCGGCAAGACCCGGATGTCATCCTGCTGGGCGAAATGCGTGACGCCGAAACCGCCCAGATCGCGCTACGCGCGGCGATCACCGGCCACCTCGTGCTGTCCACTCTGCACACCAATGACACCCCGTCTGCTGCCGCGCGCCTGATGGACATGGGCGCACCCGCCTACCTGATGGCAACCAGCCTGAGCGGCATCGTCGCACAGCGACTGGTACGCAAGTTGTGCACCGCTTGCGCCATGCCGGCAACGCTCGACGCCAACGAACGCATCTGGCTGCGACAGGATTTCGGTGACGGCGTTGACGCCAGCGCTTTGCGCCAGGCCAGGGGCTGCAACCATTGCAACAACACCGGCTATCACGGTCGCCAGAGCATCTACGAATTGCTCGAAATCGACTCCGAACTCGCCAGCCTGTTGAATCGTGACGACGTCAACGCCTTCCGCCTCACCGCCCAGCAACGCCTGCTCGGCCAGACCTTGCGCGACGAAGCCCTGCGTCTGGTGCGCGAGGGCATCACCAGCGTGGCAGAAGCGATGCGGGTGACGCATCAGGTGGATGAATGAGGCGGATAGGCAGGGTGCGCCATGCGCACCAATTCGCATTGACGGTGCGCACAGCGCATCCTATGGCGCATGCCATCTTTCACCTATAAAGCGCGCAACCCGCGCGGCGAACTGCTCATCGGACGCCTTGCGGGCAATTCCAGCGATGCCGTGGCGGATGAATTGATGCGCTCCGGTCTGACGCCGGTGGACGTCAAGGCGCTCGTCGGCGAAGCCGAAGCGGCCTCCTTGTTTGGCACCTCTTTCGAGGAAAAAGTCAGCGAACTCGACCTCATGCTGTTCGCCCGCCAGATGGCCAGTCTGCTCAAGGCGGGTGTGCCGATTCTGCGGGCGCTGGCCTCACTGACTGAATCCAGTGCACATCCGGCTTTCCAGAAACTGCTCGGCGATATCCGCGAAGGCCTCTCCGCCGGACGCGAGCTTTCCGTTTGTCTGCGCAAGCATGCAACCATCTTTCCGCCATTTTTCATCAACATGGTGCGCGTCGGCGAAGCCACCGGCCGACTGGACGAAGTCTTCATGCGCTTGTTCCACCATCTGGAATTCGAGCGTGAAATGCGCGATCGGGTGAAGAGCGCACTGCGCTACCCGACCTTCGTTGTCGCCGCGCTGGCGATTGCACTCGGCGTGATCAACGTCTTCGTCATTCCCGCCTTCGCCAAGGTATACAAAAGCTCAAATGCCGATCTGCCGTTGATGACCCGGATACTGGTCGGCTTCTCGGAATGAACGGTGCAATGGTGGCCGCTGTTGCTGGGCACCATCTTTGTTGGTTTTCTGGCGTTGCGCTGGTGGAAACGTACGCCGGAGGGGCGTTACAACTGGGATCGTTGGCTGTTGAAAGTCCCCATCGCCGGCAAGATCGTGCACACGGCCGCGCTGGCGCGTTTCGCCAAGGGGCTGGCGATGATGTATCAGAGCGGCGTGCCCATCGTGCAAGGCCTGACCAACGCTGCCCAAGTCGTCGATAACGCCTTCATCGCCAGTCGCATTGAGCAGATGCGCGACGGCGTCGAACGCGGCGAGTCGCTCACCCGCGCCGCCACCACCACGGCCGTATTCACGCCCGTGGTGTTGCAAATGATGGCGGTCGGCGAAGAAACCGGCGAACTTGATCGTCTGCTGCTTGAAATCGGTGAATTGCAACAACGCGAAGTTGAATACGAAATCCGTACCCTGTCCGAGCAGGTCGAACCGATTCTGATCGCCGGCCTCGGCATCATCGTGCAGGTGGTTGCCCTTGGCGTCTTCCTGCCGGTGTGGGACCTGGGTTCTACCATGACGAAACGTTGATGGGTTGCAAAAAACAAGCTCAAAATCTCAAGTTGTCCGCAACGCCGTAAAACCCCTCAATCAAGAATGACTTCACTTTCCCCACAGGAGATCGCCATGCCACAACAAAAAGGTTTCACTATGATTGAACTGATCATGGTCATCGTCATTCTCGGCATCCTGGCCGCGGTTGCACTGCCGCGGTTTTATGATTTGCAAAAAGATGCGCGCTCAGCCAAGGCCGACGCGATCTTTGGCGGCGTTCGTTCTGCCTCTGTCATCGTTCATTCCGCCGCCTTGGTCGGCAACAAGTCTGCGGCATCTGGCGAAACCGTGACGATGGAAGGTTTGGCTGTCGATTTGATTTATGGTTATGCAGCGGGCAGTGCCACTGGCATTGTGCTTGCCGCCAATCTCGACGATACGAAGGACAATTTAACGACCACCGTAGCTTCCGGAACCGTAACGATCAACATAAACGGCGGGACATCGGGTTCTTGTACAGTAACCTATGCGCAGGCTACCTCGGCTGGCACACCGGCGGTCATTACACAGCCGGCTATCAGCGTGGTCAAAACTGGCTGCTGATTTTTGAGTTCGGTCGGTGTGAGCAGACTGCGTGAAGCGAGTAATTTCATCTCGGTCTCACGCCGCCCACCTATCTGGCTTCACCTTGGTGGAGTTGATCAGCGTCATCGTCATCGCCGGCATTCTGGCCGCCGTGGCCGCGCGCCGTTTTTTCAGTGCCAATACCTTCGCATCCCGAGGCTACTTCGATGCTGCCTCGGGATTTTTGCGTTATGCGCAGAAACTCGCTGTCGCCCGCCATGGTGGCATCGTCGTACTCGTTGATTCGGATGGCCTGACGTTGTGTGGCGTTACCACCTCGCCCTGCCCATCGGCAAACCAGATTCCTGGCCCGGATGGCAGCTCACCTTATCAATTGTCGGTGCCGAACGGCGTCACGCAGGTCGGCAACGTCACCAGCATCAGTTTCGATGCCCAGGGCCGGCCGAGTACTGGCGCCAGCCTCACCCTCACCGGCGATCAAACCCGCACGCTGATCGTCGAGGCGGAAACGGGTTATGTGCACTAGAAGGGTGCAAATAGGCGTCTCCCTGATCGAAGCCGTGCTGTTCATCGTCGTCGTCAGCGTGGCGCTGGTGGTGGTGCTGAAAGCCTTCGATATCGCCAACCAAGGCAGTGCCGACCCGCTGTTACGGCGGCAAGCTCTCGCCATTGCCCAATCATTGCTGGATGAAATCAATCAGAAACCGTTTGGCGACAGCAATACCGACGATGTCGCGCAAGGCGGTTTTGCCGGTCCTTATACGAGTGCCAACCGGCAATGGTTTGATGATGTCGATGACTATGATGGTTTTTCCATGAACGGTATTCGCCGACTCGACAACAGTTGCGAAGCCCTGCGGCTCGACACGAACCAAGGCAACTGGTGGATCGGCATGGCGGTAGCGCTGGAGAAAAGCAACGCAAGAACGGATGCCGGCGCCGCTTATCAACGTGTGCTGCAAACCCGTCTCAGCGGCGAACTACGTGAATTTGCCGAACAGAAGGCCAAGTCACTGGCTGAACGCTGAACGCAAGACAACCAGCACGGGCAACTGGCTCAGGCAACCAACTCAAGCCACCGGGACGAACCCGACTAAAATCGGGTTTGCTTCTTATCTTCACGTTCGCCATGGTCCCTCATCTCACTACCGCTCTAACCGGCCCGCTGCTCGATCTTGAGCGGCATGTCATCGACGCCCAGACAGATATCGAGCACTGGTTCCGCCGCCAATGGATGCAGCATTCCGCGCCGTTCTACAGTTCGGTCGATCTGCGCAACGCCGGCTTCAAGCTGGCGCCGGTGGACACCAATCTGTATCCCGGTGGTTTCAACAACCTGAATCCTGATTTCATGCCGCTGGCGGTGCAGGCGGCGCAGGTCGGCGTGGAAAAGATGTGCGGCGATGCGCGGCGGTTTCTGATCATTCCCGAGAACCACACGCGCAATCTGTTCTACCTGCAAAATGTCGCCGCGCTGGCCGACATCATCCGCAAGACCGGCCTGACGGTGCGCTTCGGCAGCTTGATTCCCGATCTCCAGGAACCGCTGACGCTCGATCTGCCCGATGGCGGCCAGTTGACGCTGGAGCCGGTGCGGCGCGAAGGCAACCGCCTGCTGCTCGATCCGGAATCGAAGCACCATGCCCGCTTCGAGCCATGCTCGATTCTGCTGAATAACGACCTGACCGCCGGCGCGCCCGACATTTTGAAGGGGCTGGACCCGGCACAGACCATGCTGCCACCGTTGCATGCCGGCTGGGCGACGCGGCGCAAATCAAATCATTTCGCCGCCTACGACCAGATCGCGCGCGATTTTTGTGGTTTGATCGACATGGATCCATGGCTGATCAACCCGTATCACGCCAATTGCGGCGAGGTGAACTTCCACGCCCGTGTTGGCGAGGAATGCCTGGCGCACCATGTAGACGAGGTGCTCGCGCGTACCCGCGTCAAATATGTCGAATACGGCATCGACCGCGAACCCTTCGTCATCGTCAAAGCCGACGCCGGCACCTACGGCATGGGCATCATGACAGTGAAATCGGCCGATGACGTGCGTGACCTGAACCGCAAACAGCGCAACAAGATGGCGGTGGTCAAGGAGGGCCTGGAAGTCACCCAGGTGCTGGTGCAGGAAGGCGTGCCGACCTTCGAGAGCATCAACGAAGCGGTGGCCGAACCGGTGGTGTACATGATCGACCACTTCGTCATCGGCGGCTTTTATCGCGTCCACACCAGCCGCGGCATCGATGAAAACCTGAACGCCCCCGGTATGCATTTCGTACCGCTCGCGTTCGACGCCACCGGCAGCTACTGCGATGGCGGCCTGCGCCCCGACGCGCCGGTCAACCGCTTCTATACCTACGGCGTGCTGGCGCGACTGGCGGCGCTGGCTTCGGCGCTGGAACTGGAGCAAACAGCGCCGATTAACGCGGAACAGAAGTCATGAACGTCCTCTTCATTGCCGACCCGCTGGCCGGCTTCAAGACCTACAAGGATTCCACCTACGCGATGATGGTCGAGGCGAACCGGCGCGGGCATCGGCTTTACGCGATGCTGGCGGGCGATCTGGCCTGGCGGGATGGAAAAATCATCGGGGCGGTGCACTCGTTTGCATTAACCGGCGGCGATCCCTGGTTCAGCCAGGGCGAAGCCGAATTGCGCGATCTGGCCGAGTTTGATGCGGTGATCATGCGGACTGATCCCCCGTTCGATCAGGCTTATCTGTACGCCACCTGGCTGTTGGAGATGGCGGAGCGGCAGGGAGCGCGGGTGTTCAATCGTCCGCAATCCTTGCGCGATTACAACGAGAAACTGGCGATTGCTCGTTTTCCACAATTCATCGCGCCGACGCTGGTCAGCAATGATGCCGCATTGATCCGGGCGTTTCTGGCCGAACACGGCGACATCGTGGTCAAGCCGTTGAATGCGATGGGTGGCAGCGGCATCTTCCGCTTGCGGCCGGATGACGCCAATCTTGGCGCAATTCTGGAGACGGTGACCCGCAACGGCGCGGAAACCATCATGGCGCAGCGCTATCTACCGTCGATCAAGGACGGCGACAAACGCATCCTGATCATTGACGGCGATGCGGTGCCGTATTGCCTGGCGCGGATACCGGCGGAAGGCGAGACACGCGGCAATCTGGCCGCTGGCGGTAGCGGCGTGGCGCGACCGTTGACTGAACATGATTGGGAAATCGCACGCGCACTCGGCCCGACACTGAAACAAGCCGGCCTGTTGCTGGTCGGCCTCGATGTGATTGGCGATTGCCTGACCGAGGTCAACGTCACCAGCCCAACTTGTTTCCAGGAAATCACTCAGCAAACCGGCTTCGAGGTTGCGGCCATGTTCGTCGATGCGTTGGAGAGGCAGGTAAAACGTGAAGGGTGAAAAGTGAGGCTCGCGTTGGCGGCGTTGTTGGCGCTGGCTTTGCTCTCTGGTTGCGGCGAAAAAATCCACAAACAGCAGTCCTACGTGTTCGGCACGCTGGTCGAGGTCAGCGTTTTCGGCGAACCGGAGGACAAGGCGCGCCGCGTCACCGATCAGGTGCTGAAGAACTTCGACGTGATGCACCAGAGGCTGCATGCCTGGCAGCCCGGCGCGCTGGAACAGATCAACACCGCCCTGGCAAAAGCAAAGCCAGATGTCCCCGCCCAGGTGACAATGCCGGCGGAGCTGGCGCCGATCCTGCGTGATGCCAGCCAGTTCTCAGCCCGCGCCGAAGGCCTTTTCAACCCGGCCATCGGCAATCTGGTGCGATTGTGGGGCTTTCATTCCGATACCTTTGAACCGCGCCTGCCCGCCGCCGCCGAAATCGAAAAATGGGTGTCAGCCAAGCCGGCGATGACTGATCTGCATATCGACGGCGTCATGTTGAGCGGCAACAACCCGGCGGTGCGGCTGGATCTGGGCGGCTACGCCAAAGGCTATGCGCTCGACCTGACCGCTGCCTATCTGAAAAGCCAGGGTGTCAATAACGCGCTGATCAACATTGGCGGCAACATCCTGGCGCTGGGAAAAAAGGGCAGTCAAGCCTGGAAAGTCGGCATTCAGCATCCCCGCCGTGCCGGCGCGCTGGCGATGCTGGAATTGCATGATGGCGAGGCGATCGGCACGTCCGGCGATTACCAGCGTTACTTTGAACTCGCCGGCAAACGCTATTGCCACCTGATCGACCCGCGCACCGGCTGGCCGGCGGATCAGGCACAGGCAGTGACGGTGATCGCAAGCGGCGTTCACGCCGGCACGCTGTCCGATGTCGCAAGCAAGCCGCTGTTCATCGCCGGGCCGGCAGACTGGCGGCGCCTGGCCGGCAAGATGGGAATCAGCCAAGCCATGTTCATCGCCAGCGATGGCCAAATCGAAACCACCGCAGCACTGGCGCGGCGACTGACCTGGAATACCGAGCCAAAGTGATCAAGCTCACCATCCGGCGATGGATTGGCTATAGTTCACTCCAAATGTTGCAACTTTCAGCCATACCTCGAATACCAGCACCGCACACTGGTTCATGCTCGCTCAACAGCCAAGGAAAATAGCCCTATGTACGCGTGGAAAAGTCATATCGTCGTGCAAGCCGACTATCAACATTGGGCCAACGAGGTTCTGTTTACTGCGCTGGATTACCTCCAGCCCGATGTCATCGACAGTGACCAAGGTCTGTTCTTCGACAGCATTCACCATACCATCGATCATCTTTTGCAGGTCGGCCAGCTCTGGCATGCGCGTTTGCAAGGCGAGCCACTGACGGTCAATTACAAGACGATCAGCATTCCGGATTGGCGGGAACTGAAGCTCGCCTTGCGCCGCGAGACACGCAAGCTGCAAAACTGGCTGGAAGCCCAGCCGCCGGAGTTCTTCGATAGCCAGATCGCCTATATCGTAAGCGAGGGAAAGCCTTACACGATGTGGACGCGCGATGCGCTGACCCATCTGTTCACCCATTACGCCCACCATCGCGGCCAAATTTCTGCCGTCATCACCCGGCTTGGCGTGCCGTGTCCGGAAATGGATTTCATCTATTACCGACGCGAGATGGAACGCCTGCTCAACGAGGTGAAGCAGGCGTCCAGGCCGGAGCCGCAGTCGCCCGAAGCAGTGGCGTGATCAGATCATCGAGCCTGGCGGCATGCACCTGACCCACGATCTTGTGACGCACGATGCCATCGCGATCGACAATAAAAGACAGCGGCACGCGCGAGATGTTGCCAGACGCGTCGCCGAATGCCGCCGTCGTCTCTTGCGTGGCCAGCGGCGCGGGGAATGAATAACCCTCGGCGCGCATGAATGCATCCACTTCGGTTTGGGTTTTATCCAGGCTGTAGGCGACAATCTCGAATCCTTTCGCCTGGTTTTCCTGATAGAACGCCTGCATCGCCGGCATTTCATGTCGGCAATACGGGCACCAGGTGGCCCAGAAATTCACCAATACCACCTTGCCTTGCAAGTCGCTCAAGCGTTGGCCCGGCAAGGTGGCAATATCCGGCGCGGCATAGGCCAGTTCGTCGACAAACGCTGGCGGCCGGAACCAGAGATACACGATCAGCCCGATCAGAATTGCCGTCACCGGGCTGGGTTGCAGTTTTTTGAGGAACGCTCTTGTCTTCGTCATCAGATAAACCCAAACGCAATACGTTGCGCATTAAACCCGAAACAACGGGTGAAACCGCCAAAAAAGAGGATGCCGGCTGGCGTCCGCCGGTGCGCGGCCGACATACACCGCGCACCCGCGTTGCCGCCCCCGGGCTGGTTGAAAAGAACGCATCGGCGACGCCTACGATCAGCAAAAAGGTGCGTCCAGAAGCTGATGCCAGGTCATCCAAACCCTATGCCGGCAAATCGCCTCGGCCTGACCGGCCAGCTCATGCCGAGCATCGTCCAGACCGGCCAGCATTCGCCGGCAAGTCGGACGCCCCATCAGAGACGGGCGGTCGCGGCAGAAGTTCAGGCCGCGCCGGTTATACCGAGCACGATCGCTCAACCAGACCGCCGCGCGAGGCTGACGCCGCGCCTGAGCGAAAACCGGCTTATTCGCAGAATCAGCAACCGAATCAGCAACCGAATCAGCAATCAAATCCGCGCCGGCGCGAAATCAGCGAAGCCACGCGTGAAGCGGCATCGCGCCCCGCCTATGACAGATCGCGCGACAACAGCGGGCGCAATTCGGCGTCATCTTCGGCGTCATCTTCGGCCTCGGCTTATGATCGACTCGGGCAAGACAAAGCTGCCGCTCAAACGCGATTTGCTGCGCGCGCACCGGTCGGCTACCAATTCTTCGCCTCCT
>Ga0105047_10014435_pt1 | contig 12527 bp, 7 predicted proteins | sample MAT04_FD_78384 | JGI IMG/M metagenome (GOLD analysis project Ga0105047, IMG submission 78384) | Freshwater microbial communities from Lake Fryxell liftoff mats and glacier meltwater in Antarctica - MAT-04 (megahit assembly) | ecosystem: Environmental > Aquatic > Freshwater > Ice > Liftoff... | reverse complement strand
TATGGATCGCTATTTCCGCCGCATCGGCGGCTGGATGACCCGCGCCGATCTGGCCGCGCATCGCACCGAATGGGTCGAGCCGATCCGGACCGACTATCGCGGCATCGACGTCTATGGGCTGGGGCCGAACACCCAGGGCCTGTCAACCAACCAGATCCTGAACATCTGCGAGCGGTTCGATCTCAAGGGCATGGGGTTCCAGTCCGCCGCCTCGATCCACCATCAGGCCGAGGCCAAGCGATTGGCGTTTGAGGACCGGGCCAGATGGTTCGCCGACGACCGCTTCAGCCGCACGCCGGTGGAATGGTTGAATTCCAAGGCCTATGCCGCCGAGCGCGCCGCCCTGATCCGGCCCGACCGGGTCATGGATCGCGTCTTCCCCGGCGACGCGCCGACGCAAGGCGACACCACCTATTTCAGCGTTGCCGACAAGGACGGCATGATGGTCAGCTGGATCCAGTCCAACTATCGCGGCATGGGCTCGGGACTGGTCCCCGACGATGGTGACGGCAAGACACTGGGCTTCATGTTCCAGGACCGGGGTGAGCTGTTCGCCCTGACCGACGGCCATCCCAATGTCTATGCGCCGGGCAAACGTCCGTTCCACACCATCATCCCCGGCTTCGCCTGCAAGGGCGGCGAGCCGTGGATGGCGTTCGGCGTCATGGGCGGCGGCATGCAGCCGCAGGGCCAGGCCCAGATCATCATCAATATGGTCGACTACGGCCTCGATCCGCAGGAGGCCGGTGACAGCCCGCGCTGGCAGCACGAGGGATCGTCGGAGCCGACGGGTCAACCGTCCGAGGGCATGGGGGTGCTGCATCTGGAGACCGGCGTTCCGGCGGCGTCAAAGGCCCAGCTCGAGGCCATGGGCTGGGTCCTCGGCGGCCCCAACGGCGGCTTCGGCGGCTATCAGAACGTGGTGCGCCAGGCGAACGGTCGCGGCCCCTGGACCTATGGCGCGGCCACCGAGATGCGTAAGGACGGGATCGCGCTGGCCTATTGAGCCGTCGCTCTTTCGATGAGCCGGTTCGCCGTCGCGCCCCGCGGTGAAAAAGCCAGCGCCGGCCAGTCGGGCGTCAAACGATCGACCGCCAGCATGATCCCCAGTCCCTCATCCTGGCTCCAGCGGTTGCCGCCGCCACGCACGAAGGTCGTGGCGTCTGCCGGGCTGAGGCGGCCGCCGCGCGGGTCAGTCAGCCACATCCACGCGGCCCAGTTACCGGTGCCTTCCAGCGTCAGGAAGACGTCGTCCGCCTCGGCATACAGCGCGTTCTCGCCATGGAACCAACGCGCGCGCCGGGCCTCCATGGCGCGCGCGGCGGAAGCCAGACCGGCCCGGGCCGTGCGCACGTCCGGTGCGGCAGCGGCCTGATAGAACAGATCGCGCTCCGCCTCATAGGCCGGCAGATAGCCCGGCTGTGCACCGAACCGGTCCTGAACCACGTCGTCGTCACTGTCTTCGGGCAGGCCACGCGCCAGCAGGTCATCGACCCGCACCCCGAGGCTGGCGGCCTGCTGGGTGTGGGCGAACTCGTGCATGAAGACGACCATCGACAGCCGGCTCCAGTCGCGCGGCTCGCTCCGGTCCGCGCGCCAGACCGACGGCAAGGCCATGATGAAGAACATCCGCCCGTCCGACAGGGGCGAGGCGAACGCCAGCTTGCCCGCCGGAACGGTTCCGCCGTCGGGCAAACCCACCTGCCCGGAATGGGCCATGCCATGGGCGCGATACCGCCGCGCGCCGACGCGGAAATCGCCGCGCGCATCCGGTGTCAGCGTAAAGGCGCAGACCTCGTCGAACAGGGTGATGACGGGTGTTACCGGCTGGGCGATGCGTAACCGTTCGCGATCCAGCCGGTCCCATGACGCCAGCGCCTCGGCGGTCCAGGCGCGCGGTTCGCCCGTGAACCGGCAGGGCGGCGATGCGGGCGTGCCGGTGTTCAGGACAGCAGCGACGACGAGAGCGGTGATCATGGGTCGCCAATGACGGCCCGCGAACTGAACTGCAAATGAACTCGCGGTCACGCCACCGGCAAATCAGTCGGCGGCGATCTCTTCCGGCGTCAGCTCATAGATCGTCGCGCAGTATTCGCAGGTCACGCGGATCTTGCCGTCGGCCTCGACCATCTCGGCCCGCTCTTCCGGGTTGAACGAGGTCAGAACCCCGGCGATCCGGTCGCGCGAACAGCGACACTGGGCCACCAGCGCCCGCGCATCCTCCAGCCTCACGCCGTCCTCGTGGAACAGGCGGAACAGCAGGGTTTCGGGCGTGATCGCCGGGTCCAGCAGTTCGTCGTCGGCCAGGGTCTGGAACAGGGCCCGCGACCGATCCCACGCCTCCTCGGTCGAGCCGCGCGCGTCATCCCCCGCGATCAACTGGATCAGGGCACCGCCGGCCCGCCAGCTCACGCCTTCGTCATTCACCACCGAACCGACCGCCAGACGCACCCTGGTCGGGATCTGCTCGGACTGCTGGAAATAATGTTCGGCCGCCAAAGAGAGGCTCTCGCCCTCGATCGGCGTGATGCCCTGGGTGCGCTCGAAGTCCGGCCCGCGGTCCAGTGTCATGATGAACACGCCCTCGCCCAGAAGCGAGCGCGCGCCCGGGCGAGCGAAACCTTGCGACGCCGCCGCCACCTCGGCCCCGTCGAACCGGCAATAACCGCGCATATGGCCCCGGGTGTCATAATCGGCGACGACATAGCGCACCGGTCCGTCGCCCTGGGCCTGGACGATCAGCCGGCCCTCGAACTTGAGACTGGAGCCCACCAGCGCCGCCAGGGCGCAAGCCTCGCCCAGCAGCGCCGCGACCGGCTCGGGATAGGCATGGGCCGACAGGATGGCGTCGATGGTCTCACCCAGCCGTACCAGACGACCCCGCACGGGCCAGCCCTCGATCTGGAAGGCGGCGGCCAGATCGTCGGCGGGATGAGCCGGCGTCGCAGGCGCGTGATCGGTCACGGGCGGTCCTTGATAAAGCGATTGCGCGGACGCGTCGTCAGATAGGCGCAGGCGTCGCGAATGGTAAGACCTGCATGCTACAGCAGGAACCGGCGGGGTCTCGGCTCCGTTCGTTCAAGGCCCTATTCAAGCGCAAAGACCCGGCGGTTTCATGACCAAAGCAACCCTCAAGCCCCTGAACCAGCAGGCCATCGTCATCACCGGTGCCACTTCGGGCATCGGCCTGGCGACCGCGCGGCGGGCGGCCAGGGCCGGGGCCTGCGTCTTCCTGATCGCGCGCCGTGAAAGCGACCTGAAGGCGCTTTGTGAGGAGTTGCAGCGGTCGGGAGCCCGCGCCGCCTGGGCCGTCGCGGACGTGGCCGATCACGACGTTCTGGCCGAGGCGGCCGAAAAATGCGTGCGTCTGTTCGGTGGCTTCGACACCTGGGTCAACAACGCCGGCGTCTCGATCTACGGAGCCATCAGCGACACCAGCCTGGACGACCAGCGGCGCCTGTTCGAGACCAACTTCTGGGGCGTGGTCAACGGTTCGCTGGTGGCAGCTGAACACCTGCGCAAGCGGGAAGGCGGCGGGGCCATCGTCAATGTCGGCTCGATCCTGTCGGACGCCCCCCTGCCGATCCAGGGCGTCTATTCGGCGTCCAAACACGCGGTCAAGGGCTTCACCAACGCCCTGCGCATGGAACTGATGCGCGAACAGGCCCCGATCACCGTCAGCCTGGTCAAGCCGGCGGCCGTCGATAGCCCGTACTCCAAACACGCCCGAAACCTGACCGGATACGCCACCCAGAACCCCCAGCCGGTCTACGCCACGCACGTCGTGGCCGACACCATCCTGTATTGCGCCAGCCACCCCATCCGCGAGATCACGGTCGGCGGCGTCGGGCGTCTGATCGCCAGCTTCTATTCGATCCTGCCCGGGGTGGCGGAACCACTCTTCGCCCGGTTCGCTCCCTCCCTGATGCGGGACAGGAGTTCCGCATACCAGCCGTTCGACGACGGGCTCTACGACCCGACTGACGACGGCCTCGATGAAGAGGTTCACTATCCCATGGTTCGCCAGTTTTCCGCTCTCGCCGAACTCCGCAAACATCCGGGACTCACCGGCGGCGGTGTCGCCATTCTCGCTGGAATCGGCCTCGCCGCCCTTCTGCTGAGCCAGCGTTCCGGTCCGACGCGTTACGAACGTCTCCGCGGTCGCATCGACCCGCGCGGCTGGGTTGACACGGACGCCCTGCGGGATCGCTTCGGCGATCTGGCGCAAAGCCTACGCCATGGCCTGAGTGACGCCGGTGAGCGCGCCTCTGACCTCGGCGAAGAAGCCCGCCATCGCGGCGGGCGTATGCTTCACGAGGCTCAACATTCCTCACGCAAGGCTTTGAAGAAGCACGGCAAGACGGCGCGTCGATATGCCAATGACGCCGGCACCTACGCCAAGGATCACGCTCGCGAAGGCGGAACCGTCCTCGCCCTGGCCACCATCGCCGCCGCCATCGGAGCCGCAGCGCTCGAGGCTCGCCGGCCCGACAGCCGCCTGCGCAGCCTCGGCAAATCCTGACATCCTGCGTCCGATTCCGATGCATCGGCATGCCATTCTGATCGCCGGTCGCCCTTCCGGGACGCCCGGTGCTTCAGTTCCCACTCTTCGGACTGAATTTTTGAACCCGGCGACGACCTGTTGCTGCAACTGCGAAGGTGGGCCAAGGTCCCGCCATGGCTGATCCGGCGACTCTCGTCTTCGACTTTGATTCGACCCTCGTCCGCATAGAGACATTCGAGGCGCTGGCCGAGATCGCCCTGCTCGGTGCACCGGACGCCCAGGCCATCCGCGCCGACATCGCCGCCCTGACGGATCAGGCCATGACCGGCGATCTGCCGTTCGGCGAGGCGCTGCAACGCCGCCTCGCCCTGATGCCCCTGACCCGCGATCACGTCGCGGAACTGGCGGCCCGAATCCTCGACGAGGGCACGCCGTCGGTGCGAAGAAACCTTCAATTTTTCCGGGAGAACGCCGGGCGCATCGTCATCGTGTCGGGCGGTTTCCGCGAGATCATTGCGCCGTTCGCGGCCCACCTTCACATCCCGGCAGAACGGGTTCTGTGCAATGACCTGACCTATGACGGCGACGGGCGGGTGACCGGGGTGGACCCGGCGAATCCGCTGGCCCACGCCAATGGGAAATCCATCGCCCTGCGGGCCCTGAACCTTCCCGGACCCGTGGTGATGATCGGCGACGGCTGGACCGACGCAGAGGTTAGACTGTCGGGTGCCGCGGATCGCCTCCACGCCTTCACAGAGATCGTCCGGCGCGACCGGGTTGTTGCCGCCGCCGATGTGGAATCGTCGTCGATGGACGAGGTCCTCCATGCGGAGGGGCTGGCGGGCCGCTGGTCCTATCCCCGGGCCCGCATCCGCATCCTGCTGCTCGAGAACATCCATCCCGCCGCCGTCGAGCGCCTGCATGAGGCCGGCTATTCGGTCGAGAGCCTGATCGGCGCGCTCGACGAGGACAGTTTGATCGAAGCGCTGCAGGGCGTCCACGTTCTGGGCTTGCGCTCAAAAACCCGGGTCAGCGCCCGGGTGCTGGAGGCCGCGCCCCGCCTGATGGCCGTCGCAGCGTTCTGCATCGGCACGAACCAGATCGACCTTGAGGCCGCCGCCGACCGGGGCGTCGCTGTCTTCAACGCCCCCTATTCCAACACCCGTTCGGTGGTGGAACTCGCCATGGGTATGACCATCACCCTGATGCGCGACGTGGCCGACAAGTCCGCCGCCATGCATCGCGGGGAATGGAACAAGTCCGCAACCGGCTCGCGCGAGTTGCGCGGCAAGACCCTGGGCATCGTCGGCTACGGCGCGATCGGCTCACAGCTGTCTGTGCTCGCCGAAGGGCTGGGCATGCGGGTGATCTTCCATGACCTTACCGAGCGGCTGGCACTGGGCAACGCGCGCCGCATGGCCTCGCTGGACGCCCTGCTGGCGGAAAGCGACGTCGTCAGTCTGCATGTCGACGGCCGGGCCGAAAACTCCGCCCTGATCGACGCGGCGCGTCTGTCGCGGATGAAGCCCGGTGCCCTGCTGCTGAACCTGTCGCGGGGTCACGTCGTCGACGTGGGTGCCCTGGCCCAGGCCCTCGGGGCGGGCAGGATCGGCGGGGCGGCGATAGACGTGTTTCCCGACGAGCCGGCGACCAACGCCGATCCGTTCGACAGTCCGCTGCGCGGCCTGCCCAACGTTCTCCTGACGCCCCACATCGGCGGCTCGACCGAGGAGGCCCAGGAAGCCATCGGCGAGTTCGCCGCCGAACGCCTGCTGACCTATCTGAATCGCGGTGACACGACCTTCTGCGTCAATCTGCCCAATGTGCAGCTAGCCGAGGTCTCGGGTGCCCACCGCATCCTGCATATTCACCGCAATCAGCCCGGCGTCCTGGCCGAGCTCAACCGCGCCCTGACCGCCGCCGGCCTCAACATCCTCGGCCAGCACCTGAAGACCGATGAGCGGACCGGCTACGTCATCACGGATGTGGATCGCGACTATGATTCGGAAGCCCTCCGTGGGCTGAAGACTGTTGCCGGAACGCTGCGTTTCAGAATGCTGCACTGATAGCTTCCCCGACGGCATCTTGCGCGCCGGTGAAACGGGCGCACAGTGTTAGGGAACGGTCGCATCGTGACGACCGAGGGAGGATCATTGATGTCTCGTTTCCTGCGCAGCGCGGCGCTCGCCGCACTGACGGTCGCCGTTGCCGGCGCCATGGCTTCGGCCGCCAGCGCCCAGAGCTACGGCCGTCTGGTCGTGTTCGGCGACAGCCTGAGCGACAACGGCAACCTGTTTGCCGCGACCGGCAATACCCAACCGACGTCGCCGCCCTATTTTCAGGGCCGATTCTCCAACGGTCCGGTGTTCACGGAACTTCTGGGCTTCGTAGCCGGTCGCTCAGCCGCCGGTGCACCCGTCTCGGGCAGCATCAATTACGCTTACGGCGGCTCGCGTACCGATTCGTCGGCCTTTCCCCCAGGGATGCGGAACCAGCTTCTGGCCTTCACCGGCGGCGGCGGCACCTTCCGCTCGACCGATCTCGTCAGCATCCTCGGCGGTGCCAACAATATCTTCCAGGGCCTGCCCGCAGCCGGCGCTTCGAGCAACCCGGTCGGTGCCATCACGCCAGTCGTCCTCTCGGCGGCGGCGGACATAAACTTCATCGTCAACAGCGTCGCCGGCGCCGGTGCCGGCACCATTCTGGTCGGCAACATTCCCAGCCTCGGAAACGCCCCACAGTTCCGCGGTACGGCTGCTGCTCCACTGGCCGAGTTTGCCGGCACGACATTTAACAGCACACTGCTCAGCGGGCTGATGACCACGGCCGCAGCCCGGCCCGGAACCAACATCATCCTGTTCGATATCTTCAAGATCGGCACCACCCTGAGCGCCAATCCGGCGGCATTCGGCCTGACCAATGCAACCGACGCCTGCTTTAACGGGATAACGGCCTGCGCCACGCCCAGCACCTTCCTGTTCTGGGACGGCGTGCATCCGACCGCCGCGGGCCACCAGTTGATCGCCCGGCTGTCCAACGACTACCTCTACTACGGCGACATCGGCGCTCAATCGACGGTTCAGGCCGAGACCGCCTTCCGCCAGCGCGAAGACCTTCTTGACCTGTCCAGCGAGGGCCTCTCGGGCCGCGCGGCTTGGGAGCCCGGCACTCACCTGACCTTCGGCGCCATCGCCGACAGCGTGAAAACTGACGCGCGCGGCAGAGTGGCGGAGGCCGAGGCGACGGGCTGGGGCATCCGGGGCGGATTGGACCACGTCATGTCCGACAGCATGCGGTTCGGCCTGACAGCCACGCTGCGCAACGCGGACATCGAAGCCGGCGCGATGCAGTTCGACCTGAGATCCTACGCCATCGATTTCCACGCCGGCTGGCGCTCGGGCTCAATGTTTGTGAACGCCTCCGCAGGCGGATCCATCGACCAGTATACCGATATTACCCGACTGACCTCGCTGGCCCCGATCGTCCATACGGGCGAAACGGACGGCGGCAGCGTCGGTGCCCGGATCCAGGGCGGCGTCTGGTTCGACATGGGCGGCATCGGCCTGTCGCCGCGGGTCGCGGTCAACTATGTCTCGACAGACGTGAACGGCTACACTGAACAGGGCGTGGCGGCCCAGTACGAGTACCAGGATCGTACCGTCCAAGGGGCCAGTGGGGAGGTTTCGCTCAGGGCCGAAGGCGGCGACGAGGGCTTGAGCTTCTATTTCGAAGGCGGTTATCGCGACTCCTTCGGCGACAGCAGCGACGCCGTCCGTACGCGGATCGCCGCCAACCCCGCGCAGATCCTGGCACGCGAGATCGAGAATCCGTTCGGCGGTTCCCTGATCGCTTCGGCGGGTGTCGACGCCGACTTCGGGCCGGTGAAGATGAACCTGGGCTACCGCGGCCGCTTCGGTGACACGGCCGACAGCCACGTCGGCGCGATCACGTTCCGCCTGCCGCTGTAAGCGCCTACATCCGGCATGGGCCCGCGATCCGCCAGGATCGCGGGCCCATTTTTGTTCCGCCCTGCGACAACCTGCCACCCCCCGACGCCCTAAAGCAGCCTTACCCGGGCTTAAAACGGCGCCCTCTCCGGTCGCTGGCCGCAGTGCGCCGCGTGATCGCGGACCGCCGGCGCCCCTCCCCTGCTCTCGCGAGCCGAAGACGGAGCCGACGCCCCATGCGACGCCTGTTGCCGAACGCCCGGTCGTTTCTCATTCATTCCGGTCAGGCCGTCGCTCTGGCCGGACTCGCTGTGCTGGCCATGGCCGCGGCACCGCTGTCGGCTCCTGTACCGGTCTCCCCTGCCGGCACCTTCTCTGCGCCGGAAGCTCCGCCCGTAACAGCCGTGGCCGAGGATGCCGGGCCTGTCACCCGTCTGATCGCCTTCGCGGTCCCGGTGAAGGGCTATGCGATCAACTCGCCGTTCGGCCCGCGCCACATGCCGGGCCAGGCCGTGCGCAACCACGAAGGCGTCGATATCGCCGCTCCCCGGGGCACCAGCGTCTTCGCCGCAGCGGAAGGAGCCGTCCTCCGCACGGGCTACGACGCCGAGGGCTATGGTCGGTTTGTTGAAATCCGCCATCCGAACGGAATGAGCACCTTTTACGGCCATCTAAGCCGGCTGGACGTGGCCTCCGGAGACCGTCTCGAAGGGGGTCAGCGGATCGGCCTGGTCGGCTCGACCGGCCGTTCTACCGGTCCCCACCTGCATTTCGAGGTCCGGCGCGGCGAACGGCAGGTCAATCCGGTCAAGGTCATGGGGCAGGATTTCCAGATTGTCGTGGTGACGGCCGCAGCCTGAAAGCGACGCGACACCCACGCTTTGTTCACCCCTTTGCCGCACTGTACGGTCTCGGACAGGGGGTCTGGTGGACCAATCTTCGCGCATTTTCGTCGTCAAGGCTGAGGCCGGGTTCCGGTGCGCGGGCCCGACCCCGATCGGTCCTGCATGAGCGGCCTCCGGAGCCTTTTGGGCAGGCTGGTAAACGGTTCTGCGCGGGCGGGCCGGCCAAACAAGCCGAGTCGACGGGCGCTTTATGAGTTACGCGACGCGCTTGACGCCATGCCTGACGGTCTCGCCTTTTTCGATGCGGAAGATCGTCTGGTGCTCTGGAATCACCGCTACGCCGAAGTGAACCCCGAGTTGTCATCCGACCTCGAGCCCGGGATGACCTTCCTCGAGATCATGGGGATCGGCCTGGCCGAGGGACTTTACGCCGACGCCATCGGTCGGGAAGAGGCGTGGACCGCCGAGCGCCTGGAATCGCGCAAGGCGCTGTCGACAACCATGGAGCTGAGGATCGCCGGCGACCGCTGGGTGCGTATTTCCGATCGCCGGACCGCCGCCGGGGGCATCGTCACGGTCTGCAACGACATCACCGATCTGAAGAATGACGCCGCCGCCCTGGCCGAGGCCCGCGACGCCGCCCAGGCCGCCAGCAGCGCCAAGAGCGAATTCCTCGCCAATATGAGCCACGAAATCCGCACGCCCCTGAACGGTGTGATCGGTCTGGCCCAGGTGATGGGCAAGACCGATCTGTCGCTTGAACAGCGCGAGATGCTGGAACTGATACAGTCGTCAGGCCGGACACTCCAGGTCCTGCTCAGCGATATCCTTGATCTGGCCCGCGTGGAATCCGGTCGGCTTCAGCTGACGGAGGATTTGTTCCACCTGGGCGGCGCAGTTCGCGAGGCCGCTCGTCTCTACGAAAGCTCGGCCAGTGAAAAGGGCCTGCAGTTCTTCGTGGAGATCGCGCCTGATGCAGACTGCTGGATCATCGGTGACATGGTGCGGATCAAGCAGATCCTGACCAACCTTGTGTCCAACGCCGTGAAATTCACCAGTACGGGGTTCGTCAGCCTGACGGCGACGACGGGTACGGACCGCGACGGTGTGCCGACCCTGCAGTTCTCGGTGGAAGACACCGGTATCGGCTTTGATCGCGAGACCCGCGAGCGCCTGTTCATCCGTTTCGAACAGGCCGACGGGGCCATTACCCGCAAGTTCGGTGGCTCCGGTCTGGGCCTCGCCATCTCGCGTCAGCTGGCCGAGATGATGGATGGCGATCTGGACTGCGAAAGCGAACCAGACGGCGGCTCAGCCTTCATCCTGACCATCCCGTTCCGCGCCGCGGAGGCACCGGTGCCCGTTGGCGTGCCGCAGGTCGCACAGGCCGAGGGTGATCAGCCGATGATCCGGGTCCTGCTGGCCGATGATCATCCGGTGAACCGCAAGGTCGTCGAACTGATCCTGACACAGGCCGCGGTCGCGCTGACCTCGGTCGAGGATGGGGCCCGCGCGGTCCAGGCGTGTCGTGACGCCGACTTTGACCTGATCCTCATGGACATGCAGATGCCGGTCATGGACGGGCTGACGGCGATCCGGGAGATCCGGCTGCACGAAGCGGCCCTGGGCCTGGCGCGCATACCGATCGTGATGCTGACGGCCAACGCCCTGCCCGAACACGTCGCATTGGCCGAAGCCGCGGGAGCCGACCGGCATCTTGCCAAGCCGTTCGACGCGGCGGAGCTCCTTGACCTGGTCTTCTCGTTGCCACGTGGGGCGGCCGAGGCTATCGCCGCCTGAAGCTCGGTCTCTATTCGTAGCCGTGCGCGGCTTCGTTGATGACCTGTGACGGCATGGACGAGAAATCGACGCTGACCGGTTGGGTTGCCTTGGCGCGGAAGGTCTTGATCACGTGCTCAAGGCGGCGACGGGCCTCGCTCTCGGCCTCGGTTCCCGTCTCCAGGTTCAGCGGGGCGAGGCAGAAGTCGATGATGGCGGTGGGGTTGTTCAGGGTTGCATGGTCTCTTTCCTGCCTATTCAGCCGCCACGAATTGGGCGGTCTCGGTGGAATCCTTCAGGGCCGTGGTCGACGACTGGCCATTGGAGATGACGGTGGCGACCTGGTCGAAATAGCCGGTGCCGACCTCGCGCTGGTGGCGGGTGGCAGTGTAACCGGCAGCCTCGTTGGCGAACTCGCGCTGTTGCAGCTCGGAATAGGCGGACATGCCACGGTCGCGGTAGCCGTCGGCCAGCTCGAACATCGCATTGTTCAGGCTGTGGAAGCCGGCCAGGGTCACGAACTGGAATTTGTAGCCCATGGCCCCCAGCTCGCGCTGGAATTTGGCGATGGTGGCGTCGTCCAGCCTGGCTTTCCAGTTGAACGAGGGCGAGCAGTTGTAGGCCATCAGCTTGCCGGGGTGCTGTTTGTGCACCGCCTCGGCGAAGCGGCGGGCGTCATCCAGATCGGGGTGCGAGGTCTCCCACCACAGCACGTCGGCGATGGACGCATAGGCCAAGCCCCGCGCGATGCAGTGGTCCAGCCCGGTGCCTTCCTTCAGGCGGAAAAAGCCTTCGGGCGTGCGGTTGTCGCGGTCGATGAAGGGCTGGTCGCGCTCGTCGATGTCCGAGGTGATCAGCTGGGCGCTCTCGGCGTCGGTGCGGGCGACGGTCAGGGTCGGCGTGCCCATGACGTCGGCGGCGAGGCGGGCGGCGACCAGATTGCGCTCATGCGCTTGGGTCGGGATCAGCACCTTGCCGCCCAGATGACCGCATTTCTTCTCGGAGGCCAGCTGGTCCTCGAAATGGACGCCCGCGGCCCCCGCCTCGATAAAGGCCTTCATGATCTCGAAGCTGTTCAGCGGCCCGCCGAAGCCGGCCTCGGCGTCGGCGACGATGGGCGCGAACCAGTCCCGCTTTGCGCCGCCCTCGGCGTGCTCGATCTGGTCGGCGCGTTGCAGGGTGCGGTTGATGCGACGGCACAGCTCCGGCGCTGCATTAGCCGGATACAGCGACTGATCCGGATACATGGCCCCGGCGGTGTTGGCGTCGGCGGCGACCTGCCAGCCCGACAGATAGATGGCTTTCAGCCCGGCCCGGACCATCTGCATGGCCTGGTTGCCGGTCACGGCCCCGAGGGCGTTGATATAGGGCTCGTCGTGCAGCAGTTCCCACAGCCGGTTGGCCCCGCGCTCGGCCAGGGTATGGGTGATCGGCACGGACCCGCGCAGACGC
>Ga0105047_10014434_pt1 | contig 12528 bp, 8 predicted proteins | sample MAT04_FD_78384 | JGI IMG/M metagenome (GOLD analysis project Ga0105047, IMG submission 78384) | Freshwater microbial communities from Lake Fryxell liftoff mats and glacier meltwater in Antarctica - MAT-04 (megahit assembly) | ecosystem: Environmental > Aquatic > Freshwater > Ice > Liftoff... | reverse complement strand
TTTCTTAGAAGGGACCGGCCTTATAAAAATGCGCCTGCGGTTTTTAGCCATAGGTATGTGCGAACGGCATGTGCGTAGCAATACACAGCAAGGCAAACAGTCAGGATTTGTTGTACTTTTTCATGCTTTGTATTGCGAGTAGATACCTTTGGCTTAGAAACGCCAGCATAGTTATAAAGCCTTGATTTTTGGGTACTTTTTGATCAAGCAAAAAGTACAAAGAGATAAACATTAAATCAATTTTGGAATGAATGCATGGAATTATTATGATGCATTAACCTTTCCAGCACATCAAAATAAAATACAGACTATTTTTATACTCAGGCCTGTTCATGCCTTTTAAAATGATTGAATGGATATGGTACTGATATAAAATATAAAGCAAAGACAAGCAGAAAGGATTGTATATATTTGCCGAGGAAGTATAGCAACTATGTGCGTTCAGGCAGATTGATTCATAGTAAAAGCCGATAGTGAACTTTAATGCCTGCTGGCAGTTAAAATAATTATACCTCCCAATATCTTTTTAAAATGGATAATTCTAATTATACGATTAAGGCCAATGCCATTCATTTTCTGGAACTTACGGCTAACGGTAAAGTTGCCGAAGCATTCCACTTATATGCAAGTGCGGATTTCAGACACCACAATGTAAATTTTAAGGGAGATGCCGCTTCACTTAAAGCTGCCATGCTCGAAAGTGCCGCGTATTTGCCTGCCAAGGAGCTTGAAGTGCAATTCGCGATTTCCGAAGGAAACCGGGTTGCAATATATTCGAAAGTTGTAATTTATCCGGGTGAGCCAGGAGTTGCATTGGTACATTTTTTTCGTTTCGAGAATGATAAAATCGTTGAACTTTGGGATTTGGCTCAGGCACTTCCTGATGAAATTATAAATGAAAATGGACTTTTTTGAGAAAGGGAAAAAGAAAATAGGAAAAAGGAAAAAGTTTGATCAGAACTCTATTTTCCCCCTGAATGCGGCGGTTTTATTAGCATGATTTGTTCCTTCAAAGCTATAGTTCAAACCATCCTGCGAACTACGATTTATAGTGAGCGAATCACCTGGCAAGGTTTCCTTCATAAAGTTAATGGATAACTTTTTAGGATAGTGTTTCTTGTGGAAATCAACTGTAAAGGTATCCATCATCCAGTCCACATATCGGGTGGAAGTAACATGCCGGTTGAGGTCAAAATCAAAGTAACCTGATTTCACATCAAATTCATCACCATCGGATATGGCTGTCAGCTTTTCAGGAGATTCCTGAAGTGCGTGTTTCCCTTTCAGATGAACAAACATTTCAGCCTCAATGGCATCTAGTATTTTGGGCTTTTTGGTTTCGGCATCAATCGCCAACCAGCCCGAAGTAGCCCTGGCAATTATGTTTTGCGAATCGTCTCTTACAATATAATCGCGCATATATAGCAGGCCTTCAAGCGTTTTGGGCCAGGTTTCCACTTCAACTTCCTGATTCCAGGTCATTGGCTGGTATATTTCAACGGTCATGCGGCTGAGTACCCAGTATAGTTGTTGCTTCCGCAGACCTTTAAATCCAAATCCAAGACTTTCGGCTGAATTTATGGCGGACTGAATCAGCAGATTTACCACTCCGCCAAGGCGAACCCGCAGAAACATATCGGTTTCGGCAGATGTAATTTTAAAATTACTGTATAAAGTGAGGTCGTTTTCGGTAAGTTCCATCGTAAATTCAATATTCGTTAAAATTACAAAAACGGATGATCCAAATGGAAGGGATCATCCGTTTTACCTTAACAATCGTATTCCTGTATTTTTGGTAAGATATTTTGACCCACGAAAGCACAAAGTTCACAAAGCTGATTTGTGTTCTCAGTGGCTTTGTGGGAAATCTTTATGGTGCAGGATTGTTCCGGTTGGGTTAACCTTTATGAATTTTATTTAGTCAGTTCAAAGCCTGCCTCAAGTGTGCTTGAAGAACTGGTTCCAACAAAAATCCTGAAATCGCCGGGTTCAGCCTTAAATTGAAGTTCGGTATTGTAAAAAGCAAGATCACTGGCAGTTAAAGTGAAATTAAGTATCTTGCTTTCACCTGTTTTCAGAAATACCTTTTGAAATCCTTTCAATTCTTTTACAGGGCGGGTAATGCTGCCAACCAGGTCGCGGATATAAAGCTGAGCAACTTCGGCGCCATCGTATTTTCCTGTATTGGTAAGCTTTACAGAAATATTGAGAGTTCCGTTGGGTGCTATTTTCTGCTTGTCGAGTTTTAGGTCGGAATAGCTGAACGTGGTATAACTCAACCCAAATCCAAACGGGAAAAGAGGTGCATTTTTTACATCAAGGTAACGGCTTCTGTATTGGTCTGCTGTATCTCCATCACGAGGCCTGCCAGTGTTTTTGTGGTTATAATAAATCGGTATCTGACCAACATTTACCGGGAAAGTCATACTTAATTTCCCCGAGGGATTTACCTTACCAAACACCACATCAGCCACTGCATTTCCAGCCTCGGAACCTCCGTGCCAGGCTTCCAGAATAGCGGGAACATTGGCGGCCTCGTATTCCAGTGTCAGCGGTCGGCCGTTCATGAGGACTAAAACAACAGGTTTGCCTGTTCTCAAAAGGGTTTTTAATAAATCGAGTTGGCGGCCGGGTAAGCCGATTTCGCTTCTTGAAGCTGCTTCGCCACTTAGGGATGAAGGTTCGCCCAGGACGGCCACAATCACATCTGCTTGTGCTGCAACATTGTATGCTTCATTTATCATCTCATCATCAGAGCGGCTATCGGTGGATTTGGTTCCATTTAAATCTTTCAAATAAGCTTGATCGGTGAGCAGGTTACACCCTTTTGCATAATACAGTTTCGAGGATTTGTCAACCTGATTTTTGAAACCATCCAGAACCGTACCTGAGTTTTTCTCGTTTGCAGAGAGTGTCCATGTACCCATAATGTTGTTCCTGGTGTCAACAAGCGGACCAATGAGAGCAATGCTTTTTGAAGGATCGAGCGGAAGAAGCTGGTTGCTGTTTTTTAAAAGAACCATCGACTGTGCCGCTACAGCACGGGCAGCCTGTCTGTTTTCGGGAGTCAGGATTTCATTCTTGGTCCGTTCATCATTCAAATATCGGTAAGGATCGTCGAAAAGTCCCAGCTTATATTTTGCTTCAAGAATACGTCGGCAGGCAATGTCGATGGTTTTTTGGGTGATGCGACCTTCTTTAAGCAGTTGTTTTGCATTCAGCAGAAAGCCTTCACTAACCATATCCATATCAATACCGGCATTCAACGCCAGAGCCGAAACCTCTTTCAGATCTTTTCCCACTCCATGTTGAATCAATTCTTTGATGGCTGTAAAATCGGTTACCACAAATCCATCAAAACCCCATTGTTTGCGCAACAGGTCGGTCATAAGCCATTTGTTAGAGGTAGCAGGCACTCCGTTAATTTCATTAAAAGAACTCATCGCGCTTCCTGCACCAGCCTTGAAAGCTGCCAGGTATGGCGGTAAATATTCGTTGTACATTTTTTCAATGCTCATATCCACGGTATTGTAATCGCGGCCCGCTTCGGCGCCACCATAAAGCGCAAAGTGTTTTACGCACGCCATTATTGTGTTGTTTTTCTTCAGGTCGTCGCCCTGGTATCCTTTTACCATGGCTTCGGCAACGCGTGAACCCAGATATACGTCTTCACCGGCTCCTTCTGCAACGCGTCCCCAACGCGGATCGCGGGAAATGTCAACCATAGGCGAAAATGTCCAACAAATTCCATCGGCACTGGCTTCGGTGGCTGCAACGCGCGCTGATTTTTCAATCAGCGACATATCCCAACTGCACGACATAGCCAGTGGAATTGGGAAGGTGGTTTCGTACCCGTGAATTACGTCAAGTCCAAAAATCAACGGAATTTTCAGACGGCTTTCTTCGACGGCTACTCTTTGGATTTCACGAATTTTTAAAACAGATTTTGCATTAAGCAAACCACCAACTCTCCCTTCTTTAATTCTCTTGCCGATATCTGAACTGGATGCCTGCCCGGTAATAATATCCGATGATGTCGATAGGTCTAATTGTCCTATTTTCTCATCAAGAGTCATTTTATTCATCAAGGCATCGATGAAAATATTCATTTTTTGATTGGGCATAGCGTGTTTGTTTTGAGCAAAAAGCACAGTGGTGCCAAGCATCAGAATACATGATAAAAAGATTGATTTACGTTTCATTTAAACTGCATTTTTTTTGTTTACGTATTTTATTTCATTAGAGGATAAATAGCATTGGAATGCATTATTTTATCCGTAATACACGAAGCTGATCCGACTTCACAGCAAAAATAGTGTAAAGTCGGGTTTGACGCCAGTGTAAGATAGGAATTGTTTGAGATTTAGCGAAAAGCACTTTAGGCCTTGTCACTTTGTTTTCAGGCTGAACAGGGAAAAATTATGCCTCAGTTGGAACGAAAGAATACTGATTTTCCTTATTTGTGTCAGTTGGCGGTTACCTGAAAATAGTGTTTAATAGGTAAACCCTAATTTTGTCAATCCTGTTTTTACTTCGGGGGCACTCATAAAGAGATTCCAGAGCAGCCCTGTGCGGTAGTTTTCGATCATAACGATTTGTGGCCCCTGGTCAATGGCCAGATAAGAGCTTGCAAACCATCCATCTTTCAGACAGAAGGAATCATAAAAGCCATAGTTACCCCAAAGTTTGTCGCCGAGTTTATAGTAGAAATATCGGATTGCTTTCATCGACTGCTCGGGCGCATAAGGAAGTGATGATATGGCCGCTGTAGGACTAATAACACCCTTGTCGTTGGTTGGTGAATGTGCACTATATCCCCAAGGATTGTCGCTCGCGGTTAATCCCCAGCAATCGGCGGAATAACCAGCGAAATTTTTTGGATTCGCCACGCAATAGGAATAATTTATAAGCGTATGATTTACATTCTGTTGCCAGTAATCGGCATAGGTGTCTTTCAAATTCTGAGGGTTCAGGCCCATAAACGAATAATGGGCAAAAAACAAAGGTCCACCATAATCATATCCCACCGGAAGCTTGTATCCGTAAAATATCTTATTGTTGCGGATGGATCCGTTACCGGCCCAGCCAGCATCATATACAAGTTTAGTGATAGAGTGAGTTGCGGATGATGCCGCTGCTACATACACTATCAATGCTTCATTATATCCACGCACAGGCATGTTCATATCCCATCCGTAATTGGGCGACCAATGCCAGTATAGCACATTCTGTCCACCTCGGGTAAACCAGTCGTATTCTACCGCGTTTACCAGTGTATTAATCCGGTTGATCAAAGATTTTTCTTCAGGCAGATCACTTTTCAGGTATTGTCGCACGGTAATCAAACCCTCAACTATAAATGAGGTTTCCACCAGGTCGGCTCCGTTATCTTTAGTGCCGAATGGAATCGTTTTGCCGGTAACACCGTTTATCCAGTGAGGCCATACTCCATGATATCGGTCACAGGTTTCGAGGAAGGAAATTATTTTGGACAGGCGGGTAAGTCCATCGTTGCGGCTGATGAAGTTTCTGTCCATTCCTACCACCAGTGCCATAAGTCCGAAGCCTGATCCGCCGGTGGTAACCAGGTCGCCCGAAGTATTGCGTTCACGTGCCATGCCACTTGAAGTCTGTGCAAAATCGTAAAAATACCTGAATGTCTTTTCCTGTATCAGTTGAAGAAGCTGGTCGTCGCTTATTCTTGGGAATTTATCGGAAGTATCAAGAGTACTCTGTAAAGTAATGACATAATCAACCGGCATTTGTGTTCCCTTTTTGGATGTAAGGTTGTTACGGATTGAAAGATAATAGGTTGAAAAAGAATTTAACGGATTCAGCGTTTGCACATTAATAATAGTGTCGCCCATTGTGACCGTGATTTTAGTTGGAATGGAAATGCCTTCTTTCGAGGTGAAGAAAATTGCATTCCTTATGGTTGTGGTGTCAACCGGAGCTGAGAATGTAATTTTACTAAACACAGGAAATGAAATATTTGAAAATGAGTTGGTACCCTGTTCACCGTTCATTTCAACCTGTACAACTTTGAATTGCTCCGGAGCAGGAAGAGTTGTATTATCTTTCTTGCATGAGATAACTGCAAGCAGAACACTCAAAATGATAAGTTTCTTTAGCATTATATGATGGCAAAAATTAAATTTCGTTGTTTTTGACTTTCTCATCATCAGATTGTAATTGTAAAAGGTAAAAACAAAAGAGCTTAGAATTTCCAAGCTCTTTTGTTTTGCTTATCAGGTCCCGATTAGTTCGCTTCTAATATTGATGCAAAATAAATGTGACCTATAAAGCTTAGATGGCAAGATTCATTTAAAAGAAGCTAATTATCTGCCTGCAACGCCTAAGTTGTATAATGCTTTAAGATCCGCATCAGAAACAGGTGTATTGAAAACGCGTAAATCATCGATTGAGGCTGTAGCCATAGGCATCCAATCGCCTCTTACACCAGCAGCAGTGAAACCTATGTCGCTCGAAGCCAAACTGCCAAAAACAGCTTTACTAGGAACTCTCATATTTAAAGCAACCACGGTGGCTGGTTTTTCATCATAAGCTCCAATAGATTCGCCATTACCAAATACCTGTAATTTGTGTGTAGTCGAATTAAAACGAATTGCTACAAAACACCATTTTCCACCTTGTTTGAAAACACCTACTTTAGGAGTACCATATGGATCAGGACGGTTATCCTGTCCGTTCATTGTACCATCCGTATTTTTGGATAGGTAGTTTGCTTTGGGAACGAGGGTGTCGTTGGTTGCTGGCTTCCAGCCGGTTTCGAAATTGAGACCCAAATTACCCCATACATCGGCTACCTCCGTTGGTATAATTCCGAACAACGAAGTGAAACTATTTCCTGTATTACTGATTTTAACCCAGGCTGAAACTGTAAAATCACCTAGCGAATTTGCAGCACCAATATTAGCAATTGAAGGATAAACCAAGGCACCTTTAGTAAGTACTAACGCGTTACCTATTTGACCAGTACCAAAGGCATAGGTGCCATATTTGTTTGCTGGAGCAGTAGCTGAAATTGCTTCATCGTAAGTGTCATCAAAAGTCCAATGGGCTTTGAGGAAAGTGGCTGATACCTGGTCGGAATTGTCGTAGCCATTAATTTGCGGAAGCGAAGTGTCATCCTTACATGCATTGATAGTCAACATTCCTATTACAAGGATTATTGATACCATAATTAAAGAAAATTTTGTGTTTTTTTTCATAAGACAATTGTTTTTAAGTTAGAATTATTGGATTTGAGGGTTAAATTTATATTGATTTTGATTAGGCATTATGTTAAAGGGATGTAAAACGAGTTAAAGGTTGTATTACTATTTATTAATAAAGAGGGTTTTGCGAAAGTTTTCCGCCGCTTAGTTGAATTTGTGAGTTTGGTACGGGTAATAATTCATTTTTGCCGGCAACAAAATGTTTTCCGGCAGCGTTCAGCACCTGGCTTGCTCTGCCCTGGCGAACCAGATCCCAGAAACGGTCATGTTCCATTGCCAATTCTACCCTACGCTCTCTCCACACGGCATCGATGGTTGCACTTATTGGCAGCAAACCGGCACGAGCGCGTACCAGGTTCAATGGTTCATTCATATCCTGACTCACATGCGAAGCGGCTTCGGCATTCATCAACAGTACATCGGCATATCGTAATATTTTAATATTCCTTGGCCTGTCCTTATCATCGGGATTCGCGAAGGTTTCCTTGCTGGAACTGGTATAAGCCTTGTAGTTATAATAAAGATTCTGAACCGAGTCTTTGCTTGGAACTCTGAATCCATCCCAAAGAATGGTTCCCTTATATGTACCTGAATTATCTATCTGAATAATGGTAGATGCTTTGCGCAGGTCGCCTGGTTCATACGCATTAATAAGATCTGTTGAGGGGTTACAGAATCCCCAGCCTAGATCGTTCCAGCCGCCTAATCCACCAACTCTTATTCCCTGGCTAACGGTATAGTTACTTATCCCAAGGTTGGAATTGTTATACGATCCTGTTTGAATTTCAAAGATGGATTCGGCACAATTGTCACCTTTCTGCTGCCATAGCAGGCTGTAATCAACCAGGCTGTATTGATTAGAAATCATAACATCATGGGTAAGATCATATACTTTCTGCCATTGCCCGAGGTACATGTAAACCTTTGCGAGCATAGCTTCGGCAGCTCCTTTATTTGCATGGCCTATTGCAGAGGCTGATTTTACCGGAAGGTTGTTTACAGCATATTGCAGATCGGCAACAATTGTATCATAAACTATCTGTTTACCGGCACGGGTCTGGAAAGCCGGGTCGCTGTTTGCATCATTCTGGTCGGTGGGAACACGAAGAACCAAAGGCACATCGCCGTACATCCTCACAAGGTTAAAGTAAAGATAGCCTCTTAAAAACTTTACCTCGCCAATCAATCTGCTTTTAGTCTGGTTGTCAATATTGGCAGTGCTAAGAGCAAGCAAAGCCTGATTAATGGTGCCAATGGCATTATAATGACCGCTCCACAAAGTTTCGGCAAATTTATTTGTAGCTGTAAGATTGAAATCATCAATATCACCTACAGGAACTTTCTGGTCGTCGGCCGTGCTTCCCTTATCAGCATCATCTGATGCAATATTAGTTACTGAAACAAATGCGAAACCGTGAACATCGCCCGAACCCCATGAATCGCCCTGTAAAAGGCTGTTATAGGCACCCGTTACCAGTTTTTGTGCCAGATCAGGATCTGATTCCGTGGTGGCGCCTCCCTGTAAAGGCACATCCAGGAATGATTTCGAACACGATACCAGGAGCATGACCATCAGAAAAAGAGAAATATGTACTTTTTTCATACCTTCAGTTTTTTAAAGTTAAAAATTCAGATTTAGTCCCAGTGCAATTGTTCGGGTAGTAGGATAGGAGCTCAACTCAATACCCGAATCCAGGGGACTGCCAGGTAATTCGGCAGTAAATCCAGAATATTTCTTTAGCGTGTAGAGGTTCTGCCCTGTAGCAAAAATGCGCAGACTACTGATCTTTAATTTTGCCAGTAATTCCGCAGGCAATGTATAGCCAACGGTAAGATTGTTGATCCTGTAAAAACTACCTGATTCAACAAAGTAATCCGATGCCAATAAATTTCCTGTATTTGCACCCGGTTGCGACTGACTTGGGTTGCTGACACCATTCCATCGGTTATATACCAGGTCGGACTCAATATTATCTTTTCCGTTAATACGGATAGCGCGTTTTCCATTATATACCTGATTTCCGACATTGCCATAAATGTCCATGCTGAAATCCCATTTTTTGTAGGTAACACTGAAATTTATGCCAAAATATGCTTTAGGCTGATACGATCCCGAAAAATCTCTGTCTTTATCATCAATTTTGCCATCAGTATTTTTGTCCAGGTATTTAAAGTCGCCAGGCTTGGCAGTGGGCTGAATAACAGTTCCTTTTTCATCTTTGTAATCCAATACTTCCTGATCGGTTTGGAAAACACCGAGTACTTGCAGCACATAAAAGCTGCCGATAGGATGGTTATTATCTGTTAAGGTGGTAAAACCCTGTGCTGCTCCGATATTGCCTCCGTAAATAGGTTCACCGCCATTTAAGCCAACCACTTTATTCTGGTTTAAGGTAATATTAGCACCTACACTATAACCGAAATTAGTATTTACCCTGTTTTTCCAGTTAAGCATCATTTCAATACCCGTATTTTGGATCGATGTTGCATTGGTAAGAATTACATGATCTGCATCACCAACTGTGGATGGGATATTTACATTAATCAGCGCGTTATCCACATTTTTATTGTAATAATTCAATTCGCCCGTAAACCGATTATTTAACAGTCCAAATTCAATGGCAAAATCGTATTCCGAAGTACTTTCCCACTTAATGTTCGGGTCTTTGATCTGGTTGATCTGGCTGCCGTTGGTTGCGCTTGATGCACTGCCATTGAATGGGTATGCCAGATTGGGTATAACTGTGTTGGTGAAGGCATCAGTCGAAATCTGATCATTGCCAACTATACCCCAGCTTGCACGTACTCGCAGTATATCAAAGAGTTTCTGCGATTCCATAAAGCTTTCCTTGTTGATATTCCATGCCAGCCCGACCGAAGGGAAAGTTCCCCATCGGTTTTGTTCCGGGAAACGGGAACTGCCATCGCGGCGTATGGTTGCCGTTAAAAGATAGCGGCTGTCATAATTATAATTTAGCCTTCCCATGTAAGAATTCCTGGTCCAGATATCGCCTTTGCCATCATTTTGCGAACTGTTGGCAAGCCCATTATACAAGTACCACAAATTGGGATCGGCAGGTACATCTTTCCTGCTTCCATACAACCAGGTTTCGTTAAATTTTTCGGCAGTGGTTCCCGCCATAAGTTTAATGTCGTGCTTGCCAAAAGCCTTTGTAAAAGTGATATAGTTATCCCACACCCATTTAAAATTCTGAATATTTTTATTGGCAAGATAGCTTAAGGAATTCAACTGGTTTCCCCCGGCGACATCGAATGTGCTTTCATCGTTCAGGAATTTGTAATCATACAAGCGGGCTTGCCTGAATACCAGATCGGCACCTAAACTGGAGCGGAAAGTAAGGTATGGGACTGGGGTGATGTCCAGAAATCCTGCTCCTTGTATCCGGTTCACAGCTACTCTTACCTTATTATTCTGAATGTCGAGCAGAGGGTTGCCCACCTGGCCATTAAACGCTGAAACATTGCCATATTTATCTCCAACCCTGGCGGAGATTGTAGGCGGGGCGCGATAAGCATTGTTGAATGCTCCCCCAATATTCCCATTTTCATCGATATCCAGGTTATTAAATCCGTTTTCATTCACAGCATTGGCAAATGAGGCCTGAATACCTGTTTTAATGTATTTTGAAATATTGAAATCCAGGTTTGTGCGAAGGGTTATTCGTTTAAACTGATTTTCAAGTACAATTCCCTCATCATTCAGGTAGCTTCCGCTGAAGAAATAGGTAGCCTTTTCAGTACCGCCTGACACTGACAGGTTATGGTTTTGCTGGAAGGCGTTACGAAGAATGGTTTTGTACCAGTTGGTATTGGCAGTTTCACCGGTAATGGCATTTCCTGTGGCAGCCTGATAGTAGTTTTTATATTCATCGGCATTTGCCATTTTTACCAGGTTTGCAGCTTGCCTTACCCCAATATTGGTATTGTATGTGATGTTGAGTTTGCCAGACTTGCTGCTTCCCTTTTTGGTTGTAATAATAATAACACCATTTGCACCCCTCGATCCATAAATTGCTGAAGAAGAAGCATCTTTCAGAATATTCATGTCAACAATATCTGATGTGTTTACGTTGGTAATATCATCAGTAAGAACACCATCTACTACATAAAGTACATGTGTGCCTCCAAGCAAAGTGCTGGTTCCCCTTATCCTCATCTGTGGAGTTGAACCAGGACTTCCTGAACTGATGATCTGTACACCTGAAACTTTTCCTTGCATAGCCTGCGTAACTGTCATTACCGGCTGTTTCGAAAGTTCAGTTCCTTTTATTTGTATTGTTGCGCCTGTGATATCACTTTTCTTTTGAACACCATATCCAACCACAACTACTTCGTCTAATGTTACCCTTTTTGCCTCCAGGCTGACATCAACAATCAATTGATTTGAGATTGTTATCTCCTGAGTTTCGTACCCAACCATCGAAAACAGAATAATGTTTTCGGAAGGCAGTAAACTGAGAGTGTATTTGCCGTTCACATCAGCGGATATTCCCTTTGAGGTTCCTTTTATAACAGCAGATGCACCTGGCAAGGTTTCCTTGGTGAGCGCGTCAGAAATTGTTCCTGTAATAACCCGCCCTTGCCCGAATGCAGTTGTAATAGTTAACGACAACATGAAGAGCAAAAGAAAGCTTTTTAAACAAGTAACAACCTGTCGGATAGTTGAGATTTTTTCCATAACATTCAGATTGATTAGAATTAGGATTGAATAGTAGATCAGTATAAAATTATTTCTAAACCAGTTGTTTTTTTTTCGCAATCGTTTGCGGTCATCCAAAGATACAAATTAAAAGCGTTATTTTTTTGATATTTCGGTTTACAGCCTCATCACGGTTACTACACCCGATTGTAGCTGCATTTGTGAACCCCTACATTATTACATCAAGCCATTTAATTTATTGCGTAATTATATGGTTTGTAATGATTTGAGATAGAGTAAATCGGATTTAATTTTTCAATAATTTTTTTTATTTAAAGGTTTTTGTGTCGGTTTTGCAAGCGATAATATGGCTTTCGGAGAACTGTTAGTTATAAAAATCATTATTTGTATTACAATTCACTACTTACGTTCATTTAGCAGGCTGAGCATTGTATGATTGACTTCTTGATTCTTAAGGCAATTATCGGATTACAGCACTTCTTCCTGATTATTACAGAGAGATTTCAACAGAATTTTCTTCGTGGTTGAGTAAGTTGATGAATAATTCTACTGCAATAACCGCTCCGCCCTTGCGGTAACTGTTGTTTTCGTTGGCAAACTGAACTGCTT
>Ga0105047_10014432_pt1 | contig 12528 bp, 13 predicted proteins | sample MAT04_FD_78384 | JGI IMG/M metagenome (GOLD analysis project Ga0105047, IMG submission 78384) | Freshwater microbial communities from Lake Fryxell liftoff mats and glacier meltwater in Antarctica - MAT-04 (megahit assembly) | ecosystem: Environmental > Aquatic > Freshwater > Ice > Liftoff... | reverse complement strand
GCGGGGCTGGCTTTGGCATCAAGTTTGAAAGCTGGAAGCGCGGTTTTTCCGCGCCGCTCTCGGCCCCCTCGCTGCCCTCGCCGGCAATAGAGGGCCCGTCCGCCTCGGAGTATTCGCCATACTCGGCGGCATCCGGCTCCATCGCCGGCTCGTTCATCGCCGGTGCCCCCGGCGGCAATTGTTCGATCGGCCGGCCTTCGCCCACCCCGATGACATAGCGCGGCCCCTGCTCTTTCAGGATCCGCTGCACGCCCTTGATGGTAAAACCCTGGTCGTACAGCAGCCGCCGGATGCCTTTGAGCAGCAGCACGTCCTCTGGCCGGTAATACCGTCGCCCCCCGCCGCGCTTCAGCGGCTTGATGGTGGAGAAGCGGGTCTCCCAGAAACGCAGCACGTGCTGCGGCAGGTCGAGCTCATCGGCCGCTTCAGAAATCGTGCGAAAGGCGTCGGGCGACTTGTCCAAAAGGACTCACTTACGAGCTCGAAGACTCTTATTTTCCAGCTCGGACCATAGATTTGTTGATCTTGGACTTCAACACGTTGCTGGGTTTGAACACCAGCACCTGTCGCGGCAGGATCGGCACTTCCTCGCCGGTCTTGGGATTGCGGCCGATTCGCTCGTTTTTCGAGCGCACCTGGAACGAGCCGAACGAGGACAGCTTCACGTTCTGGCCGGCCACCAACGCCTCGGCGACAAGATCCAGAACCCGCTCGACCAGTTCCGCCGATTCGGTGCGCGACAAACCAACGGCCTCGTAGACAGCCTCTGCCAGGTCGGCACGCGTCACAGTCTTCTGTGTCATTGTTGTTGCCCCTCCGTTTTGCCCTGCCGGACCCAACCCGTGAGGCGCCCCCACCTACGGATGACGAAACCTTAACGCGCGCCGGGGGCACTGGCAATCTGACTTAACAATCAAAGGCTAGGGAGGTTTGCGAAGGTGCGGTGACGGCCGGGCGTGCCGTCCGTCGACCGCCTAATGGGCCACCGCCAGGCTCCAATGGGAGGGCCTGCGATCAATTGTGTGGCATCTCCACCGTTTGGTGGATGACAGGTCGCACGCGCTGTTCAACATCGCCCGGCCCCATGGGGTACCGAAACACGTGTGGCTGGGATTCGGGTCCTTCGGCTGTGCGTTCGAGGCGGCTTCTTTGTGGAGGGAGGCCGCCTCACCTTCACCAGCGGATTAGCGATGCGCCCCAGGTGAAGCCGCCGCCCATCGCCTCGATCATCACCAGGTCGCCGCGCTTGATGCGCCCGTCGGCAACCGCGACATGCAGCGCCAAGGGCACGGACGCCGCCGAGGTGTTGGCGTGCCGGTCCACCGTCACCACCACCTTTTCGGGCGGCAGCCCCAGCTTCACCCCGGCGCCGTCGATAATGCGCTTGTTGGCCTGGTGCGGCACGAACCAGTCGAGGTCTTCGATGGTGTGGCCGGTATCCTCGAGCACCTTGTAGACCACGTCGGTGATCATCCCGACGGCGTGCTTGAAGACTTCCTTGCCCTCCATCCGCACGTGGCCGACGGTCCGTGTCGAACTCACACCGCCATCGACGTAGAGCTTGTTCCAGTGATGCCCGTCGGAGCGCAGCGCCGTCGCCAGCACGCCGCGGTCCTCGCCGGGCTTGGCCAGTTCCATCACCGCCGCGCCGGCGCCATCGCCGAACAGCACGCAGGTGGCGCGGTCGTTCCAGTCGAGCAGCCGTGTCGCCGTCTCGGCGCCGATCACCAGCGCCCGCTTGCCCAGCCCGTTCTTGAGGAACGAATCGGCCGTCGCCACCGCGTAGACGAAGCCCGAGCACACCGCCTGGATGTCGAAGGCCGCGCCGTGATGCATGCCGAGCTTCTGCTGCACCACCGCCGCCGTCGCCGGAAACGTCATGTCCGGCGTCGTTGTCGCCACGATGATCAGGTCGACGTCCTCGATGCCGATCCCGGCATTCTCCATCGCCTTGCGGGCCGCAGCCGCCGCCAGGTCCGAGGTATTCTCGCCCTCGGCCGCGATGTGGCGCTGCTTGATACCGGTGCGCTGCTGGATCCACTCGTCCGTCGTATCGACGATCTTGGACAGGTCGTCATTGGTCATGATGCGCGCCGGCAGATAGGAGCCGACGCTGCGGATGATGGTTCTACGGTCGGTCACGCGGGTTTGGCCTCTGGTTCTTGTGCCACCGCCTGCGGCGGAGCAGCTTGGGGCGCAGCATTCAAAGTCGGGAAACGGCGCATGCCCTCGGCAATCTTGTCCATCACCTTGTTGCGGGCGATTTCATAGCCGAGGCCGAGGGCACCCTTGAAGCCGACTTCGTCGGTGCCGCCATGCGATTTGATCACCGGGCCGTTGAGCCCCAGGAACACGCCGCCATTGATGTTGCGCGGGTCGAGCTTCCGCTTCAGCGCCTGCAGCGCCTGCCCGGCAATCGCCGCGCCCAGCATCGAGACCAGGTCGGCCTTCAGCGCGTTGCGGATATAGGTGCCGACCTGACGAGCTGTGCCCTCCGCGGTCTTGAGCGCGATATTTCCGGCAAAGCCCTCGGTCACCACGACGTCGACCGTGCCCTTGCCGATATCGTCGCCCTCGACGAAGCCGTGGTAGATGAAGCCCGAGCCCGAGGCGGCGGTCAGGATCTGGCCGGCCTCCTTGACCGCGTCGAGCCCCTTCATTTCCTCGGTGCCGACGTTCAGCAGACCGACGGTCGGCAGGTCCTGGTCGAACAGGGCCCGCGCCAGCGCCGCGCCGAGGATGGAAAAGTCGGTGAGCTGCTTGGCGTCGCCGCCGATCGTCGCACCCACGTCGAGCACGATGATGTCGGTCCGGATCGTCGGCCAGATCGCCGCGATGCCGGGCCGCGAAATCCCCTCGATCGGCCGCAGGCAGAACGTCGCCATCGCCATCAGCGCGCCGGTATTGCCGCCCGAAATGGCGAAGTCCGCCTCACCATCCTTCACCGATTGCAACGCGGCCCACATCGAGGAGTTGCCGCGCCCCTTGCGCAGCGCCTGGCTCGGCTTTTCTTCCATCGAGATGACGTTGTCGGAGTGGACGATCCGGCTCAGCGGCTTGATCTCGGGGCACTTGTCGAGCAGCGGCGCGATCTCGGCCTCGCGGCCGTGAAAGATGTAGCTGACGTTCTTGCGTTCCTTCCAGAATAGGCGGGCGCCCTCGACAGCCACGCGTGGCCCCTTGTCGCCGCCCATGGCGTCAACAGAGATACGGATAAGGTCACTCATCGCCGTTCCAGCGCCCCGTTGCGGAGCGCCGCCAATCTAACCGTTCGAATTGCCCGCACAAGCCTGCGAGGTGTGGCGGAGATGGGGCGTCAGCCCTTGTCCTCGTCGACTTTCAGCGCCTTGAGCCCGGCGAACGGCGAATCTTCCTCGTCGTCCTCGTCCCCGGCGATGCCGATGCTCTCGCCCTCGAGTCGCGGGTACGGGTCGATCGCCAGCGCCAGCGTTTCGACGATCAGGTCGCTGAGGTCGGCCTCGTTGCCCTCGAAATGGTCCGGCACGTCGTCGCCTTCAAGGTCGACGAACACCTCGGCGTCCGCCTTGCCGGCAAAGGCCTTCTCGCTGCCGGGCAGGAAGATCCGGTCGATCGGCTCCTCGATCTCCTCGGTCACCGGCTCGAGCGACACGACGCTCGGCTGCACCACCAGCGCCTTGAGTTTGCCGGTCACCCGGATGCCACCGCGAAACCTGACCGCCTGCAGCTTCACCAGCAGTCGCTCCACCGCCGTCACGTTGAGCTGTACCGCAATGGCTTCGCGAGTCTCGCGCTCCACCACGATGTCGAGATCGCGCCCGGTCGTCGGCATCGAATCGAGCCGGATCGAGCCATCCTTCACGACGATTCGATTGATCCCCATCGCCTTCATGCCCCTTCTCCCAGCAACAACTTGCCGCCGATCACCGCGTCGACCGTCTGCAGCGTCAGCTTGGCGTACTCGGCCTCGAGGTAGGCGTAGAGCGCCGCCACGTTCGGGCCGCCGACGCCATCGAACAGATTACGCTGCAGCACCGCCTCGGCCTCGGCGCGGTCGCCTTTCGCCATCGCCTCGTTGACCTTGGTCGTCAGTCCGTAGAACAGGTTGCCCATGTTGCGGATCTTTTTGGGCACGCTCAGGTCCCCTGCCCCCATCTCGCGCAGGTTCCGGTCCATGTCCTTGAAAAACAGGTCGAAAAGCGCTTGGGCAAAGTCGCTCGCCGGCTTTCCCACGCCGCCCAGGCGCCGGAAGACCAGCCCCATATGCAGGCTCAGCACGTCGAAACGGCCGGTTACCGTGTCGGGCACGCCCCACTCGGCGTAGAAAACAGGCTGCCGGGATTGCGCCACAATGGCGCGATAGACGGCTAGAACTGCTTCGGGGTCTGGGGATTTCTTGAACAGATTCAACATCGTTGTCCGGCCTCCGGCACCGTTCGGAGCAAGGCTTGGTGACGGCGTTGAATGGTAGCTTGGGATTGTCCCGCGCTTGCCAGATCAAGCTCGGGGCAGCTAATAGTCCCCGGCCGGCCAAGGCCGTGGTAATAGTCGACAGAGATCGGGAAAGTCAAACTTATGCCCTTCAGCGCCGCATTCCGCCTTGCTCCCCCGATTGCCGCCGCGCTGGTCCTGTCGCTTACCCTCTCCGCCTGTTCGTCGGGCATGAGCCTCGTGCAGAACAAGCAGCGCGGCTACGACATCTCCGAAGACGACGTAAAGCAGATCCGCCCCGGCCAGTCCGCGGCGCTGGTGACCACAGTGCTCGGCTCGCCGCAGTCGACCAACTCCTTCGCCAGGGAGACCGCCTGGATCTACATCGGCGAAAAGGTGCAGCAGACCGCCTTCGGCATGGAGCTGTCCAAGCAGCGCACGGTTCTGGTCATCTACTTCGACAAGTCCGGCAAGGTCACCGACCTCGAGCGGCTGGGCATCAAGGACGGCAAGTCCTTCCAGATCGAATCGCGCCGCACCCCGTCCTTCGGCCAGGACCGCACCTTCCTCGAATCGATCATCAGCTCGATCTAGGTCGTTCAGGCATTCGACAGCTGCCGTTCATCGGCGCGGAGCCCGCGTTCATCACGCGGGCTTTTTTGCGACTCGGCTGCGCCGCATGCCACCCCACGCCAGCGTCAATATCGCCAGCGTCGCGACGGGAATCGCCAGCACGTTGATCGACTGCCAGCCGATCGCGCTCAGCAGCACGCCCGACAGGATCGAGGCGAGCGCCATCACCCCGAACACCACCTGCTCGTTGAGCCCCTGCACCTTCGAGGCCTCCTCCGGCCGATAGGCCGTCGACAGCAGCGCCGTCGAGGCGATAAAGCCGAAATTCCACCCAACCCCAAGCAGGATCAGCGAAATCACGAAGTGCGGAATCTCGGTGCCCGTCAGGTTCACCGCCGCCGCCGCGATGATCAGCACCAGCCCGATCGCCGCTGTCAGATGCGCCCCGATCCGGTGGATCACCGAGCCGGTGATGAAGCTGGGCGCGAACATCGCAACGATGTGCCACTGGATGGCGTAGGCCGCGTCGGTGGTCGTGTGACCGCATACCGTCACCATGGCGATGGGCGCCGCGACCATCACCATCACCATCAGCCCAAAGCTCGCGGCGCCGCCCACCATCGGCACCACCACCTCGACGGTCGACAGCAACTGCTTGAAACTTCTACCCGAAATCCCACCGACGGCGCGCCGTACCACCGGCGCCAGCTGCGTCTGCGACAGGATCGCCACCGCGATCAGCGCCATCACCGCCATGGCCACATAGCTGCCCACATAGCTGCCGCCCGGAATCAGGTTCTTGGTGAGCACATACATGTTGGGCCCGACGAATCCGGACACCACCCCGCCCGCCATCACCCACGAAATCGCCCGTGACTTGAAGTCGGCCGGCGCGCTGTCGGCCGCCGCGAACCGGTACTGGTTGGCAAACGCCGAGGTACCGCCGAGAACCGCCATTGTGCCGCAGAGCAGCCAGAAACTGCCGAGCCAGGCCGCCAGCGCCGCCAGCAACAGCCCCGGCACCGCCAGCGCCGCCCCGAGCATGAAGCCGCGCCGTCGCCCCAGCCGATAGAGGATATACGCCGACGGCCCCGTCGCCAGCGCCGTTCCGACCGTCATGAAGGTCACCGGCAGCGTCGACAGACTGGTGTTCTCGATCATCGTCAGCGCCGTCAGCGACGCCACCACGCCCATTACGGCCTGGTTCGAGCCCAGCACCGCCTGCGCTGCGGCGAGCAATCCGATGTTGCGAAGCGGCGCTCCGGTAGCGCTAGCAGCGCTCTGCGTCATTGCTATTTCGTTGGTTTTGTCTGTTCGTTGTCACGCCCGGCGGTCTTGGCCACCTGGTCGAGCACGCCATTGACCATCTTGGGCGCGTCGTCCTCGTAGAAGGCCTTGGCCACGTCTACATACTCGGTGATCACCACCCGCGACGGAATGTCCTTGCGCTTCAGCAGCTCGAACGCCGCGGCGCGCAGGATGGCGCGGAGCGTCGCGTCGATCCGGCCCATCGGCCAGCTGTCGGCCAGCGCCGCATCGACCGCCGGGTCGATCTCGAGCTGCGCCTTGGTCACGCCAGCGACGATCTGCCGGAAAAAGTCCGCATCGGCGGGGAGATACTCCTCGCCCTCGATCTCGCGGCCAAGATGCACCGCGGAGAACTGCGACAGCGTATCCTCGAGCGTCTGCCGCCCCACATCCATCTGGTACAGCGCCTGCACGGCCGCGAGCCTGGCCGCGCCACGCTGGTTGGCGGGGCGGGTAGCAGAAGGATCGCGCGGTTTAGCCTGAGCCATTGAGAAATTCGTTTCGTCTGAGTGCGTGAAAAGGAGAATACCCGTTTAGACGCTGGCATAGCCAGCGCTGAAAGCGGTTGAGCTCAAGTCATTTGTCGTCGGCGCTTTCGCCCTCGTCTTCCCGCAGCTCGCTGAGGAAGTCGCGAAAATCGTCGGGCGTCGAGAAGTTCTTGTACACCGAGGCGAAGCGGACGAAAGCCACATGATCGAGGCTCTTCAGCCCCTCCATGACGAACTCGCCGATCCGCTCCGACGAGATTTCGCCATCGCCGAGGCTCTCGAGCTGGCGCACCACGCCCGAAATCATCCGCTCGACCCGTTCGGGCGCCACGTCGCGCTTGCGCAACGCGGTATTGACCGAGCGCTCGAGCTTGTCGCGGTCGAACGGCACCCGCCGGCCGGACTTCTTGGCCACGAGGAGCTCGCGCAGCTGCACGCGCTCGAAGGTGGTGAAGCGGCCGCCGCAACTGGGACAGATGCGGCGGCGGCGAATGGCGTTGGAATCCTCGGTCGGCCGGCTGTCCTTGACCTGCGTGTCGTCGTTTCCGCAATAGGGACAGCGCATTGGGAACCTTACTGGTAGATCGGGAAGCGCGCCGTCAGCGCCTTCACCTTGTCGCGCACCGCGCCCTCGACAACGGCATTGCCCTCGTCCGAGTTGGCTTCACGCAGGCCGTCCAGCACCTCGACGATCAGCTTGCCGATCTCGCGATACTCCGCTTCGCCGAAGCCGCGGGTCGTACCGGCAGGGGTACCCAGCCGCACGCCCGACGTCACGAACGGCTTTTCAGGATCGAACGGAATGCCGTTCTTGTTGCAGGTGATGAACGCCCGGCCCAGCGCCTGCTCTGCGCGCTTGCCGGTGGCGTTCTTGGGGCGCAGGTCGACGAGCATCAGGTGGTTGTCGGTACCGCCCGATACCACCTGCAGCCCCTCTTCCATCAGCGATGCAGCCAGCGCCTTGGCGTTCGCCACCACCTGCCGCGCATAGGCCTTGAACTCCGGCTGCAGCGCTTCCTTGAACGCCACGGCCTTGGCCGCGATCACATGCATCAGCGGCCCGCCCTGCAGGCCGGGGAACACCGCTGAGTTCATCTTCTTGGCCAGCTCCTCGTCATTGGTGAGGATCATGCCGCCGCGCGGCCCGCGCAGGCTCTTGTGCGTCGTCGTCGTCACCACGTGCGCATGCGGGATCGGCGAGGGATGTGCGCCACCGGCCACCAGCCCGGCGATATGCGCCATGTCGACCATCAGGTACGCCCCGACCTCATCGGCGATCTCGCGGAACCGCGCCCAGTCCCAGACGCGCGAATAGGCGGTGCCGCCCGCGACGATCAGCTTTGGCTTGTGCTCCCGCGCCAGCCGCGCCACCTCGTCCATGTCGAGCAGGTGATCGTCCTGGCGCACGCCGTACGAAACGACGTTGAACCACTTGCCGCTCATGTTCACCGGCGAGCCGTGCGTCAGGTGGCCGCCCGAATTGAGATCGAGCCCCATGAACGTGTCGCCCGGCTGCAGCAGCGCCAGGAACACTGCCTGGTTCATCTGGCTGCCCGAGTTCGGCTGCACATTGGCGAAGTTGGAGCCGAACAGCTGCTTGGCACGCTCGATGGCGAGGGTCTCGGCGATATCCACATACTGGCAGCCGCCATAGTAGCGCTTGCCCGGATAGCCCTCGGCATACTTGTTGGTCATGATCGAGCCCTGCGCTTCGAGCACGGCCTTCGAGACGATGTTCTCCGACGCGATCAGCTCGATCTCGTGCTGCTGCCGGCCCAGTTCGAGCTGGATGGCCTCGGCGATTTCCGGATCGGTGTCGACCAGCGTGTTGGAAAAGAAGCGGGGAAACAGGGGCAGGCTGGAAACGGCGCTCATGAGCGTCTCCCGAGGCAGATAGTGTGGATGTCGTTGGTGCTGGCGTGCGTGTAGCACGCGGCCTCCGGCGATTCCAAGCCGATGACGGCAAAGCCGGCGGCCTGGGCGTGAGCATGGTGTGTCGAGGTCATGCGGGCTCCCATGGTGTTTCGGTTGGGTGCCCAGGCGAGCGGCAGCGTCTCGTTCGCGTTCCCCGATGGTGCCCCATCTGATCTCGCCAGTCGCGCGAACCAGCCGCTTATCGCAGAAGCCGTGCGACGAGGAAAGCCCTCCCACCACCGCAACCATCTGGGGTGCGAGGCGTTCTGGAAGCCAAGCGTCGATACAAAAAGAACACTTGGAGACCTCCACATGCGAAACATCGCTTCCGCCGCCGTCACCCTCGCCCTTGCCGGCGCGATGATCATCCCCGCCGCCGCCCCGGCCAGCGCCGCCTCGTTCAACATTCAGTATGGCTCGCAGGATCGCTTCGTCGGCGAACGCTGTGAGCGCAACTCGCGTCTGCGAGGCTGCGACGATTGGCGCGACAACCGCAGGCATTGGGGCAAGTCCGATTACCAGCGCTGGTACCGCTGGAACCAGCCCTCGATCGGTAATGTCGGCGCCGGCATCTTCGGCTTTATCGCGGGCGCGGCCATCGCCAACAGCTTCAACAACTCGAACGACAACGGCTGGAACGGCAACGGCTCGTACAACAGCCACGTTGCACGCTGCGAGGCCCGCTTCCGCTCCTACAACGCGCGGACCGACATGTACCTCGGCTTTGACGGCGACTATCACCGCTGCAACCTCTAACCGAGGCGCAGCCTGGAATGTGAAGGGCGGCCTCCGGGCCGCCTTTCGTTTGCCTGCGACGCCGTGTCTTGTCTCGCATGCTGGTCTTGCTGGGGAAGAGTTCCCCTTCTGTCCCCGTTTTGCGGCCCGGCCGCTATAGTCGCCCGATGATTCGCCGGATGACTGCAGCATGAGCGACGACCCCGATACCACCCGTCCGCCCGGTGGCGACGACAAGCGGATCGTCGACCTCCGCGAGGCGCTCGAAGAGCGCTATCTGAGCTACGCCCTCTCCACCATCACCCAGCGTGCTCTGCCCGATGCCCGCGACGGGCTGAAGCCGGTGCACCGCCGCATCCTCCACGGCATGCGGCTGCTCCGCCTCGATCCCGATGGCGCTTACAAGAAGTCGGCCAAGATCGTCGGCGATGTGATGGGCTCGTTCCATCCGCATGGCGACCAGTCGATCTACGACGCCCTCGTCCGCCTCGCGCAGGACTTCTCGATGCGCTACCCCCTCGCCGACGGCCAGGGCAACTTCGGCAGTATCGACGGCGATGGCGCCGCCGCCATGCGCTACACCGAAACCCGCATGACCGACGTCTCGGTGCGCCTCATGGAGGGCATCAACGAGAACGCCGTCGACTTCAAGGTGAACTATGACGGCTCCACCGAAGAGCCGGTCGTCCTCCCCTCGAACTTCCCGAACCTCCTCGCCAACGGCACCACCGGCATCGCCGTCGGAATGGCGACCTCGATCCCGCCCCATAATGTCATCGAGCTTTGCAACGCATCGCTGAAGCTCATTCATAATCCCCAGGCGTCGGTCGACGAACTCATCCACGCTGACGAAACCGCCCTCTGGACGCCCGACGATCTCGTGCGTGGGCCGGACTTCCCTACTGGCGGTGAGTTGGTCGAGGGCCGGGCCTCCATCGTCAACGCCTATGAGACCGGCCGCGGCTCATTCCGCCTGCGCGCCCGCTATTTCCGCGAGGACAAGGGCCGCGGTGTCTACCAGATCGTCGTCACCGAGATTCCTTACGGTGTGCAGAAGTCCAAGCTCGTAGAAAAGATCGCCGAGCTTTTGCTGGCCAAGAAGCTGCCGCTGCTGAAGGACATCCGCGACGAGAGCGCCGACGATATCCGTCTCGTCGTCGAACCTCGTGCCGGCACCGTCGACCCGGTCATCCTCATGGAGCAGTTGTTCAAGCTCACCGATCTCGAGCAGCGCATTCCGCTCAACATGAACGTGCTCGACCACGGCACCATCCCCCGGGTCATGAGCCTCAAGGAGACGCTCAGCGCCTGGCTGAACCACCGCAAGGAAGTTCTGGTCCGCCGCACCCGCCACCGGCTGGACGAAATCGCCCATCGCCTCGAAGTGCTCGACGGCTACATCATCGCCTTCCTCAACCTCGACGAAGTCATCCGCATCATCCGCGAGGAGGATGACGCCAAGGCCTCGCTGATGTCGACCTTTGACCTTTCCGACGTACAGGCGGAGGCCATCCTCAACATGCGCCTGCGCTCGCTGCGCAAGCTGGAAGAACTCGAGCTTCGCACCGAGCACAAGAAGCTGACCGCCGAGGAAACCCACCTCGAAGCCCTGATGGCATCGGAAAAGCGCCAGTGGGGCGAGATCACCCGACAGGTCGGCGAGTTGCGCGCCGAGTATGTCAAGGACGCGAAGCTCGGCCCCCGCCGCACCACCTTCGCCACCGCCGCCGATGTCGATCTCGACGAAGTCGCCTCGGCGATGATCGAGAAGGAACCGATCACCGTCATCCTGTCCGAAAAGGGCTGGATCCGCTCGATGCGCGGCCACACCACGGAAATCGACGAAAAGAGCTTCAAGACGGGCGACCGGCTGAAACAGTTCATCCACGCCCAGACCACCGACAAGCTGCTGTTGCTGTCCACCGGCGGCAAGGTCTTCACCCTCGCCGGCGACCGTCTCCCCGGCGGCCGCAGCCAGGGCGAGCCGGTGCGCCTGATGGTCGACATGGAGGAAGGGCAGGATATCGTCGAACTCTTCGTCTACCGCCCTGGTCGAAAGCGCGTCATCGCCAGCAAGAAGGGTGACGGCTTCGTCGTCGCCGAGGACGAGCTGATTGCCAATACCAGGAAGGGCAAGCAGGTCCTCAACGTCTCCGGCACCGAGGAGGCCCGCCTGATCATGCCCGTCGACGGCGACATGGTCGCGGTGATCGGCGACAACCGCAAGATGCTGGTCTTCCCACTCGAAACGCTACCGGAAATGACCCGCGGCAAAGGCGTCCGCCTGCAGAAATACACCGCTGGCGGCGGCCTCTCCGACCTCAAGACCTTCCCCAGCGCCACCGGCCTCACCTGGATGGATTCCTCCGGCCGCACCTACACCAAGCCCGTCTCCGAACTCACCGAATGGCTCGGCAACCGCGCCGAAGCCGGTCGACAGCCCCCCACGGGCTTCCCGCGGAACAACCGGTTTGTTGGCTGATGCCCGCTGGTAAGCAGTGCGTGTTGTTCCTCACGCACAGATGGTCGCCGGAACTCGCCCAGCACTACGCCCGGCTGAAGGCCGAAGCCGGCGCGGTGCTCGATGTCTTCCTGGTTTTACAAACCAACGACCCGGACCTCCCCCGGCGTCTGGCGATCGAGCCGGACTACGTCCTAACCGACGACGATATTGCCGAACAGTTCCCGCATCGCTTCCAGAAATACGCGCCGAACTGGCACTTCCCTGCCCTCGACATGGCCTGGGTGACTGCGTTTCTGTCGGCGAAGTTCGCTGCCTACAGCCATTGCTGGATGATGGAATACGACGTCGATTTCAGCGGTTCGTGGAATCGGTTCTTCGCTCCGGCGATCGGCTATGAGGGCGACCTGCTCGGCGTTTCGATCCGGCCGCTGAGCGACACTCCCCGCTGGCCGAATCGCAAGGACTTTGCCCAACCGAAGTCCACCGCCACGGCCCCCATTGTCGGCTTCTTCCCGATTCTCCGAGCCAGCCGCGACTTCATCGAAACCTATCGCCGGGAAGTGTCCGACTCGGAGTGGAACGGCCACTTCGAGATCCTGCTCCCCAGTGTCGCCGTTGCCCGCGGCTTTTCGGTCG
>Ga0105047_10014430_pt1 | contig 12531 bp, 13 predicted proteins | sample MAT04_FD_78384 | JGI IMG/M metagenome (GOLD analysis project Ga0105047, IMG submission 78384) | Freshwater microbial communities from Lake Fryxell liftoff mats and glacier meltwater in Antarctica - MAT-04 (megahit assembly) | ecosystem: Environmental > Aquatic > Freshwater > Ice > Liftoff... | reverse complement strand
TCCGGCCAAGAAGGCCGCTCCGGCCAAGAAGGCCGCTCCGGCCAAGAAGGCCGCTCCGGCCAAGAAGGCCGCTCCGGCCAAGAAGGCCGCTCCGGCCAAGAAGGCCGCTCCGGCCAAGAAGGCTGGTGCCAAGAAGGCTGCACCCGCCAAGAAGGCTGCTGCCAAGAAGAAGTGATCGCCCCGAACAATCGGAGCGTCGGAACGAGGGGCCTTCGGGCCCCTCGCTCGCGTCTGCTCACAGGTCCGATGTCGTTCGAGCGATCACCGGGCATGCACAATGCACACATGGATCAGATCTGTGACGACCTGGTCGCCGAGCACGCGGTACTCGACGCGCTGGTGGCCGATCTCGACGAAGCGCGATGGGACGAGGCGACCGCGTCTCCCGGCTGGAGCGTCCGCGACCAGATCAGCCATCTGTGGTTCTTCGACCGACGCGCGCTCATGGCGCTCAGCGATCCCGACGAGTTCGCAGCCGATACGAAGCGACTGATGGCTGCGGGAGGTACCGAAGCCTCGGTCGCACCCGGACGGGCGATCACCGGCGCCTCGCTACTCGATGCCTGGCGCACCGACCGGACGCGGATGCTCGAGGTGGCGCGCGCCGTCGACGCCTCGGTGCGGGTGCCTTGGTACGGCCCGGCGATGGGCGCCCGATCGTTCGTCACCGCCCGGCTGATGGAGACGTGGGCACACGGCCAGGATGTCGCCGACGCACTCGGCCGAACGCGCGAGCCCACCGAGCGGTTGCGCCACGTCGCCCACATCGGCGTGCGGGCACGCCCGTTCAGCTATGCGATCCGGCAGATGCAGATGCCCGAGGCCGACATCCACGTGGCGCTCACGACGCCGGCTGGCGACACGGCGACCTGGGGCTCACCGGCCGCGGCCGACTCGGTGCGCGGGCCCCTGCTCGACTTCTGTCTCGTGGTCACCCAGCGGCGCCACCGAGCCGACACAGCGCTCGACATCGTCGGCGAGGCGGCACAGGAGTGGATGTCGATCGCCCAGGCTTTCGCCGGCGATCCCGGGTCCGGCCGCACTCCTGGTCAACTCGGCTGATCAACTCGGCTGATCATCGAGCTGCGCTGCGGTGCGGTGCGGTGCGGTGCGGTGCGGTGCGGGCTGGCCGGCGCGTGCCGTCAGAGGTCGCTGATCCGCTTGAACACCTCTGCTGCAGCGAGGCCGTGTGCCGCCCCGAGCCCGGCCAACCGGTCGGTGATGCGTCGACGGAACGCCTCGATCTGCGCATCGTCGGTGGCCTTCATCGTGCTCTCGAACTGTGATTCGTGCGCTTCGAGCGCGAACAACTTCGTCCCGACGAACGCAGCAACGTCCTCGACATGGTCGGCCACATCGGCCTCCCACAGCAGCAATGTGTCGGGTCGGTGATGCTCGAGACCGTGCTCCCTGAAGAAGTGCGGGTCGCGAGCAGCCACGATGGCGTCGCACACCAGCAGGCCGGCGTGACGATGGTCGGGATGCAGCCGATAGCGCTTCCAGGGATCGTGTCCGAGCACCACGTCGGGCTGGAGCTCGCGGATCACCTTCGCCACGGCACCACGCAGCTCGAGTGAGCTCTCCAGCTCGCCGTCGACCTCGCCCAGGAACACGACCTCGCCAGCGCTCGCGCCCGACAGGCGCTGTGCTGCCTCACGTTGTTCGAGTCGGCGTCGGTGCACCAGCACCGCTGTATCGGCGTGCACGTCCCACGTGCCCTTCGAACCGTCGGTGCACACGAGGTGGTGGACGACGCATCCGTGAGCGGCCCACTTCGCGAGCGTGGCGCCGGCACCGAACTCGACGTCGTCGGGATGTGCGCCGATCGCAAGGGCCGAGGATGGCACCGGCAGGTCGCGGGTGAACTCGGGCGTCAGTGCGTCGGGGACGGGTTGTCCGGGTTCGTTCGCAGCCATGCGGGCAGCACGTCCTTCACGAGAGGGTGGGTGAGATCGGCGGGATGATCGATGTCGAGTGCGACGAACGGGTCGCGGACCACCTCGACAGCGCACCCGGTGGTGAGCGCAGCGGCGAGATGGCGTCGGAACGAGCCGCCGCCGTATGCGGCACGGATGCCGACATCGATGGGGAACGACAACAGGTTCGTCCCGTCGGATCGACTGTCGGGCACGAGCGTGATCGTGCGGGCACGGGCGAACGAACCGAGCGGCGACGGGCGGGGCAGGTCGCCGTGCACCACCACCACGTGGCGGTGGCCGTCGGCGCGCAGCATCTCCACCGCATGGTCGACTGCACCGTTCAGACCGAGGCCCTCCTCGCGCAGCACGAGCGCACCGTGCTCGAGCGCCCAGGCAGCCACCGTCGGGTCGTCGCACACGACCGCCACCGGCCCGTCACCGGCCGCAGCGAGCACCTGCTCGGCGGTCCAACGGGCGAGGCGCTCGCGCCGGGCTGGGTCGAGCACGCCGGCCAGCCGCCCCTTGGCGAGGTGGAACGCCTTGATCGGCACGAGCACCACCGCGTCGATCCGATCCAGCGCGTCCGTCGCGTCCATCGCGTCGGGCGTCGCGGCAGCGCTGGTGGTTCCGGGCGCGACCTGCGCCCGGTCGTCCCCATGGCTCGGGCGGGTGCTCACGGGGGTCATGGTACGCAGCGAATGCCGGTCGCTTCACTGTTGCGAGGTGTCTGTCGGAGCGAGCTCTCGATCCAGAGGTTCGTGGTGCGACCGAGCACGGTGCCATGCGCCGGTGGAGGTGGTGACATGGTCCAGTGTGCTCGAAGCCGCCCGTCGGTACGGTGTGGAGATGCCCGTCATTGAGCAGATCGTCGAGGAGCAGATCGTCGAGGAGCAGATCGTCGAGGAGCACGGGGTGCGCCGCGCCCGTACGAGCGAGATCGATCGACCATGACTTCCAACGCAGCCCCCCTCGGCACACCCGTGGGCGCGCCGCCCACCATCGGTGTGCTCGGCCGCGACTGGCGCGCCACCGTCACCCCGTGGGGTGCCGTGCAGCAGTGGGACGACCTCGGCACCCTCGACTGGTTCATCGCGGCCGACGACCGGTGGTACGTGCCGGCCGACGAGCCCACCGTGCGCCAGAGCCTCGTGGAGGGCACGCCAGTGGTCGAGACCCGCGTGCGCATCCCCAACGGTGATGCCGTGATGCGTGTGTTCGCGATCGCCGATCACGGTGGCCTTGCGGTGATCGAGGTCGAGAACGACTCGCCCATGCCCATCGCGGTGGCGTTCGCGGGCGTGCCGGTTCTGTCGTTGCGCCCCGCCACCGACATGCCGATCCAGGGCATCGACCTGCCTGCCGACACGGTTGCGTTTCCCGTGGGTCACCGCGCCACCATCACGGTCGCCATCGCACACGATCCGACCACTGCCGCAGCGGTCGCTCGGCAGCTGCCAGCCACGCTGGCCACGGCGCTCCAGGTGTCACGGGGGTGGCTGGGCGCCGCCGAGCGCGCCAGTCGTCTGCTGCTGCCCGACACCACGATGGCGTCGTGTGTGGTGCGCGATCGTTGCCAACTCATGCTCGATGGCCCGCCCGACCCGGCGAAGGAGCCGGTGGACTTCCTGCTCGCGGTGAGCGAGCTCGTCCGGATGGGCAGCGTCGCAGAGGCGTGGATGCCCGAGATCGTCGACGCCGTCGCCTCGCTGGTCGACCACCGCGACGACCCACTGCTGGCGGGAGCGCTCGATGCCGCCGAACGGGTGAGCCGTGCGGCCGATGAGCAGCGAGCGGTGAAGGATCTGCGCAAGATCAGGCCGAAGCTCCTCGCCACCTCCGGGGCCACCTCCGGGGTCGACTCGGGCGCCACCTCAGCGACAGCGGTGCTTGCGATGCCCACCTCGATCGCCGGCATCCGCGACATCGTCGCGCTCGAGCGTTCGATCGCGAACGGCGCCGATCTCTTCCCGGCAGGCGTGCCGGCGGCGTGGCTCGGTCAGAACTTCGAGGTGTACGGCGTTCCGGCCGGACCCGATGCCGAGGTGTCGTTTGCGCTCCGCTGGCACGGCGAACGGCCGGCGGTGCTGTGGGAGTGCACGGGCCAGCCGATCACGCTCACCTCGTCGGGCGCAGCGCCCGGTTGGCGCACCACCGAGCGGACGGGCGAGACCCTGTGGCCCGCACCTGCGGGTGCGGTACCCCTGGCCGCCGACTCGTCGGCTGACGTAGCGTCTTGGTCAGATCAGGCCGGGTCAGATCAGGCCGGGTCAGATCAGGCCGGGTCAGATCAGGCCGGGTCAGATCAGGCCGGGTCAGATCAGGCCGGGTCAGATCAGGCACGGCTGGACACGCCGCCAGCGGACGGCGTGTCGTTCAGCTGATGTGCGACTCGCTGGTGGCGCTGCCGTCGGCGAGCGCCACACGCACCACCCTCTTCGCGAAGAACAGCGACCGTCCGCCCGACGAGGCCCAGGACGTGCGGTGGATGCCGCCCCGCGTCGACGACCGGCAGGTGCTCGTCACTCACATCGAGGTCGCCGCAGGCGACCGTGCCACACACGGTTGCCTGCTGTCGGTGCCGCGCTGGTGCTGGGGTGCAGAGCACGGCGTGAACGATGCCGGCGTGGCGATCGGCAACGAAGCGATCTACACCACGCTCGACCCCAGATCGGCGCCCGTCGGCCTGACCGGGATGGACTTGGTGCGCCTGGGCCTCGAACGGGCGGGCAGCGCTGCCGAGGCCGTCGATGTGATCACCTCGCTGCTCGCGCGCTATGGGCAGGGCGGCACCGGGCACGATCCCCACGGTCGCCAGGGCGCGAAGTCGTACTGGAGCAGCTTCCTCGTCGCCGATCCCAGCGAGGCGTACGTGCTGGAGACGTCGGGTCGTGCGTGGGCTGCGGAGCAGGTGGCCGACGTGCGGGCGATCTCGAATCGAATCACGATCCCTGCGTTCGACTCGCAGCACCGCCACCCGCGCCAACCGGTCGAGCGCTTGGTCGACCCTCGCTGGCGTGCGTCGAACACGGTGCTCGCGCAACGACCCGTGAGCGTCGAGGCATTGGCTGCACATCTGCGTTCGCACGATTCGGGTGCAGCGCCGGGGTGGGCCGTGTGCATGCACGCCACCGACTCCACCGGCGAGCCGGTGGAGTCCACGACGGCATCGATGATCGCTGAACTCCGCCCTGGTGGCTTCCGCGCGTGGGTGCTCGTGGGCCACCCGTGCGAGCACGAGTACCGCGAGGTGCGGATCGGCGACCCGTTCGAGCTGCTGGCGTGATACTGGCTCGAGCGATGGCGCGCGTCAGTGGGCCTCGGTCAGTGGCTCAGGTCGGTGACGACGGCCATGCCGGCACCGGGGAACTCGTGCATGCGTGACAGGTGGTGCATGCCCTCGGTGAGACTGAGCCGGCTCGTCACCAGACGCCCCGGGTCGAGCTTGCCGCTCGCCACCATCGCCAGCATCCGTGGATAGGCGTGTGCCGCCATGCCATGGCTGCCGGTGAGCTCGATCTCGCGTCCGTGGAGCAGGCTCATCGGGATCGGTGGCAGCGAGTCGTCACCCACCATCAGCCCCACCTGCACATGGCGACCCTGGGTACGCAGCGAGTGGATCGAGGCGAGACACGTCGCGGTGGTGCCCACGGCGTCGATCGATGAATGCGCGCCGCCACCGGTGAGCTCGACGATGGCCGACGCAGCATCGGTGGTGCGGGCATCCACGGTGTGGGTGGCGCCGAATGCGGCTGCGAGGTCGAGCGACCGCTCGTCGACGTCGACTGCAACGGTTCGCACCCCGAGTGCCGACGCGATCATGATCGCCGAGAGGCCCACGCCCCCGCAGCCGTGCACGGCCAGCCACTGTCCCGGCGCCACCCTGGCCTGGTGCGCAACGGCGCGGAACGAGGTCGCGAACCGACATCCGAGGCTGGCGGCATCGGCATAACCGAGCGCGTCGGGCAGGGCGACGAGGTTGAGGTCGGCGCGGGGGAGCGCGACGTACTCGGCCATCGACCCCCAGCCTGTGAAGCCCGGTTGGTACTGGTGATCGCACACCTGCTGCTGGCCGGCGACACAGCGCGGGCACTCGCCGCAGCCGAGCACGAACGGGACGGTGACCCGGTCGCCCACCTTCCAGCGCCGAACGAGCGGGCCGATCGCCTCGATCACCCCGGCGAGCTCGTGACCGGGCACGTGCGGCACCACGATGTCGGGATCGTGCCCCTGCCACGCGTGCCAGTCGCTGCGGCAGACGCCGTTGGCCTCGACGCGCAGTACGACACCATCGCTCGGTGGCGTCGGATCAGGGAGGTCGACGATGTCGAGGGGACCACCGAAGGTCTCGAACAGCACGGCACGCACGATCGCCTCCGTTCAGCGGGCCTGCAGCGCCGTGACGACGTTGGCCAGCTTCTCGCGCACGAGCTCGGTGATCTCGTCGTCGGTGGTGCCGTCGGCGGCGATGCGGGTCTGGCCCATCTTCACGTTGATCGCCGGTTCCTCGACGATGGTGTTGCCGAGGTAGCCGAGGATGAGTGCGAGCGGTGGCTGGACGCGTGAGCCGCCACCCATGCCGCCGCTCGTCATCATCGCGATCACCTTTCCCTTCAGGGTGTGCTCACCGGGCGGTCGAGTGAGCCAGTCGATCGCGTTCTTGGCGACGGCGGATGGGCTGAAGTTGTGCTCGGGCATGGCGATCAGCAGCGCATCGGCGTTCGCGACCAGTTCGCGCCATTGCACCACCGGCGCCGGCGGATCGACCTCGAGGTCCTCGTTGTAGAACGGCAACGCCTGGATCGCCGCCTGCGGTGCATCGAAGTCGATCGTGAGCTCGTCGGGTGCGATCTGTTGTGCGAGGTGGACGAGGCCGGTGTTGGACGAGCCAGAACGGAGGCTGCCCGAGATGGCGATGGCCGAGTAGATCATGGCTCGAGTATGGCCGCATCGCCGATGGTGATCGTGCCCGGCTCGAGCACGGTGGCATAGGCGCGGCTCACCGGTCCGCGCTCGTGGTGCATCCGGTTGAAGTCGCCGTCGGTGAACCAGGAGCGGTTGTGCTTGCAGGGCAGCGCCCAGGCGCTCACCTCGCAGATCACCGATCCGACGTGCAGTCGCACACCGGGCCGAACCGTCGCCCAGTCGAGGCCGCTGACGGTGACGTTCTCACCGGCCGAGCCAGCAGCGATGGGGTGGCCCTCGGCGGCGAACGTAGCGATCACCTCTGTCGACCAGATGCACAGCGCCTGCCACGGCCGACCGTGGTGCTGCCGGCTGCGTTGGCGATCGCCGATCACCCCACGCCACCCGACCTCGACGATGTCGACTGGAGTCTTCGGCACGCCGCCGTCGCTACGGTTGAGCTGCGCCACGACGCCCCCGGCCGGAGCGGGCAGCTGACCGGCTGCCCGCAGCGCCGGTCCGACGGCGAGCATCGCCTGCCACACCTGTGGCAGCACATCCGCCACGTCACCCTCGAGATCGGGCCTCAGGTGGGCCACCGTCGTGCCGTCACGGCCGAGCACCATCTCGTCCCAGATGCCCGGGAAGTTGGCGATCGTGCGCGCCGCATCGGTGTCGGTGAACTCGTAGGGATCGAGCCGGTGCATGGAGGTGGATGGTAGGGCAGGAGCCCGATGGTTTCGATCGCGGCCGGCTGGTGCGGCCGAGCACACTGGGAAGGCCGGGCCGAAGCGCTCGTAGGCTGTCGGCCATGACCGCCACCGATGCCGCGCCGGCCACCGACTCCACCAATCCCACCAATTCCGCGGATCCGTTTGCCGATCTCCGCCTGACGGAGTGGACGTCGTGCGGCGGGTGTGCCGCAAAGTGGGGTGCATCGCTGCTCACCGATCTGGTGCGCGACATGCCGGCGGGTGCCGATCCGTCGTTGCTCGTGGGTCTTGCACCCTTCGACGATGCCGCCATCTACCAGGTGGCCCCCGACGTGGCGCTCGTGAGTACCACCGACTTCTTCCCGCCGCTGGTCGACCATCCGTCCGACTTCGGTGCCATTGCCGCCGCGAACGCTTGCAGCGACGTGTTCGCGATGGGTGGCCGTGTGGTGATCGCTGTGAACGTTGCGGCGTTCCCCGAGCACTTCCCGCGTGAGGCCATCGTCGCCATCTTCGATGCGGCCGCCGCGGTGGTGGCCGAGGCCGGCGGCACCATCGCCGGTGGGCACACGATCCGCAACCCCGAGCCGATCTTCGGCCTCGCCGTGCAGGGCGTGGTACACCCCGATCGGGTGTTCCGCAAGGGCGGCGCGAAGCCGGGCGACGTGCTCGTGCTCTCGAAGCCGATCGGCACCGCGCTGGCCCTCGCCGGCGGCAGCGCTGACGACAAGGCCGTGGCCATCCTCGGCATGCGGCGCATCAACCGCAGTGCCAGCGAAGACCTCCAAGAGCTCGGGGATGCCGTGCACGCCGTCACCGACGTCACCGGCTACGGCCTCGCCGGCCATGGCTGGGAGATGGCCGAGCGCGGCGGCGTGCAGGTGGTGGTCCACACCGACACCCTCGTCACCTACCCCGGTGCCCGCGAGGCAGCAGAGCGTGGCGTGCGCACCGGTGGCGACCCGCGCAACCGCGAGTACGTCGAGGGCAACATGCTCAGCTCGGCATCCGACGCCGGCGAGGCTCTGTGCATGGACCCGCAGACCTCGGGCGGGCTGCTCGCAGCGGTCGACCCGGTGGTGGCCGATCGATTGCTCCGTGGCGACACAGGTGACACCGGCGTCGCGTGGTGGCGCGTGGGTGAGGTGGCCGAGGGGCCCGCCCGCCTGGTGTTGCGCTGAGTCCGCGCCGGCACACGCACACGGGACAGACTGCAGCAGATGGCCGGACGCGCCCCCACACGCTCGATCGAGAAGCAGCTGTGGTCGCGCGGCCACGACGTCGTCGTCGGCATCGACGAAGTGGGTCGTGGCGCATGGGCCGGACCATTGATGGTGGGCGCGGCGGTGCTGCCCCGCGACAAGCGGGTCAACGGCGTCCGCGACTCGAAGGTGCTCACCGAGACCAACCGCGAGATCCTCTTCGACCGCATCGCCGGCTGGTGCGACACGTGGGCGGTGGGGGCGGCGAGCCAAGAGGAGTGCGACGAGTTGGGCATGGCCGCAGCACAGAAGCTGGCGGCGCGCCGTGCGCTCGAACAGCTCACCGTGGCGCCCGACGTCGCGGTGGTCGACGGCACGTGGAACTTCGTCGCGCCGCATGTGCCGCACGTGGAGATGCGGGTGAAGGCCGACCTCTACTGCCTGTCGGTGGCGGCCGCGAGCATCCTCGCGAAGGTGACGCGCGACCGGCTGATGCGCGCCGCCTCGGTGCACTACCCGCAGTGGAGCTTCGACACCAACAAGGGCTACCCGTGCGCCGTGCACAAGGCGGCGTTGCAGGGGTACGGCCCGTCGGCGATCCACCGGCGGTCGTGGGTGTTCATGGACAACTACGTGCCCTGGACCGGGTGCCCGCGCCTGGTGCGTGACGAGCAGGGAACCCTGTTCCGATGACCACGCATCACGACGTGATCGTGGTCGGCGCCGGACTCGCCGGGTTGCGGTGCGCCGCCGATCTGGTCGCAGCCGGCCGCGACCCGGTCGTGCTCGAGGCGCGCCAGCGCGTCGGGGGACGGGTGTGGAGCCACCGCTTCCCGGACGGGCAGTGGTGCGAACGCGGTGCCGAGTTCGTCGACACCGGCCACCGCGAGGTGATAGCGCTCGTGGCGGCGCTCGGTCTCGAGCTCAACGACGTCAGCTGCGGGCGCGACGACGCCCGGCGGATGCTCGACATGGGCGGCCGGTCAGTGCCGTACGAGTTGCACCACAACCTCGCCCCCGACCTCGCTCGTTTCGACTCGGCAATGACAGAGCTGGCCGCGATGGTCGACATCGACGACCCGGCGGGCCCACGCTCGGCGTTGCTCGACGACGTACCGTTGAGCGCGGTGGTGGAGGCGCTGGGCCTGTCGTTGGTGGCCCGGGTGGTGATCGGCCGCGACATCCGCAGCGAGTACATGCTCGGTCCCGACGAGGTGAGCCAGCTCATGGCGGCGTGGATGACGGCCCTGCATCTCGTGTCCGACGATGGCTTCGAGGCCCACCGCATCGTGGGCGGCAACGATCAGCTCCCCTCGGGTCTAGCGGCGCGCCTGGGCGACCGGATACGACTGGCGACGCCCGTGGCGATCGTCGAGCCCGACGAGGGGGCGGTGGTGCTCGCCACGGGCGAGCGCCTGACGGCCGACCATCTCGTCGTCACCGTGCCATTGCCCGTGCTGGGCCGCATGTGGCACGAGATCCCCACGACGCTCAGTCGAGTCGGGTACGGCATCGGCGGCAAGGTGAGCGTGCAGTTCAGCCGTCGCACGTGGCTCGACGAGGGCCGCGACGGCTCGGTGCGCACCGAGCGCGCCTGGGGCGAGTTGTGGGAGACCACCGACGGCCAGTCGGGCGATCGCGGCGTGATGACTGCGTTGTTGTCGTCGAACGACGGGGTGGCGCTGATGTCACTGCCCGACATCGAGGATCGGATCATCGCCGAGATCGATCGCCTCTTTCCCGGTGCCAAGGGGCTGGCCGGTGAACGAGTGGTCACCGATTGGACCGACGACCCGTACAGCCTGGGGGCGTATGTGACCTTCGGGCTCGGCCAACTGCTCGCCGCCTGGCCCCAGCTGCGCCGCCCACACGGACGGATGCTGTTGGCCGGCGAGCACACCGACGAATGGTGCGGCTACATGGAGGGCGCGCTTCGCAGCGGCGCCCGAGCTGCCCGCACGATCCTCGCGGCTGCTGCACCGCCCGACGCCGACCGACGCACCACACCGACTGACACCGACTGACACCGACTGACACCGACTGACACCGACTGACACCGACTGACACCGAGGAGTACACGGATGCTGACTGACGAACTGACTGGACCTGCTCTCACGATCGGCGCGCTGCTGCGCAAACGCGGCGAGACCGTCGCCGTCGCCGAAGGTTCTGCGGGTGGGCTGATCTCGGCCGCGCTGCTGTCGGTGCCTGGCGCATCGGCGTACTACCTGGGCGGCGCAGTGGTGTACACCCGTCAGGCGAGCATGGCCTGGATGTTCGGAGCGATCGAGACGCCGCACAAGATGCGCGGGGCTACCGAAGTGTTCGCCCAGTACCTGGCTCGATCGTGCCGGGTGAAGCTCGAGGCCACCTGGGGCATCGGCGAGGCGGGCGCGGCCGGCCCGCCCAACCCGTACGGCGACCCGGCCGGTCACTGCTGGCTGGCCGTCGCCGGCCCCGCCGAGTCGACCCGCCATCTGCTCACCGGGATCGACGACCGCGAACCCAACATGGTCGCCTTCGCCGCCGCAGCTCTGGACCTGTTCACCGAGGTACTCGCCCGCTGATCTCCGGCAGCCCGTCTGCCGTGTGCCCAAGTACCCGGTCGGGCTGGGTCGGGTCGGGTCGGGCTGGGTCGGGTTGGGTCAGGCGGTGAGGATGTGGGCGCGGCCGTCGCGGACGATGACGGTGTGTTCGAACTGCGCGGTGGGCAGCAGATCGTTGGTCACCACGGTCCAGCCGTCGTCCCACTCGTGGTGTTCGGGAGTACCAGCGGTGAGCATCGGTTCGACCGTGAACGTCAGGCCGTCGACAGCGAGGTGCGTGGCGGGTTGGATCACGTGGTCGATGTGCGGAGCCGCGTGGAAGTGGCGGCCGATGCCGTGGCCGCCGTAGTCGGCCACCACCCCCAGTCCACGCGAGTATGCGAACGGCTGGATGGCCCTACCGATCAGGGCGAGTGGTTCGCCCGTCCGAACGGCGTCGATGCCGCGCATCATCGCCTCACGTGTGGTGTCGACCAGCGCAGCCACCGGCATCGCGACCTGGCCGACGATGTAGGTGGCCGAGCAGTCGCCGTGCATCCCGCCGATGTAGGCGGTGATGTCGACGTTCACGATGTCGCCCTCGCGCAGCGGTCGGTCGTCGCCGATGCCGTGACACACGACCTCGTTCACCGAGGTGCAGATCGACTTCGCGAAGTGTTGGTAGTGCAACGTGCTCGGGTACGCGCCTCGATCGACGTAGGCCTGGTGCGCGATCTCGTCGAGCTCGTCGGTGGTGATGCCTGGTCGCACGGCCGCGCCGACCGCATCGCGCACCTCGGCCGCGACCCTGCAGGCGTGCCGCAGGCGGGTGAACTCGTCGGAGTCGTCGATGATCTGTACGGACGCCCGGTCGGGTCGGGTGTCGCCGTCGCGCACGTACCAGGGGCGCTCGATGGCGGCAGGCACGGATCGCGGAGGGGCCACCCTCCCCGGCCGCAATGGTTCCACCGGCGCACGGAACTCGCCGTGGCACTTCTTGAACTTGCGCTTCGATCCGCACCAGCACACGTCGTTGCCTCGCCGTCGGATCATGCGCCCACCCTATGGCGATGATCGAGCCGTTCGACCCCGACCCCGCCCTCGACCCCCCCCCCCCCCCCCCCCCCCCCCCCCCCCCCCCCCCCCACCCCCCCCCCCACCCCCCCCCCCCCCCCCCCCCCCCCCCCCCCCCCCCCCCCCCCCCCCCCCCCCCCCCCCCCCCCCCCCCCCCCCCCCCCCCCCCCCCCCCCCCCCCCCCCCCCCCCCCCCC